>Ga0214473_10002980_pt1 | contig 20727 bp, 25 predicted proteins | sample RVTome_7_FD_203509 | JGI IMG/M metagenome (GOLD analysis project Ga0214473, IMG submission 203509) | Soil microbial communities from uranium-contaminated site in the Upper Colorado River Basin, Wyoming, United States - RVT98D197 | ecosystem: Environmental > Terrestrial > Soil > Contaminated >... | reverse complement strand
GCGCCCTACCGCTTGTTCAGGATGGGCGGCGCCGTCTCCTGCGGGCCGAGCTCCCTGGTGAGCGCGGGGACGAGCCACGGCACGTCGGGCTTGGACGTCATCTTGAACACGTACATGCTCTGGAGCGCCTGGTGGTCCTCCTTGCGGAAGATCATCTTGCCCTTGGGCGTCTCGAACTCCATCCCCTCCATGGCCGCGATCAGCTTCTCCGTGTCGGTGCCGCCCGCCTTCTGGATGCCGGCGAGGACGGCCATGGCCGCCGCGAAGCCGCCGCAGGTGAAGAAGTCGGGCGGCGCGTTGAAGCGCTTCTGGTGCTCCTTCACGAGCCAGTCGTTGACCGGGTTCTTCGGGATCTCGTGGTAGTAGTAGGCGCCGCCCACCATGCCCTCGAGGCCCTGCGCCTTCATCGCCTTCAGCACGTCGAGCACGTTGCTGCCGCTCGTCAGCGTGATCCCGAACTTGTCCAGCCGGTTGGCCACGAGCTGGGGGAACGGGCCGCCCTTGCCGGCCCAGATCACGAAGACGTACTTGGGCCCGGGCTTGTCCTTGAGGGCGCCGATGATCTTCTGGATGGGCGCGGTGAAGTCGGTGGCCTGGACGGGCGCGTACTCCTCGTGCACGATCCTGGCGCCGTACTTCTCGACGACGGCCTTGTAGGCGGCGACGCCGTCCTTGCCGAAGGCATAGTCCTGGGCGATCGTCGCGATGGACACGCCGGGCTTGGCGACGGCGAGGGCATTGGCGATGGCGTCCTGGCCCGAGCTCCGGCCGGTGCGGAAGACGTAGCGGTTCCAGTGCTCGCCCGTGATGCTGTCGGCCACCGCGGGCTCGACCAGGAGGAGCTTCTTGAACTCCTGCGCCACCGGGAGGATGGCGAGGGCGGCGGCGCTCGACGTGGTGCCGACGACGAGGTCGACCTTGTCGTCGGCGTAGAGCTTGGTCACCTTCTGCTTGGAGACGTCGGGCTTGAGCTGATCGTCCTCCACGAGCAGCTCGATCTTCCGCCCGACGACCTCCATCTTGCCGCCGGTGCCGAACTCGAGCCCGAGCTTGAAGCCCGTGGCCACCTGCTTGGCGTATACCTCGAAGGGGCCGGTGAGGCCCTGGACGAGGCCGATCTTGATGGGCGCCTGCGCGAGAGCGGCGCCGGGCGCGAGCGCGGCGGCAAAAATCGCCGCGGCGCCGAGGAGGAGGGCAAGCCGTGTCTTCATCGGTAATTCTCCGTTCTATCCGGTGGGTTGATGACCGCGCCCGTAGGCTAGCAAGCCTTGACGCCCGGCGTCAAGCGGGGCGGCACTAGCCTGGATCATTCATGAGCGGGCCCCGCGCGAGGCGGACGGGTCCTGTCGCCGCGGGCCGCACCCGCGCGGCCGGCTCCGTCACCCACTCGCCCGAGCGCAGCTCTTCGAGCTGCGGACGGGACTCGGGGGGCCCACTCCGCCGGCGGAACAGGCGCGGCCCGCGGCGCCACCCGTCCGGTCTCACGAGCGTCCCTCATGAATGATCCAGGCCCGTGTCCTGTCTCAGGTTCCCGCTGTCCCCGCTCATGATGCTCCGGGCCAGCCGTGCCGGGATGGGCGCGGCGCGGGCGGCGGCGGGAGTGAGGTGTCCTCCTCGTGGAGGATGCGGAGGCCGGGGGTCTCGAGGTCGTCGAACTGCCCGGCGCGCGCCGCCCAGACGAAGACGGCGAGGGCCGCCGCCGAGAACAGCAGGGCCACCGGCAGGAGGATGAACATCACCGACATGGCGCGGCCTCCCCCGTCCTCGGGCGAAAGGTCCGCGCGCGGTACGAGCTGGCGATCACGGTGAGCGAGGACAGCGGCATCAGGATGGCGGCGACGAGCGGGTTGAGCACGCCGCTCATGGCGAGGGCGACGCCGGCCACGTTGTAGGCGAGCGAGAAGGCCAGGTTCCGCCGCACCACCCGCATGGCCCGGCGCGAGCCGTCGAGCAGCTCGGCGATGCGCGCCACGCCGGGGCGCGTGACGAATACGTCGGCGGCGGCGAGCGCGGCCTCCGCCCCGCCGTGCACGGCGATGCCGACGGTGGCGGCGGCGAGGGCGGCGGCGTCGTTGACGCCGTCGCCGACCATCACCACGGGGCCCTCGGCGCCGGTGACCGCGCGCAGCTTGTCCTCGGGCGCGACCCCGCCACGGGATTCCGCGGGCAGGAGGCCAAGCCGGCGGCCGACCGCGGCGACGACCAGGGGGTGATCGCCGGAGAGGATCCCCGGGCGCCAGCCGAGCTCCCGCACCCGATCGAGAGCGGCCTGCGCATCCTCGCGCAGCGGATCGCCGAAGCCGGCGGCGGCGACAACCGTCCCGTCCACGGCGGCCAGCACCGGCGTGAGCCCGTCGCCCGTGAGGGCGTCGACCTCGCGCGCGAGGTCGGGCGGCGCCGTCTTCGCGCGCGAGGCCACGAAGTCGGGCGAGCCCACGACGACGCGCCGCTCGCCGACCTCGGCCTCGATGCCGCCGCCGTGCGTCTCGAGGATCTGGACGGGGCCGCCCGCGGGCTCCCCGAGCGCGCCGAGGAAGGCGCGGGCGAGCGGGTGGGAGGAATGGGCCTCGGCCGCCGCCACGAGCGGCTTCACGGACTCGTCCCCGCTCCAGCGGACGAGCATGGCGCGCCCGGCGGTGAGGGTGCCCGTCTTGTCGAGCCACATCCGGCCGGGCCGCGTCAGGCTCTCGACGACGTCCCCACCCTTGATCAGGAACCCCGCCCGCGCGGCCTGGCCGATGGCCGCGCTCAGGGCGAGTGGTGTCGCGAGGCCGAGAGCGCAGGGGCAGGTGACGATCAGCAGGGCGACGGCGTGGTCGAGGGCGCGCGCGGGATCGACGCGCGACCAGAGGAGGAAGGTCGCCGCCGCCAGCACGAGGACCGCGGCGACGAAGGGCCCGGAGATGCGGTCGGCCAGCGCCGCGATCGGCGCGCGCCGGCGCGCGTGCTCCTCGACGAGCTTCATGAGCCGGCCGACGCGCGTGTCCTCCCCGGTGCTCTCGACCCGCACCTCGAGCCGCGAGGCGACGTTGAGCGTGCCGGCGTGCACGCGATCGCCCGGCGCCACCGCCTGCGGCAGGGGCTCACCCCACAAGAGGGAGACGTCCACGCTGGAGCGGCCGGCGACGATCACGCCGTCGGCGGGGACGACGTCGCCGGCGCGGACCTCGACCACGAGGCCGGGGACGAGCGCTTCCAGCGGCACCTCGCGCGCGCGGCCGTCCTCGATCAGCCGGGCGGAGCTCGGGTGCAGCGAGGCGGCGAGCTCGGCGGCGTCTCCCGCCGCCCGCTGCTGGCGGCGCAGGAGAAAGCGCCCGCACAGGAGCAGGAAGATCAGCGCCGTCACGGAGTCGAAGTAGACCTCGCCCGTCCCCCGCACGGTGTTCACGGCGCCGTGGAGGAAGCCGGCGAGGAGCCCGAGGCTGATCGGCAGGTCCATGCCGAGCGCGCGCGCGCGGAGCGCTGTCCATGCGCCGCGGAAGAAGACGCCCCCGCCCCAGACCACGGACGGCAGCGCGATCGCCAGGCTCGCCCACCGGAAGAACGCCGCGAACTCCGGCTCCATGCCGTCGAACATGCCGCCGTAGAGGGCGAAGGCGATGGCCATCACATTGCCCGCGACGGCGCCGGCGAGCCCGATGCGCGCGAGCATCGCGCGGTCCTCGCGCCGCCGCACCGCCTGGGCGGCCGCGCCCCGCGCGGGATGCGGCGCGTAGCCGAGGGCGCCGAGCTGTCGCGCCACCGCGGACAGGGACACGACGGCGGGATCCCAGCGCACCAGCACCTGCGCGCGCGGCAGGTCGAGGCGCGCCTCCGCCACGCCGGGAAGCAGGCGGGGGAGCCGCTCGACCAGCCAGACGCAGGCGCTGCAGTGCACACCCTCGAGATAGAGCTCGGTGGTGAGGAGGCCGTCGGGCGCGCGGCGGCAGGCGCGCATCGCGAAGCCGGGATCGTCGAGCTCGGCGAAGCGGCGCTCGCTGGGGCGAGCGGGAGCGGGGGCGGGCGTCGCGCGCAGCGCGTAGTAGCGCTCGAGCCCGTGCTCGTGAATGACCGCGTACACGGCCCGGCATCCCTCGCAGCAGAACTGCCGCGGCGCGCCCGCGTCGATCAGCCCGGCGGGAACGGGCAGGCCGCAGTGCGCGCAGGCCGCGGGGGCGCTGATACCCGCCTCGACTCGCTCATCCACTCGATTCATGACCGCGTGCTCCGTGTCCTGCCCGCCCCCTCACCCTGCCCTCTCCCCCTCCGGGGGCGAGGGTTCCACGACACCCTGGCGGGAGGGACTCGAGACTCCCTCTCCCTGGAAGGGAGAGGGCCGGGGTGAGGGTGGGACGTCGCTCAGTGGCCATGAGGACCGAGCCCCGGTGGCGCGACGGCGTGGGATGGGGCGGGCGGGTCGACCGGGCGCACGCGCCCGACGACAGCGAGGAGGCCGACCACGATCATGGCCAGAGCGCACGCTGCGGGGACGTGGCGGCGCAGCGGTCCCGCGAGCGCTGCAAGCCCCGCGCCCAGGCTCAGCATGACGGGCAGCGTCCCCAGCCAGAACGCCGCCATGACCGCCGCGCCCGCCGGCGCGCTGCCCGTGCCCGCCGCCGTCACCACGAAGGCGTAGAGCCATCCGCACGGCAGGCAGCCCGTGAGGAGCCCGATGACGAGGGCTCGCGTCGCAGGCGGCCGGGCGGCGACACGCGCGATGCCCCGGCTCACGAGTCCGCGCAGCGCCGGCGGCGCGCCGATCCGGGGCACGCGCACGCCGCGGGTCGCGAGCAGCCCGGCCACGCCCCAGAGGGTGATCAGCGCGCCCGCCGCCACGGCCGCCGCGCGCTGGACGCCGATGAGGCCTCCCGTCGCGTCGAGAGCGGCGCCGAGCGCGCCCGCGAGGACGCCGAGGCTCGCGTAGGCGGCGAGCCTTCCCGCGCTGTAGGCGAGGTGGCCGCCGAGTCGGGACCGGCCGGCGCCGCCCGCATAGAAGGCCACGAAGCCGCCGCACATCCCGGCGCAATGGAGGCTGCCGAGGAAGCTCGCGGTGAGGACGGTCAGCGCGAGCGCGGTCACGGCCGTCCCGGCAGGTCCTGGCTGATGGTGCGGGTGAACACCTCCGCGCCGCGCGTCACGCGGACGCGCAGCTCCCAGAGCCCGGGGCGCCCGGCGGGCAGGCCCGTCGCGTAGACGCCATCGCCTTCCGGGTCGAGAGTGGCCGAGACGATCTGGCTCGCGCGGGCGCTCGCAAAGGCCTCGACGGCGACGCGCGCGCCGCGCAGGGGCACACCCGCGCGGTCCGTCACGCGGGCGACGAGCCGGGCCTCGGCCGGCCCGCCGGCGCGCTCGAGCCGCGTCGAGACCGACCAGCCGAGCTCGGCGTTTCTCGCCTCCTGCGCCATGGAGCGGTCCCAGTCGAGCGCCTTCCTGTAGTAGTCCGGCTCCACTGCGAAGGACGCGTCGCCCGTGGCCACGAGCATGAGCCCGATATTGGCGCCCGCCCCGCCCACGAGCAGGCCCACGATGACGAGCGGCCAGTACCAGCCCTTACTTTTCACGTCGCTCCTTGCCCTCGCGCTCCTCATGAGCCTCGGGACCGAGGAGACGGTAGGGCAGCACGTCGCTCCAGCCCGCGCCGTCGCCGATGCGGAAGCGTACCTCGCGCCGCCCGTCGTCGAAGGCCCTCTGCGGCGCCTCGACGAAGACGGTGGCGGTGGCCGACTTGCCCGCCGCCACGGGAATCGGGTTCTCCGGCGCGATCATCTCGATCGGCTCGTCCGCCGCCTTGCCCACCGCCTCGACGTCGATCCGGTAGCGGTGGTCCACGGAGTCCCGGTTGACGATCTTGACGCGGATCTGGTTGGACACGAGCCCGGAGGACAGGACGGTGAACGGGCTGCCGAGCCCGCGGAGCACGGTCACGTCGGCGGGCGCGCGATGCGTGAGCGCCCAGGCGAGGGCGCCCCAGACGAGGACGAGGAGCAGGGGATAGAGGACGATGCGGAACCGGAGGATGCGCCGGGGGGCGCCGGCCAGCTCGTCGCGCGAGCTGTAGCGGATCAGGCCGCGCGGGCGCCCGACCCTGTCCATGATCGCGTCACAGGCGTCCATGCACTGCGTGCAGTGGATGCACTCCATCTGCAGGCCGTCGCGGATGTCGATGCCCGTGGGACAGGTGACGACGCAGGCGCCGCAGTCGATGCAGTCCCCCGCGCGCGGCGGGCCGTTGACCAGCACCAGCCCGCGGCGGCCGAGCTTGCCGCGGGGCTCGCCGCGGCGGTGGTCGTAGCCGACGATGAGCGAGCGCCGATCCAGCAGCACCGACTGAAAGCGTCCGTAGGGGCAGGCGACCATGCACACCTGCTCGCGGAACCAGCCGAAGTCCAGGAGCATCAGCGCCGTGGTCCCCGCCATCACGAGGAAGGCGACCGGATGGTCGAAGGGCGAGCGCGTCACCCAGCGAGCGAGCGCGCTCACGCCCACGAAGTAGGCGAGGAAGGTGTGGGCGAGAAACATGCTGAGCGCGCCGAAGGCCGCATACTTCAGGAGCCGCCGCGGGTGGAGCCGGTGGCGGTCGAGCCGCTCCTGGGCGCTCGGCGCGCCCTCGATGAGCCGCTCGATGGGACGGTACAGGAACTCCATGTACACGGTCTGGGGACAAGCCCAGCCGCACCACACGCGGCCGTAGGTCGCGGTCAGGAGGAAGATCCCCAGGAAGATCCCGACGAGCAGGAGCATCAGCAGCACGCTGTCGGTGGGCAGGAAGGTCGCGCCGAAGAGCGTGAACTGGCGGTGGATGACGTCGAGCAGGATGAGCGGCTTGCCGTTCATCCGAAGGTACGGGATCGCGGTGAAGAGGGCGATCAGCCCCCACGCCAGCGCGCGGCGGCGTCGGAGGAAGCGGCCGGGGAAGAGCTTGGGGCGGAGCCAGCGGCGCGTCCCGTCGGGATTGAGCGTCGGCAGCACCCGCTCCTTCGCCTCGGCGGGGAGGGTCATGGCGGCGGGCATCTCCTCGAGCGCCGTCTCACTTCGCGGCCGCCGGCGCCGCGGGGGCGGCCTCGCCCTTGGCGTTCACCCCCTGCGGCGCCTTCGGGTTGGGCGGGTTGGTGCCGTGAAGCGTGCTCGTGTACGCGGCCAGCGCGCTCAGGTCCTCGGGCTTGAGCTGGTCCTTCCACGGCACCATCCCCTTCTCGGGCACGCCCTCGCTGATCGTGTGCCGGATCTGGACGAGCGTCCCTCCGTGGATCCAGTAGTCGTCGGTCAGGTTGGGCCCGATCAGGCCCTGCCCCTGCGGGCCGTGGCAGGGCATACAGCGGGTCGCGAAGACCTCCCTGGCGCCCGCCATGGCGCGCGCGTCCTTGGCGAGGGCGCGCAGCGCCTCCTCCCCCACCGCGCCCGGGGCGGGAGCGAGCCTGGCCTGCCGCTCGGCGGCGATGCGCATCTCCGCCTCGTACACCGCGACGATGGTGGGCCCGGGGCCGAGCTGGTAGTACACGTAGTAGCCCACCGAGAAGACGATGGTCGCCACGAAGATCCAGCTCCACCAGCCCGGCAAGGGATTGTCGTATTCCTGGATGCCGTCGTAGGCGTGGCCGAGCAGCCGGTCGCGGTCGCGCTCACTCATGGGGTGCCTCCCGCTCATCGGTGAGCGGCATGAAGCGCGCTCGCTCGAAGGGCTCGCGGTTGCGGCGGAGGAGGGTTGTCACGATGACGGTCAGGAAGCCCGCGGCGGCGATGACGAAGGCGATCTCCGCGAAGACGGAGGCCCCCATGGCGCTCACGACGTCGCCCATCTTCATCGCCCCACCCTCCCCGTGCCGGCGGCGGCGGTGGCCGTCGTCTTCTTGATGTCGGTGCCCAGACGCTGGAGATACGCGATCAGCGCCACCACCTTGGTCTCCTCGAGCCCGGACGGCCCCCCCTGCTGCGCGACCTCGCCCGCGATCTGCTGCGCCTGCTTGCGCGCGAGGCGCGCGGCATTGGCGACCTCGTCGCTGGTATAGGGCACCCCGAGCGTCACCTGGGCGGCCACGCCCCGCTCGACGGCGGTCCAGTCCACACGGTCGCGGGCGAGCCACGGGTACGCGGGCATGATCGACTGCGGCGTGGTCGAGCGCGGGTCCTGCATGTGCCGCACGTGCCAGAGGTGCGGGTACTTGCCGCCGACGCGCTGCAGATCGGGGCCGATGCGCCGCGAGCCCCACAGGAACGGGTGATCGTAGACGAACTCCCCCGGCTTGCTGTACTCGCCGTAGCGCATGGTCTCCGCGCGGATGGGCCGGATCATCTGCGAGTGGCAGTTATTGCAGCCCTCCGCGACGTAGACGTCGCGCCCGGCCAGCTCGAGCGGGGTATAGGGATGCACCGCGGCGATCGTCGGGACATTGGACCGGATGAGGAACATCGGGACGATCTCGAAGAGCGAGGCCGTCACCACCGCCACCGCCACCCACACCGAGAAGGTCAGCGGCAGCCCCTCCCAGCGGCGGTGCCAGGCGGCGCGCTTGAACCCGCCCGGCGCGGACTCGGCGGGGTACTCCCGCGCGAGGGCGGGCGCCTCCTGAACGCGCTCGGCGTAGCGGGCGGGCCGTCGGCGCCACGTCATCAGCACGTTCACGGCGCAGAGGACGAGGCCGGCGATGTAGAGGCTCCCGCCGATGGCCCGCACCCCGTACATCGGGATCAGGCGGATGGTGGTCTCGACGAAGTCGGGATACGCGAGGCGGCCGGTCTCGTCGAACGCCCGCCACATCAGCCCCTGGGTCAGCCCGGCGGCGTAGATGGCGACGATGTAGAGCAGGATGCCCACGGTGCCGATCCAGAAGTGCAGCTCGGCGAGCCGCCGGCTCCAGAGCTCGGTCTGGAAGAGACGGGGCAAGAGCCAGTACATCATGCCGAAGACCATGAAGCCCACCCATCCGAGCGCGCCCGCGTGCACGTGGGCGATGGTCCAGTCCGTGTAGTGGGAGAGCGCGTTGACGCTCTTGATGGAGAGCAGGGGGCCCTCGAAGGTGGACATGCCGTAGAAGGTGACGGCGACGACGAAGAACTTGAGGACGGGGTCCTCGGTGACCTTGTGCCAGGCGCCGCGCAGGGTCAGGAGCCCGTTGACCATGCCGCCCCACGACGGCATCCAGAGCATCACCGAGAAGAGCATGCCGAGCGTCGAGGCCCAGGCGGGCATCGCCGTGTAGTGGAGGTGGTGCGGGCCCGCCCAGATGTAGATGAACACGAGCGTCCAGAAGTGCAGGATCGAGAGCCGGTAGGAGAAGATCGGCCGCTCCGCCGCCTTGGGGAGAAAGTAGTACATCATGCCGAGGAACGGGGTGGTGAGGAAGAAGGCGACGGCGTTGTGGCCGTACCACCACTGCATGAAGGCGTCCTGGACGCCGGCGTAGATCGAGTAGCTCTTGAACGGGCCCGCCACCACCACGAGGTTGTTGAAGATGTGCAGCACGGCGATGGCGACGAGGGTCGCGATGTAGAACCAGAGGGCGACGTAGAGGTGCCGCTCCCGGCGCCGGACGACGGTGCCGAAGAAGTTGACGGCGAAGACCACCCACACGAGGGCGATGGCGACGTCGACGGGCCACTCGAGCTCCGCGTACTCCTTCGACTGGCTCCAGCCGAGGGGCAGCGTGATGGCCGCCGCCACGATGATGGCCTGCCAGCCCCAGAAGTGGAGCCGGCTCAGGAGATCGCTCCACATCCGCGCCTTGAGCAGCCGCTGCGACGAGTAGTAGACGCCGGTGAAGATGGCGTTGCCCGCGAAGGCGAAGATCACGGCATTGGTGTGGAGCGGGCGCAGCCGGCCGAAGGACAGCCACGGCATCTGCAGGTTGAACCACGGGTTGACGAGCTGCAGCGCGATCACCAGCCCGACGAGGGTGCCGACCAGCCCCCAGACGAGCGTGGCGAGCAGGAACATGCGGACGATGGCATCGTCGTAGACGAACCGCTCCACCCGCTCGCTCATCACCACTCCTTCCCGTCTCTCGATCGCCTCATCGCGCTCCCCCTTGACGTCGGCGCGTCGCCGCCGTCGCTTCGGCCAGGTCCTTGGCGGACACCGCCTCGAGCTCTCGAACGAGCACCGCCTGGATGCGGGCCCAGACGGGATGCGCCGCGCAGAACGCGTCCCGCGGACACTCCCCCGGCCGGACCAGGCAGCGGTTCAGGTGAATGGGACCTTCGATGGCCTCGACCACCTGGCGCAGCGTGATGCTCGCCGGATGCCCGAACAGCGAGACGCCGCCGCCGGGCCCCTGTCGCGTCTGGACGAGCCGCGCGCGGGCGAGCGCCTGGACGATCTTCGCCAGGTACGGCCGCGGGACGCCGGTGCTCACCGTCAAGTCCTCGGTGCGCACGACGTCGCCCTGTGGCCGGCCCGCGAGGTCGACGACGACCCGGACCGCGTAATCGCCCTCGCGCGTCAGGTGCATTGCGGACATCTCCGATCCGGATTGTCCTGGAACCGGCCGCACCGTGCATGCCGCGAATGCCTCATTTCCGTGGTGCCCGGGTTCTGGTTCAGCCGCGGGCCGTGGGCGTCTGCGCCGAGCCCGTCACGCGGGCTGTCCCCGGTGTCCCCCGCGCTCGGTCTGAACCTTGCGCTCGAGGGCCTCGCCGCGGATGCGCGCGCGGCACGTCTCGCAGACGAGGTCGTCGGTGGGGCCGCTGCACACGACGCAGCGATGGCCGACAGCCGCCGCGGGCGCGGCCGGTGTCGGCCGCGGCGCGACGGCGCTGGGCGGGACGGTCAAGACGAGGCAGGGCGCCAGGCGGACCACCGCTTCCGCGACGCTTCCGAGGATCGCGTGGCTCACGCCGGTGCGCCCGTGGGTCCCGAGCACGATCAGGTCGATGCCCTTGTCGCGGGCGTAACCCACGATGCTGCGCGCCACGCGGCCCGAGAGGTGCGCGGTCTCGACGCGCAGGCCCTCGCCCAGCGCCGTCGCCAGCCTCCTGAGCAGGGCGGCGGAGTCGCCCGGATCCGTGGCCAGCGGCACCACGTGCAATAGGTGCAGCCGGGCGCCGCTCTCCCGCGCCAGCTCTCGCGCGACCCCGGCCGCCGCGTCGGACGGCGCAGAGAAATCCGTCGGGAACAGCACCTCGGCGAGCTTCACGATGGGCCTCCTTGCGCATGGGGTCAGAGCAAGGTCGGTGCCACGGGCGGCGCCCGCGCGAGGCTCTCAGAAGCGCCGAATCTGGAAGGGTTCTTCGCCGCCGGGGTTTGCCGGGGCCGAGAGCGCGGGCGTGGACGGGTGGGGCAGCGCCGCCCGACCGTGGAGGCCGTGCCCCAGCGGGGCGCCTACTTCACGATGAGGACGGAGACGGGGGCCTGCTTGAGCGCGCCGTCGGCGACGCTGCCGAGAAGCAGGCGATCGAGCCCGCCTGTGCCGCGCGCTCCCAGCACGAGCAGATCGGCGTGCTCTCGCCTGACGGTCTCGAGGATCTCGGCGAGCGGCACGCCGGAGCGCACGCTCGCGCGCGCCCGCCAGCCGGCCTTGTCGAGCGCGCGGGCGGCGGACTCGGCGCGGCGCCGCGCGGCGGCGAGCTGGTCATGCTCGATCGCCGCCGCCGCGCCCGCGAGCCGGCCGCGCACGCCGGCGGGCAAGAGCGCCATGGATGGCGCGCGCACGGGCTCGACCACGCTCACGACGGTGACGCGCCCGCGCGCGGGCGGCGCCAGCCGCGCCAGGAACGCCACCGCCCGCCGCGCATGCGCCGAGCCGTCCACGCCCAGCACGACGGACCGCAGACCTCCCCGGCCGGCCATGCTCATCCGCCCAGCCAGGTCACCCGCTCGCGCGCGGCCGCTTCGCCACCTTCGGCACCTTGGCGCCCTTGCGGAGAATGTCCGCGCGCTCGACACCGGCGGCTGCCGCGGGCCGCTTCGACTTCTTGTTCTTGCCGACGCTCTTTCGAATGCCCATGACCGTTCTCCCTATCACATCCGCGCCCGCGCGTCCACCGCCATCACCCCGCGGGCGTCCACGACGAGCGGGTTGATCTCCATCTCCGCGACGTCCGCCGCATCGACGGCGAGGCGGCCGAAGCGGCAGATCGCCTCGGCGAGCGCGTCGAGATGCACCGGCGCTTCCCCTCGCACGCCCTTGAGCACCGGGGCCATCCTGAGCTCGTCGAGCATGGCGAGGGCGTCGGTGGTCGTGAGCGGGCAGAGTCGTGCCGCCGTGTCCTTGAGCACCTCGACATAGATGCCGCCGAAGCCCACCACGACCATGGGCCCGAACTGAGCGTCCCTCACCATGCCGAGCAGGAGCTCCTTGCCCGCGGGCGCCATCCGCTGGACGAGCACGCCCTCGATCCGCGCCTGGGGCCGCGCCGCGCGGACGCCGGCCAGCATGGCCGTCGCCGCCTCGGCGACCTCGGTGGCCGAGCCGATGCCCAGGCGCACGCCGCCGACGTCGCTCTTGTGGGTGATGTCGGGCGAGAGCACCTTGAGGGCCACCGGGAAGCCCAGTGCCGCCGCCACCGCCGCGGCCTCGGCCGGGCTCGCGGCGGGACGAGCCGTCGCGCACGGAATGCCGTAGCTCTCGAGCACCGGCGCCAGCTCCCGCATACCGAGGGCGCGACCGCCGGGCGCGCGAAGCCGCGCGACGACTTCTCCGACGGTCGCGGAGGTCGCGGCCGGGCACGGCGGCCCGAGCGGCCGGGCACGGCGCTCGAAGAGCCTGGCCATCCCCCCGAGCGTCCGCACCGCCGGCTCCGGGAAGGGATAGCACGGAATCCCCGCCTCTTCGAGGGCCCGCGCGCCCGGCGCCACGCGGGCCCCGCCCACGAAGGCGGCGGCGACCGGGATGGGCCAGCCGCGCGTCGCGCCGATCACCGCGCGCGCCACCCCGGGCGCATCCGTCGCCGCCTGCGCCGTCAGCACCACGAGCAGGGCGTCGGCGCCGGCTCCCCCGACGGCGTGCAGCGCATTGCCGTAGCGCGCGGCATCCGCATCGCCCACCAGATCGACGGGGTTCGCGCAGCTTGCCGCCGGCGGCAATACCCCGGCGAGCCGCTCGGTCACGGCGGCGTCGAGCGGACCGACCTCGAGGCCGGCGTCCCGGGCCGCGTCGGTCGCGACGATGCCCAGGCCGCCGCCATTGGTCACGACGAGGAGGCGGCGGCCCCGGGGCAGCGGCTGGCTCACGAGCGCCCGCGCGAGATCGAAGAGCTCCTCGACGGTGGCCGCGCGCACCGCTCCCGCCTGCACGACGGCCGCGTCGAAGGCCAGATCCGAGCCCGCGAGCGCCCCCGTGTGCGACGAGACGGCGCGTGCGCCCTCGGGGGAGCGCCCCGCCTTGAGGAGCACGACCGGCTTCACCGCCGCCGCCGCGCGGAGCGCCTCGAAGAAGCACCGCCCGTCCGCCACGCCCTCGACGTAGCCGGCGATGACCCGCGTCTCGGGGTCCTCGGTCACCGCGCGGAGCACGTCCGCCTCCGTGATGTCGGCCTGGTTGCCGAGGCTGGCGAAGAGCGAGAAGCCCATGCGCCGCTCGCGCGCCCAGTCGAGGATGGCCACCGCGAGGGCGCCGGAATGGGAGATGAAGGCGATCCCTCCCACGTCGGGCATGCCCGGAGCGAAGGTCAGGTTGAGCCGGCGCGACGGCCTGATCCAGCCGAGACAGTTGGGGCCGAGGACGCGGATCGGCCGGTCCCGGAGCCACTCCCTCAGCTCCGCCTCGCGCTTCTTGCCGTCCGCGTCGCTCTCCCGGAAGCCGGCCGAGATCACGACGGCGCCGCCCACGCCCTTGGCGACGCAGTCCTCGAGCGCGGGCAGGACCGCGGGCGCGGGCACGGTGATCACGGCGAGGTCCACGGCGCCCTCGACGGCGAGGAGCGAGGGAGCGGCCGCGAGTCCCTGGACCATCGTCGCGCGCGCGTTCACGGGGACGATGCGCCCCGGGAAACCCGCCGAGCGCAGGTTGGCGAGGACGCTGCCGCCGACCTTGGAGGGATCGCGGGAGGCGCCGATCACGGCGACGCTCCGGGGGCAGAGGAACGGAGCGAGCGAGCGGCGGGTCACGCCCCGGGTCCGTCGACCGTGGTGAGCAGCGCCTCGAGCGCGTCCGCCGTCGTGAAGATGCCGACGATGTCGTCGCCGTCGCGGACGGGAAGGGCCCCGATCTTCATCTCGAGCAGCACGCGGGCGGCGGCCGTGACCGGCGTCTCCGGCGCGACGGTGACGGGGTCCTCGGTCATGATGCGGCTCACCGGCGCGGACAGGAGCGGCGCCGCCGCGTCGCCGGCGAGGCGTCCCAGATCTCGACTGGACACGATGCCGCTCAGCCGATCGCCGTCCACCACGAGCAGGTGGCGGATCTCGGCGCCCTGCATCCGCGCGAGCGCGGCGCCGATCGACGAGTCCTCCGGCACCGTCGCGGGCTTTCGCGTCATCCAGTCCCGCACCGCCCCCGCGTCCCGCATCGCGCGCTCACGCGGGCTCGCGCACGGTCAGCACCGGGCAGGGGGCGAGCCGGACCACGCGATCCGTCACGCTGCCGAGGAGCGCCCGGTTCATGCCGCCGCGCCCGTGGGTGCCGACGACCACGAGGTCGGCGCGCTCGTCGGTGGCGAGCGCCACGATCTCCTCGTGGGGCGCTCCCGTCCGGAGCGTGAGGCGCACCGTGAGGCCCTTGCCCCGCGCCTCGGCCGCCCACTCCTCCAGCTTGTCGCCCGCCCACTTGCGCGCCGCCTCGAAGACCTCGCGCGTCCGGTCCCTGTTGAACGGCCCCTCGCCCCAGAGCGGGGCCTCGACGAGCACGTGGACCAGGACCAGCTCCGACCCGAGCGCCCCCGCGAGGCGCTGGGCCAGCGCCCACGCCTCCTCCGCGCAGCTCGAGAAATCCGTCGGCACCACGATCCGGTAGAAGCCGTCGGCCGTCACGGCCGGTCCTCCTCGGCGGCGCTCCGCTCCAGCCGCCAGTAGTGGCGATCGCGCCGCCTCAGGATCTCCTCCGAAGTCACCACGGGTGCGTCGGGCGCCTGCGCGACGCCGAGCGCCTGCCCGATCTCGTCCACGACGTCCTGATCGGGCGTGGCCACGCTACCGCCCACCGTCTCCTCGCCCGAGCTCTGCGCCCGCTGCCAGTCGGCGTCGACGTCTCCGCCCGAGAGCACGGCACTGCTCTCGTGGTGCTCGACCGCATCCCGCAGGCGCTCGGCGACCTCCTCGTGCTCCGGAAGCGTGGCGGCGGGCCGGGACTTCGCCCGGCGGCGTCGCGCGGGCTTCTTCATGCCTGTCCTCCTCGTCTGGGGGGATCGCGTGGAAGTGGACGCGGGAGCGGACCGCGCATTGCGTGATGCCTTGTCCGCTCCCGCGCCCATCACCCCTACTCGGCCTTGATCGGGATGGGGGTGCCCTTGGCGGCCGGGGTCTTGGGCAGCGTCACCGTGAGCAGCCCGTTCTTGAACGCCGCCGTCACCTTGCTCCCATCCACCGCCACGGGAAGCCGCACGCTGCGCGTGAAGGCCCCGTAGCTCCGCTCCACCCGGTGAAAGCGCTCGTCCTTCTCCTCCTTCGCCTGCTTCTTCTCGCCCTTCACCGTCAGCAGGTTCTCCTGCAGCTCGAGCTGGATGTCCTTGGGATCCATGCCAGGGGTCTCGACCTTGACCACGAGGGCGTCCTTGGTCTCCGTGAGATCCAGGCTCGGCGCCCACTCACCGAGCGCGAAGAAATCCCCCCACTTCGGCTCGGCGAACCGGTCGAACAGCCGGTCCATCTCCTGTTTGAGGCTCGTCATTCCCGTCCATGGCATCAAGCTTCGCATCGCCGTTCCTCCTCCTTCTTGCATCTCGAGGTCCGTCACGGGGTTGGGTCCCGCCGTCAGAGGTTGCAACCCGAGTGCCAGTGGGAACGTGCGCGGATCCAGGGGCTTAGCCAAGATCGCGGAACGCGAGATGGGGTATTTCTGCTTCCGGTGGGGAGCGGGTGCCCCAGGGCAGAGCGTCAGGCCGCCCGCGAGCGGCCGCGCACCGTCAGCACCGGGCACGCCGCGAGCTGGAGCACCCGCGCCGCGACGCTGCCCATGAAGAGCCGCCCGAGCCCGGAACGGCCGTGGGTACCGATCACGATGAGGTCGGCGCGCCCGCGGCGCGCGGCACGCACGATGGCCTCGGCGGGCGCGCCCTCGACCAGCTTGCCCTCGACGGCGACACCGGCGCGCTCGGCCGCGGCCACCGCGGCGTCGAGCCGGCGCCGGGCGTCGCGGCGCGCCCGCGCCTCGAGCTCGAGCCAGCTCGCGGGCTGCTCACCCGCGATGAAGGGCGAGGGCGGCACCAGGACGTGCACGACGGCGAGCCGGGCTCGATCCTGGCGCGCCCGCTCCAGGGCCGCCGCGAAGGCGCGAGCAGACGCGCGCGAGAAGTCCGTCGCGTGCAGGATCCGGCGCATGCGCCTCACCCCCCTCGCCACGCGCATCCTCATCGCAGCGAGGACAGGTAGGCCGCGAGGGCGCTCGCCTCGGCGGCGGAGAGCTCGATCTTCGGCATGTGCGCGGTGGGCTTCTGGGACGACGGCTCCCGGAGCCACTTCGTCAGGTAGGCGAGGTCGAACTTGGCCCCCACCCTGGAGAGGTCCGCGGCGATCCCCTGCGTGCCGACCTTGCCCACGGTATGACAGCCGTAGCACCCCTGCTCCATGAAGAACCGCTGCCCCTTGCCGGCGAGCTCGGCGGCGTCCTGCGCGAAGGCGGGCGCCGCGAGGAGCAGGGTGAAGGCCACCCCGATGCGAGAGGCGATCGTCGCCATGGCGCGGCGGCGGGTCTTCTCAGGCCTCATCGACGCTTCTCCTCTCTGCTCTGGCAATCGACACACGAGCGCGCCGCCGGCATGGCGCGCAGCCGCGCGAGCGGAATGGCGTGGCCGCAGCGCTCGCAGAGGCCGAAGCTCCCCGCCTCGAGCCGCGAGAGCGCATCCGACACCTCGTCGAGCTCGTGCCGCTCCCGCCCCCCGAGGCGCGCGAGGATGGCGTTCGCCGTCTCCGCGGCGGCGCCTTCCCCCCGCCCCCCGGGCTCCTGCGCATCCACCGTGGCCACCTCCTCGTCCGTCATCGCGAGCGTGCGGAGCAGCGCCCGGCGTTGCTCGACGAGCCGCTGGCGGAGCTCTTCCCTGAGCGCGGCCGGGGCGGATCCCGTCTCCTTCATGCCGCCGGCTCCGCGGCGATGGCCGACATGAGATCGTTGCGCGAGACCATGCCGACCACCCGGCTCTGCTCATCGATCACCGGGAGGCTCCGCAGCCCCGACTCGACGAGGCTGTCCACCGCGGTCTCGAGGGAGTCGCCGGGCCTGAGCGCCAGCACGCCGTGCGCCATGAAGCGCGACACGGGCGCCTGCCAGACGCCGGGATCACGTAGCGCGGCCTGGGCCGCCCGAAGGATGTCGCCCTTGGTGACCATACCGACCAGGCGGCCGTCGCCGATCACGATCGGAAAGGCGTTGTAGTCGTACTGCGCCGCCAGCACCCGCACTTCGGACATCGGGATGCCCTCGAGGATGAAGACGATCCGCCGTGTCATCACGCTCTCGACCGGAGCCGCCAGCCGCGCCGACGCATAGGCCATGGTGCCTATCTCCTTCCGCTCGCATTGAGATCCGAACGATCACGGAGCAAGAAATGCAAGCCGAGTGCCACCGATTTCGCCGCGCACGTCGAGAGAAATCGCGCGCTTGCCACGAGCGGGTGCGCCGCCGGTGGGGCGCGCGTGGCTCGCCCGGGGCGGGCCCGCCCCACCCGCCCGCGCCGACAGCGAGCGCAAGGCTCCCTCTGCCTCGGTGAGGGCGAGGGTTGAGGGGACGGGCAGGCCAGGCACTACCCCGCTCTATTCACGATCGCGTCGTCGGCGTCCTACACGCTCCCTCACCCTGACCCTCTCCCCCTCCGGGGGCGAGGGCATCGAATTGACTCCCTCTCCCTCTTCGATCAAGAGGGCCGGGGTGAGGGTGGGTGCCTGTTCGCGAATAATCCGGGCTACGCCCTGGCGTGATCCCAGGCCGTCTCCAGGACGTCCACGGCCCGGACCATGCCCACGAGCCGGCGGCCCTCGAGGACGGGCAGCACGGGCAGACGCCGCTCGCGAAAGATACGGGCGGCACGGGTGATCGGCGTCTCGGGCGACACGACGTGGAGCGTGTGGATCATGACGTCCCGCACCGGCAAGGCGTCGCTCTGGGCGCGCAGCAGGTCCCGCTGGGAGACGATCCCGACGAGGAGGCCGTCGTCGAGAACGGCAAGGTGGCGGATCCCGTGCTCGCGGAGAAGCCGGTGGGCCGCTCCCACCGGCGTGTCGGGTGTGGCCGTCGCGACCGGGCTCGTCATGATCCCGCGCACCGTGAGCGCCTCGCCTGCGTCTGGGAGTGACGCGTCGGGGTGTGGTTGTTCGTGCATGAGGCGGGCTACCCCTTGATATTGCCGATGGGAGTGAGGGAGACGACCTTGCGCGAGATGTCGAGGCGGTGGAGCACGTCGACCACGGCGCCGAGATCCTTGTAGGCAAACCCCGCTTCCTCGGCGACGCCGGACTTGGAGGCGGCCCGCACGATGATGCCGCGCTGCTCCATGTCCTTGATCAGGGTCTCCCCCCATACCTGCCGCTTGGCCTGGGCGCGCGACATGGTCCGCCCGGCGCCGTGGGCCGTCGAGCCCCAGGTCTCCGCCATTGCGCGCGCCGTCCCCACGAGGAGGGCGGAGCCCGTCTCCATGGAGCCGCCGATGATCACCGGCTGGCCGACCGCGCGGTAGGCCGCGGGCACGTCGGGCTCGCCGGGGCCGAAGGCGCGGGTGGCGCCCTTTCTGTGGACGACCAGATCCAGCGGCCGTCCATCGACGACGTGGCGCTCGAGCTTGGCCGTATTGTGGCAGACGTCGTAGACCACCGACAGCCCGAGGGCGCGCGCATCCTTGCCGAGGACCTTGGCGAAGACCTCGCGGATGCGGTGGGTGATCACCTGCCGGTTGGCGAAGGCGGTATTGGCGGCGGCGGTCATGGCGCCGAAATAGGCCTGGCCCTCCTTCGACGCAAACGGCGCGCAGGCGAGCTCGCGGTCCCGCACGGTGATGCCGTAGCTCGCCATCACCTGGTCGAAGCGCCGGAGGTAGTCGGTGCCGATCTGGTGGCCGAAGCCGCGCGAGCCGCAGTGGAGCATCACGCAGACCTGGCCGGGGTTGCCCACGCCGAGCGCGCGGGCGGTGGCGGGATCATGGATGGCGCCGGGCCGCACCACCTGGATCTCGAGGTAGTGGTTGCCCGAGCCCAGCGTCCCGAGCTGGTCCGTCCCGCGCGACACGGCACGCGCGCTCACGTGCGCGGGATCGGCGCCGGCCAGGCAGCCCCGCCCCTCGATGTGATCGAGGTCCTCGGGCCAGCCATAGCCCTGGGCCACGCACCAGCCCGCTCCCTCGACCATCACCCTGCGGAAGGCCGGCTCCGAGAGATGCACGAGGCCCTTCGCCCCCACCCCCGAGGGCACGGCGGCGAAGAGGGCGTCGACCAGCTCGCGCAGGCGGGGCCGGACCTCGTCCTCGGTCAGATCGGTGCGCAGCAGCCGCATGCCGCAGTTGATGTCGAAGCCGATGCCGCCCGGGGAGATGACGCCGGTGTCCGCCCGGAAGGCGGCGACGCCGCCGATGGGGAATCCGTAGCCCCAGTGGCCGTCGGGCATGCAGAGGGCGGCCCTGACGATGCCGGGGAGGCACGCGACATTGGTCACCTGCTCGAAGACACCCGCGTCCATCTGGCCCAGGAGCTGCTCGGAAGCGTAGATGCGGGCGGGCACCAGCATGCCGGGTTTCGCGCTGGGCGGGATCTCCCAGATGCAATCGCCGGCGGGCCGCGCCTGCGGGGCAAGGTTCTCCGTGATCTTCATGTCGGGCTCACCGAGGGCATCATAGCGGCAGTCCTCCTTCAGATGTCGATCACGACCCGCGCCCGCCAGCCGTCGCCGGCGCGCTCGAGCGCGAACTGGTGGAAGGTCACGGCCTTGGGGTCGGCGCGGCGGGCGGTGCGCTCGGGATCGATCATGCCGCCCTCTACCCGGGCGGTGAGGTGGAACGGCCCGCTCCCGCCCACCCGCACCTGGGTGCGCGTGAACACCTGGCGGTCGCGGTCCTTGAGGAAGATCAGCTCGGACAGCCAGTCGTAGAGCAGGAGGTCGAGGGCGCTCGTCTCCAGCGTGATGGTCCGGTCCACCGTGACACTCACGGTCGTCGGATCCACCATGAGCTCGGCGAGCGCCGAGGCGGCGGTCTCGAAGAGGTCGCCGAGATCACCGCCCTCGATCTCCACCGCGCAATCCGCCAGCGCCACGTCTTCCACGAACCGGAACCGCCCCATCTATCTGCTGGTGTCCCGTCTCGGGTTCGCCGACAGAGCGCCGGGCCCCGCCCGGCGGCGCGCGGTGACGAATTTCTGACTCGGGACGCTAGCGGGCCGCATCGGCCATGATCGCCTCGATGGTCGCCTCCACCTCCTGCGCGACGCCCTCGAGCCCTGGGGTGGCGTACAGCTCGAGCATGGCGGTGGGCTTGATGGTCGCCAGCTTGGTGACGCCGGCCTCCTCGTAGACCGAGATCCGGCAGGGCAGCGCCGTCGAGATCTCGAGGTTGGCCTCGAGGACCTTCTTGGCCTGCTGGGGATTGCAGACCTCGAAGATCCGGCACTCCCGGGCGAATGCCACCCCCTTCTTCGCCATGGTCGCCCGGAGGTCGTGGACGCCCAGCACGCCGAATTTGTGA
>Ga0214473_10002979_pt1 | contig 20728 bp, 20 predicted proteins | sample RVTome_7_FD_203509 | JGI IMG/M metagenome (GOLD analysis project Ga0214473, IMG submission 203509) | Soil microbial communities from uranium-contaminated site in the Upper Colorado River Basin, Wyoming, United States - RVT98D197 | ecosystem: Environmental > Terrestrial > Soil > Contaminated >... | reverse complement strand
ACGATCTTGGCTTTTCCCTATCAAGCCACTTTCTCAGAGCCTTCCCTAGACCGGCGGTTTCCAAAAGAGATTGCCCAAAGCCCTCTTCCAAAACTGCTCGACTTTGGAGCGGGCACGTGCATTCCGTGCAAGAAAATGGCGCCCATTCTTAAAGGGCTGTCAGAAGAATATAAGGGCCGGGTGGACATCAAGATCATTGAGGTCTACCAGGAACGGGAGATGACCCAGGCCAATAGAATTCGCCTCATTCCGACACAGGTTTTCTATGATTCAAAGAACAAGGAGGTTTTCCGGCATGAGGGGTTTATGGATAAAGAGCAGATCAAGAAGGTATTCGATAAGATGGGGGTAAAATGACCTATGGAAACCCTACTTAACCATCTTGCGCAATCACTCACGGAAAACCCCCTTCTCGCCTTTCTCGGCGTCTTCGTGGGAGGGATACTCTCTTCGTCCAGTCCCTGCGTCCTGGCAACCATCCCATTGGTAATCGGGTATGTGGGAGGCTATTCGGAAGGAGACCGGCGCAAGGCCCTTTTATACTCCCTCACCTTCATCCTTGGCCTCTCTCTTACCTTTACGGTATTAGGAGCTATTGCTTCCGTGATCGGCGGCCTCTTCGGGATGATCAGCCGCACATGGTATTTCATTGTGGGTGGAATCGCTGTGGCCATCGGGCTCCAACTGGTCGGGCTTTATGAATTTAACCTTCCTACTCCCGGTCACCTTCAACCCAAACAGAGAGGTCTATTGGGAGCATTCATCCTCGGTCTCATCTTTGGCATCGTCTCTTCACCTTGTGCCACCCCGATATTGGCCCTCATCCTAACCTTTGTTGCCACAAAAGGCGAAGTTGCCTATGGGACTTCGTTATTATTCGTTTATGCTCTTGGCCACTGCGCCCTAATCTTTGTCGCAGGTACAGCAACGGGCTTTGCCGAAGGATTCATCAAATCGAAGGGAATTGCGAGTGTTACCGCCTGGAGCAAAAGGATCGGAGGATCGGTTGTCGTATTGGTTGGGATTTATCTATTTTACCTCGGAATTACTCTCTGACCTTGAAAGGGAACAATTTATGCCGAAGCTGCTTGCTGCTCTCCTCTGTCTGTTTATCTTTCTTGCGGCCCCTATTGCTAATGCCCAGCAGTCTTCCACTATTCCGATGTACATCTTCTATGCGGACGATTGCCCAGACTGCCAGGCGATCCTGCAAAGCTATGTTCCCACTCTCAAATCGCAGTACCCTTTCCTTGAGATCAAGACCTTTGAATTGGGAGAGCCTTCGAATTACGATGCCCTTGCCAAATTGGAAAAGAGATTTAACCGGAGAGGTCAGGAGCTCCCGGTCATCTTTATCGGGGATCAAATGCTTTCCGGGGAACGGGAAGTGATGGAAAGATTGGACCCTCTGATTCTGGAGTACCAGCTAAACGGCAATCTCGCCCCTTCTCTGCCTTCCCTTGAAATCGCTTCCGCCGCGAAAGCATCCGAGAAAACCTTTTCGGTCGATATGGCCTATTTTTATCAGAAGGGATGCTCCAAATGTGACCGTGCAAGCTACCTGCTTAAATATGTCAGCAAGAAATACCCTCATCTGAATGTCACGCAAATCGATTTGAATACGACCGACGGCAAACGCTTGAACGAAACCCTGTCGAACCGAATTGGCCTCCCTCCGGAGAAGCGCTTGATTGCCCCGAGCATTTTTATCGGCAGTGATTTCCTCTCTCCGGAAGAGATCACAGAGCCCGGGGTGGAGACGCTCATTGAGAAATACAAGAAGACAGAGGCACAGTCGGCTTTGAAAGTCGAACAAGGGGATGTTAAAAAAGCAGAGGATTCCATCGTGGAGAGGTTTAAGTCGCTTGGCCTTCTCACTATCCTTTCGGCTGGGTTTATTGACGGACTCAATCCCTGCGCTTTTGCAACTTTGATCTTCTTCATTTCATATTTGACCTTCGTAGGGCGAAAACGGAGGGAGATCCTCTGGGTTGGGATGGGATTCTCAGGAGCCGTATTCGCAACCTATTTGCTTATCGGCATGGGCATTCTCTCCTTTGTCCAGCATCTCTCATTTCTGCCAATGTTCTCCCGGATCGTATATCTCATTACTATTACCATTGCCTTTGTCTTGGGAGCATTGAGCCTTTACGATTATATCCAACTGAAACGAGGTAAGCCCGCGGAGATGAAGCTTCAGCTCCCGGACTTCCTGAAAAAAAGGATTCACCAGACCATCAGGAAAGACAGTAAGTCCAACCGGTATTTCCTCGCTGCCGTCGCATCTGGGTTTGTCATCTCACTCCTTGAATTCACCTGTACCGGTCAGGTCTATCTTCCCACCATACTTTTTGTAACGAATATTCCTTCAATGAGGGCAAGCGCCACTTCCTATCTGGTCCTTTACAATGTGATGTTTATCGTTCCTCTATTGGCCATCTTCGGTATCGTCTACTGGGGCGTGACGTCGGAACAACTGAGCTTTTTTCTGCAGAAAAGGGCCTCGGTTATTAAACTTGTCACTTCTCTGCTCTTTTTTGCTCTGGCAGGAGTATTGATTCTGAACCTTCTATAGACGGGGGCATAAAAATGTTGCTTCATTCTTACAAGATCACACGCATCCTTCCATGTCTAGCCGATCCGGAGAAGATCCGGGTAATCGCAGAAATACCGGATGAGATTCATGAGGTATTCCCTTATCTGAATGCCACCCTGAAAGGATGTATATACAATCATCCAGCGAACACTTTAACTATTCGGAAGGATCAGAAACTGATTACGTTACATGTCCTCCACATTACACTGGCAAAAATCGAAGATGAGAAGGAAGCCGATGAAATTCTGAAGTGGTTGAAAGACCTCATCAACGAAACATATGAAAAACGAGATCAGGTTGAGCCTAACTATTCCATGGCAGCCGAGCTCAAGGCTTTGGATATCTACAGACTTCTCCCTGGAACAAACTGTAAAAAATGCGGAGAACCGACGTGCTTGGCCTTCGCTGTTAAGCTCGTGGGGAGAGACACAGAAATCGCAGAATGCGCCCCGCTGTTTTCGGAAAAATATGAGGACAAACGGAAGGTATTGCTCGAACTTCTGCCCGCAGCGGGATACGCAGATTCAAACTGAGGAGAGATTCGGATGGCACACTACAGATCACGGGAACCCCCGGATAAAGAAAAGTAAAGGGCATGGATATGAAATAAACAGGGTGTTCGAACATAACTTTGTCAAAAGACCAATACATTATACAAGGAGGAATGAAATGAACAAGCAAAGAAGAGAAATCCTTAAAATGGTTGTAGCGGCCGCAGGAGGCGCCGCCATTGCCCCTGTTCTCATGAGAAATACCTATGCTGCAAAGGAACAGGAGAAAATCCCGGAAGTACCATGGACCTACAAAAAAATAGACCCAAGTGCGGTCGCTGAAAGGGCTTATCCAGCTTACTACAAAGGGGGTTGTGGTTACGGGGCCTTTGAGGGAATCATAGGAGAGCTCAAAAAGGAGGCAGGTTATCCCTATATTTTAATTCCAACAGAAATGTTTATCTTCGGAGAGGGAGGTGTCGCGGGGACATCCACTCTCTGCGGCGCATTGAACGGTGCTGCTGCGGCGATGTTTCTTGTAACAGGAGCAGTGGAGGAGAAGAAGAGGGCAGAAGCTTTTGAGATGATTCGGGAACTCTTCAACTGGTACGAGCAGGAGGCCCTTCCCAATTACAGGCCGAAGAATCCCAAGTACGAAATTAAGGCATCGGTTTCCAAGTCACCTCTCTGCCATGTTTCTGTAACCAAATGGTGTAAGGCGGCAGGATTTAAATCTTTTTCGAAGGAGCGGTCTGAGAGATGCGGGTGGCTGACGGCCTCCACGGCAAAATATGCAATTGAGTTACTCAACAAGAATGTTGATTCGGCGTTTAAAGCGGTCCATCCTCTGTCCTCCGAGGTTAAGTCCTGCCGAAGCTGCCACGACAAAGGAGGCGAGCTTGAAAACAGCCGGACCACAATGGATTGCGGCGGATGTCATTTCACAGGAGGTAAAACAAAACATATTTAGAAAACACTATGACGGGTGGGGGATCCACTACCCCCCACCCTCACTTTTCCACTGATGCAGTTAGGATCCTTTCAGCCAGTCGAAGAGAGAAAGGATAAAAAAGATGCTACTTCGTAATTATTCCTTGAGGGTTGTGCTTTCAGATTGCAATCCTTCGTCACAGAAGGTCAACGCCCTCGCCGATCTCTCCGAGGACATAAGCGAAGTACTGCCTTACCTCAATACGGTTCTAAAGGGGCGTCAATATAATCAGGGAGAGAGAAGTCTAACCGTAAAAAGAGGAGGGCACTTCATTACATTTTGGCCCCATCAAATTGCAATAACAAAACTGGAAGATGAAAACGAGGCCCGGGCCGTGGTGGAAGGCCTCACGCAGATTCTGAACGAGACTTATGAAAGAAGAGACCAGGTCAAGCCGAGTTTTACTTCGAGGCCAATACCTCGACCACTCGATATCTTCAAACTCCTTCCGGGAAAGAACTGTAAAGAGTGCGGGGAGCCCACCTGTATGGCCTTTGCATTAAAATTGGTCAATGACGAAGTGGAGTGGAAGAAGTGTCCATTGCTGTTAACAAAGGAGTATGAGATAAACCGTCCCAAATTGATGGAGATTCTACCTGATTCCGTAGAGTAGATAGATGAATATGAAAGGCTGTACCATACGAAAAGCGAAGCAAGGAATTCTCTGTTTGGGAATCATACTCCTCTCCGCAGCCGGAGCTCATGAATTTGCCCATCCCAAAGAAATGGAGCCGAAGGAAGAAATCATTCAGGCGGTCCGATCGTTTCGAAAAAAAAAGGACCATTTCTTCAAGACTGCCCACAATTCCCCCCTGGAGGAGTCCGATAAAATCCATTTTAAAGGCCTGACCTACTTTCCAATCGATCTTAAGTATCGTTTTGAGGGAGAGATCGAAAGACACATCATCAATATCAATGACCCGAAATATTATGCCACCTTCCCAAGCAATAAAGGACCAAAGAAACGATATGTTCGATATGGAAAATTCCGGTTTACGTATGAAGGAAAGGAGCATTCTTTAGAACTCTACAAATCAATTGGAAGCGATGTGATTTTCATTCCATTCTATGACAAGACGAACGGCCATAAAACCTACGAGGGCGGCCGCTACTTAGATTCGGAGATTATGATGCCGGGCTATCGGATTGTGGTTGATTTTAACTACTCTTATAATCCATCCTGTGCCTATAATGAAAAATTTGTCTGCGTCTTCCCATTGGAGGAGAACAGGCTGAAAATCGAAATTCCCGTGGGTGAGAAAAAGTTTGGGTAGATCCAACAGACAATAAGATAATAATTCGATTTGGAGCTTAAACCGTTCAAGTGACAGGAGGATCGTTAATGAAAGAAGGACGTCTAATACTTATTCTCGGTCTCAGCGGATTTGTTGTGATGGCCGATAACTGGGTGGTTTCGCCCATTCTGCCGGCCATTGCCCGCTCCATACAAGTGTCGCCGGTTCAGGCCGGGCTTCTTATCAGTGCCTATATGATCCCCTTTGGTCTCTTCCAGTTGGTATTTGGTCCGCTGGCGGACCGCTATGGAAAAAGACAGGTCATCACGTTCTCCATGATCTTCTTCACAATTGGCACAGGTTTGTGCGGAATTGGAATCGGCCTTCTTGATCTGGCTCTTTACCGGGCTGTCACCGGAGTCTTCGCGGCCTCTGTCATGCCTATTGGTCTTGCCCTGATCGGTGACGTTATCCCCATGGAGCGAAGACAACAGGCGATAGGAACCTTCATGGGAATCGCATTCCTGGGACAGGGCCTCAGTATGGCCGTAGGGGGATCGATCGCGTATTTCGTGAGTTGGCGCGGAGTCTTTTTCGTATATGCCGGTCTTGCAATACTGTCAACACTGCTCCTCTATTTTGCTGGACGTCAGGCCCCTTCAAGAAAGAATCCCAACAGCCGGTATTTAAGTCCCTACATTGAACTGATCCGAAATAGAAGGAGTTTGATGGTCTATATAGTGGTTTTGATTGAGGGGATTCTGATCATCGGTTCATTCTCTTACCTTGGAGCCTACACCGAATATCTTTTCAAATTCAACTACCTTGCCATTGGGTTGACCCTCACAGCCTTCGGTGCTGGTGCAGTGATCACGGGCCGTTTGGTGGGAAAGATTGTGCCCAGGATCGGCCGGAAGAATGCGTTAAGCCTGGGGCTTATTTCAGCAATGATTGCAGACACCGTCTTCTTTGTCGCCAGGATTCATCCGGTCATCCTTATCATGGGAGTGGGTTTCCTTGGTATCGGATTCATGCTGGCCCATTCCACGCTCCTCACGATTGCCACAGAGTTTGCGAAAGCGGCACGTGGTACGGCTATGTCCCTTGTGGCGTTCTGCTTTATGGGAGGGGGAGGGGTTGGGACAGCAATTGGAGGCAGAGTCATCAGCTCCATTGGATATGCTCAATTTTATATCTTTTTTGGCATCTTGTTATTCGGGCTTCTGTTGATGGCCCGTTTGGTCGTTCATGAGGTGAAAAGCGACGTGGCCTGAATCCATATAGTCCCTTAGACTGTAGTAGGCCCTTTCACGTGCAACCCTGGAGTGCGGGAGCGAAACTCCCGCTTTTCAAGGCGTCCCGGACATCTTATTGGTTTACGATCCGGGGTACAATCCAAGGAGAACCAAATAGCGTGGGGAAATTCCAATTATTTTTGATTAGAAGTTGCAGCTGTTTTGTGTCCTTGAGAAGGTTAGCATTGCAGGAGCTCAGATGAACCTGGCCACGAAAATTATTCTCGCCATTCTCTGCATCCTGATCTTATTCATGGGGGGATTTACCTATTTAATCGCCGGATGGCAGAGGGCCACGTTTGAAAAATCCGCCCACCGTTGTACTAAAGTTCTGGGGGAGAGCTTATCTGACAGCATTGAGACCGAGATGGAGTTAGGACGAAGCGACCTGGTTCAACAAACCCTTGAACGTATCGGAAAAGGTTCTTCTCAAATTCGCACACTTCGGATTATTGATCCCCAGGGAAAAATTCTAAGGTCAGTCGATCCCGGCGAAATTGGGAAGGGAATGGATTTCTCTCCATTCAAAGCTCGTTTGCAGGAAGTGTCCACCCTGCTCGAACACCAAGGGACTGGGACCCCCGTTTTGTCTTTTATCAAACCAATTCCCAACAAATCCCAATGTCAAAAGTGTCATGCTCCAGCGGAAGAAATTATCGGTTTCCTGGTCATGGGTGTAACGACGGCGCCCGTGGAGGAGATGGTCTCATCCAGCCAAAGATTGATATTGGTAGGTATGGGCATCGCGCTTCTCTTGGTAGTCGGAGCAATTCTTTTGATCACGTCCAGATGGGTGAGGGCGCCCTTGTCCAAAGTGATCAATGCAATGGAAGGGGTGGAAAAGGGAAATCTCAACGTTAGAGTCGACCTCGCCTCCCGGGATGAACTGGGAAAGGTTGCTCGAACTTTTAACTCCATGGTTGAAAACCTCAGGAAGAATAAGGAGGATCTGGAAATTCTCCACCGAAAGGAAATGGAAAGGACCCGGAAGATGGCCACTCTGGGGGAACTGGCGCAAGCAATTGCTCATGAGATTAGAAATCCCCTTGCGGGGATTTCGGCTACGGTGGAGATTATCCGGGAAGGGTTTGATAAAAGCGATCACCGGGCACAGATTTTCGATGAGATTCGTCTTCAGGCCAATCGAATCCAGAAGATTGTTTCGAACCTCCTTCAGTTTGCCGCGAAATCATCCCCACAATTCGTCTTTTTTGATCTTCACGAAATGATCGATGGAATGATTCGCCAGTTTTCATCTCAGATTGAGAGCCAAGGCATTCATATCGAAAAACAGTTACAACCCGATTTCCCAAAGATCTATGCAGACCCCTATCAGATTCAGCAAATGCTCACCAATATCGTGCTGAACGCGACCCAGGCAATGCCGGGAGGGGGAAAGCTTGGGTTTCGAACTTCCTTCCGGCCTGCGGATGAAGAAATCGGTCTGGTCATTGCGGATACGGGGAAAGGAATCCCTGAGGAAACGATACCGCAGCTCTTTAAACCTTTTTACACGACCAAGGCCAAGGGGGCTGGATTGGGACTTGCTGTTGTGCAAAAGATCGTCCAAGAGCATGGGGGGAGGGTGGCCGTTTCCAGTACGGTGGGCGCCGGGACCACTGTTGAGATTTCCTTGCCCGTAAGACCCCGTCCTTTTAAGGCGAAAGAAAACGGTAGTGTTTGAAAGACTCAAACAAGATAAGCTGTATCAACTTGACAAGCGAAGCTGTTTCATGCATATATCTGCATATGCGGATGTAATTATAAAGGAGTTAGACAACATGGAACAGTTAGTTCAATTTTTTAGGGCCCTTTCGGATGAAACGCGGTTAAGAATTGTAATTCTTCTTACCCAGGGCGAGCTATGCGTTTGCGATTTGATGGCGGTCTTAGATGAGCCACAATCAAAGGTATCGAGACATCTGGCTTATTTGAAACATTCTGGCTTGACGAATAGCAAACGGGCAGGGGTGTGGATGCACTATTGGTTGAAGGAACCGGGAAATGAAGTCCACAAGGCTCAGATCAATTTTCTGAAAGAACAGTTGTCCCATGTTCCGCAATTTCGCATAGACAGGGAGAAGCTGTCAGAACTAAGAAAAGAAGGAGGCTGCAAGGCTATGATGAAATTTAAGGCCGCCCGTCGGTCGAAGGCTCACCCTGTGAAAACGAAGTATGCCCCGCTTTCCTGACAGGAGTGTAAAATAGTGTCTGTTTATAAATGTCCTTTTCCGTCATGCCGGACTTGATCCGGCATCCAGAGACCCTCGATAACACTGGATTCCGGCTGGAGTTTACCCCGTACTTGATACGGGGCCGGAAAGACGCCCTTTTCTAAAGACCGTCGTTTATGGACAGACACTAAATAGAAAAGGAGGATAGAAAAGATGGCAGAGGATCAAGTTGCGCGAAAACTCTCATTTCTGGACCGGTTCCTGACTTTGTGGATCTTCCTCGTGATGTTTGGGGGTGTGGGTTAGATTTGTCTTCTATGATTGTGGATATGTGAAATCAGTTCCAATTCAATCCGACTATTACTAAGGGAGTCCATTCTGGAGGTATGAAGATGAGCGAGGCAAAAGTTGAAAGGGGTCTTGGCGTATTTGAGAAATATCTGACGGTGTGGGTGATCCTCTGTATAGCAGCCGGCATTGTACTCGGAAAAATTGCTCCAAGCCTCGCTAAATATCTGGACGGTCTTGCTATTTATGTGAATGAGGCACCTACGATTTCAATCCCGATCGCTGTTTGCCTGTTTTTCATGATGTACCCGATCATGGTGAAAATCGATTTTTCAGAAATCGTAAAAGCGGGGAAGTCGGCTAAGCCTGTGGTTTTGACCCTTTTTGCAAATTGGGCAATCAAACCATTCACCATGTATGCAATTGGGCTGTTTTTTCTTGGTTATTTATTCAAAGCGTTTATAGGACTTGATGCAGTTGATTATATAAAAATGCCTTTTGGCATGGATCTGCCAGTGGGAGCAACGCATGGCGCCGGCACGGTGATTTTACAAGACGGCGTTAAATTGCTTCAAGTCCCGTTATGGAGAAGCTATCTTGCGGGTTGCATCCTTTTGGGCATCGCCCCCTGCACTGCAATGGTCCTTGTGTGGGGATATCTTGCCAAAGGAAACGATGGACATACGCTTGTCATGGTTGCCATAAATTCGCTTTCAATGCTGGTGCTTTATGGCCCCCTTGGCGGTTTTCTCCTGGGAGTAGGCAGGCTGCCGGTTCCCTGGCAGGCGCTTGTTTTATCCATCGCCATTTACGTTGCCCTTCCGCTCGTTGCAGGTTTTTTTTCCAGGAAATGGATCATAAAATCGAAAGGGCGAGAATGGTTTAATATAAATTTTCTGCATCGGCTTACGCCGGTTTCTATCATTGCCTTGCTTGTAACCCTCATTCTCCTTTTTTCATTTAAGGGTGATGTCATTTTGACCCAACCATTGACAATAATATGGATCGCGATCCCTCTTTTCATACAGACCAACCTTATATTCTGGATCACGTACGGATTGGCCAGATGGTGGAGGTTCAGATACGAGGATGCTGCTCCTTCTGCCATGATCGGAGCGAGCAACCATTTTGAAGTTGCCATTGCGACATCGACAATGCTTTTTGGGTTGGCGTCGGGTTCTTCGCTTGCTACTGTCGTCGGAGTCCTGATAGAGGTCCCTACCATGCTTTTGCTTGTATCTATCTGCAAGAAGACAAAAGGATGGTTTCGGGCTTGAAGAATGGCAGTAAAGCCGTTTGTTCGACCCATGCCATGAAAGGAGGCAAGATCATGATAGAAGAACTGAAACATAAGTTCGACAGCCTTGGTGATGAGGAGAAAATTGAGTTTATGAAGTTGATAATACCCTCATTCAGAGAGATTTTCAGCATGGCAGACTATGTGAAGCGAGGGGAATATGCTGTTGTATGCCTCCGACCCCGGGACTGCGCATAGCTTGCCTGCCGGGCCGGGGTTGATAAAACAAATTGAGGAGGTGTAGTGTGTCACTGTTTGAAAAGATAGGTTGAACAACATGAGGAGATGATTCCGACCGGCCAACAGTTAGTTGGCGCATGCTGAGGTTTCCTGATGATACACGGGTCCGTGTGAATGGTTTGAACGAGATACTGGCCGACCTTTACTCTGAAGGCAGACAGCCGAATAAGGAGACCGCCGAAGAAATCCTCGATAGGCTGGAGAAAAATAATAATTATATCCCGCCCTCCGCCCGACGGGAGTACAAAAGTGTCCTCCTTAAAGAGTACAGGGACTATGTTGCGGGCCGGAAAAATAAGGCCCCATAAAGATTGTGTCTCTCGGCCCCTGCGCAGAAGAAATGACTCCTTTCGCTCGGGGATGACTGCACAGTTTGAACATGACGAGAAGATTTAGTGGTGACTTCCGAGCTATTGCGAAATTATCAGGGAAAGGAGGGTTTTTAACCTCATGGAGACAAAAAAGACCAAAGTTGTCTTTATCTGCGTTGAGAATGCCCGTCGCAGTCAAATGGCGCAAGGGTTCGCTGAAGTCTTTGGAAAAGGGAACTTAGAGATCTATAGCGCGGGCTCTCGCCCTGCTTCTCAGATTGATCCGCTCGTCATCGAGGTTATGAAGGAAAGAGGGATCGATCTTTCCTCCGAGAAACCGAAGGGGCTGAATGATCTTCCTCCTGTTGAGATGGATTTTCTCATCACGATGGGATGCGAAGAGACGTGCCCGGCAGTTCCGGCGAGAAAGATCATCGAGTGGGAGATTCCTGATCCTAAGGGGAAGCCCATGCATGAAATCAGGAAAATCAGGGATTTGATCGAGCAAAAGGTGAGGGGCCTTCTTGGTGAAATCGAATAAAGGTGCAATTTCTGTGGAAACGAAGGGAAGATTTTCTGCTCTTTTCATCAGTCTCTTCTTGCTCGTTCTTTTGGGGATACCTTCCCCCGGTTTTTCCAAAGAGATCGTCCTATTTGGTCTCTGCTCCAAGTATAATCCCCGCATCATGTATCAACTTTATCAGCCCTTTGTTGACTACCTAAGCGAGAATACACCTTATCAATTTGAGATCAAATTATCACGCACCTATCAGGAGACCGTTGACCGGTTTGGCAGCGGAGAGATCATTATCGCTTCCTGCGGACCGGTACCCTATATCAGGGCCAGAGAAAAGTATCCGGTGAAACCCATCCTTCGAGCCCTCAGTAGGGACGGAACACCCTACTATCGGGGCATTATCATCGTAAGGCAGGAAAGTCCGATTCAAAAACTGGAGGACCTGAAGGGGAAGGGTTTTGCCTTTGGCCAGTCCTGGTCAACAGCAGGCCATATCCTTCCTCAGTACTCTCTCATGAGGGTTCACATCTATCTTAAAGACCTTAAGGACTATACCTTTTTGAGGCATCACGACTCCGTGGTCCATGCCGTTCTCAAGACCCAGTTCGATGCCGGTGCGGTTAAAGATGTGGTGGCTTACAGGTATCGACAAGAGGGACTCAGGTTCATCCATGTCACCGATCCCATTCCAACCGTTCCCATTGTCGTCCGGGCCGATGCCCCGGTTGAGATGACCGAGTCGGTTAAAACCGCTCTCCTAAAACTCAATCCCAACGATCTGGCCCACCAGAAAAGAATGGCCCAGTGGGATGAGGAGTTCAAGTACGGATTTACCGAGGCGGTTGATTCCGATTACGATTCGATCCGAAAGATCCTCCGGGTCGTTGAAAAAGACCCGGAAATGAAGCTCCCCGGCCACAGGCCCGGGGCTTCCCGGTGAGGTAGTTTCGTTTCATATTGTGCCCCTTGACCCCGCCTATCCCGCCCTTGGCGGGACGGGGCACGTTCCGGTCAAGAAAGGGATTCAGGATTAATGCGTATCAATCCTTTTCATTCCATCCAGGGGAAGTTCACTCTCTATCTCACTGCTCTCATTGTCGCGACCGTGTCGGCAATCGCTTACTGGAATATCTCAAGGGAAAAGGCCCTGATGGAAAGGGCGATCATTCGGGAGGGAGAGGCTTTGATAGAGTCCTTTGCCATATCCTGCACCAATACGATGCTCTACGAAGAAATCGGCCTTGTCGAGGAAGGAGGGCTCCTCGACAACTACATCTCCGACCTGATCCAGAGAAGGGATCTCAATGTTATTTATGCCATGATTCTTGACCCAAAGGGAAGGGTCATCGCCCACAACTCCATGCGGGAGGTGGGAAATGTATATCAGGATGAGGTCACCAAACGGGGAATGACCTCGTGGGATACCCTCATCCAGCATTCATCCGAGAATGTCCTCGACATATCAACACCCCTGTCCATTTCTACCAAGCGCTGGGGGACATTGAGGATGGGCATTTCTCTCGAAAGCGTAAAAGAGAAGACTTCTTCACTGGTGTTTAAATACATCCTCTACACTAGCCTTATTATCCTCTTTGCTATTGCTATCATTGCCTTTCTATTTGGGCTGATTACGAAGCCTTTGAAATCACTTTCAAAGGAGATGGACGAAACAAACCCGGGGGATGATCCTCCTTCTATGCCCTTAACCTCTCAGGATGAAATCGGGATACTCCGAAAGAGCTTCAACCGGTTGCTAAGGAGGATCAAAGAGGATGAAAGAGAGAGAGAAAGAACACAACGTAACCTTTTGATGACCGAAAAAATGGCCGCCATCGGAAAGTTGACCGCGGGGGTCGCTCATGAAATCAATAACCCTTTGGGTGGTCTATTGAATTGCATTTATCATTTTAAAAAAGGAGGCCAGTCCCCGGAGAAACAGCAGGAATATCTCCATCTCATGGAGGATGGAATCAAGCGAATTCAAAAGACGGTAACCAACCTTCTCGAGTATGCCAGGACCCCCAGAGTCGAACAATCGGCAACCGATTTCAACTCCATCATCGATAAATCCCTTTCCCTTCTCGATTACCAGATTCGAAAAAACCGGATCGAAGTCTTCAAAGAGGTTTCCGATAAACTCCCCTCCATCGGTGTGGACAGAAACCAGATGGCTCAGGTCTTTGTCAATATCTTTCTAAACTCGATCCAGGCAATGGAAGGGGGAGGAGCATTGAAGATAGGGGTGAGGACCCTGGATGAGCGACTTATCGTGACCATATCGGACACGGGGAAAGGAATCCCGGAGGAGATTCTTCCAAAGGTTTTCGATCCTTTTTTTACTACGAAGGGAGAAGGGGGAGGGACGGGCCTTGGACTCTGGATCACCCAGGGAATTGTTGAACGGCACGGCGGGACGATTCAAACGACCAGTCGAGAGGGAACAGGAACGACCCTCGAGATTCAACTCCCCCTCGCTTCTAAATAAGAAAGGGGTAAGTATCATGCCTGATGCAATAAGGATCGTAGTCATTGATGATGAACCGTTGATGAGAATAACGATTCAGGACGCCCTGGTGGCTGAAGGTTACAAGGTCATCAATGCTGAAACGGGAGGGAATGGACTGACTCTTTTCCGGGAGAACCAGGCGGACATCGTCATCACGGATCTGAGGCTTCCTGACATGGATGGCGTTCAAATTCTCAGGGAGGTTAAGGCGCTCAGTCCTGAAACCCAGGTGATTATGATTACAGCCTATGGTTCCATCGATTCAGCTGTGACGGCCATGAAGGACGGAGCAAGCGACTACCTGACCAAACCTTTCTCCATGGACGAACTCCTTCTCATTATCAAGAGGATCTTGCGAATAAGGGAACTGGAGGAAGAGAATATATCCCTTCGGAAGAAGGTGGAAGGGCAATTCGGCCTTGAGGGGTTGGTTGGGAAAAGTCCCCAGATGGTCAAAATTTATGATTTGATCGAAACGGTCTCACAGACCGACACCACGGTTCTTGTCTATGGCGAAAGCGGAACAGGGAAAGAAATGGTGGCCAATGCTATCCATTTACGAAGTCCGAGGAAGGCACGCCCATTTGTCAAAGTGAATTGTGCCGCCCTTCCGGAGAGCTTACTCGAAAGTGAGCTTTTCGGCCATGAAAAAGGAGCCTATACCGGGGCATTCAAGCAGCGAAAAGGGCGGTTTGAGATGGCCGATGGGGGGACTCTTTTCCTCGATGAAATCGGGGATATCTCTCAAACGGTCCAGGTAAAACTTCTTCGGGCTATTCAGGAGAGGCAATTTGAGCGGGTGGGTGGAAACGAAACCCTTTCCGTGGATGTCAGGTTGGTTTGTGCGACTCAGAGAGACCTGAAAGAGGAGATTCGGAAAGGTACGTTTCGGGAAGATCTGTATTATCGTTTGAATGTAGTACCGATCCATCTTCCTCCCCTCAGGGAAAGACGGGAGGATATCCTCCTCCTGGTTGACCATTTCGCGAACAAACTTTCCAAAAAGATCGGCAAGGAGATTGGCGGTCTATCCGAGCAGGCCAAAACACTTCTCTTAAGATATCCGTTCCCAGGAAATATACGGGAGCTGGAGAATATGTTGGAACGGGCCATCGCCCTCATCAGGGGGAAAGTTATTCAGGCGGATGACCTCCCTGAGGAGGTTTGCGGCCAGACAAGTCATATCCAGGATATATGTGAAAGGCTGAAGGGATCAAAGCCCCTCGCCACAGCGCTCAGCCTTTTCGAAAAGGAGTATATTCAGACTGTCCTGGAAAAGACGAAGGGCAAGAAAGGCCAGGCTGCAGAAACTTTGGGGATTTCTCGAAAGACACTGTGGGAAAAGATCAAAGAACTGGAGATTGAGATATGAGAGAAGAAACTACTTGCGTCCAGAATCCGTCAGTATTTTTTGTAAGAACGTTTCTGCTTCTCCAAAGGGACCCTCCTGTGAAAGGACTATCTCGGTGGTTCGATCCTTTTTGATTTTGATTACGATGAAGTAGGGTGTCCGCACCTCTCCCAAATCTTTATGGATCTTAAAGTCCTGATCCGGAAAGAGGGGAAAGGGGACTTTGTATTTTTCTTTAAAGGTATTGACTTCGAGGAATGAATTTCCTGCACCAATACCGATCATTTTAATTCTATCTTTAAGGTCTGGAATCTGCTCAATCATCTGATAGAGAGCATTGACTTCCGGTGCCGAGGCCTGGCATTGCGGGCAGTAGAGGCTGAAGATTTCAATGATGACAGTGCTGGCATTGATCTGTGAGACTTTGAAATACCCTTCACCAGAAATTCCAAGATAACTCTTTTCGCCAGGATCTTTTGGGATCGGAAGTCTTATTTGTGGTAGCGTTCCTCCTATTGCCGGAGGCTTATTTGCCGCCATCATAGGATGGAAGAGCCAGATAGATACTGTAAGAACTCCCAAGATGACCATTAAAATTTGAGTCGTTCTTTTCATGCTATTTTACTCTTTACTTTTTCACTGGTTTGCTTACAGGAAAACACCCAGGGAAAGGTGCAAAGAAGTGGGAATGCTTCCCCGCTCCTCCTGCTATGACAACTTGAAATTCTTCAGGCGTTAGAGTAATGGGTATCGGGATATCGGGATTGACCGGTCCTAATTTCTTCACCAGTAGATCAGTGTTGGGACAGCCTTTGGGCCATGCAGAAAATGGGATGCGCGCCTTTTCCCAGAAGGCTCTCCTGAATTGGTCTTTTGACCAACCGGCCCCTGCAATGAGCTGGGCATGCTCAGGGCCTAAGGCGACTATGTGAGGCTGCTCCATCTGGCTGATCCAGCAGGGTCCCCCGATGCTTAACAGAGGAGTTACAAGATTTGCCCACCAGTTGATATGTTCCTCCGGTGTCATGCTCCAATGATCTATATTATCAACAGGGGGATAGACACCCATGATGGTAACCACACTTTCAGTCTTCTTGAAACCTCTGTCCACATGGTAAGGCTCCCATCCTTGGGGAAGGGCCAACTGATTTTCTCCGAAGACCCAGCAGACAAAATCTCCCGGCCCTCCGAGTAATGATTTGTCAGGCGTGGGGGGTCTTGATCCTCCGACAATATCCGCAATCAGATTAATTGCGAACCCTATCGAAGCATTGGCGTGATGCCCTGATCCGGCAGCCCCCTGGCGCGAGGCAAGGCCGATCTCATAAATGACGGGACCGTTCACGATTACCAGGATGGAGCTTGTAGCCGTAGTTGTGGTCAGACCTCGCCAGTTGGCCCTTGGATCGAGGAGGGCTTCGAGTGCAGCAATCAAAACGGGCATGTATTCAGGTTTGCATCCAGCCATGGCTGCGTGGATGGCCACCAGTTCGACGGTCAAGGCTCCCATCCTCGGAGGGACCATTCCCAATAATTCGTCAGGCCTTCGGCTTGTCCCCTTCAGTACTTTTGCGACACGTTCAGGAGTGGGAGGAAGAATCGGAAGACCTAATGAAAGCCCCTTTTCGAAGAAAATCCTATTGATATCTTCCACCGTCCCTTTCCACTTCAATCTCCCTGCTGGATAGACCGGTTTCATAGGTGGTAGTTTAGCTGCTGGTTTCCATTCTATTGCCATCCTTAAAACTTCAGGAAAGACCAAATCTGCCTTCTTTCTTATCTCCTCAAGGGGGATCATGCCCATGGGATGCGGAACAATTACGAAGCTTAAATCGGCTGCGCCTTGCCCGATTGCCGTATCTTTAGCCAATCCTATAAATTCACTGCTGGAAATCGTAACGGTTGGAATGCCCATTTTTTCGAGGTTGAGCTGGTCCACGACCAGCCATGAGGTACAAGCCCCTCAGTCCGACTGGGCACCGATGACAAGGTCAGGCTTGAATTTGACAATGGCTTTTGCAAATTCCCGACTTCTCTCCTGGCTGCCAGTAATGGGATCAACCGTCTCGGGCGCAACTTCCCAGGATTTGATTATTTTAATGTCTTTTACCTTTTCGATGAGCAATTCTCCCACTTTTTCAAGGAATTTGTCTCCATTATGCTTTCCATTCCAGCGGAGCATAACCGTTTTTCCTTCCAGGGTGGGTGGGTGAGGATTGACGTTCATTGGCTCTATCTTCACCACCCCTTCCGGATTTAAGACCTGCCATTCTTGCTTCGTCTCCTTTGTTAACGCTATAGGTGTAAGAGCAAAAACACAGGCAAGCGAAATAAAAACCGTCAGGCCGCTTCGTAAAGTTCTATTTTTCATCTTCTTCTCCTTTAAAAGTGATTTACCCTCAATCTAATGTTTATTTCACGTAACTTTATGTTACCGGATCGTAACGATGTTAATTACCTATAAGAATCAATAGGTTAATTAGTGTCCCTAAAGGAGGGTTACATAATAGTAACAAAAGTCATCTCCGGATACATATTAAAATACTTCTAAGATATTAAAATAATAGGAAATGTTTGAAAGGTCCCTTGGAACATATATTGCAAATATGATTCCAAGTCGGGAGGGGGGACAAGACGGTGTAGGATCTTGGTGGGAGGGTTCTCCCTCCCATTCCCGACTCATTTAGTTTTGCTTATTAGAACTCTAAAGAGGAGGTACTTATGGCTGTTTCAAGAAGGCAGTTCATGAAGTTGAGTGGAGCAGGAACTATCGCATTGCTATTCGGAGACCAGTTTCGGGCCTTTGAGGCATTAGCCCAAGAAAAGGGCCTCGACGCAAAGATCATTCATACCGTCTGCCAGGTCTGCAGTGGCGGGTGTGCGATAAAGGCGCATGTCAAAGACGGACGCCTCATTGAGCTAAGAGGAAATCCCGATGACCAGATCAGCCGGGGAATCCTCTGTGTCAAAGGAATCTCCGGAATTCAGTGGCTTTATGATCCTGACCGGCTGAAGTTCCCCATGAAACGAACGAATCCCGAGAAAGGGATCGGCGTGGATCCTCAGTTCGTAAAGATTTCCTGGGATGAGGCATATGCCATCATCGCAAAGAAATTCAATGAGTACAAAGAGAAATTCGGTCCTGAATCGATTGCCTTTATTATGAGGCCTCAGGACTTTGCGAAGCGTCTCGCCAAGGCCATCGGGACACCCAATTATATTTCTCATCACAACACCTGTTACACGACCCATGAGGTTGTATGGGGAAACACGGTGACGGGAAAGGGAAGACCCTGGACCACCGACTACGCCAATTCGAAATACATTCTCTCCTTTGGATGGGATATGCCCGGCAAAGCCAAGAACATGCAGACCCAGCACTTCATTAGCGCCCTGGATAAAGGAGCAATAATTACCGTCCTCGATCCACGCTATACTGTCACCGCATCAAAAGCCAGCCAGTGGATCCCGATTAAACCGGGAACGGATCTGGCCTTTGCCCTGGCCATGATCAACGTCATCATAACTCAGAATCTTTATGACAAGCAGTTTGTCCACGATTATACTACGGGATTTGATCAGGTGAAGGAGTTCATCAAACCCTACACCCCGAAATGGGCATCTGAGATTACAGAGGTTCCTGCAGCGACCATTGAAAAGGTTGCCAAGGAGTTTGCCACAAACAAACCTGCAGTCATCGCCACCCACAAACGGGATGCAGCGGGTCCAAACTACGCCAATTCCTGGCGTCTCTCCCATGCCCAGGTCATCCTCATGGGGCTCGTGGGAAGCATTGACCGCCTGGGCGGTCCCATTATTGAGAGAAAACCCTCATTTCCACCCCTTGATACGGTGGTTCCTCCTCCTCCCTATCCAAAGGCGAGACCCGACCGGATCGATGGCATGGAAAAATTCCCCCTTCTTTTAAAGACGGGCAAAGGTTCCTTCAGTACTTTTACAAATGGCGTACTGGAAGGAAGGCCCTATCCGATAAAAGGGGCCATCGTAAGAAAGCACAACATCTTCGCATTCCCCGATGCCCCCAGAATGGTCGAGGCCCTCAAAAAATTGGAGTTCATGGTAGTTCTCGACATTCATCCATCCGAGATGATCCAGATGGCAGACATCGTCCTTCCGGATCATCATTACCTTGAAGGGAGCGCCATCGTCCACCGTGAATACTTCGGCCTCTATCCGCAGATGGCCATCCAGCAACCTGTTGTGAAACCGCTTTACGACACCAGAGGATTCAGAAATATTATGATCGAACTGGGAAATGCCATGGGACTGGGTGACTATTTCAAAGGAGTATCCCCGGGTGGCTATGATGACGCCTGCATGAAAACCCTCGGATCCTCACTGGACGAGCTGAGGAAGTCTCCCAATGGGTTATGGGGAGAGCCAAAGCCTTTTGTCCCCAAAACGGAGTTCGGGACTCCTTCGAAGAAGATTGAGCTTTACGCTTCCGAACTGAAGAAGCACGGTTATGACCCGCTCCCAGAGTGGAAGGACAAGGGGGTGAAGCCTTCGAAAGAATATCCATTCTACTTTGTGACGACCCGGCCCTCTGTTTTCATCCACTCCACGCTTCAGAACCTCGAATATAACATCCAGGTCTATCCGGAGAATAACTGCTACATCAACACAGAGACGGCAATAAAATTAGGGGTGAAGAATGGAGAATATGTTTTCGTCGAATCCCCGGTCAACAAGATCAAGGTCAAGGCCAAAGTGACAGAAGGGATCCGGCCCGATACGGTCTGTGTCGATCACGGATTTGGCCACTGGAGCAAGGGCATGACCAAGGCCTATGGAAAGGGGTCGAATGAGGGGGACATCATTCCTGCCCGCACGGTTCAGGATATGCTCGACCTTAAAGACCCCTCCATGTCAGACAATATGAATGACCTTTGTGTGAAGGTTTATAGGGCTTAAGGAAGGTTGCGCAAGATGGATCGGTCCACAGCCAGAAGTATCATCTACAATTTCCTGTCTCTCTGCTACACTTATCCGGATGAGGGGGTCAGCCCCTGGATAGCGCAGGGGGAGTGGATAAGAAGCCTGAGAGAATCACTGAGTTTGTTGACGGAAGAAGATTTCGAGAGGTATCTCAGAACCTTTGAGGGTCTGATCTCAGGGCAGAAGGAGGAAATGCTCTCTCTGGAGATGGGCCGGGAGTATACGCGCCTTTTTATCAATGCATTCCCTCACGTAGTCGCTCCCCCTTATGGCTCCATCTATCTTGAAAAAGGGGGTCTGGTGTTCGGGGAAACAACTTCGGAAGTACTTCGTTTCTACCATGAAGCCGGATTCACCTTAAAGGAAGAACTCAGAGATCTTCCTGACCATATCGCCCAGGAATTCGAGTTTATGGGTATTCTGGCAGACCAGGAGAGTCAGACCACGGGAAGCGAAAAAATCAAACTGGAAGAAAAG
>Ga0214473_10002978_pt1 | contig 20730 bp, 20 predicted proteins | sample RVTome_7_FD_203509 | JGI IMG/M metagenome (GOLD analysis project Ga0214473, IMG submission 203509) | Soil microbial communities from uranium-contaminated site in the Upper Colorado River Basin, Wyoming, United States - RVT98D197 | ecosystem: Environmental > Terrestrial > Soil > Contaminated >... | reverse complement strand
TCAACCGACACATCAGAGTAGAATTTATCATCGATAGATTTCCCAAACGTATTCGTGGGGCAATCAACAGTTTTAGCTCTTTTCTGTCACTGGTGATCTTCGTTTTGATTCTCTGGCAGAGCTTGCTCTATGGTCAATCCCTCCAAAGGGCAGGAGAGATCGGCTCCACCTCACACATACCCTTTTATCCCTTTGCCTATTTTATCGCTTTTTGTTCCATTCCGGTCTGTCTGGCCTTTCTGGTGGAGGTTCTTAAATCCCTTTCTGAGGTGGCAAAAAATGGATCCAGTTAATGTAGGTATCATTGGCATCATTTTGCTCATCCTTCTCTTTCTCCTCCGAATGCCGGTTGCCTTTGCCATGGCCTTCGTCGGGTTTCTCGGCTTTTCATACCTTGGCTCTTTTAGAGCGGGTTACAAACTTTTAGCCCGGGATATCTTCGAACAATTCTCCAATTTCCCTATAAGCGCTATCCCGATGTTCATCCTCATGGGTTCCTTTGCTTTCGCGTCAGGTATTGGCAAAAGGCTTTATGACGCCGCCTATACGATTTTTGGGAATCTACGCGGGGGGTTGACGTTGGCCACTGTCGTGGCCTGTGGTTTTTTTGCTGCCATCTGTGGATCGACAGCGGCTACGGCAGCCACCATCGGGAAGATAGCCCTTCCAGAGATGAAAAGATATAATTACGATGAGACCTTTGCCACCGGTTGTGTTGCCAGTGCAGGCACGCTTGGCATTCTCATTCCTCCAAGCACCATCTTTCTCGTCTATGGGATTATTACCGAGCAGTCCATTGGCAAACTTTTTATAGCTGGTATTATCCCTGGGATCATCCTGACTTTTCTATTCCTTATCGTGGTTGGTCTTTGGTGCTGGCATAATCCCGCCTGTGCTCCGGCCGGGGCCTCTACAGATTTCAAAGCGAAGGGAAAGGCCCTGGTAGGGATTTTTGAGGCCTTGATTCTATTTGGCCTGGTGATCGGAGGGTTATTCCTCGGTTGGTTTACTCCGACTCAGGCTGGAGGGATAGGAGCAGCAGGTGCCCTGCTCATTGGTTTAGTGAGGCGACAACTCAGCTGGAAGGTATTTATTGAGTCAACTAAAGATGGATTAAGAACCTCTTGCATGGTTCTCTGCGTCATTGCCTGTGCTACCGTATTTGGCCATTTCATGGCTGTTTCTACGATCCCTTTTATTCTAGCTGATTGGGTGGAGGCACTACCCTTGCCGCCCATGGCCATTATGGGAGTGATTGTCTTCATCTATTTGATAGGGGGCTGCTTCATGGATTCCATGGCCTTGGTTGTCCTTACTGTCCCCGTCATCTTTCCAGTGGTGGTCCGCCTCGGATTTGATCCAATATGGTTCGGTGTCATCATTGTGTTAGTCGCTGAGATGGGAGTGATTACACCCCCCGTAGGAGTCAATGTCTATGTCATCAAGGGGATAGCTCCGGAAGTCCCTCTCGAAAAGATTTTTAAGGGGATATTTCCCTTCTTAGTAGCCATATTAATTAATACAGGTATATTAATGGCTTTCCCAAAAATTGCTCTTGTTTTGCCAGGTCTGATAAAATGAGGTAGAAACCTACCCCTGAGCACCATATCTTCATCTTCGCATTCTCTTCATTCAGGTGGTCTTACTTATTTCTGGAGGGTTGGGGAGGGATATTACTTGAGCAGTGTAGAAAATATTTCTTCTGTTTCCAAGCGCTTCAATGCTTCCCTGTGATGCTCCAAGAAAGACTCGATCCCGGCTTTCAATTTTAATGAAACCATCTTCTCCTTGGGCAACTCTTCTTCAAAATTGGACATGGCGGAACGGAAAGATTCTATGATCCCCCTCGCAAAATCTTCCTTTCCGGCCTCCCCTGTGAAACGGAGGGTTCCGTTCAAATATTCAAATTCTCCGGCAAATGGATCCAGAAAGCCGAACTCCTCCGACTTTTCAATCAGGGCTTTCTTGAATGCCTTCTTAAAGGTCCCTCCGGAAGAAAGGGTATCCACTAATCTCTCAGCGTTGGAAAGAAACTCTTGAAACAGCAAGAGAATCTCCTTGAAACCCTCTTCTCTTTCTGTTCGCCATCCCCCTTCTTCCTCCTCCGGAATACCCTCTTCCCTATCTGTCACGATCTCCTTAACTTGAGGGGGAAGTCCCTTCTTTCCGTAAACATTAAAAAAGGCACCCTGTCGGGTGGCATTTTCGATGAAGATGGGAATGGACATGCGACCGAAGATCGAAGGTCCTGTCTTCGGGGTAGCGAACATCTCCACCGGTTCGCCTCCTTCAATGAAGAGGACACCCATGGGATGATGTTCTTTGGTCATCACTTCGATAAAGCCGGTATGCCTCTCCTCCTTCAATTTTTGGAGGAATTGATCCAGATGGATAAAATGGGTTGAGAGATCTTTAAAGAGTATTTCGTGGTTAAGGTTATTGGCGATGAGGGCAACCTGCTCTGGGGGTAACCGGTAAATACTGAGAACCCCATCCTTCTGCTTTGAGAAGGCAAGAAGGGTCCGGGCAGCCTCCTGTCCGATGACTCTTCCGGAGTCTCCTCCTGTTCGGATCTCCCCATTGACGACCTCTCCGGAATCGATAAAGAGAAATCCCCTCGCCTCGGGAAAGTCCATCTCGATCGTTCCGCAAAAACCCTCTAATTTCAGGGTGTCGAGCAATGCGGAAAGATTGGTATAGGTGGTCGATAAATTTTTATGGACGACCTCTCCTTTTGGAAATATCACCCTATCCTCCATATCAAGTTCAGAGTGATGAGTTGGGAGTTCGGAGATTTTTAGTACTTAATGCATTATTTAATATCAAAATTCTTTGTCCTAATCTCCGAACTCCGAACTTAAGTTTTCCCTTCCTTCCTTTTCTGCAATCGCTCGATGGCGGCTTTGACGCTCGCCTGCATCCTCTCAATCGAATCGGCCAGGATCGCCACCTCCCCTTTCGCCTTCACCTGGACCGGGGTATCCAGTTCTCCCATACTGATCTTGTCCGCCACCTTTGCGAGCTGGAGAATGGGTTTGATCACCGAACGGGCATAAAAGAAGATCCTCACTAACAGAATGAGAATAACACAGAGAATGACGGCATAAAATATCTTGATCCTGTTCTCATATTCTTCTAAATATCTGCTTTCGATGACCTTCATCTTAGCCTCAATGGCTTTAGAAGGTTTTGAAAATTCGTCGATGTAAGTGGTTGCCGCTACGATGAGGTCCGTCTCTTTTACCGGTGCCAGATACATATATTTTGACCGGATCTTTCCATCCGCATCCTTCCAGTCATAATAACCCGAGGCCGGCCCTTTGAGGCTCGCCTCCAGAATCTTCCAGAAGGCAGGAAACCTGTCGGAAAGCTGATGCAAGTCTGTACCGACGATCTGGGGGTTGACATGAAAATGGTTGATAGCATTCGTATCATGGACAGCCGTATAGCCCGTCTCTCCCACCTTCTGGACAGCAATATCCTTAAGCGAGGGGTCTCTCAATATCTCCTCCCTCTTCATCCTTGGAGGACGGGACTTGATGAAGATTTCCATCTGGACGGCCACATCAATGGCCTTCTCCCGGATGATTTTCTCTCCCATTCTGTCCATGGAGGACTTCGATTCCTTTGTGGAGGTGACGCTCAGTTCCTTTAAACTTTCAGATCCGATGTCTTTGATGCTGATGAACCGAAATTCTCCCAGATCCCAGCTATAGAAAACCAGGCTTCCGATGATGGCAAAGGCGACCAGAATCGGAATAAAAACTCCAAGTACCAGTTTTGGTAACAGGCCAAATCTGACTTTCTTTTTATCTGCCATAAGGACCTCCTTTAAAAGGGATGAGAGGTAAGGCCACCCTCTTGCCCCATATTCTAACTCAGAAAGAGATTAGCTTTATGGTGACCTTTAAAAATTCGTTCCGCTTCGAGGGATTTGAAATCTCCTCGCTCAATGCCTCCATAAAAGGCAATGCCCTTTCCTGGGGGAAAGATGCTTTGTCCTCTCCAAACTCAACGAGTTTATCGTCGATGATAAAAGGAGCAACCGGTCCCATCACCTTTTTCAATTCCATATCGAGGACAGCGAAAAAGTCTTCCTTTACCGACTTCTTCTTCGCCGAGACCCGATCCTCTGCTCTTTCCAGCAATCCCACCTGAACAAGTTGATAAACCGTCTTTAAGACCTTGTACTCATCCCATTCCAGGGATTTGGCGATCTCTGAAATGGTCTTCATCCCATTGGACAAAACCAGCATATTCCATTGATCAGCGCTGATATTCTTCTCTTTTCCATCCTTCTGGAGGGAGAGGCGGAAAATACTATGGGTGGATGGAATGACCTCTTTGATCTTTTCAAATTCCTGTTTTCGGGAGGACCAGTTCAGAAGAAGCTGTTCGGTCGTAATGGGGATGGTTTTTTCTTTTGGATGGACTCCTGGATCAAACGTGATTCTACCGGCCTTCCAGCCCATAATCGTAAAAAACGCATTCTCTCCGGCAAAATGATTGGTTCTCGCATGGACGATATCCCCGATCTCGAGGCAGATTTCACCATCCTCTTTACCTCTGATGGCAACTTTACCCGTCTTTTTCTCGGTCAACAAAGGTTTGAGAATGTCAAAAAGTTTGACTTGAGAAAGGTCTCCAAGTAATGTCTCGGGCATAACGGGTCAGGGCTGCAAAATAAGTGCCAGACATCGACGAACATTCTTTTTCTCGAGATTAACTCTAACTTGTTAATATTTAAATAATTTTAAGGTTGTTTCACTACAGCATAAGAGCAAGGGGAATATGGCCGAGGAAGGGTTGGTTAAATATTGACCATTTGGTATAACCTTTCTTGCGTTTAGAAAGCGCTCTTTATCCATCAAAACCCAATATTCCAACATTCCAGTATTCCAATATTCCCCTGAATTACCCTGTTGGATTATTGGTTTTTTATTTGAATCGAATTCACCATCTCCATAAAACTTTTCTGAAAGATCTCGTAAACCTTCCTCTCATTTCCGGAAAAGACCTCCTTCTCCCAGTCTTTCCCCTCCTCTGAGACATTTGGGCCAAAGGAGTTGACATCCTTTGAATACCGGACAAATACCCCATTCTCACCCAGATAGATAAACATGAATTGTCCCTGAAGGGCCCAGTGGCGCGGAATGGTGATTCCTTTTTTAATGATGGGCTCGAGGGATTTGGCATCGGGGTTCCATACCATCAACTGGGTCAGGTGATTTATCTCTAAATCACCCTTTTTTATCTTTCCCTTCGAATACATCTTCTTCTCGCTGTAGGGTTTGAGTGGTGGGGCGGTCATGGGCAAAGCCTGTGGATTCGTCTTGTCCGAGATCTGGACGATGAACATCTCTTCTGCCTTCTTCTCCCTGTCCTGAAGATAGAAATAGACCCTTGTCAGTGAACTGTCTGCCGGGTTGTCATGAGAGGAGGAATGGATGAGCCGCAGATTTGAGGGCACCATTGAAGTAAACGGCGGTTTTTGAGAGACCATCCTTTTCCCCTCGATTTCTAAGTCTTTCTTGGCGGCGGCATCCACTGCCCACCCAATCAAAACGAGACCGAGCAGAGTAAAAATGATTTTTCTCATGATCGCCTTTTCCGGGAACGATTCAAATAATGGGTTACGGGGTTAGGAGTTAAGGTTTAACAAATCTAAAAAACCCAATTCCTAACCCCACGAGAGAAATTACTTCTTTTTCGTCAGCAGTTCTTTCAATTTAGCCCCTGCTTCTGGGCTCTTTGCCAGCACATCTTTCCAGCCTTCCTCGTAAGCGATCTTCAGAAATTTCTCCTTCTCAGCCGGAGGCAGGTCGATGACCTGCAGGCCTGCTTGTTTCAAGAGGGAAATCTCTTTCTTTATTTCTTCTTTATAGTAGGCAACTATTTTCCTTTCAGCCTCCATTGCCGCTTCATTGATTACATCCTGAAACTTCTTGGGAAGCCCGTTCCACGTCTTCAGGTTCATGACCATGGGATGCGGTCCGGAGTAAAATGAAGGCTCCACAATGTACTTGGTATACTTCTCCCATCCCCAGTCACGAATACCTACGGTCGGCCAGGCATAGCCGTCGATAACGTTCCTTTCGAGGGCAGTGTAAACCTCAGTGGGAGGTATCACGACAGGATTTCCACCAAGACCTTTAATAAGCTGAAGGTACATAGGGGAGACACGGATGTTGAACCCCCTCAGGTCCGCAGTTTTAATGGGCTTGTTAAGGTAGAGGCTAAATGGTAAGTCAGTCCCTATCCTTCCTAAAAAATAGAGCCCCAGCTTCTTTTCATGCAGGTCATTGTAGTATGCCCAGGCCCCGCTTGCTCTCTCTTCCCAGGGCGTTAATTGAGAAAGCTTCATCGCATCGGCCTCCGGCAGCAGGTGGACATAGTAGGCATTGGTTGTATGGACGATATCCACCATGCCCGTCTGCGCCGAATGGACCTGATCCTGGATTTTGACAGCCTCAGGGCCCCCTATTAGATTGATCTTCAATTCGCCGGGGTATTTTTTCGCAACCTGCTGCTCTACGCTCTCGATGAAGAAATCGAGACACTTGTTATCAGATGCGGTTTTCGGCCATGCCGTAAGTGCTTTGAGGGTTATCCCCTGCGCCCACACATATCCAGCTAAGCCTAGAATGAGCGTGAACATTACGAGTAGTGCCATTGACATAACTTTGAATCTCGTTCCCATAATTTCCTCCTTTGTGTTCAGGATTGACGAGACCTCAGAAAGAGGCCTCTGACCTTTGCTCTATGACCCTTGACCCCATTCTCACTTCATTCCCATAAGACTCGGTATAGCAGTTGCTAAAAATGGCATCACCAACACAAGGGCAATGCACAAGATATCTACAATGACATAGGGAGTGACTGCCCTCCAGATATCAGCCATGGTTATCTCAGGAGGAGCCACACCTTTCATCACAAAGAGGGTAACACCAAAAGGAGGGGTGATCAATCCCGTCTCCAGAGCGATAAGCATGAGCACACCAAACCAGACCGTGTTATACCCGAAGGCATTGATGACAGGCATATATATAGGTATCGTGATCATCATAATTGCAACCGTCTCCATGAAACAACCGAGGATAAGGACCACGATCAGCATGCCGACCAGTATCAGGGTCGGCGGAATGCTGAGTTTCGTAATAAAACTCGTCATGCCTGAAGCAGCCCCGGTAAAGGCTAATATTTGACCGTACGTGCTTGAGACAATAATAATCATGAATATCATTGCCGTGACTTTCACGGTACCGTAGACCGACTTCTTGAGAATTCCCCAATTTAACCGTCTGTAAACAAGAGCCAAGATAAATGAACCTAACGTCCCTGTTGCAGCTGCCTCCGTAGGGGTTGCGACACCCAGGAAGATGAAGCCTATTACCATAAAGACGATGAGGCCGAGGGGCAACAGGTATTTTACGGTGGCTATCACCTTTTCTTTCAAAGGGATATGGGGCACATCATACATAGGCGCTTCTTCAGGTTTGATGCGACACCATAATAGGACGTAGACGAGGTAAAGGCCTGACATAATAATGCCAGGCACGATGCCAGCCATGAGAAGTTGCCCTACATCGATGTTTGCAAGGCTTGCAAGTACCACGGTAAGTGCATTCGGAGGAATCAGCGCATCAACGGTGCCCACTCCCATGAGTGGACCCAGGCTCATGTTCTTGCTGTAGCCTCTCTTCAGCATGTCAGGAAGCAGGATGGTGCCAAGGAGTGCGCATGTGGCAATCGTGGAGCCACTCAACGCGCCTATCATAACCCCCATTATGATAGCCAGGATAGAGAGCCTGCCCCGGAGTTTGCCAAGCCATTTATCAAGCACATTCACAGCATTAAGCCCAAGGCCTGAATGGAATATCAATTCACCCATAAGGATGAAAAAGGGCACAGGGAGCAGAGTGAAGGTCGTTATGGAAGTGAAAACTCCTGTCACTACCGCAACAAGGCCTGGTATCCCCCCCAGGAAGAAATAAGCTGCAACCATATTGACAACGAGAAAGGCAAAGGCAATGGGCAGGTTGGTGAGGAGCAGGAACACCATACCCCCAAAGAGCAAGCTAATGATCAGCCACCATTCCATGAATTACCTCTTAGTAAAGGTTTAAAAGTACACTCAACTGCCTTTTCAATGCAACATCTGGGTAAACCTGCTCCACGCCATCCTGAAGAACTGGATGGTAAGGAAGATGCTGCCTACAGGGATGATGATGAAAATGGTCCATTTCGGGACAGTCACTGCCCTTACGTCGGTTACCCCCTTTATGATACACTCACGCATATAGTCAATTCCAAAATAGACAATGATGGCACAAGCAAGGCCGCCGATGACAAACATGATACAATCGAGATAGTGCTTAGTTTTCTCATTGAGATGAGCGTATATGAGATCGGTAGTAATATGCCCTCCCTCTCTCAAAAGCCAGGTGGTTGCAAGGAAAACGATCCACAACAGGGCGTATTCGGTTGTCTGCATGATCCATATTGTAGTCTTTGTAAACAAATATCTCATACCAATCGTGTAACAGACAGCAGCCGTTATAAAGACCAGGATGAGACCGCTAAGAAAGGCCATCCCATCAACCCCCTTATCAAAAAAGATCCAAAACCTCTTCTGGAAAGTCACAACTTCTCTCACTTCCTGCCCGTTCCTTTTAAATTTCAACATCCACTTTTAAATCGTCGCTTCCCCTCTATTTTGGGGAGAGAATGAATAGGGAAAAGTTTATTAAATTAACATAAACGAATCAACAAGAATTTATAGAAGTGTTCTATGACCCTTTAAACCAAGTAGCAAGGATGGGGAAAGCTAAAATCAAGGCCACACCAATAAAATCGAGCAGACAATAGGGCCAGGCAGCCTTATAGATATCCTTCATGGTAATTTCAGGTGGTGAGGTGGCCTTCATGACAAAGAGGGCTAATCCAAAAGGCGGACTCAATTGTCCTATTGAAAGACAGAGAAGGATTAAGATGCAGACCCAAACAGGGTCCATGCCCAAGGTTTTCACAATAGGCATAAAGATGGGAAGGGTAATCATCATGATCGAAACCTGTTCAATGAAGCATCCCAAAAGGATGACGATGACCAGCATGATGATCAGGATCCAGAAGGGGCTGACCGCAGCTCCCAACACCAACTGAAGCATCCCCCGGCTGGCTCCTGAAAAGGCTAAAACCTGGCTGAAGGCAGTGGATGCAGCAATAATGGTGAGGATCATCACCGTCACCTGCAGGGAACTGAGAATGGATATCTTAATCACCTTGAAGCTTAGACTCCGATAAAATGCTGCTAAAATAAAAGCAACCAGGCTTGCTAAGGCAGCCGCCTCCGTAGGGGTTGCCACACCAAGCATCATCAGGCCAAGGGCCACAAAGATGACGATCCCCAGAGGTAAAAGATCGCGTAGGCCAGAAAAGATCTTCTCTTTCAGGCTTACGCTGGAAAACTCATATTTAGGAGCCAGAGAGGGATTCAACCAGCATCGGATTACCACAAAGCCCATATAGATTCCCAACAAGATATATCCTGGCACAATCGCATTAATGAGCAGTCGTCCTATGGAAACCTCAGCAATGGTGCCTAATAGAACCGTAAGAGCACTGGGAGGGATGATCATGTCTAAAGCCCCAGAAGCCATGATGGGTCCAAGGATCATCTCCTTTTGGTAGTTTCGACGCATCATCTCCGGGACCATCAGGGAGGCAAGCACAGCTGTACTGGCTACCGTAGCTCCGCTCAGGGCACCGAAAAGCCCACCGATGAGAAAGGTGACAATGCTCAGACGGCCCGGGATAGCCCCCACCCACTTGGAGAAGGCATCGAGGGCTTTTGAAACCAGGCCGGCGTGGTAAAGCACCTCACCCATCAGGATGAAGAAAGGGATGGCTGTAAGGTTAAACTTGGTGAGGGAATCAAAGATGCTGACCGTTAACTGGGTCAGACCGTTCGTCCCGCCCATCAGAAGGTAAACAGCTCCCGAGGTAACGAGAAGGAAAGAGAAAGCCACGGGTAGTCCTAAAAACATCAGGATGAGCAGGCTACCGAATAAGAACAGAAGAATAAAAGGCCAATCCACCGGTCTCCCTACCTCTCCGAACCACCCTCTTTAAAATCCATTCTCCCAAAGCGAATGATTCGAAGGATAAATTCAATCATCAATAAAAATCCTCCAATCGGTATAATGGCCATGAGGAGAAATTGGGGTGTATTCAAAATCCCCATGACAGTCACTCCCCTCCTAAAATAATCGAGAGTGACAAGAGCGCCTTTCCAGGCGAGGATAAAACCTACCACTACCCCGCCTACTGAGGTAATAGCCCTTAAAAGGGATCTTCTTTTCGGATCTAAATGGCTGGTGAAGAGATCGATCTCCACATGGCCATCCCGCCTCAGGAGCCATGCGGTTCCAAGAAAGGTGATATAAAGCATCAGATAACTGCTGATCTCCACGACCCATGGGATCGGTCGATTCCAGATGAACCTCATCAGGACGGCGTAAGAGATGGCCAGCATCATAAAAATGACCAGTATCGCCCCTATGCCGGCCATCACGTCGTTGATGATACCTAAGATCCGATCCAGTTTACCTGTTCTCTTTATCATCGTTCCCTTCCAATAGAGAGGGAGCGACCATACAAGTTTCTCACCCCTCTCCCAATCTCTTCTCCCTATACCGAAAAAATTATTTACTTAAAAGATCCCTCAGTTGTGCTCCTAACTGGGGGTCCTTCTTCAGCACCTCTTTCCAGGAGGCCTCATAGGCTGTTTGTAGATATCTTTCTCCCTCTTCTCCGGAAAACTTTACCTCCTGCAACCCTTTTTTCTTGATCTTCTCCCGATCCTCACTGATCAATTTACGGAAGTGCTCGTAAGCCTCTCTTTCGACCTCCTGCATGGAGGCGCTCAACACATCCTGCAAATCCTTTGACAACTTGTTCCATGCGTTGATGTGAACCAGAGCGATGACATCCACCTGATAGAATGCTGGTTCGATGACGAACTTAGTCACTTCATCCCATCCAAAATCCGAAATACCCAGGGAAGGCCAACCATAACCCTGAACCATCTTTCTCTGGAGGGCATTAAAAACTTCACCCGGATCCGTCGTGACGGGAGCCGCTCCAAGGGCCTCGGCAAAAGCTTTGTAGGCCGGGGTGACTCGGATGGTCATTCCCTTAAAGTCACTCATACTCTTAACGGGTACAGTCGTATAGAGGTTATAGGTCAAACCCGGGGTTCCCCTTCCAAGAAAGTAAGCATTCAGTTTGCCCTGGTATACTTTCTGATAGAAATCGAAGACCCCTTTTGTCCTCTCCTCCCAGGGAGTAATTTTCGAAAGTTTTGCTCCTTCAGCCACCGCCAGTTGAGCCACATTAAAGGTGTGGGCGGTCCAGGCCAAATCGACCACGCCATTTCGAATCGCCTCCACTAACTGGAAGGTGGGAATCGCTTCAGGACCTCCGCCCCAATTAATCTCGAATCTCCCTTTCGACTTCTCCTTCACCTTCTTCTGGAGCATCCAGAAGGCGTCATTCATCCTGTTGTTCTGTGGAAAGGCACTCACCGCCTTCAGGGTCACGGCTTTCTCTTGTGCCAAAACAGGATAAGGAAATAAACTGAATATGAAAAAGATGGAAACCAGAAAGAATACCCAATTCTTACCAAAAGATCTGTTTACTGTCGTCTCTTTTAACATCTCGATCCCTCCTTTTATTTTGGAATGTTCAAAGCTCTGAGCCTCTCACACCTCTCCTCCAGGATTCTTTTAATCTCCTTCACCTGCTTTCCCGATAAGTGACTATATTTCCCGATCCCCTGAAGATATTCCTCGACAGGTTTTGGATTCTCAACGGGATGGTTGAATCGAAATTTACCCCTGTCAGACTCCCAGAGTGGAAAGAAGTTCGTCTCCACGGCTAACCGGCTCACCTCAATTGTCTTTTCGGGCGGAAATCGCCAACCCGTGGGACAGGGAGAGAAGAGATGGATGTAGGCCACCCCATCCTTCACCTTCATCGCCTTCTTCAATTTCTGAGCATAATCTTCTAAAAAGGCAGTGCTCGCTGTAGCCACATAGGGAGCGCCGTGCATGAGCATGATCATCGGCAGGTTCTTGCTCTCGCGGCTCTTTCCATGGCTTCTTTTCCCCACTGGCGTGGTCGTCGTCCATGCCCCAAAAGGGGTGGTCCCGCTTCGCTGGATGCCGGTGTTCATGTACCCTTCGTTATCGACACAAATGTAGATGATATTTTCTCCTCTTTCCACAGCGCCGGAGAGGGCCTGAAAACCCACATCCGCCGTCCCCCCATCCCCTGCAAAGGCAACCGCCTGGACCTCCCTCCCCATCCTCCGATAGGTGCGTTTAATCCCGGCCAGCATAGCTGCGGTATTGCTCAAAAGGGGATGGAAGACCGGAACTTTTGCCCCTGCCGTATCCAGATATCCCACTGCCCCGAATCCCGGGATGCATCCAGGAGGTGTGGCCAGAACCGTATTCTTCCCCAATATCCGGAGCGAAAAACGGATGATCAGTTCGGAATTACAGCCCATGCAGGCGGAGAGCCCGGGAGAAAAAAGGTCCTCTTTTGAGGCCCACTCTTTATATATCTCCGCATGCCTCAGATACTGGAGGGCCCCCGGTTTACAAACCTTGACGCATTCCGGCTCACCCTCGCAGAGATCGCACTTGATCACCTCCTTCTCTTTGGGAGAATAGAAGATGCCACAGTAGGGACAGGCCAATGTGCAGAGAAAACATCGCACGCACCGTTTTTCGTCGATGGAGACAATTCCTGTCTCCGGATCTTTTCGAATCGCTCCCGAGGGACAGATATGGAGACAGCCGGGCTCACTGCATTGAAGGCAGACAACAGGGCCGTAATAAGCCTTCCGGAGATGCTGGATCGTCCGGATTCTGGAACGGCTGACATCCTTCGTCCCGGCCTTGATGAGGGCGCAGGCCTTTTCGCAGTCGAGGCAATTATTGCATTTTTCAGGATAGATGGCTAATGAATTAAAGACCCCTTCCAATATCACCTCCAGTTGAGACACATCAGTTTTCTTCCCATCTCCAATGGCCTCTTTAAAAATTCCTTCTTATTTCCATTGAAGGAAATGCGGCGCCGGATCATCTGAAGAAGGATCCCCGGATCGAGAACGGTATTGATCGCCATAACCCCTGTTAGCATATCTCCATCGAAGACGAACCGGAGATACTTTTTCTTCGAGGGGAGATGGGTTTGATGGACATCGAAACGGTCTCCGCCATCCGGAGAGATGAGACCGATCGAGAGGCCGAGATGGCCAAAGAAATGGAAGAGGTTCATCGAGATATTTCCGCTGTGGGACACCTTCTCTCCCAGGGCGCTCGCTGCCGCCATTCTTCCCTGGTCAACCGCATGGATGAGGATGGGTTGGTTTACCCTTCCCTCTTTCCAGAAGCCTTCCATCTGAACCACATCCCCTGCCGCAAAGATATTGGGGATATTCGTTCGCATGGCGCTATCCACCAAAACGCCTTTGTCCAGTTCGATGCCCGATCCTCTTAGAATTTCGATATTGGGAGACACCCCTGTGGCCACCAGAAGAAGAGGGGCTTCAAGGGCCTTTCCGCCTCTGATGGGGAGAAGATAATCTCCTTTTCTAAACTCCACTTCATCAATCCGGGTGGAAAAGAGGAATTTGACCCGGTGGGATTCGTAAACCTTCTGGATGATGCCTGCCGCCTTTCGATCAAAATAGCCGGGGAGAACCTGATCCATCATCTCCACCACCCGGACCGAAAGCCCCATCTCTGCAAGAGATTGAGCCGTCTGCATCCCGATCAGCCCGGCCCCCAAGACGATCGCCTTTGAAGCCCTCCCTGCTTTTAACCTCAATCTCTTTGCATCAGCCAGGGTTCTTAAAACGAGAGGGTTGCCTCGCCTTAACCCCGGAATATCAGGAACAATAGGGCTTCCCCCTTGAGCTAAGATGAGGGTATCGAAATGGAGAGAGGAACCATCTCTTAGATAGACCCTTTCCTCTTTCGGGGATACGGAAACGACTCCGTTTCCGTGAATCAGATCGATACGCCGGTTTTCAAAATAGCCCTTCCCGGATAAATAGAGACCTTTCTCCTTAATCTTTCCCGAAATAAAATAGGGAAGCACCGTGGGAGAGTATGGCCATGTCAATTCCTGGCCAATGACCAGGATCTTCGACTCAGGATCTCCCGATCTTAAAACCTCTGCCGCATTGATTCCGGCAGGTCCCTCTCCCACAATGACATATCGTTTCTCTGCCATAGGTCCTTTCATTCCACTCCGTAACCCCTCAGTTAAAGAGAGAGAAAAGGGTCAGGAGGTTCTTCTGGAAAAACCTTGAAGCGAAACCTCTATACGTTGAACTGCGTAGGTTCGCTTCCTAAAACCACAATGCAAAGGGCGGGATGGCCGTTTCGCATAACCTCTATGATCGCTTTACAAGGTTTTGGAGGGAGAACCTTCCGACCCTATCGAGTCAAATACCACCCCGTAACTGAGGGGTTACTCCACTCCAAACCAGTGGACTCTCTTGAAGGGCTTCCCTTCAGCCGCCTCCATTGTTCTCTGGATCGCCAGCTCAAAATGGTCACAGGTGATATCCGAACCGCCCAGCCCTCCGATAAAGTCGAAGATCGGGATACCAAGGCCTCTCAGGGCCGCGCTCAGCTCCATATATAAGACCCCTGTGCCCCAGCCGAAACAGACATTCTTATCAACCACACCGATCGCCTGGACGCCTTTTAATGAATCGAAAAGCCTCTCCACTGGAAATGGCCTTAACGCACGGACCTTCACCAACCCAACTTTGATACCTCTCTCCCTTGCCCGGTCCACGACCACCTTTCCTGTTCCGCAGGGGCTTCCCATGGCCACAAGCGCAATCTCCGCATCCTCCATCCTGTAATTCTCAATGAGACCGCCGTAGGACCTTCCGAAGATCTTTCCGAACTCCTCATCCACCCGGCCGATCACCTCCTTCGCCTTTTCCTGAGCTTCGAGATGTCCCTGACGATACCGGGTGAAGAGAATGCCCGATGTGAGGGGATCAACAGCCATGGGCAAATCAGGATCGAGTTTGACATGATCGGGACGATAGGGAGGCAGAAACCGGTCCACCAGGGTTTGATCCGGTATCTTTATAGCCTCTGACATATGGGAGAGGTAGAAGCCGTCGTAGCAGACATTGACGGGCAAAAGGACTTCCTGATCCTCTCCAATCTTATAGGCCATGATCACGGTATCGAGGATCTCCTGGTTGTTCTCCACAAAGATCTGAATCCAGCCTCCATCCCGAACCGTAATGGCATCCTGCTGTCCGCCCCACACGCATTGAGGGCTGATCCCGTCCCTGGTGGCAATGACCATGACAATGGGAAGCCTCAGGGGAGCGGTCCGGATATAGGGCTCGAACATAAAGGCCAAACCCTGACCCGAAGTTCCTGTGAAGACCCTTCCGCCTGCGAGGGATGCACCCTGAAGCACGCTCAGGGCGGAATGTTCACTCTCCACTTCTACGAGATCGGCATCCAGCAGGCCATCTGCAATAAGTTGAGAGATGTACTCCACGAGCGGGGTCTGGGGTGTGATCGGATAGGCGGCCACCACCACCGGCTTCGAAAGCATGGCGCCCAGAGCGGCCGCTTTATTCCCATCGACCACCATGACCTCATCCATGAATCACTCCTCCTCTTCCAGGACCATGGCGATGGCTTTCCTGGGACACTCCTCCGCACAGATCCCGCATCCCTTGCAGAATTGAAGGTCTGCGCTGAGATGGGTCCTATAGTCTCGAATCGACTGTGTGGGACAATAGAGCCAGCAGGTCGCACATTTCACACACTTATTCGGATCGGTCAGGGGCCTCTCTGCTCGCCATTCCCCGGTCTTGACGATATAGAGTTCCGTTCCGACAGGGCAGAGATAACGCCTCTTCTCCATCTCTCTCCTCAATTCCACCATTCTCCCTTACTCATGGGAGGATGATCAACGAAGTTGAAACACCTTCGTCCTCTGAAAGCCGGCCTCCGCCGCTCTCAGGTTCTTTTCTCCCATCTCACCGGGCCAGGTCTCATGAATGCTTTCAAGAAGAGAGTCGAGTCCGACCCATCCAGTCGTCGCCACAAAAGCGCCTAACATACAGCTATTCGTGATAGGAGAGCCCAGAATCTCGAGAGAGATGCGGATCGCATCCACACAGCCCACCTTTCCGATCATGGGCGGCAGATTCAACTCCTCCACGGGTTTTCGTGTGCAGAAGATGAGAATGGTTCCTTCCTTTACCCCCTGATAGATATCAGGAGATCGCTTCAGTGCGGGATCCATCACCACCACACAATCAGGAGAATAGATCTGCGTCTTCTCACGAATGGGATGATCGTCGAACCGGAGAAAGGCCGTCACCGGGGCCCCCCTTCTCTCAAACCCGAAATAGGGAATGGCGCTCGAATATCTCTTCTCTTTCGTAAATGCCTTTACCAGGATCACAGACGCAAGGACTGTGCCCTGGCCTCCCCGGCCGTGGAAACGAATCTCCTTCATCGCTCTGCAGGCCCAATATGACAAAGAATTTTGTAAACTTTATTTCCCCTTATCCGAAGCTTCTTTAAAGGCGTATCTCAAGATATCTTTTTTCGATTGTTGAAGGTGATATTGGATCGCTCGATTCATCCCTTCCAGATCCGCCTTTTTGATCGCCTCAAGGATTCCTCTGTGTCCTTCAATGGCTCTTAAAACATTTTCAACCGAATAAATGCTCTCGATTCTATACCGTAACATATGACGCCTCAGAGTTTGGGCCAATTCAAGGAGACGCTGGCTCCCGCTATGTTTTGCGATAATCTCATGGAAATGGGCATCCATGTCCACAAAGGCTCTCACTTCTTCTTTTGAAACCTTATCCTTAGAAATAGAGATATTTTTTTCAAGTTCTGCAACCAATTTTTCTTGTGCCTTTTCTACAGCCCAGCGGGTAGCCAATCCCTCTATCACCGCCCTGATTTCACAGATCTCCTCAACTTCCTGTTCACTGATGGGCTTCACCACATACCCTACCCTTGGAATTGATTCGATCAGTCCTTCCATTTCCAGATTATGAAGTGCCTCTCGTACAGGGGTCCTTGATGTTCCGATCTCCTTTGCAATCTTCGCCTCGATCAGATGCTCATGAGGAGGAATCTCTCCGCTTAAAAGTTTTTCACGAAGATAATCGTAAACCTTTCTCCTTATTGTCTTTGGATTCTTAATGACCAGCCTTCGCACGAGGCGTACTGTACCCCAGTTTATTTTTATTTGTCAATACCTTTTTTATTTGACAACTGTTCAATATTACTATACCATTTTTACATATCAAATATCTCATTTTAACCTAAAGGAGTCCATTAAATGGGCCAATATGTCAACTTTGACGGGGAGAGAAGAACTTTTTCCATTCCGAAGGGATGGAATCTCATTTCCAGTGAGGACAAACCCCCCATTCCTGGTGTGATTGACCCGGCTCAGGAGATCCGGCGCGCGCTGGATCATCCCTTCGGATCTCCTAAGATTGAAGACATGGCACGGCCAGGGATGGAGGTCGCTCTTCTATTTGACGACCTTCAGAGGCCCACACCCGTTCATCTGGCATTGCCTGAAATTTTGAATCGTCTCAATCGGGCTGGAATTCCGGATGAACGAATCACCGGCATCTGTGCTGTCGGAACACATCCCATCCCTTCCCTGGAACAACTTGAGACAAAGGTCGGGAAGGAAGTTTTTTCTCGGTTAAAAGGCCGACTTCTTTCTCACGATCCGCATTCTTCCGACAATGTCATCATTGGTAAAACCCACCGGGGAACCCTGGTAGAAATCAACTCCTGTGTCGCCTCTTCCGATCTCATTATCGGTGTGGGAGAATGTATGCCTCATCCCATTGCCGGATACGGTGGAGGGTATAAAATCATCATGCCCGGGGTCTGCTCCTACCGCTCTGTGGCAGATCATCATTTCCATTGGATGCGCCACCGGAACAGCAGGGTCAATCTCCTGGATGGAAACCACTTCTTTGAAGATATTTTAGACGCCGGCCGATTATCCGGGTTGGCTTTTAAACTCGACTTCATCATCAATGAAAAAAAGGAGGTCATCCGGGCCTTTGCAGGTGATCCCATTGCCGAGCACAGAGAAGCCTCCGATTACGCCGCCTCACTTTATACAATCCCTCTTTCGAAACTGGCCGATGTGACAATCACCTCTGCTTTCCCTTTAGAAATTGGGGTTCAGGCAACAAAAGCCCTGGTCATGGCGGGTTTTTGCACGCGATCAGGAGGAGCCATCATCTGGGTGGCTCCCCAGAAACAGGCAGGCCCCATCATGCCTCTGATTAAAGAAATGGCAAGTCCGGAAAGTGCGGGGGATTTCCACCGGCGCCTGATCATCGGGGATGTCCCAGATCATCTTCGATCTTTTGGTATCTCCTATATCATGCAGGTGGTCTATTTCAAGGAGGTAGCCGAAAAGTTCAATATCGTCCATGTCACCGAGGGCCTTTCCCCCGAACAGGTGGGGATGATGAAGTTTGCCTATGCTCCCAGCATACAGGATGCGATCGATCAGGTTTATAAAAAGATGCCTAAGGCCGATGTGGCAATCTTCCCATCCGGAGGAAATATCATCCCGCAAATCCTTTAAACATTTAAGATTTTACCTGCCAGAATGGATAAGAAGAGATTTTAATTGAGGGGAAAAGAGGAGGCTTCACAATTGCGATTACCGAAATCTCCGTTTTAAAATCATGACCTTTGATTTATTTCCCTTTTTAAACAATAATAAAGGGGATAGGCAACTTTTTATAAAGGTGCGGAAAAGTAGCCTGTCCCCTTTATTTAATTTTATTTAATATTCTGACGAGTCCTGGGATTTCAAATTCTCTCGAAGCCCCTTGACAATAGGACCATCTTCTTTCCAAAGGTGGCAAGTATTTATAAATTTTTTTATGGTCTGTTCGCGAAGGCCCGTTCCCCCTTTTTCTGAGATATAGGCAGCCCAGTATCCCTGGACGGCTGACTCCCCCATAGCGATGACAAGGCTTGTCAGGTGGGCACACCCTCTTATGCCTCCGATGGCCCTCTTTACCTTCATACTGTAGCCCGCGGCGATCTCCAATCCCTCCAAATTCCGGATCCAGGGAAGTACCTCTGGGCATTCTAACCTCGGGTGATGAGGCATGGTGGCCTCTGCTTGTTCGATCAACATCCCAGGACCCTTGACCTTTAATCGCATAACCATATGGTGCACAAGTTCTGACTCCTCTGAGCCTTCGTTTTTCATCGGCAGATACCGATGGTCTATGAGGCTCCCCTCCACAAGGATAGTATGATCCCCAAGATCTGAAGTTCGCATTGAAATTTCCCTAGTATGGACAAGTTTATTCATGGGTCCCCTCTATTTTCGATTCTCAGCGTGCGTTCTTTGGAATTAGTTTTTAAATGGAGAATTCTAAATTATGAAAAATATTTTAAAGTTTTTTCTCATCAATCAACCCTTTAAAATGAGAAGGACATAATAGTTATTGCAACATTTAACCAGATAATTCAATACGTAAAAGAGGTTTACGCCTGTTGTAAAAATAATCTTTCAAAGAGGTGATTGAAGAGATTCGGGATGGACCGAATTACCGTATTACCGATGCCAGACCCCATTATACTGTCTTTTTCCACTTATTTTAAAGTCAAGTTGTATTTGAACCAACGTCCCCTTTTACGTCCCCCACTGTTCTTTTTGTGTCGAAACTCAATAATTAAGACCTCAAAAATCTTTCCTAGTCTAAATGACCTAACCCGATGTCGAATCCCATATTACTTAACTCGCACAGTTCTTTTGGCACCTGCCTCCAGACCAGATCATCAGTTTTATCTCGCGCTTTCCGCGCCAAGGCGACATATTCAGATGCGCTCCAGGTCCTGGGCACCCGTTCTGGAATTTCGGACAGAAGTATGCGTCTTCCCTCTTCAGTTAGGTGATTCTGAGATACCAAAGTGCCAAGAAGGGACTCGACTACCAGCATCGGAAACATGCGTAAACCACACATGAGTTTGCGTACTCTTCGATCGTTTTCGTCGGGCAGGAAATATCCACGCTCTATAAGAGCATTAACGTGTACTGAGCTAAACCAGAAGTGAATTGTCCGATCTTCAAATCTTTTGGCATCGCCTTGTATAAACAACACAATAACCAAAAAACTGTAGTTCGTGCTAACCAGTAAATCCAAATCTTCCTTTTTTACCGAAATAGAGACCTCTGCTTCATCGCGACCCGATGTGCTTGGCCGAAAATCTGAAGACATTAATCGTCGAGACTTGATTTGAAGAGCGAAAGGTGGTTCGAGCAGTCGCCCTTCCAGACGAGGCCCTCTAGACCGCTCTTTTTGGTTCGTGACAATTAGGTCAAAGCCAAAATCAGCAGGCAGCATAAAGGCTTCGTAGCCGACTGAAAATAGCTTTCCAGCCACATAATGTTCGGCTTCAAACCCCCTGTAAAGCCGCTCAAAGAATTCCATACATCACCCCTCAAAAATTTCTGTCTAACGAGTCTGTAGAAAAAGTCATTTTTTTAAAAAGCATTCCTTCGGCTAACTCGAAAATATGAAATGCTCATTATCTCTCACTGAAGTTAGTTGCAACCTTGATGAATGTTCTCATTTCCATGATA
>Ga0214473_10002977_pt1 | contig 20733 bp, 18 predicted proteins | sample RVTome_7_FD_203509 | JGI IMG/M metagenome (GOLD analysis project Ga0214473, IMG submission 203509) | Soil microbial communities from uranium-contaminated site in the Upper Colorado River Basin, Wyoming, United States - RVT98D197 | ecosystem: Environmental > Terrestrial > Soil > Contaminated >... | reverse complement strand
GGCAGCGAGCGGCCCGTGGCACCCGACAACGTTCAACATTTTCCGCTCCGAGTAATAGCTGCTTTCCGCAGCGGGTTTGGCGTTGCAGCAGATGCAGGCAGAGAACCTGCTACGAGGGCGCCGGCCAGGTGGGTGAGCAGCACTCCGGGGGTAGCCGCTGGGGCCCAGGAAGGTGAGGATCCGGTCCGGCCGGCGGTAGACAGCAGGCCGGTGAGCGTGTGGCGTCCGAGGCACAGCCATTGCGCCAGCCGGTGGGCGCGCCAGCGCGTCTCGCCGCGGCCGGCGGTGGCGTGGGCCTGCGCCAGCAACTCGTCGAGCGCCGGGCTCAACGCGCCGCCCTTTTTTTGACGGCCACCGGGGCCGCCGGGACGCGTTCGCGGCGGAGGATCAGATGCTGCTGGTCCGCGATGATCCACTCGACCGTCTCGCCGCGTTCGAACTGCATGGCCTGGGCGATGGCGGCGGGGAAGTTGACGTACCACTGCTGGGAGTTCTGGCGGTCGATGAGCTGGACTTTGGTGGGGCAACCCATGGGCGGCTCCTTATCTAGTGCAATAACTAGATACCACCGCCCGGCAAAAAACGCAATCCCCACCACCGGCGAAAACTTGCTCTCTAGAAAAGGCCAAAGTCGAGCGCACCGCTCAAAGAGCGGTGCCACTCCGCTACAATGCCCGCATGAGTCGCGTGACGCCACACGGGCACGCCGGCCGGTTCGGCCCCTACGGCGGGCAGTATGTGCCCGAGGTGCTGATGGGAGCCATCCTGCAACTCGAGCGGGAATATGAACGGGCCAGGGCCGATCCGGCGTTCTGGGCGGAGCTGAACGGATACCTGACGCACTACGCCGGACGGCCGAGCCCCCTGTACTTCGCGCGGCGGCTCACGGAATACGCCGGCGGGGCCAAGATTTACCTGAAACGCGAAGACCTCAACCACACCGGCGCCCACAAGATCAACAACACGCTCGGCCAGGCACTTCTCACCCGCCGCATGGGCAAACGACGCGTCATCGCCGAGACCGGGGCTGGTCAGCACGGCGTCGCGACGGCCACGGCCTGCGCGGTGCTCGGCCTGGACTGCGTCGTGTACATGGGCGCCGAGGACGTGCGGCGTCAAGCACTCAACGTCTACCGCATGCGGCTGCTCGGGGCGGAGTGCATCCCGGTCAACAGTGGGCAGCGGACGCTCAAGGACGCGATCAACGACGCCATGCGCGACTGGATGGGCAGCGTCGCGCACACGCACTATTGCATCGGCAGCGTCATGGGCCCGCATCCGTTTCCGACCATCGTCCGCGATTTCCAGGCCGTGATCGGCCGCGAAACCAAGGAGCAGATTCAGAAAGCCGAACGACGACTCCCGGACGTTATCGTGGCTTGCGTGGGCGGGGGTAGCAACGCGGCTGGCATCTTCTACCCCTTCATCGAAGACGCCGGCGTACGACTGGTGGGCGTCGAAGCGGCCGGCGACGGCTTGAATAGCGGCCGACACGCCGCCACGCTCGCGAAGGGGCGTCCTGGCGTGCTGCACGGCATGCACACGTATGTGCTTCAGGATGACGACGGCCAGACGCTGCCGGTGCACTCCGTGTCGGCCGGCCTGGATTACCCCGGCGTCGGCCCCGAGCACGCCTACTGGCACGAGACCGGACGGGTCGAATATCTGTCGGCAACGGACCAGGAGGCGCTCGACGCGTTCGGCCTGCTCGCGCGCCTGGAGGGCATCATCCCGGCCTTGGAACCAGCCCACGCCGTCGCGCACGCGGCTAAGGTCGCGCGCCAACTGCCGAAGGACGCGGTCGTCGTGATCAATCTCAGCGGCCGCGGCGACAAAGACTGTGTGGAAGTTGCCCGCCTGACCGGCCAGGGAATCGGCGTCTAACACGTTTCAAGGCGACCAGGAAACGACTGGTGGCTGCGAAGCGCAAGCTCGGGTTGATACGTTATAGGGCGTTCAGGCGCGCCATCTTTGATCGCTTCTTTGTTTCGCAACTTGCTGTCTAAAAACGACTTATGTAATGCATTCCCACCTAACGCCACGGCCGTTTCGCGTCGGTTGCGATTTAGACATATTAACTTGACTAAATGTGTCAATCGCGTATCATCGCAGATGAGGTCAACGAATGCTCGCCGACGCCGCGCACTTGCGATCAGAGTCACGCGCCGCCCAGATTCTGGGTTTGGTCGCGCGCCAGGGATCACTCACCGTCGCGGACATGGTCCACGCCCTTGGAATAACTACCACCGCCGTGCGGCAACAGGTCAACCGCCTGCTCTGGGACGGCTGGCTCGTACGTGAACAGCGACGCCGTGGACCCGGTCGTCCGGCCGACGTGTTCTCGCTCTCGGAGCAAGCCAAGCGAGCGTTCGCCCACGATGTCGACGAGTTCGCGCGCCTTCTGATCGAGGAGATCGCCGACGCGGAAGGCGAGGAAAAGCTCCACGCGATGCTCGGGCGCGTATCGGAGCGCCTGGCGCAGAGCTTGGCCGTTCAGGCTGGGTCGGGGCCCCCAGCCCAGCGGATCGAGCGGATCGTGGAGCTGCTCCAACAGCGCGGTACGGTCGCCGAGGCCCAGCCGACACCCTTCGGGATGCGACTGAACTTGCACACGTGCCCGTTCCACGGGCTGGGCGACGCCCGCCACGAGATCTGCGAGGTGGAGCGCCAGGCGATTGGGCGGCTGGGCGGCGGCACCGCCGAGCTGCGGAAATCCCTCGCCCGTGGGCACTCCTGTTGTGAATTCGAGGTTGGTTTTGAGCCCCAGGCGAGCCTGGCCACGTAATGGGCCGCGCGCGGCGTGGCCCGCCGCGCAACACAGAAGATCGGAGCTGTCTATGAGTAGCACCACCGAGGCCACCTTGCAGCGCTGGGCTGACCAGGGCTACAAGTGGGGCTTCGTTACGGATATCGAGGCCGACACGATCCCGGCCGGCCTGAGCGAGGAGGTCATCCGGCTCATCTCTGCCAAGAAGGACGAGCCGGCGTGGCTGACCGAGTGGCGGCTGAAGGCGTATCGCCACTGGCTCACCATGACGGAGCCGAAATGGGCTAACGTCCGCTACCCGCCGATCGACTACAACCGGATCGTGTACTACTCGGCACCCAAGCAGCAGCGACAGCCCGAGAGCCTGGACGAAATCGATCCGAAGCTGCGCGAGGCCTACGAGCGGCTCGGTATCCCGCTGGAGGAACAGCAGCTCCTGGCCGGCGTCGCCGTGGACGCCGTGTTTGACAGCGTGTCGGTCGCCACGACGTTCCGGGAGAAGCTGGCGGAGCTGGGCATCCTCTTCTGTTCGTTCTCCGAGGCGGTGCGCGAGCATCCCGAACTGGTGCGCCAATACCTCGGTTCCGTCGTGCCGTATTCGGACAATTTCTTTGCCACGCTGAACTCTGCGGTCTTCAGCGACGGCTCGTTTGTCTACGTGCCCAAGGGCGTCCGCTGTCCGATGGAGCTGTCTACGTACTTCCGCATCAACGCCGCGGCGACCGGGCAATTCGAGCGTACCCTCATCATCGCCGACGCGGGCGCGTACGTGAGCTATCTGGAGGGCTGTACCGCGCCGATGCGCGACGAAAACCAGCTCCACGCCGCCGTCGTCGAACTGGTGGCGCACGATGATGCGACCATCAAGTATTCGACGATTCAGAACTGGTACCCCGGCGACGAGCACGGCAAGGGCGGCATCTACAACTTCGTGACCAAGCGCGGCAAGTGCCTGGGCCGCAGTTCCCACATTTCCTGGACCCAGGTGGAGACCGGTTCGGCCATCACCTGGAAATACCCGAGTTGCATTCTGCTCGGTGACCACTCGGTGGGCGCATTCTACTCCGTCGCCCTGACCAAAGGCTGGCAGCAGGCCGATACCGGCACGAAGATGATCCATATTGGCAAGCACACCCGCAGCACCATTGTGTCCAAGGGGATCTCCGCGGGACACGGGCAGAACACGTACCGCGGCATGGTCAAAATCAACCCCGGCGCCAACCAGGCGCGCAACTATACACAGTGCGACTCCATGCTCGTCGGGGACCAGTGTGGTGCGCATACCTTTCCGTACATTGAGGTCAGGAACCACACGGCGCGCATGGAGCACGAAGCGTCGACCTCCAAGATCGGTGAGGACCAGCTTTTCTACTGCAAGCAGCGCGGCATCTCGACCGAGAATGCAGTCAACATGATTGTCAACGGGTTCTGCAAGGAGGTCTTCCGCGAGCTGCCGATGGAGTTCGCCGTCGAGGCTCAGAAGCTGCTGGAAATCAGCCTGGAAGGCAGCGTCGGTTGACGGCGCCAATCAAAAGGAACTGTGGCATGCTCGAAATCCGAAACCTGCACGTGGCGGTCGAAGGGCAGGAAATCCTGCGGGGCATCGATCTGACGGTCCGCGCCGGCGAAGTACACTCGATCATGGGTCCCAACGGCTCAGGCAAAAGTACGCTGGCCCTGGTGCTGGCGGGCAGAGACACCTATGAGGTCACCGCGGGCGAGGTGCTGCTGGATGGCAAGAACCTGCTCGCGCTCGATCCGGAGGAGCGCGCCGCGGAAGGCGTGTTTCTGGCGTTCCAGTACCCCGTCGAAATCCCGGGCGTGAGCACGAGCTACTTCCTCAAGACCGCCCTCAACGCCATTCGCAAGTGTCGCGGCGAGGACGAGCTGGATGCTATGGACTTCCTCAACCTCATCCGTGAGAAGGCCCGGCTGGTCAACATTGACGAGCGGCTGCTCAACCGGGCGATCAACGAAGGTTTTTCTGGCGGCGAGAAGAAACGGAACGAGATTCTGCAACTAGCGACGCTGGAGCCGCGCCTGGCCATTCTGGACGAGACCGACTCCGGTCTAGACATTGACGCCCTGCGGGTCGTCGCGCACGGGGTCAATCAGATGCGCAGTCCGGAGCGCGCTTTCATCGTGGTGACGCACTACCAGCGCCTGCTGAACTACATCGTGCCGGACTTTGTCCACGTCCTGGTGGATGGGCGCATCGTTCGGTCGGGCGACAAGACGCTCGCGCTCGAGCTGGAAGCGAAAGGCTACTCATGGATCGATTCGACACCGGCCGTCCCGTCGCCGTCGGCGCCGCTCGTGGCGGCCTCGTGACCACCACGACCGAGCAGGTCCTCGATCGTTACGCGCGGCAGTTCGCGCGCTTTGAGACGGCGCCGCCGCGCGGCCGCGATGGCTGGCTTACGCCGCTGCGCAAAGCCGCTTTCGCTCACTTTGCCGAGCTGGGGTTCCCCACGACGCGCGAGGAGGCCTGGCGTTTCACCAATGTAGCGCCCCTGGCCGGGACGGAGTTCGTGGGACCGGAGCGCGACGAGGCCAGCGTCAGTTCTCGCGACGTCAGGCGATTCTGTCTGGGCACGGACGCCGAAGTGCTCCTGGTCTTCGTCAATGGCAGCTTTGCGCCGACGCTATCCCGAATGACCAATCTGCCGGCGGGCGTGCGTGTCGCGAGCCTGGCGGCGGTTCTCGCCGACTCCCCGGCCGCCCTGCGGGAGCACCTGGGCCGCCATGCGGCTTATCAAACGGATGCGTTCACCGCGCTTAACACGGCGTTCTTCGAGGATGGCGCCTTCGTTTGGATTCCGCGCGGTATGGTCGTGAACGCCCCGCTGCATCTGCTGTACGTGTCGGTCTCGGAAACCCAGCCGACGCTCATGCACCCGCGCAATCTGATCGTTGCCGACGAGAACAGCCAGTTCCAGATCGTCGAGCAATACGTGGCCCTCGGCGACGGTATCTATTTCAATAACGCGGTGACCGAGCTAGTCGCTGGTGAAAACGTCGTCGCGCAGCATTGCAAGGTGGTGCGCGAATCCGACGCGGCCTACCATGTGGGCACCGTCCAGCTCCATCAGGGCCGCGCCAGCCGGGTGGTGTCGCACGGCGTCTTGCTCGGCGGCGCGCTCGTACGCCACAACATTAACCCCGTCCTGGACGGCGAGGGCGCGAATAGCGAGTTGCACGGCCTGTATCTACTGACCGGCACGCAGCACGCCGACAACCACCTGCGCGTCGAGCATCGCCGTCCACGGACTTCCAGTCACGAGTACTTCCGCGGGATTCTGGACGGCCGATCGCACGGCGTCTTTAGCGGCCGGATCGTGGTGTACCCGGAGGCGCAGAAGACCGACGCCAAACAGACGAACATGAACCTGTTGCTTTCCGAGGGTGCCCAAGTCCACAGCCACCCGCAGCTCGAGATTCGCGCCGACGACGTCAAGTGTACGCACGGCTCGACGACCGGACAGGTCGACGACGACGCGATGTTCTATCTACGCTCGCGCGGCGTGCCGGCCGACGCCGCCCGCAGCCTGCTGATCTACGCCTTCGCCCGGGAAAGTCTCGACCGCGTGCCGATTGAGCCGCTCCGCCGGCCGCTCACGGAGCTGGTCCTGGCCCGACTTCCACACGGCGAGCTGCTTCGAGAAACCGCATGAGCGCGACCCCGACCATGGCCCGGCCCGCGACCGCACGTTCGCGCGACGCGCTCGATGCGACCCAAATTCGCGGTCACTTCCCTGCGCTGCACCAGCGGATCCACGGCCGGCCGCTGGCGTATCTGGACAATGCCGCCACGACGCAAAAGCCCCAGTGCGTCCTGGATGCGCTGGATCACTACTACCGTTTTGACAACGCCAACATTCACCGCGGTGTGCACGACTTGAGTGTTCGCGCGACGCAGGCCTACGAACAGGCCCGCGCCACGGTCGCCCGGTTTCTCGGCGCCGCGGGCCCCGAAGAGATCGTGTTCGTCCGCGGTGCGACCGAGGCCATCAACCTGGTCGCGCAGAGCTTCCTGCGCCCCCGGCTCCGGCCCGGCGATGAAATCCTGATCTCGCATCTGGAGCACCACGCCAACATCGTCCCGTGGCAGATCCTCGGTGAGCAGACTGGTGCGACGCTGCGTGTGATTCCAATCGACGAGCGCGGCGAGCTGGTACTCGACGAGTACGACCGTTTGCTGGGACCGCGCACGCGCCTCGTCGCCGTCACGCACGTTTCCAACGCGCTGGGGACCATCGTCCCGGTCCACGACATCGTGACCCGCGCCCACGCGCACGGAGTACCGGTTCTCCTCGACGGCGCCCAGGCGGTCCCGCACCTGTCCGTCGACGTCCGCGACCTGGGCTGCGACTTCTACGTCTTTTCCGGCCACAAAGTCTACGGCCCCACGGGCATCGGCGCGCTGTACGCCAAATTCGAGCACCTGGAGCGCATGCCGCCGTACCAGGGCGGTGGCGACATGATCAAGTCAGTCACGTTTGCGCAAACGATTTACAACGACCCGCCGTACCGCTTCGAGGCCGGCACGCCGCACATCGCCGGCGCCATCGGACTCGCCGCCGCGCTCGACTACGTGCAGCGCCTCGGTCTGGAACGGATTGCCGTCTGCGAACACGAACTGTTGGAATACGCCACGCAACGCGTGGGCGGAATCTCCGGCGTGCGCCTGATCGGCACGGCGCGCCAGAAGGCGGCCATCCTCGGGTTTGTGGTGAGCGGCCTGCACGCCCACGACGTTGGAACCGTCCTCGATCACGAGGGCGTCGCCGTCCGGACGGGCCACCACTGCGCTCAGCCCATCCTGGAACGCTTCGGCGTACCGGCCACCGTGCGGGCCTCGCTGGCCTTCTACAACACCCCGGACGAGATCGACGCCCTGGTCGCCGGCGTACACAAGGCCGTCGAGGTACTCGGATGAGCACGGACCTGCAGTCGCTCTACCAGGAACTCATCCTGGACCACTACCGGCGCCCACGCAACTGGGGCCGACTCGACGTGCCGGACCGCACGGCGGAAGGCTACAACCCGCTCTGCGGCGACCGTGTGACGGTGCACCTGACGCTCGCTGGCGACCGCGTCCGTGACGTGCGCGTCCAAGGTACCGGCTGCGCGATCTCTGTTGCTTCCGCGTCGTTGATGAGCGAGGCCGTCAAGGGCAAAACCATCGCCGAAGCGAGGCACATGTTTCACGAGTTCCACAAGCTGGTCACCGGCCACCTGCACACGAACGGCGAGCGGCCGTCGCTCGGCAAGCTGGCCGTCTTCGCCGGCGTCGCCCGGTTCCCCGCCCGGGTCAAATGCGCCACGCTCGCCTGGCACGCGCTTCACAGCGCGCTCCAAGGCCAACCCGACGCTGTCAGCACGGAGTAGCTCCCCATGGCGAACCCCGCACGATTGGTCGGCTTGCCTGTTCCGCCTTTTGACACCGCGCCGGTCGCCGCAGCGCCGGTCGTGGACGACCCAAGCCGGCCGCTGGAAGAGCGCGTCATCGCCGTGCTGCGCTCGATCCGCGACCCGGAGATCCCCATCAGCATCTACGACCTGGGCCTCATCTATGGTCTGACGATCCGGGACGGCGGCGACGTGCACATTCGCATGACGCTGACGACCCCCGCGTGTCCCACGGCCCGCTCACTACCCGGTTTTGTCGAGACCAAAGTCCGCGCGCTGGCCGGCGTGCGCGAGGTCGAAGTGGAGATCGTCTGGGATCCACCCTGGACGAAGGAGCGCATGTCCGACGCCGCCCGCCTACAGCTCGGCCTCCTGTAACACCTGGAGCTGCGCCCACCGGCTTCGAGCTTCCTTTTACGGCGCGCTGCCGGACTCACTCTCCGGCGCAATCTCGTACACGGTGGCCTCGAACACGACGACGACGCGCTCGCCCAGAGCGAAGTAGCGCCCCAACTGGGGATGTTCGGCCAGCAGGGCGAAGTACTCGTCGCTGAACGCAATTAGCTTGGTCGGCTTCTTCTCGCCGTCCCAAGCCGTATCCAGCCAGCGCTGCCCGTCAAACACGAACGTCTTCTCGCCGACATGGCGAATAACCTCTCGACCGCCTACGTCGACGCGTGGGCTGCCAGGCGCGATCGCCTCCCAACGATCTTCCACAATGTATCGGGACGCCTCCACGGCTGCCTCGCCCGTCGCCATGGCCCCGCCACCGATACCCATCACGTCCGCAGCGCCGGCGGCGTGAGGACTGGCCGCCGTCGTTTTGGCAGCGCGTCGCATGACACTCTCCGACGCGCTGACGCGAGCGCGTTGCGGCATGGGCGCGCCGAGCGCGATGCGCTCCTCCTCCAGGATCAGCACCGACGTGTACGGCGTCACGATGCCGAAACGCTTGGCTAGCCGAACGACCTCATCGACCAACTCTTTGTTTTGCCCGTGCAGACGAATCTGATCCAGCAGGTAGGCGACCTTGCGCTGCGCCCAGAGCCGCGGCAGGAAGTCGTTTTCGCGGCTTTTCTCGGGAAAACTGCCCTCAGAGACGATCGTCTGCACGTCGCCGCGCAGCCGGCCCTTCAGCTCGACCGCATGGTCGCCGCTGCCCTCATAGCGGCCGAGGACGACCAGGTCGCCCCCGCGGAAGAGGTCGGGCAGCGTTTGCGGGTAGAGGTCAAACGTCTTGAGGCCGGCGATGGTGAGCGACAGGTCGGTGAGCACGGGGTTGGCCACGCGCGACATGAGCGCGCTGAGCTTCAGCTCCAGGTCCTCTTTTTCCAGGCAGTACTCGCGCGAGCCGCGGTTCAGCTCGGCCAGCTTGTCGAGCAGGTGCGTGTTAACGTCGGTCCCGACGCCGAGCACGTGAAACCGTACGCGCCGCGGGTTCTTGGCCGCCACGTTTTTCAGGATGATGTCCGGGTCGCTGACGTCCACCGTCGGTCGGCCGTCGGTCATAAACACGACCAGGTAGGGTCGTTCCTCGTCCCGTGGGTCGGGGTCCAAGGCCGCCAGCAGCGCCTGGTTGATGTTCGTACCGCCGATGGCTTCGAGCTTGCCGACAAACTCGATCGCCGCCGCCCGCGCATCGGCGTCGGCCGACAGAAGCTGGTCGCGGAACGGGTGCACCTCCGTGCTGAACGGGTAGATGTTGAACCGGTCCCGCGCGTGCAGACTGTCGATGCAGAACTTCAGCGCCCGTTTGGCCTGCTCGATCTTCTCGCCGCGCATGCTCCCGGACGTGTCGATCACGAACGCGATGTCCTTGGGCTGGATTTGAGAGGGGTCGAGCTCGATCCGCGGCGCGATGCGCAGGAAGAAGTAGCCCGCCTCGCCGACGCCGCGGTGCGTCAACAGCGAGATGCCCAACAGTTTGTCGCTGCGCTGGTAGTAAAGCTGGAAATCCGTCTCCGGCCGCACGTTCGACTGCTCCAGCGTGACCGTCGCCTGGCGGTCGTCGGGCCGGATGATCTCGCACTTGTGCGTCGGGCAGAACACGCTGGCCAGCGGCGTCTGACTCTTGAGCTTGACGTGCAGGACGAGTTGCTCGATCGGCACCTCGGCGGCGCTGGCGCCGCGCAGCGGATGCTGAAAGAGCCCCAGGCCGGCCGTTTCCCGCAACGTCTGCGAGTATTGCAGCTCGATCTCGGCCAGGCCGCCCGGCGGGATCGGAAAGATGCTGGCCTTGTACATCCGCGAGCCGAGGTACTCCAGCAAGCCGGGGTCGCGCGTGCGGCGGACGATCTCCTCGTACGTTCGCCGGGCCGTCGCCGCGTCCAGCACCTCGCCCTTCATCCTCTGCCCGTTGATCGTCATGCTGAACTCACCGACGGCGGCCTCATCGGGCAGCGGGAAGACGTACGTGCCCTCAATGGGGCGGCCCGACTGGTTGCGGAACGTCTGCTTGACCGTGGTGACCGCGACGCCGTCCGTGATCTCCGTCTGCACGCCGAGGTACTTGAGCTGGAGCGGAACCTCGCGGATCGGCGGCGGTGGTGGCGGGATCGGGCGGGGAGGCGGCGGAGGCGGCGGGTGATGTGGCGGCAGCACCGGCGGCAATGGCGGCGGGTTCGGGATGATGTGCCCTTGCCCGAGCGCCGGCCACGAAAGCGCGTTCAGAACCACCAACGCTACACCCACCTGAATCGGACGAAGCCCACCGCGGATCATGATCGGACTCCTCTCTGCCGGTTTTGGCGCCGATACGGCACGCCAGTGTGCTTGGTCGCACAAGGCGGCGACGGGCCACAACCTCACGGCCGTGTATCTTAGACCCCGCGACGGGCGATTTGTTCCCGGAAAACAGTCGCTGCACCGGCTCCACATCGGGCTGCAAGCGGGCGCCGGCCGTAGAATGTCGAGCGCAGGACACCTGACGGAGGACGCCCGTGCTGCGTGAGAGCTATCCGTATTACCTCGCCAACGTGGCCGTGCCCGCGAACCGGGACCTCGTGGTAACCAATAAGTACACCGGCCAGCCGGCCACCCGCGTCGCGAAAGCGGATCGGGGCGTCGTTGTGGAGGCCATCGCCGCCGCCGCCGGGGCGTTCGAGCAGACGCGGAGCATGCCGAGCTACCAGCGGCAGGCCGTTTTGAACCACGTGGTCCGGCGCGTCGAGGAGCGCCGCGAGGAGTTCGCCCATGTGCTGGCGGTCGAGGTCGGCAAGCCGATCCGCGACGCCCGCGGCGAGGTCACGCGGCTGATCGACACGCTCCGCATCGCCGCCGAGGAGGCCGTCCGCATCACGGGCGAATGGCTCCCGCTGGACATCAGCCCGCGGGCGGAGGGGTATCAGGCGCTGGTGCGGCGCTTCCCGATCGGACCCTGCGCGTTCATCACGCCGTTCAACTTCCCGCTCAATCTGGCCGCCCACAAGATCGGCCCGGCGATCGCGGCCGGCTGCCCGTGGGTGCTCAAGCCCGCCTCGGCGACGCCGGTCAGCGCGCTGCTACTCGGCGAAATCCTGGCCGAAACCGACCTGCCCAAGGGCGCGTTTTCGATTCTGCCCTGCTCTGCCGCGGACGCCGAGCCGCTGATTACGGACGAGCGAATCAAGAAGCTCAGCTTCACCGGGTCGCCGGCGGTGGGGTGGCAGCTCCGCGAGCGCGCCGGCCGCAAACGCGTCACGCTGGAGCTGGGCGGCAACGCGGCGTGCATCGTCGACCGCCGCGTAGACCTCGACTACGCCGCCGAACGGATCACCGTCGGGGCCTTCTACCAGTCCGGCCAGAGCTGCGTCAGCGTGCAGCGGGTCCTGATCCACCGCGACATCTATGACGAGTTGGTCGGTCGCCTGGTTGAACGTGCCCGCCGTCTCAAGCTCGGCGACCCGCTGGAAGAGGACACCTTCCTCGGGCCGTTGATCACCGAAGACGACGCCCGGCGGGTCGAAAACTGGATTCAGGAGGCGCTCGCCGCGGGCGCGCGCCTGCTCTGCGGCGGGGCGTGCGTGGAGGCGACGTATCTGGCCGACGTCGACCCGCGGCAGAAGGTCAGTTGCGTTGAGGTCTTTGGCCCGGTGGCGACGGTCCAACCCTTCGAACGCTTCGAAGACGCCGTGCGCATCGCGAACGACAGCGAATACGGCCTGCAATGCGGCGTGTTCACGCCGAATCTGAATCACGCGTTTTACGCGTACGAGCACCTCGAGGTCGGCGGCGTGATCATCAACGACGTGCCGAGTCTGCGGGTGGACAACATGCCCTACGGTGGCGTCAAGGCCAGCGGCCTGGGCCGCGAAGGCGTGCGCTACGCGATCGAGGAGATGACCGAACGCAAGGTGCTGGTCCTGAACCGCGCCGGGCGGTTGTAGGCCCGCCACCACAACGTTAGTCTGTCAGTCGAGCTAGAGGCGGCCATGATTGCGCGCATCGAGGCTCTGAACTATCGCTGTTTGCGCTACGTCGCGCAGGAATTGGCACCATTCAACGTACTTGTGGGGCCAAATGGGTCCGGCAAGAGCACGTTCCTCGATGTCGTGGCGCTCCTGGGCGAGTTCCTGGCTCACGGACTCGACGAAGCGATCTTGCTGGGATCCGACCCGAGTCGGCAACGGGGCCGCGCGAGCCGAGTCGAAGAGTTGTTCTTTCAGGGGAAGGGTGACCGCTTCGAACTCGTAGTCGAACTGGATATTCCGGCGGGGCTACGCGCAACGGGTCGGAACGGGCAGTACGAACGAATACGCTACGAAGTCGCGCTCGGTAGGTCTCCGGAGAGCCAAGAACTGACGATCGTGGCCGAAACACTCTGGCTCAAGCCGCGGAAGCTGCGGCGCGTGGAACGACAGGCCAGCCTATTCCCCGCAGAGCTGCCCGCGCCCGAGACCCTCCTCACCGCTCCTTTTGGAAAGCACGCACCCAGCGGTTGGCGCCGAATCGTCAACAAGATCGTCGCTTCGGGAAATGACAACTTCCAGGCCGAGACAACCGGCTGGAACATGCCGTTCAAAAGCGGTCCGCGGCGGGCCGCGTTGGCGAACCTGCCCGAGGACCGCGATCGATTTCCGCTGGCGCTCTGGGCGCGTGATCTGCTCATGCGCGGTGTGCAGAGGATTGCACTGAACGTCGAGAGTTTACGCCGACCCTGCAGCCCATCGTTGCCCAGCCGATTCTCCCCCGACGGCTCGAATCTCCCCCGCGTGCTCCGGGAACTGGAAAAAAACGAACCAGAACGTTTTAAAGACTGGGTATCACACGTTCGTACCATACTCCCCGACGTTTCGCACGTGGAGGTGGCGGCGCGCCCAGAGGATAACCACCTATACTTACGGGTTCACCATCGCGGCGGCGACCCCGTATCGTCCTGGCTTCTGTCCGATGGGACCCTACGCATGCTGGTCTTGACGCTCCTCCCCTATCTCGTAGTGAAGGAGAACGTGTATCTGATCGAGGAACCCGAAAACGGTGTTCACCCGCGCGCGATTGAAGCCATCCATGACTCGCTCTCATCCGTCTACGACAATCAGGTTCTCCTGGCCACGCATTCGCCCCTAGTCTTAGGCCGGTCCCAGCCAGACGAGCTCCTCTGCTTCACGCGCACCGAAGATGGCGCTGCGGTCGTGGTGCGTGGCAGCGAGCACCCGCGCCTGCGCGATTGGCAGGGGGAAGTCGACTTGGCCACGCTTTACGCCGCCGGTGTACTCTCGTGAACGCTCAGCAGGACCTCGTCGCGCTCGTGGCCGATGGCCACCAGGAAAAGGCCTTGCACGTGCTGCTAAATCAGCGCATCGATTCGTTGGGGATTTGCGGGATTCGCGCGGATGTCTACGTCCATCCCATGCGCGATCCCGGTGTGTACCGGCAGGCTGCCGGCTTTCTTGCGCCCTTTCAGCAGTCGCACCGATACGCCCTCGTGATGCTGGACGTGAGCTTTCCCGGCTCCCCCGGTTCCCGCGCCGCCATCGAGTGTGAGATTGAGAAGCGCCTCGCGCAGCGCGGCTGGATCGAACGGTCGCAGGTTGTCGCCATCGAGCCGGAGCTTGAAGCGTGGGTCTGGAGCGACTCCCCGCATGTTGCCGACGTGTTGGGCCAGCGCCGCACGCAGATTCGCAGGTTCGCCGAGCGTCACGGATGGTGGCGGGCGTCTGACCCGAAGCCACGTGAACCCGGGCGTCTTTTTCGGGCCGTGCTTCGCGAAGCCAGGAAACCACCGTCCGCGGCGATCTTCGGCGAACTCGCTAAGCGCGTAAGTCTCGAGCGCTGCGCCGACCCGGCTTTTGCGAAGCTCCGCGCTACGCTGCGCACCTGGTTTGGGCGACCCGAACCGATAGGTCCCAACGGCAGCACGCCGGGAACCGCGCCGCGCGATGCGTGAACGCGACCGCCTCCGTGCTCCCAGTTCGCATCTGACCTTGCGGGCTAAGGCCGCACTTGTCGCAGGATATCACGGGCCGTGGCGGCGGTGGCGCGCTCGAAGACCTCTTTCTCGCCTGGGGCGCTGAAGGCGAAGTCGCCCGCCAGCTCGAAGGCTCCAACTTGGCTCTTCTCCGCCGCGCCGGCCCGCCGTCGATCGCGCGGGAATAGGAAGATGGACGCGTCGTCCCGTGGGCCGGCAACGAGGAGGTTCAGCGTGTGGTTCTCGGCGTCGCCACGCAGCCATGCGACGGCATGCTCGTGCGCGTTGTCGAGCCCGTCCGTTGCATGGAAACGCCGCACGACCGCCGGGTACGCCGCCTCGCGGCCCGGCAACAGCTCCTCAATCGGCATGGGCTGCGTCGTAATCTGAAAATGCAAATGCCAGGGGATGCTCGCGCCCGCGCCGGTGGCATTGAAGAGCACCCGAAACCGCCCGTCCGTTTGCCCGTGGAGATCGACCAGCGCCTCCAGGAGTCGGCGGGAGTAAACCTGGTCCGTATGGGCAGCAGACATCACCGTGTAATGATCGCGCTCGAGCCACGCGAAGTTGACGCCGCCGAAGTAGGGCTCGCCGGCCAGGGTAAGCGGGATCAGCACTTGCTTGGGGTGACACGCGCGAATGTTGTCGGGGCACAGAAAGCAATGGCGGCCCTGGGGGTCGCGCGGGTCGCGAAACAGTCGCCGCTCATCGCGGGCGGGATTCAAAATCCCGCGCGTCTCGAGCGCCGCCACGTCGCCGCGCAGCTCCCGGTGCGGCAGCCACAAGAAACGGTACCGCACGCCGCACGGCTCATCCAGGGCCCAACGGGTCTGAGACTCCAGCGCGGCAGGATCGGCCAGCAGGAAGCCATCGCGGAACTGTTGCGACCAGTTCTCGATCAGCCGATCCGCCAGCGCCAGGCGCCCGGGTTTCTGCATCGGCTGATGCTCGTCACGCCCCCGCGCCGGTCGGCGCGCGGTCTAGCTCGAACGTGCGGTGCACCGCCTGGAGAGCCCGGTCGCCGTCGGCCGCGCGCACGAGGACGCTGATGACAATCTCGCTGGTCGAGATGTTCTCAATATTGATCTGCTCGGCCGCCAGGGCCGCGAACATCTTGGCCGCGACGCCGCAGTGCGAGCGCATCCCCACGCCCACCACGCTAAGCCGCGCCAGGTCGGGCTCGATGGCCACCTCGGCGACGGAGTGCTCACCGGCGACAAGCTCGGCGACGGCCTGCGCTTCGCCCAGCGCGCCACCCTCGACGGTGAACGAAATGCTCGTCTTCGTGCCGCCGGCGGAGACAGTCTGAATGATGTCGTCGACGACGACGCGACGCCGCGCCAACGGCTCGAACAGCGCCGCCTCGATGCCGGGCTGGTTGGGCAGACCGACGAGCGTGACGCGGCCGATGTCGCGTTTGAGGGTGCAGCCGCGCACGACGACCTCTTCCATGCCTGGAGTTTCGCTCATGATGACGGTTCCCGAAGCGTCGGTGAAACTGCTGCGGACGTGGATGGGCACGTTGAATTTCTTGCCCAACTCGATCGAGCGGGCGTGCGTGACCCCCGCGCCGAGGCTGGCCAGCTCGAGCATCTCGTCGTAGCTGATCTGTCCGATCTTGCGGGCCGTCGGCACCAGCCGCGGATCGGCCGTATAGACCCCGTCCACGTCCGTGTAAATCTCGCAAATCTCGGCGCCCAGCGCCGCGGCCAGCGCGACGGCGGTCGTGTCGCTGCCGCCGCGGCCGAGCGTGGTAATGTTGAAATCCGGGTCGACGCCCTGAAAGCCGGCGACGATGACGACCTTGCCCTGGTCGAGCAAGCGCCGAATGCGCTGTGTGTCGATCGAGTGAATGCGGGCCTCGGTGTGCCGGCTGTCGGTCAGCATGCCGATCTGGCCGCCGGTCAGGCTGATCGCGTCGTAGCCGGCCTCGTGAATCGCCATCGCCACCAGCGCAATGCTGACCTGCTCGCCGGTCGAGAGCAGCATGTCCATCTCGCGTTTGGACGGCCGACGGGTGACCTGGTAGGCCAGCTTCACCAGGTGGTCCGTGGTGTGGCCCATCGCCGAGACGACCATGACCACCTGCCGGCCATCGAGCAGCGCCCGCAGCGCCCGGCGGGCGGCCAGGTGCATGCGGTACGCATCCGCCACGCTCGTCCCGCCGAATTTTTGTACCAGAATCGGCATTGGTCCTACACCTGCATCGGGTGCGCCATAGTATGGCGAACTGGGTCACTCGCAAGTCGAGATGCGCTCAGCTCCAAGCGGCTGAAGTCTGGGTGGCAGGTCGCCGATCGGCTCGCGGACGGGTGCGGCCCAGCGGGCCCTTGGTTCATAGCCGGGCGGCGTCAGCCCCCCCGGGCAGAACGCCCGTCAATCTCCTCGAAGCTCCGGAGCGGGCGCCGGATGCCAGCACGTCTCTGCCCCACGCATCCGTCGCCCCGTTGGGGCTCACGCGCCGGGAGCGCCACCACCTCCGTGGGCTGCGCCCACGGCTACCGACCATCGCCGCTCCGCGGCGAGCGGCGGCTCCAGCCGCTTGATTTCGTCTCGCGGCCCCGAGCCGTCGAGGCTGGCGGCCGGCCCGGAGTCAGGGCGTCGGCGTCCAACGCCGCGCGGAGAAGTTCGAGGGGAACCGTGCGCCGATGCCAGCGCTCGAACTGCGCCGCGGCCTGGGCGCGGAACATCTCGACGCCGCTGACCACGCGGGCGCCACGCACCCGCGCCTCGCGGAGCAGGCGCGTCTCGGCGGGCGTGTACACTGCATCGAACACGAGCATCTCCGGCCGCAGGGCGTCCGCCGGCAGCGGCGATTCGTCCGCGTGCGGCTCCATCCCAACGCTCGTGCAGTTGACGACCAAGTCAGCGTACGTGGTGACCCGCTCCTCCCACGGTTGCCACTGGCAGCGGAATTCCCGCGCCAGCGCGCCGGCTCGGTCGGCCGTGCGGTTGAATACCGTCACGTTCCAGCCACGGTCTTGGAGCCCAACGATCACAGCGCGGGCCGCGCCGCCGGCGCCGAGCACGGCGGCCGCCCGTCGGCCAGTAGATTCGAGGATGTCCAACCCGCCGGCCCGCAGCGCGGCGCTGGCGCCGGCGACGTCGGTGTTGTCACCGGTCCAGCGGGCCGGTCCGGCGCGCGTCAACGTATTTACCGCGCCGGCGCGGCGCGCCACGTCGGTTACGTCGAACACGCGCTCGTGCAGCCAACGCAGCGCATGCTCCTTGTGCGGGATCGTGATGCTCAAGCCCTGCACGTCGAATTCCGGGTGCGCGGTGAGATAGTCGATGAACGCCGCCCAGTCGGCGGAGCTGGGCGCTACCGGCATGGGCACCATTACGCCGTCGATGTGCGTCGCCGCCATAGCCGCGTTGTGGAGCGCCGGGCTGCGCGAGTGTGCGACCGGCCAGCCGACCACGCCGTACACGCGCGTGCGCGGACCCACGTCGCGCCAGTGGTAGCCGTTGAGCAGCTCGGCGAGTGTTGGTTGGCCGGGGGCCGACTCGGCGCCAGGTCGCAGCGCGGCGAACGTGAGCCGCGCGCCGAACTTGCCGGCCAGGACGCGCGTGAGCAGCCCCGCGTCGCCCAGGGAGAGCGCCACCATGGGCCGGTCGGCCGCGTGGCGGCGGAGCACGTCGATCGCGCGCCAGGCGTCGGCGGCGTCGTGGGCCGCGAACGCGAGTTTCACCACGTCGGCGGAAGAAGCGAGCAGCGGTGCCAGCACGCCGTCCAGGTCGCCGGGCGTGCCGTGCACGTCGTGGTGCGAGAGGATCAACTGGTTGCCCCCGGCGCGGGCCTGCTCGGCGACTCGCCGGAGTATGGGCGCGCGCACCCAACTTGCGTACTCGAGATCAATATAGCCAGGCCGCAGCGCGCCCAGGCGTTCGAGCAGCGCGCCGCGGGCTGCGTCGTCGCCGTCCCACTGCCCGCCTTCGGCCCGCGTACGGATGGTGAGGATGAACGGCACGGTGCGCGGGCCCGCGAGCAGATTCGCGACCGCTTCGGGGTCCCGAAGACAATCGAGACGCAACTCGATCACGTCCGCGCCGGCGGCGCGGGCCGCCTGCACCTGTTGGTCCAAGGGCACGTCGAGGTTGATCAGGGGCACCGTGAGCCACGTGGCGTGAGCCAACTTCGACGCCCTCAGCGCTTAGAGTCCGTCGAGTAGTGCCGCCGGCTGGATGCGCAGGGCCGCACAGATGCGGGCCAGCCTCCAGGTCGAGGTCGCCGTTTTGCCCAGCTCGATTTGCGAAAGCTGGGCGGCACTGAGCCCGCACGCGCCGGCGACCTCGCTGAGCGTGAGGCTCTCCGCGGTCCGCACGGTCCGCACGCGGCTGCCGAGGCGGCGGTTGTACTCGTCCTCGGAGCGGACCGCGATGCCCATGTCGGCCAGATGGCGCTCCAGTGCCGCCAGCAGCGACGCCGGTTGCAGCGGTTTTTCCAATATGTCGCGGGCTCCGGCGCGGATCGCGGCGATGATCTCGGCCGGCTCGGGAAACGCGGCGAGCCCGAGCACACGCGTCCGCGGCGCGGCCTGTTGGAGCGTTTCGATCAGCTCGACCGTGCTCGTGTCCGGCAGGCGCAGGTCCACCAGCGCCACGTGCGAGTACACCTTCCGCGCGTACTCGAGCGCCGGCGGCGCGCTGGTGAACGTCATGACGTCGTACGCCGCGTCGGCGAGCCAGCCGCTGAGCTTGCGGCAGACGCTCTCGTCGTCGTCGATGGCCAGAATCCGAACTGGGACGAGCCGCATGATCGCCCCGTATTCTCGCGATTGGGCCGGCGTTTTCCAGCCGGTCGGCCGGAATCCCGGCGCGCCCCGGCGGGGTGTGGCCGTGTGAAGGGCTGTGTAAGTCTGTCGAAAGGCGCCCGCGGCGTGCAGCGCCGCCGGGGCGAACGGGTACCATAATGCGGCGGAACGGGCGTGGAGGCTGCGCGCCGTCGACTCGTGCCGGGGCGCCGGCGGCGCGGTATGCTCTGGCCAGGCGGAATTCATGGAGGAGGCTTGAAATGGGCAGATGGACCGTGCTGACCGTGCTGGTCGGTCTGAGCGCGGCGGTGCTACCGGCGCTCGCGCAGGATGGGCCCAGCGATCGTGACGGCGAGCGCGTGCAGCGGCCGTCGGCGGCCCCACCGGCCGGGTTCTGGCCGTCGCGCCGCATGGTCGAACTGGTCATCGACCGGGTGACCGAGCGAGCGGGCCGGGTGTACGGGTTCGACGAGGACCAACTCACGCAGACCCGCGCGCTGATCAAGGAGCGTCTGCCGGCGTGGCTGGAGGAGCATCGCGGGCAGATCATGCAGGTCACGAACGACTATCTCGAGGCCGTGTTGGATCGGGAGGCCCCGGAGCCCGCGTGGGTGGCAGGCTGGGCGCAGCGCGTGCTGCCGCTGGTGGATGAGTTCAACGAGGTCGTGGAAGGGCTCACGGCGGACATGCGGCCACTGATGACCGATGAGCAGCAGGTTCGGCTGGACGGGACGCTGGCGGCCTGGCGGGTCGGCACGAACTACCTGACGCAGCGGCTCGGGGGGTGGTGCGAGGGTGGGTTCGATCCCGTGACGGACTGGTATCGCAATCCCGAGTTTCGCCCCGCCGAGGAGCGGCGCATGCAGGAGGTGCGGTCCGCACAGGCGCAGGCGCGGCAGGAAGCGCAGGGCGGCGCGGTACTGGCCGCAGCGCCGGCGATGACCCCGGCTCGTGCGGCCGGGGAGAAGCCCCGCGCCAGCGCGTCGGCGACGGTCGCGGCGAACGACGAATGGGCGCAGTATGTGGCGGAGTTCATTCGCCGATATCAACTGAACGAGGACCAGCGGGCCAGCGCGTACAAGCATTTGAAAAACGCGCAGGAACAGCGGGCCGTGTATCTGCGCCGGAATGAGGAGCGGCTGAACGAGGCCGAGGCGCGCCTGAAAGCGGCGGAGAATGACGAGCGCCGGATTAAGGCCCAGGCGCAGGTCCACGAGCTGCGCAAGCCGCTCGAGCGCATGTTCGACGTGCTCAAGGGCCGCCTCGATCAGATTCCGACGCGCAAGCAACGTGTGGCGGCGGCGCAGGCCGAGCTGGAGTCGCGCGCGAAGGTTGGCGCGACCGATGCGGGCGGCGCGCCACCGAGCGAGAGTGCCAAGGAGGGCGACGGTCGGTCGCGCTAGATCCGATTCACC
>Ga0214473_10002976_pt1 | contig 20735 bp, 13 predicted proteins | sample RVTome_7_FD_203509 | JGI IMG/M metagenome (GOLD analysis project Ga0214473, IMG submission 203509) | Soil microbial communities from uranium-contaminated site in the Upper Colorado River Basin, Wyoming, United States - RVT98D197 | ecosystem: Environmental > Terrestrial > Soil > Contaminated >... | reverse complement strand
CCTGCCAACCTCAGGTGGGCCCGTGGATATGGATCGCCGCCGCCGGCTTCGCGTGCGCCGTTGCGGTCCTCGCCCAATCGCGCGCGGGACGCGCGCCGCTTCGTGGACTCACCGCCCGCTCGCTCGAGTCGTTGGCCGTCCTGCTGGTCGGAGTGGGCTGCGCGGGGGCCACGGTCTGCTTCGCGGCACCCGGGCTGGTCGAGGCCCGGCGCACGGTGCGATCAACGTTCGATGTCGCCGCGGTACGGGCGGCGATGGACTACCTCAAGAGCGTCTCCGAACCCGGCGATGTCGTGTTCACCGACGACTGGGACATCTTCCCGGTGTACTTCTACTACAATGCCCACAACCACTACATCGTCGGCCTGGATCCCAAGTTCACCCAGCATCGACGTCCGGAGTTGTGGGCGCGGTACGTCAAGGTCTCGCGCGGCGAGGTGCCCGCGACCGAGTCCGTGACCACCAAGGACCGAGCCGGCCGGCCCTCCACCGAGGAAATAGAGATTCGCCTCGAGGACATCCGTGACCACTTCGGCGCGCGCTTCGTCGTCACCGACAGCGACCACCACCCCCTTTCCAAGAAGCTCGCTCAGGCTGACGATCTCGCGGCGCTGGTCTACCCGTCGGCGTCGTACGAGACGGCGGCCGACGCGCCCTACCTGATCTTTCGCATGCGGGAATGAACCAGCCGCCCGGCGCGGCCCGTTCGCCCAGTACGTAGCGCAGGCTTCCAGCCTGCACCGTGCTGGCTGTCCTACCGTCGCGAATCGGACGGGCTCCGCGACACGGACGATCCAGAGCTTCCCGAACAACGAGCCCAAACCCACAATCAAGTCGTTGGGCTGTAAGCTGCGTCGTCGAGGGCTCGGGCATGCCACGCACTCAACAAGCGGTGCGAGGGTGCAGCGTAAATCGAGGACGGACCCCATCGAAAGCCAGAGGCCCCTTCCGTGGTCTGTCAGAACCGACGGATCACGCCGATCACCACGCCCTGGATCTCGACGTTGCGAGTGTAGATCGGTTCGTATTTCGAATTGGCCGGCTGGAGTCGCACGCGGTTCCGCTCCTTGAAAAACTGCTTGAGCGTGGCTTGCTCTCCATCAACCAGGGCCACGACCACGTCGCCGTTCCGCGGGTCGGAGCGCTCCTCGTAGACCACCAGGTCGCCGTCGCGGATCTGCTCGTCGATCATGCTGTCGCCCTGGACCGTCAGCACGCGCACCGGATGCCGGCTGGTGAAGACCTCTTCGAGATCGACCGTCTCGGGCACCTCGACGGCCTCGATGGGCCGCCCGGCCGCGATCCGCCCCACCAGCGGCAGCAGCGTCGGCCGTTCATCCGGCAGGCGGACCGAAGAAGTCAGCTCCAAAGAGCGAGCCCGATTCGACCGCCGCGTGACCATGCCCTTTCTGAGCAGCGCCTCGACGTGCTCGAACACGGTGATCTTGCTGATGTCGAGCAGATCGGCGATTTCCTGGAGGGTGGGCGAATAGCCCCGGCTCCGCCGGTAGTCGCGAAGATAGGTCAGGATCTCCACCTGCCTGGGCGTCAGACAGTGGGCCTCGTCGGTTTCCACGGTTCGCTTTCGACTCATCGTCCATCTCCAGAAAACGATACAACCCTTCCGCACCGATCACCACGATGGGTAGCGCCCCTCGCTGCCAGAGATCACGCAGGCGGACCAGCCTGTGGGCCTCCTTTCGGGCCGAGATGAGCACTCCCGCCAGGCGCGACCACCACGAGCACACCGCCGGCTCGATCGCCGAGGCGCCCACCGGCCACAGGGGCAACCGGGCATGGACCAGGGCCGTCGCCCCTCCGCCTCCCGTGGCGGGCGGCCCCGGGAGCAGCGCGGTCCGATACTCGCCCCCGGGGCCGAACACGCACAGGGGCAGCTCGCGGTCGCCCTTGCGAGCTGCCACGGGTTGCTTCGCCTGCGTTGCCATCCTTGCCTTCATCGCCGCGTCCTTCGCGTTCGCTGTCTGTTTGGATTAATTATGACCTAACAACACCCCAACGTCAAGGCAAGTTTCGAGATTCCATCTCGAACGGCCGCACAGGACCCCGTCGTGATATGCCGGTCCTCATGGCCCAGCTTTGGTAGCGCACGGGAGCGCGCCACCAAGATATAGCGTTATCGGGAAAGCGGGTGCCGATTGCTTTAGCGCCTTGAGGCGGCGGAACGCGCAACATTTGCCGAATCGACGACAGGTTCATCGGCACCACCGCGACCCCCCGTAGCGGCATCGTCTCGCTAAGGAACGCGCGGGGCCAAAGTGACCGGGTGCGGACGGCCGGTCCGCCAGCCCCGTCAGCCAGCGGGGCGGACCGAAGATTCAGTAGCAGCCTCGCGAACATCCGCATCCCTGGCCGCCAGGATCGCCAAAGTGATGAGGCAAGCCCTTCGTAGAGGCCCCGTGGATTCACTCCGCTCGATTTCGCCGTGAGGTTTCGCGCACCACTGAGTCGAGCCGCAACGTCAGTACAAACGGATCAGGTCAGTGAGCCGAAGGTGCTACTGTCGTGTCACTTAAATACTGCAACGGAAAGACGGGCGGCGCGAAGTGATCTGTTCGGCACCCTCGCGGCTGAGTGCGGGCGGAAACACCTTCCGTTGTGGCCCTCTTCCGACGAGCAGGTACCCGCGCCCGACCGTGGTTCCAGTGGCGAGGCTCGTCCGATGGTCAACGAGACTCTGTCGTTCTTCACGCTGGAGGCGACGATGCGGACCTCAAGGTACCCACCATGGTCACGAACGAGACGAGTTTTTTCACAAGGCTCCTTGACAATTGTGGCCAGCCCGCTACATTGCGGTAATTGTTCGGACCTGTTCGGGCACGGACAAGCTGCAAAGCAACACTGGACGATCCGGGTCGCCCAGAAGGCAAGCCCAGGGGGGATTCTCGTTTCCAAAGGCAAACCAGCGCCGATCGTTGCCGGCGGTCTCGGCAAGAAGGAGAAAGTTGTGTCGTATCAACTGGCCACAGGACAATCTGCCGTGCGCCGCAGCACCTCCTCGATTCCTCGGGGGCGCCTCCTTTTTTCCTTGCTCGCGGCAATCCTCGCTGTTCCCGTGGGCGCTCGGGGCCAGTTGTCCATCGATCTGGTCCCTCGCGATGCCGGACCGTTTCTCGGCGGGGAAACGGTGACGGTCGACGTGATCGTCAACAATCCCGGCAACGCCCTGCCACTCGTTCTGGCCCAGGTGGATTTCACGGATTCCGATCCGGCGCTGTCCTACGACGGCGACTTTCAATGGGCCCTGCTGCCCCTGGCCGCCGGTGATGGGACCCTGCCCGTACCGGCCTGGGCCCTGGGCCCGCCGGCGGAGCAGACCCTCCCTGCGAACGACGCCCTGCGGTTGGGGGCCATCGACGTCGTCCTGCCGGCGGCGCCGGGTTGCTACGTGCTGGATTGCATGAACGCGGATGAACGCGACGCCGATTTCGGTGCGCGAATCGACGTCGATCTTCCCACCCGGGTCGTGGTGTCATTCCGTGCCTTCGAGGGCGAGATCATCGGCGGTCAGGTCACCCTCGCCGTGGGGAAGGAAGTTTGCAACGGCCTGGACGACGACTGCGACGGCCTGATCGACGAGGACTTCATCAGCGAGGTGGTCAATCCCGCTAACGGCGAGATGTTCGAACTGAAGGTGGGCGACACCTGCTACACCGGCGACGGCGAGTGCGACGGGATCGGCATTATCGAATGCACCCCCGACGGTTCGGACGTGGTGTGCGTGCCGATCGATCCGTTGCCGCCCAGAACCGAGGGTCCCAACGGCAGCGGTACGTGCACGGACTTCAAGGACAACGACTGCGACGGCCTGACCGATTTTGAAGACCCCGACTGCACGGGCCCGGAGGAGTGCGACGCCTTCGACAACGACAACGACGGCGAGATCGACGAGGACTTCCCGGATCTCGGCGACGTCTGCAACGTGGGGATGGGGATCTGCGCCAAGGAGGGCATCGTCGTCTGCAAGGCCGACGGCACCGGCACCAAGTGCAACGCCTCACCCGCCTCGCCGGGCGTGGAGGGTCCTCCGGGCGCGAACCGCTGCAAGGACGGCTACGACAACGACTGCGACGGCCTCGTGGACCTGAACGATCCCGACTGCCAGGAACCTGAGAAATGTGACGGCTTGGACAACGACGGCGACGGCGAAATCGACGAGGACTTCCCCGGGCTCGGTGACCCGTGCAGCGTCGGTCTGGGTGAGTGCCAGCGAGATGGCATCATCGTGTGCAAGGCGACCGGCTCCGGAACCACCTGCAGCACCACGCCGGGCAGGAAAAAGCCGGAGGGCCCGGCCGGCTGCGACTGCGCCGACGGCCTGGACAACGACTGCGACGGCCTCATCGACCTCGACGACCCCAACTGCGGCGGATACGACCTCCGCGTGCAATGCGCCCTGCCCACCGTCTGCGGCTTCGTCGGCGACGACTGCCTCAGCCGGCACATCGCCGACTGGCAGGTGATCAATGGCGACGGGTCCGAAACGGTCCAGGCGGAGCTGGTGGCCCTCGATACGGCGGATGCGTTCCTCGTTTCGACCCCGGTGGAGAAGGGTGACCGACTGATCATCGCAAGCCGGGTAAACGCAGTGGACTTCAAAGCCGTGACCACCCAGGTCGACTTCGATCTGGCCTTTTTTGCGGATTGGGCCGACTGTATGACCGGCCCGGACGGCGGACCGCCGGCGGCCACCTGTGGCCAATATGCCAGAGACTGTGACAACGACATCGACCTGGAGGATTTCGCGGAGATTCAGCAGGAATTCGGGAACACCGAGACCACCCACGAGTTGCACGCACCGCAGGTGTTGATGCGGGTGAACGCGGCCAGCGACCTCAACAACGTGGACGCGGTCTGCTCGAACATGCCGCTGACCACGGTGGTCGCGCCGCAGTTCACCATCTTCCAGCCGGACGGCACGCCGCTGCGGGCGACCGTCCCGATTCCGAATGTGGCCGACGACTCGCTCTTTGCGAAACTCGACGGACAGGACATCTTCGCGGCGCTGGGCATCAATCCGGCGACGGATTTCCCGGGCGGCCCCTTCGGCGGAACCGTACAGCTCCCGGACTGCGACGTGCAGATCTGCAATCTCATCGTCGACACCGCCGGCCCCGACGAATTCGCGGCCAACACGATGACCATGACCATCAGCGATCTGTGCTGCGGCGAACACTGGCTGGTCGTCGAAGGTGCCCAGGAGCCGGGCGCGTATCCCGACCCGCCGTCGTCGGCCTGCTTCGTGGACAACCTCAGTGCTCGTGGGAACGCCATCGGCTTCGGCATCGAGATTCACTCGCCCCAGGAAGGCGAATTCACCCCCGCAGACGAGGTGATCGTGCAGGGCGAGGTCTGTCACGGCCTGGAATTGATCTGCCCCTTCCCCACCGAATGCGACCCGTTCGTCAGGCTCAACGGGGCGTGGTTCCCGCTCGCGCCGCCGGTCTTTACGCCGGGCGACGGCGCGGACTCCGGCGACAAGTACGTGTACGGCTTCGAGCATACCTTTGCGCCACAGACACTCGATCAGACCGCCATTGCAGGGTCAACTCACCTGGCCCAGTCGATTCTCTACGCGGAAGCGTGGGACGTGCTCGGCAATGCCGCCCATTCCGAGAAGGTCGGCTTCTTCAGCGGGCTGAGTCAACCGTTGCCCGTCCCCGGGGCTCGGAGGGGCGACCCCTCCATCCCCAACGGCACGGGCTTGGCCATCTCCAAGGCCGGGCTTGAGAAGTCCTTCACCGCCCTGGTCGAGTCCACCGTGCCTTCGGCCATCGAGACCGAACTGGCGGAATGGCTCGATAAATTCCAGGGATTCACCACCGAAATCCCCATCCCCGGCCCGCTGTCCGACTGGACCGTGCTGATCAACCCCGTGCCCGGCTCCGCCGGCCTCGAGGCGGGCGCGATCGGCGTCGTGACCGATCTTCAGGACGGGGTCATGAAGGTCACCACCACGCTGCCGGACTTCCTGGCCCAGATCGGCGCCAAAGGGCAGTACCGGGTCAAGGCCTGCGGCCCCTTCGGCAAAATCTGCATCTGTGTCGCCAAACTGACCCTGGACGCCGTCTTCGAGATCCGCGTTGCCGATCCGCAGATCATCTTCACCATCACCGAGGAAGACATTCTGATGGGCAACACCATCCCGCTGCAGTTCATGATCGGGGCGAACGCCGTCGACGTGACCACGGTGGCGGGCGGGCTCGACATCGGCTGCATCGCCGGGTTCTTGTTCGATCTGATCAACGTCCTCGCGGACATCGTCAACGTCGCGAGCAAGATCATCACCTTCGGGCAGTGGGATCCCGGCCTGGAGCTGGGCCTGCCCCTCGAGGAGAAAATCGAGAGCTTCAACTTCCAGGAGCTTCTCAGCCTGATCAGCGCTGACCCGCTGAGCCTGGAGTTCTTCGAGATCGCCGACGCCCCCCTGCCGGCCTTCGGCACCACCCTGGGCTTCACCCTGGATGCGGCGGAGATCGTGCCCCAGGGCATGACCCTCTCCTACGGCGTGCAGTTCAAGCCCATCGGCCAGGACACGGAGGTCGCCCCGATCTACGGCACCCCGGCCAGCGACGCGCCGCTGCCGCTGCCGCCCATTCCCGCGGCGAGCGACATCACCGTGGCACTGGCGGACGACGTGTTCAACCAGTTGCTCTACGCCATGACCTACACCGGCATGTTCAAGACCGAGTTCGACGATACCGAACTGCTGGGCAATTTGCTGCCCGCCAATTGCGCCGTCGCCGGCCCGCCCGCCGCGGTCGGGCAATGCGAGGGACTCAAGGGCGGCGACTGCGACGCGTTGGGCATGATGAATGCCGACGCCGGGGCCGCCTGCGAACAGGCCGAGAATCTCTCCAGCCTGATCAACATCGGCCCCGACACGCCCATGCTTCTCCACGGCCGGCTCGACGTGCCCCCCAAGCTGGTCATCAATGACAACATCTTGACAGTCGGCGTCGTCGAAGGCGTTCTTCGCCTCGATCAACTCTCGGTCGCTCTGCTGGCGGACCGCGACGGCGACGGCGTCCTCGATCCCGAGTTCGGCGGCGATTACGACTCCGTGCCGAACTGCCAGGACGCCCCCCTCGCCTGGGGGCAGACCTGCCGCCTGTGGGACACCTGTTACGACATCAACTTTGAAGTCGAGCTCGAGCTGACGGTCAACGGCGGCGTGCCCGCCATCGGACTCAGCGTGGTCGGCCGGTCGCTCAGTCACGGCAGCACCTGCGCCGGCGGCGGCGGTACGCCCCTGCCCGGATCGGACGCCATCGACATGATCGCCCAGGGAGTGGTCCTCGATGAACTGGAACAGGCGGTCACCAACGGGACGCCGCCTCTGGAGCTGCAAGGCCTGAACTTCGGCGGGCTCATCCAGTTCGCCGCGCCCAAGCTCATCGAAATCGAAAACGACGGCGACCCCGCCATGGGCGATTACCTGGGCATCACCGGAACGGCCACGCCGTAGCGGCGCTTCCGGCACGACCAAGGCGCAGCGCTGCTACCGGCGCGGCCAGGGCGTAGCGCAGCCGCCAGCACGGCCCACGCCGCAGCGGCGCTTCCCGCGCACCCACGCCGTAGCGCTGCTGCCAGCACGGCCAGGGCGTAGCGCTCCTACCAGCACGGCCAAGCAACGGACTAAGGCCCTCCGTCCCCCCGCTTGCGGGGGGACTACAGGGGGGTCGGCCGATCGCCAGGTGACCACACCCGACCGTCCCCCCCTTGGGGGGGACTACAGGGGGGAGCTGCGGCGACCACGGACGGTGCACGACCTCCCCCTTCACCAAGGGGCACACGGCTGTTCCGTCTGCCATGAAGCTTGCCTATGACGCGAAGCGTCCACGGTCGCCCCGTCACTCGGCCGTTACTCACCTCGTCACTCGCTCTGTCCTGACTTCCTCGCCGTCACCATCACCGTCGACGGCCCACACATACGCCGCTGTTTGCCGTGGCCGACGCCGTGCGGCCCGGCCTGCTGGAGCGGGCGGAGGACTGGCGGTGGTGCCGCCTGTGGTCCCGGCGGACCGGCGGCCCGCTCGAGGCTATTATGACAGCGCTACGTTCCGATCAGAGCCGCGCAGCGCAAGCCCGCGGACTGGTCATCCTCCCGTGCCCGATCCTCCGAGCGCCGCAAGCCCGGCTGGCGGAGATCACTCGCCCGCTCGGCGAGGCCTCCCTCGACGAAATACGCCAAACTGCCCTACGGGGCACGCCCCTGGCGACCGATCGGCGGAGAACCCGCCTCACCGCCCGCCTGGCGCTGCACCTTACCCTGCGCCCCCCAAGCACCCGATAAAATCATCCGGACACCCTGACATCTTTTTCCCAGAGGCGAAGAGCCCTCACCCTGGCCCTCTCCCAGGGGGAGAGGAGATTCGCCGTCCGCCCGCCCTGAGGCGTCCTCGTCGTGCTGGACGTTGTGCAACCGGTGGTTTATGTCGTCGGGCGCATGGTGCCGCGTGTGGATCCAACGGCATCGCCTGCCGGCTGGTGGAACTGGCTTATGGGCAGGGAACCACCAGCCCCTGGCCGTTGAGGTGTTCCGCGGCGTGCGACCGGACGAGGGCGACGTCAGCCGCGCTGATGCGACCGTCGGTGAATACGTCCAGTCGGTAATACGACGGAGGCCACGGATCGACGGAGTCCACATCCTGGATCCCGCGGACGAAACCGTGGTCCGCCGCCGTAACCCGTGCGTCGCCCGTCCAGATCGGGAAGCCGAAAACGTCGCCCAGCACGACGGTGAACTCGCGGCTGGTATCCGCCACAGCCCCGCCCACGCCGGTCAGCTCCACCCGGTAACGAACCGGATCGTGGGTACCTGGCGCAAGGCCTGAGCCCGGAAGCGCCGGGGTGAAGCTGATGACCATCTCGTCCGGGGCTCCCTGCCACACATCCATGGTGATGCCGGAAAGATCCGCCGGCTCCCCATGGACATCACACGAATCGATGGTGACGACCGTTTCGTCGGCGACGGTCACCTCGGCGTCGTAGGTCACGACCAGTTCGGTCACGCCCGCATGGCGGGGCTCGGTGAATGAACCATCGGCCGGAAGGACCAGCCCGAGCCGGCCGACCGCGCCGTGCCCGGCCACCGACTCCCACGACACGGCCAGGGCGCCCGGCTCATCCTCATCGGACACTTCCTCGCCGTTCGAGTCGGGTGGAGCTTCCGCGAACTCGCTTTCGTCAAGAGATCCGTCGTGGGTGCAGTCTGCGGCCCCGACGGCCGGGTCGACGCGATCACGCACGTCGTTCATGCCGCGGTTCTCTTCGGGGCCGCCGGCGAGAGTGAAGGAACACGCCACGGTGAGGCAGGTCACCACGATGCGAAGGCAGGCGGACATAGGAGTATCTCCGTGCAGTGTTTTAACCATTATAGGTCTTCTCGGCCCGCCAATCAACGACAATTCCCACCGTCGCCGTTGCCTCTCCCCTTTCCAAGGGAAGCACGGGACCCTCGCCGAGCCGCTTCGTCCTGCCGTCCCCACCTCGGGGGGACCACCGGGGGGCACTGGAGCGACTACAGGCGGCGACCCCCTCGGTACTGGCCCCGGAAAGCGAATCGCCTTTGCAACGATCCAAAACGGTTTCTGGCCGGACGTCAAAGTGCCTTGACAAGTTCCACCATTCGCGAGGGCCGCGTTTCCGCGCCGAAGGCAGGTGAGCGTGGCTTGCCGACCAGTGGTTCACGCAACATTCGGCCTGGCCGGTGGTCCGTACGACGAGTCGTGCGGCCGGCAGTCCGCATGGCGCAACGTGCGGAACTTCGCCGCTGCGTCGCTCGGTTGCTCCGTCGCTTCGTGGCTTGGCGCCGCGGGCGGCGCGGGACTGGCCGTCGCCTCAGCGACGTCCGCTCTTGCTCAGCATCTTGCGGACGACCCGCACCGCGTTCTTGTGCTCCGCCTCGGACTCGACCGCGAGATAGCACACCGCCTTGCGGCCGATGGAGGCGGCGGAGGCACCGCGGAGGTTGATCCCCTGATCGGCCACGGCCCGGGTGATGTCGGCTCCCAGGCCGGCGCGATCCGGACCTTCGATGCGGAGAGACTGCATCTTCGTGGCCCGGACCAAGCCCACGTCGGCGGCGGCCCGCTGCTGCTTGGCCCCCTTAATCGGGGCGAGGAACACGCGGGAGGTCGTCTCGCTGACACGACGGGCGATGAGAAACTCCAACTCAGTCCCGGCATTGCCGAGCCCCTCGAGCACGCGGGCCAGACTCCCGGGACGATTGAGAATATCTCCGACCCACACGTCGACTTTCTTAACCGTGTACGCCATGGTACGGCTCCTTCCTGATTACGGAGGATGGGTTACTCGTCGCCCCTCGCTCGTAACCTCGCGAACTCGCCGAGACCAAGCCGGTTGGCCCTCGATCACCGCCGCGCCGCGCCAAAACCGCGTCTGTACTCGAGCGACCCATGCGGAATCCGCAAGATGTCCCGTGACGAAAAGCGACACGTCGCCGGAGAGTCTAACAACCGGGGAAGCGGTGGTCGATGCCGCGCTGGTGTCCATCCCGACTCGGGAGCACCTTTGCGGAAAGAGGCCTCCGCCTTTCGCGGCACGATGGGCCCGGCGGAGGATCAGTGGACTACGTGCCAGCGACGACCGGCCGAGCGTTCAAGGCGAGCGCGGCGGTAGCGGGCGTCACGGTATCCCGCGGGACGCTCCGCTCGAGCGCCCCCGTTACAATGAACTCAAATCGGTCCAGCTCCTCCCGCCAGCAATGATTGGCGGCGACGAACTGCCGGGCGGTCAAACCGAGGCGCTCTCGCTCGACAGGGTCGCCCAGGAGCCGGACGACGTGCCCGACGGTTTCGTCGGCCGTGTCGGCCACGAGATACTCGTGCCCGTGCCGGCCATCGATGCCCTCGGCCGCGCCGGAACTGAGCACGACCGGCCTGGCGCAGGCCATGGCCTCGAGCACCTTGTTCTGGAGCCCGCGGGCGATGCGCAGCGGGGCGACGCTGACGTCGAACCGCCGCACCTCCGCGGTCGCGTCCTCGACTTCACCGGTGACCTCGATGCCTTGAACGGAAGCGAGCCTGCGGACGGCGCGAGCCGGGGACCGTCCCACGATGCGAAAGACGGCTTGGGGAACGGCGGCGCGGATCCCCGGCCAGCACGCCGCGACAAACCAGCGAACGGCGTCGACGTTCGGAGCGTAGTCCATGACCCCGACAAAACCGATCGTCGGGTGGGTGCGCGGCCCGCCGTCGGGAACGTCGAAATGCGGCACATCGACGCCGTTGCCGATGATGTGCAGCTTGCCGCGGCGCTGGTACCGGGCGAGACCCTTCGCTTCGGCCGAGGTAATCAGGATCGCTGCGTCGAAGGCGTCGAGCCCCTCGCGCTCCCGCCGGGCCAGCCGCCGCCCTTCGACCCGGTAGAGGCATCGCCTGGGGCCGCCGGCCAAGGCGGCGTACTGCAGCCACTTGCGGCTGTCCCGATCGCACAGGTCCAGCACGCGGCGGCGCGCCGACACCGCCAGGGCATAAGGCGCCATGCTGGACGAGAAGGCAACGACCGCGTCGAAGCGCTGTCCAGCACACCACCGGCGCAATACCTCACGCATCGCCGGATGGGTGTAGTATGACTCGGTCACCGTCCCGCCGCGGACCAGCCCGATCAGCCCGCGCAGCGCCGCCCACTTCCGGTTCAGACGGACGGCGGCGACGTCCTCGCACATACGCGACAGCAGCTCGACATGCGTTCCGTCAGCGGCGTCATCGACGAAGCACGCACACCAGACGCGATGACGGGAAGCGAGATGTTGCAACTGCCGGAAGGCCCGGAGCTTGTCGCCTTTGTTCGGCGGATAGGGAATGCGGTGGGCGAGGTAGAGGATGTTCATGGTCGCTCAGCCGGGAATATGGCGGGACAGGGCGCCGCCGAGCGCCCGGGTGGCGAATAGGGGCAAGCGGCACCACACCCAGCGGGCGAGCCGGTACCGCGGATTGCTCGGGGCGAGGTCCGGGGGCGTCGAGCCGGGCGGCGTGTAGCTCTGGTACTCGAGCGGGCGGGGCTCGAAGCCGTGAAAACGCTTGAAGTCGAAGCTGCCGGCGTTGTCGCAGCGAGAGCGGCCGAAGTCGAACACACGGTACCCTGCCTCCGCGCCCCGCTCCATGGCCGTCAGGTAGATCAGATTCGCCGCGCTGCATGTCCGTGCCAAGTCGGTGGCCCCGTAGAAGTAGGGCATGACGCAGTCCCGGAAGAGAAAGGTCACCAGGCCCGCCACCGGCCGCCCCTCCCACCGCACCACGGACACCCAGTGCCGGCCCGGGGTAAGTTCCAGAAGCCGTTCAAAGAACGCCAGCGGGTAGTTCAACGAGGCCAGGCGCCGCATGCTCGCGGTATAGAGCCACCATACCTCGCCGAGCTGGTCATCGCCGAACGAGACGGTCAATCCGTACTTGTGCCGCGCGTTCCGCGACGCCGCACGGGCCTTCCGCGGAAGCCAGCCGAGCACCTCGTCGGCCGATTGAGGTAGTACGCGGCGAAACCCGACGTACCGATCACTGGTGGCCAGTTCTGGGAGGGCGGCTCGTTCGCTGCGCAGGTCCAGGTGACGGCAGCGTCGCTCGTGCGTGAGCCGGCATGCCGCATCGAACAGCGCTCCTATCGCCTCCTCGTCGTCCGCGCGGATGCCGCCGCCTACGCCGTAGGGCACGCTGACCAGCAACCGGCCGGCCAGGCGGCTTCGCACCAGAAACAGGGGCAGCACTCCCACGGTACGACCGACGCGATGAGCCCGCAGGTACAGCGGTTCGTGGCGGAATACGTCCGCCACCGCATCGCGCCAGGCAAGCGAATGGAAAAGCGATCCCTCGGGATGGGCCAGCACGTACTCGTCCCACGCCGCGCCGGGACGCTCGACCAACTCGACGCGGCATGGCCCGGCGTCCGGCCCGGCAGGGGCGACGTCGGCGGCTGCCGGCCGATCCGCGATGGCCATCCACTCAGACACCGATTGGCATCTCCGCTCTACAGCCGCGCGTGTCTGGAGCGGCGTAGGAGATGACCTGCCGGTACTTCCCGGAGCCTACTGTGGGTATCTCACGTACGATCTCCACGTGCACGGGCAGCTCGCCTAAGACCGGACGAACGCCCCGGGCCACGCCCTCGCGAGTGAGCCCCGCGCCGTCCTCGTCCCCGACGACCTCGATGTGCACGGAGTAATCCTCCCGCTGCGTCACACGAAAGCGCCGGAGGCTGCGCATGGCCCGGAGCGGATAGATGATCGAAAGGGCGTGCTTGATGCTCCCGTCAGGCAGGTAGAGGAAGTCGGTGGTGCGCCCCTGGACCACGTCCATCAGGGGCAGCCCCCGCCCGCACCGGCAGCGACCCGGCTGGAGCCGGCCCACGTCGCCCGTGCGGTATCGGATGAAGGGCATGGCGTATTGGTCCAGGTGGGTCAGGACGATCTCTCCGCTCTCCCCCTCGGGCACCGGCGATCCGTCGCGGACGATCTCGACGACCACGTTCTCCGCCGTCACGTGCATGTTCCCTTCGGAACATTCGTGGGCGATGAAGCCGCCCTCCCGACTGCCGTAGCCGTCGGCCACCGGGACCTGAAGTGCCGAGGCGATGGCCGCACGGTCGTGCGGGTAACAGACCTCGCCGGTGACGAAGACGGCCCGCAAGGCGTGCGTCGCCAAAGGTCGCCCCCGCTTCAGGGCATGCTCGATCAGCAGGGCGATGCTGCTGGGATAACCGTAGAGACAGGCCGGACGAAAACGGGCCAGCACCTCCAGGTACTCGTCCATACGCTGCGGTGACATGTTGAAGGCATCGAGGAGGCGCTGGTTGAAGAGACCGTCGCGGCGACGGCGAAGCCGATCGGTTCGGCTCAGCTCGACCGGCGATCCCCACAGGTACAGCTCGCGATCGCCCACCTCGATCCCGAACCAGCGGTGGCTGCGCAGGCGGGCGGCCTGGTCGTAGGCCTGGCGCCGCCGGTCGAACCAGAAGGTCAGGGGCATTCCGCTGGAGCCACCGGTCTGATACTCGAACATGCCGCCGGGAACGTCGGGCCAGACCATGTCGGCCGCATGGCGGCGCATGTCGATCTTGTCGAGCAACGGCAGCCGCCGCAGGGTCTCCAGCGGGTCCGCCGCCCCGGTGTCGGCCAGGCGGCGCTGGTAGTACGGGATGCGTCCGCGGGCGTGAACGAGCAGCTCCCGCAGCTTGGTCGCCTGCAAGGCACGCAACTCGTCAGGAGAGGCCCATTGCGACTCCTCCAGTTCGCGCAGGTAACGAAAGGTCCGGCGCCCCAGCAGGCGCTCATGCAGCGGAGCGATGAGATGTTGAACGATGGCCGGAACCATGCGGGGGGCACCCTGCCTGCGCGTACCTCAACCCGGACCGCGGCAACCGCGCGGTCGTGTGTCGACCGTAACTCCGCTGTGTTATCGGCATCCGCGGTTGCCGAGATTGGCTGGGAGCCCGCTCGACGCACGATGACCGGCACGAGGGCGCCCGGCGCCTCATCCACCGTCTACGGAGCCATGCAAGAGGTGGAACCGCAAGGTCACGGCCCCGGACCGCGTGCAGAGATTCGGCTTGAGGGGAACGGGCATCGATCCGCCGCAGTCAGCCGGTGTACTTGATGTACACCTTGTATTCCTTGGCGCTCATCAGGGTCCCCAGCGGGTCCAGTGACTTGGGTTTGAGCTTCAACAGCCAGCCTTCCTCGAAGGCGTCGTCGTTGATCAGCTCGGGATGATCGCCCAGCGCGGGATTGGTCTCCACCACGGTGCCGCTGAGGGCGGTGAACAGCTCCGACGTGGCTTTGACCGACTCGACCTCCCCGATCACGTCGCCCGCGTTGAAGGTGCCGCCGACTTCGGGCAGCTCAACGTAGGTGATGTCGGTCAACTCGTCGGCGGCGAACTGCGTGATCCCCATGACGACCGTGTCACCGTCCACGAGAAACCACTCGTGCGTCTCGGAATACTTTCGATCGGTTGGAAAGGTCATCGGTCCTTCCTATCGCAAGAACGCTTCGGTCAGTTCTGCGCCACGATCCGGCGGGCCACTCCGGTTTACCGATTCCTGGGGCGTTTGTAAAACGGAAGGCCGACGACTTTGGCCGCGACGCGCTTGCCGCTGATGCCGACCTCCACAGCGGTCCCCTCGCCGCCGCACTCCGCCGCGACAAGCCCCATGGCAATGCTCTTGCCCAGGGTCGGGCTGAGCGTCCCGCTGGTGATTTCGCCGACCTCGCTGCCGTCGTGGAACACGGGGTAATGCTGGCGGGCGATGCGCCGTCCGTCCAGCTCCAGGCCGACGAGCCGGCGGCGGAGACCGCGCCCCTGGATCTCCCTCATCGCCTGGGCGCCGATGAAGTCCTCGGAGAGGTCCACGCACCAGCCCTGGCCGGCGCTGAGTGAGTCAACCGCCTCGTTCAGTTCATGTCCGTACAGCGGCATCGCCGCTTCGATGCGAAGGGTATCCCGGGCCCCCAGCCCGGCCGGGCGGATGACCGGGTGCGGCTGCTCCCTCGTGCCGAGGATGCTGGGCACGAGCAACTTGACGGCGCCGGCGGGCACCACCACCTCGACCCCGTCCTCGCCGGTGTAGCCGCTTCGGTAGACGGTGACGCTCATGCCGAGGAATTCGTACCGGGTGAGGTGATAGCGTTTGAGGGTGGACAGGTCCTGCCCGGTGATCTGCCGGGCGAGCTCCATGGTCCTGGGACCCTGGATGGCCAGCATCGCCGTCGCGGTGGTCTCGTCGTTCAGGGCGACATTGAAGCCTCGGCCTTGCCGATTGATCCAGTCGACGATCTTCTCCCGATTGGCCCCGTTGCAGACGACGCCCCACCAATCCTCGAAGCGCGAGACGATGACATCGTCGAGGATGCCGCCATCCTCGCGGCAAACGTGCGAATAATAGCAGCGCCCGATCTCCGCCCCGGCCAGGTTTCGCGTGCACAGCCGGTTGAGAAATCGCTCCGCGTCCGCACCGGTGATGGTCAGGCGGCCCATGTGCGAAACGTCGAAGACGCTGCACGCGGTGCGGGTGTGGTGGTGCTCTTCGGTGATGCCCGCGAAGGAGACGGGAAGCGACCAGCCGGCGAATTCCACCATCCGCGCACCCCGCTCGAGGTGCGCCTCGTGGAGCGGGGTTCTCAACAATGAATCGGTCATGGTTGCACCGCGAAAAAGCCGGTCGCGCCGCCGACCGCGCGTACAAGGCTAACTTAGAAACCGCGTTCAGGGGTGTCAACGGTCTATGCAACCGGTCGCGGAGTAAGCGCTGGCAAGGTCCGTTCCAGACGGGAGGACGCCGTCAACCGTCGCCCCGATTCCACTGCAGGGCCTGGTGCAGCGGCTTTTTGGGCAGGTCTGGAACGGTGCAGTCCGGGGCCGGGAAGCCGACAGGGATCAAGAGAAACGGCTTCTCGTTCGCCGGCCGACCCAGGATACTGCGAAGGAACCCCATCGGGCTGGGCGTATGCGTGAGCGTCGCCAGCCCGGCCTGATGGCAGGCCATCAAGAAGAACCCTGCGGCGATGCCGGTGGATTCCGACGGGTAATAGTTGGGGTAGCGCCGCCCCTCAACCTCCTCCCAGTCGATGCGAAACAGAACCACGAGCCAAGGGGCGACCTCGAGAAACGGTTTTTCGGCGTTGGTGCCGATCGGTTCAAGGGCCTCCAGCCACGCGCGAGGCATGCGGTGTTCGTAGCTCTCGCGCTCCTCGGCCTCAGCCGCAAGGCGAATCTCGTGCTTCAGGCTTGGATCGTCGATGGCGACGAATCGCCAGGGCTTGCGGTTGGCCCCGCTGGGGGCGGAGTGTGCGATCGCGACGACCCTCTCGATCAACGTCCGCGGCACGGGCGTGTCGCTGAAGGCGCGGCAACTGCGCCGTTTCTGCATGGCGTCGAGCAAAACGTCGGCTTTGGTGAGCATCTCCGCTTCGGGCAGGCGCTGAAAGGCGTAAGCCATGGTTCGGGCAGGCACAGCAGATCTCCCAGCGGCGGCAGCGTCCAGCGCGCCGGCATCAGCCCGGGGCCGTCGCCGCGCTTCCCGGCGTGGCTCAATGGTCTGACCCCGGGTGGACCCATTGGCTCCCGGCCGGCAGGTCGTCGAGAAGCTGGCCGTCGTCGAAGTACAGCGCGATCTCGGTTGCCGCCGACTCCGGCGAATCGCTGCCGTGAACCAGATTGAAGGTTCGGCTTGCCCCGAAGTCCCCGCGGATGGTCCCGGGCGACGCCTCGTAGCCGAAGGTCTTTCCCATCAGCAACCGGGCGATGTCGATACAGCGGGGGCCCTGCAGCACCATCACCAAGACCGGGCCGCTGGTGATGTAGTCGATAAGCCCGGGGTAGAACGGCTTGCCCCGGTGCGGAGCATAATGCCGCTCGGCAAGTTCGCGAGAAATGCGCATAAACTTCATGCCCGCGACTGCCAGACCCTTGTCCTCGAAGCGCTGGACGATGCGCCCGATCAGCCGGCGCTGCACCGCGTCCGGCTTGAGGATGATCAGCGTCCGTTCCATCCGGAGAATTCCGTGAAGCACGACCGCCAGGGCCGTGCCGAGCGCGTTGTCGACGCCCGAGCCGCGGTGAGTTCGAATGCGCATTCGAACCGAGGTGCCGGCAATCTAGGGTGCGCCTGCGGACGGGTCAAGGCAGCCGTCGGCGGTACGGCGGCACCGAGAGGGGCTTCGGACGCCGGGGCCACAGGAGACGCTCCGGTGGCGATGGCCCGCCCTTCCGAGCCCTCGGCTGGGCAGCCACCGGACGTCATCAATGGGCGTCTACGGCCGGGCTTCCGCGGGCGTTGTCCGAGCGTCGGCGTGGGCCAGCGTCGGGTGTTGTTCCGCGAGGAGCTTGACCCGCATGAGCAGCAGGGCGGTGTCGAGTTGCGGGTCGTCCATAGGCCGGTTGTTCTCGTCAGGCTGCTCCAGCGGAGGGAGCTTCTCTCCGTCGTCCGACTCGTCCGCGAAAAGTTCGCCCATTCCGTCCACGGGATCCGTTTCGTCAGGCGCCGGAGGACCCCCGACGCCGGCCTCGGCGGCCGTCTCCGGCGGGGCCTCCAGCAGGCTCGGGGCCTGATCCTCGGTCGCCTCGGCGAGGTTCTGTTTGGCGGGGCCGATCCGTTCCGCTTCGCGGCGCATCTTCCACAGGTTGATCCGCTCCTTCTGAACCAGCTTGACCGGAATATCCGGCTCCACGCCCCATTTCTCGCTGGTGGGGGTCCGATGCAACGAGACCCCGCTGGGAAGATAGTAGCGGGCCGTAGTGAGCTTGAGCTTAGCCCGCGATCGGCGCAGGGGGATGAGGTTCTGGACGCTGAACTTACCGAAGGTGGTCTCGCCGACCACCACCCCGTGCTGGTTGTCGCGCACGGCGCCGGCCACGATCTCCGAAGCGCTGGCGCTTCCTTCATCGACAAGAATCGTCATGGGCAGGTCCGACCACGGCCCGTTGGTGTAGGCGTCGAAGTCCTGATTCTCGCTGCGGTTGCGTCCGCGGGTGCTGACGACATTGTCCTCTTTGTCGAGAAACAGCGAGGATATCTGATAGGCCGTGTCCAGTAGGCCGCCGGGGTTGCCGCGCAAGTCGAGCACGAGGCCGCGCAGCCCGCCGGCCTCCAGTTCGCTCAACACGTTTTTCACGTCCTCGACCGTGTTCCGTTGGAAGTTAAGGATGCGGATGTAGCCGACGCCCAGGTCCTTATCGAGCCAGTGGTTCCAGCGTTCGCTTTCCAGGCGGTCCACCCCCTTGACCGACTGGATCTTGACCTTGTCCCGCCGGAGGGTGAAGTCCAACTCGTCGCTGTCGCGGCGAATGGTCAAAGTGACCTGGGTGTCCTTAGGGCCGGTGATGGTGTCCACCACCTTGTTGAGCGAATAGCCTTCCAGACTGTTGCCATCGACCTTAACGATGATGTCACCCGCCTGCACGCCGGCCTCGTACGCGGGCGTGTCCTCCAGCGGGGTAACCACTTCGATCTCGTCCAGGCGGTTCTTGATGATGGAGATGCCCACCCCGATGAAGTCCCCGCGGGTGTGCTTGTCGAACTCGTCAGCGGCGAGGGGCCAGATGATCGAGGTGTATTCGTCAAGCGGCTCCAGACCCCCGCGCATCAACTCGCTGACCACCAGCTCCCGGGGGAGGCGCACGGTCTGGTCGTTGATCTTCTTGACCACGCGCTCGAAGATCTCGGCGGTTTCGCGGCGCGACAGGGTCGGCGCCACCCGGACCTGCTCGAGGCGTTCCCGGACTCGGTCCTCAAAGTCCTTGCGGTCAAACTCGTTGCCCAGCCCCTCGAAGGTCTTTTGGGCCGCTTTCGATTCGGCGAGCAGCAGCAATTGCCGAAGGCCGCTCTCCGCGATTTTCTTGAAATCGGGCGGCTCCACGTACCAGGCCTCGATGTGTTCGAGGGCTTCGTCGGCGTCGGCCCACTGCACCTTCTCCAGCCGCTCCTGCCAGTCGTTCTTCTCATCGAAAAGGAAATCCAGCCGCAGAAGCGTCTCCACTTCCGCCTCCAGCTCCTGATAGCGGGGCTCGTGCTCGTACAGAACGGCCAACGCCGAATAGATGTGCCAGCACTTCCGCCAGTCGGCCTCCTTGCGGTATTCCTCGGCCTTGGCCAGAGCGTCGTTGACCAGCGACTGAAGCCAGTCACTCTTCAGGAAGGCCTCGTGGTCCGGGGCGCAGTCGTTGGCCATCAGGGCCCAGTCAAGGGCGTAGCGGTATTCTTTTCGGCCAATGCGGGCCTGGGCGTAGCCGACGTATTTGTCGAAGTCCTGACGGTCCAGCTCGCGACGCTGGGCCTGCTGGGTCTCGTATTCCTGGAGCCAACTGCGGACCCGTTCGGTGACGGAACCCCCCTCGTCGATTTGCCGCACGTAGTCGCTGGCGGTCCGGAAATCGCCCTTGCCGACCAGATCGATGCTCCGCCGCCACAACTCGTCGGGACTGAGCGGCCTGATCTGGTCGGTATCCGATCCAAGGGCCGTCCTGCCGGCGGACACGGCGAGGCACGCGATCAAGGCGAAGGCGGTCAGTCGCCCGGCGCACTGTAAGATACGTGGCATGGTGGTTCCTTGAATCACAACCAATGTCTCCGGGATTCTGCGGAACGGGGTCGCTTCGCCGGGTCGCGGCCGTTGGGCTGGCGGTCGGCAAGACGACTCCCTGGAGGCTGGCCCACGCGGCCCGGCGTGGTTGCGTCGTTCCCCGCCGTCCGCCGCCTTACCACGGTACCCGTCCTACGCCCCCATAAAGTATACGGTTCACATCCGGCGGGGTCTACTCGGTCAATCGTGCGGCGGCCAGGGCCGCGACACGAACGCGCTGTTGTCGGCTATTTCTATCGGCCGGCACCGCTGCACCGGTCCCGCTAGCGAACCGGGTGGAAGCGGCCGGCGACGTAATTCGACATTTTCGGACAGGTTGCCACCTGCGCGGCGGCCGCGCCCCAGGTCCGACCAAGGCCGACGACGACGCCCGCGGCGTTTGAATCCGAGGCGAATCCGCAGTAGCCTTGCCGGGCGAATCGCCCCGTGTGGTGTGGGGGAGGCGCCGGGCCGATTCGTACGCCCTCGCACGGGCATGGGTCCGCCAACGCCTGGAGATCCCGATGGCGGTGCAATCCTGCATCCGCGTCTTCGGCGCACGTCAACACAACCTCAAGAACATCGATGTCGTGCTGCCCAGAGGGGCGTTGACCGTAATCACTGGCCTTTCGGGTTCGGGCAA
>Ga0214473_10002975_pt1 | contig 20739 bp, 13 predicted proteins | sample RVTome_7_FD_203509 | JGI IMG/M metagenome (GOLD analysis project Ga0214473, IMG submission 203509) | Soil microbial communities from uranium-contaminated site in the Upper Colorado River Basin, Wyoming, United States - RVT98D197 | ecosystem: Environmental > Terrestrial > Soil > Contaminated >... | reverse complement strand
AGCTTGGAGATGAAGTATGAAGGCTGTGGTCTTCGAGAAGTTTGGTGGTCCGCTAACGGTCGCGCAGGTTGCCGATCCCGCTGCCGCTGATGATGGGGTTGTCATTAGAGTGGAGGCGAGCGGGATCTGCCGCAGCGACTGGCACGGCTGGTTAGGCCATGACCCCGATATTACCAGTCTGCCGCATGTTCCGGGCCACGAACTGGCGGGAGTCGTCGAGGAGACGGGAAAGGATGTGATCCGGTGGAAACGCGGAGATCGGGTCACTGTGCCGTTCGTTTGTGCGTGCGGCACGTGTCCCGAATGTGCGTCAGGGAATCACCAGGTTTGTGACCATCAGTTCCAGCCGGGCTTCACCGGCTGGGGCTCGTTCGCACAGTGCGTCGCCATCCGATACGCCGATGTGAATCTTGTTCGCCTGCCGGAGGAGTTGGATTTCGTCACAGCCGCGAGTCTCGGATGCCGGTTTGCTACGTCCTATCGCGCCATCGCGGCCCAGGGTCGGGTCGTGCCCGGCCAGTGGGTAGCCGTCCACGGCTGTGGCGGCGTTGGCTTGTCGGCGATTATGATTGCCCACGCCCTGGGCGCTCAGGTGATCGCTGTCGATATCGATACGAACGTGCTGGATCTCGCCAAGAGAATCGGCGCCGCAGTCACGATCGACGCGAAAGAGAACGCAGATGTCGCCGGCGCGATCCGCGATGTGACAGGACGCGGTGCGGATGTATCGATAGACGCGCTCGGCAGCGTGACGACCTGCGCCAACTCAATCATGTGCCTGCGCAAACGTGGGCGTCACGTGCAGGTCGGGTTACTGGCGGGCGAGGACTATCTGCCTCGAATCCCGATGCACCGGGTGATCGCCTGGGAGCTTGAGATCTGCGGGAGCCACGGGATGCAGGCGAGCAAGTACGGCGAGATGCTGGACATGATCGTCTCCGGCAAGTTGGATCCCGGGGCGATGATCGGCAGGACCATCCCACTGGAAGATGCGCCGAGCGAGCTGGCGAAGATGGGGCAATTCGGCTCCGTGGGAATCACCGTCATTGACCGGTTCTGTTGACACTCAGGCACTCAAAGCAAAGGTTTCTGCGCTCGGGGTGGCAGCGTCAAGCGCAGCTTGGCGATGGTCTTCCTCGGACGCGATGGAGCCATCGCCAAGGCCTTCGGCCTTGACGCTGCCACCCATCACTACTGATTTGCTCTCTGAGTATCAGAAGCGCGCTGCTTTCGGCCTCGGCCTTTTTCCTGGGGAGGCGGCCCTGCCTGCTGCCTGAACTTGTCCTCGCATTTCTGCCACAGCGCCGACATTTCGGTGACCTTATCCGGATGTCGATCTGCCAGATTCTTTGATTCGCATCGATCCGTGTTCAGGTCGTAGAGTTCCCACGGGCCTTTGTCCCCTTTGGCTACGAGCTTCCAGTCGCCGACGCGGATTGCGCGATTCGTCATGTGATGGAAGTAGAGGAATTCGTGCGCGACAGTGCCATCCTTTGTGAATGCGGGCACAAGGCTGGTGCCCGGCAGCGACGGGGCGGTCTCGCCGTTCCATCTGGGCGAGAAATCAGTTCCTCCCGCCAGACTCAGGACGGTCGGCAGGATATCGATGAAATGGCATGGATTGTGCCGCAGCTCCCCGTGCGCCGGCATCCCCGCGGGCCAGTGAACGATCAGCGGCGATGAGATGCCGCCCTCATGCACCCAGGACTTGTGCAGGCGAAACGGCGAGTTGGCGGCGCTGGACCATCCCGGCCCGAGGCACAGAAAAGACCGTCCCGATCCTGGCGGCGTGGACGGATCGTGATTCTCGCCACGGATGATCTGCTCTGCGCTGGCGCCGTTGTCCGACACGAAGAGGATGACGGTGTTCTCGCTCGCGCCCATGGTCTTGACCTGGTCTAACACTCGTCCGATCTCGCGGTCCATCCGGTCGATCATGGCCGCGTGGATCGCCATTTTGGTCGCCTGAAAGCTCTGTTGCTCTTGCGTCAGGTCCTTCCACGCGACAGCCCGATCCACCTCGCCCGGGCCGGCCATCTCGCGCAGTTTCTCTTTGGGAAAGTTCCAGTTCGGAATGACATCGGACTCCAGCGGCGACAGGTCGCAGTTGATCAAGCCCGTCTCACGCATCCGCTTCCATCGCCGCTCGCGAATGACGTCCCATCCCGCACGATACTGCTCCTTGTATCGGGCGATATCCTCCTGGAGCGCGTGCAGCGGGAAGTGCGGCGAGGTGAAGGCCAGGTAGCAATAAAACGGCTCGCCGCGATGATCGGTCGCATGGCCCTTCAGGAAGTTGATGGCATAGTTCGCGATGGCCGTGGTGACGTAGAAGTCCGACCCTTCCTCGACAGGAGGGAGGGGCCGGTCGTCCAGTTGGTGGTTTCTCGGGTTGAAATACCGGTCATGGTCGTGCAGGACATAGGAGTGGTCGAAGCTGCCATCCGCGACGGGCTTGGGCGCGCCCATCAGGTGCCATTTGCCGGAATGGTAGCACCGGTATCCGAGCGGCTTGAGGTAGTGCGGCGCCACGCGGGTCCAGGCGGGCAATCGTCCCTGCGGCGGGTCCATGCGGACCTGCTGCGGATAATAGCCGGTCAGCAGGGACGTCCGCGAGGGCCAGCATCGGCCGGTGGAATAGCACTGCGTGAACCGGATGCCGTTGGCCGCCAGCCGGTCGAGATTGGGCGTCTGGATCTCGCCGCCATAACAGCCCGCGTCCGAGCACCCCATGTCGTCGGCGACGATCACCAGCACGTTGGGTTTCTGGGTCCGCCGACTGCCGGTCGATTCCCGGCTCTGGCCTTCATTCGCAGACGCCCACGTCCCTAATGTCAGGGCCGAACCCCACGCCATCGTCTGTTTGAGAAATCCACGCCTGGAGTACGGGCGAAACATTTTTTGCCCCTGCATCGTCATCATACCGGCAAAGCCCCTTTCCCAAAATGCGGTCTTGAATATACCTTTGCAGGCAGTGAACCCGCATAGTACCATAAATGGGACTGGATTCCCACAGTTGCTCAGTCGAGCCGGGGCACGGAGTGTACGACAAGATTGTGGCAGAGCAAGTACGAGGTTATGGGTGGCAGCGTCAAGGCCGAAGGCCTTGGCGATGGTCTTACGCACGTCAAAGACGCCATCGCCAAGCTGCGTTTGACGCTGCCACCCGCTTCAACTGCCGCCTTTTTGTCGTGCATCCGGGGCATCATTGATGGCAATGGGAGGTACATCGATATGAGATTGTGCACAGCGGCCTTCTTCATGTTCCTTTCAGCACAGGTGGGGGCGGGGACAATACGGCTGACAGCTCTACCGCCAACAATGCGTGTGGGACAGGAGGGTGCCATCGAAGGAATGGATGCCGCAGAGATATCTAGCGCTCGCGGCGAGGTTGAGTCCTTCCAGGTTGTAGTCACGGCAGCCGGCGGGAACCTGCAGGGTATCTCCGCCGTGATGTCCCCGTTGAAGAAAGATACGGGCGAGACACTGCCGGTCGGGAATATCAGCATCTATCGCGAGGTGTTCATCCCCGTTCGGTATTCGGCGCCGGGGGCGACGGCGCCGCCCGGCCTGATCGCCGACCCACTGATTCCCTTTATGAACCCATACACGAACGAGGAGGTGCGGGAGCCGCGCTGGCGCGGTGAGCAGCGAGAGGGGGCGCGCTTCGGCGCGACCGGCTTCGATCTGTGGCAAGACAGGCATCAGCCGCTGTGGGTGGACGTGGAGATACCCAAAGATGCCGCTCCGGGAGTCTATAGCGGCACGTTTTCCGTGCGAGCGAGGAATGTCCAGCCCGTTACCATTCCCGTGCGAATTACCGTATGGAATTTCGTCCTGCCGGATGGCCCCACGCACGAGAATCACTTCGGCCATTTCTCCTACATGGCCAGGTACCACAAACTGGAGGAGAACTCGGAGAAGTATCGCCTGCTGGAGGGCCGGTACATCGCGATGATGGCGGCGCACCGCGTCAATCCGCCGCTGCCACGTCGTCTGTATCCGAAGATCGCCGAGGATGGCACGGCCCAGTTCGACGACGAAACGGACCGCCGAATCACCGAGTTCGTCGAGCAGTATCACGTCACGAACATCGAGGTCCCCCGTGCACCGTTTTCCGATGTCCTGGCGGCCAATCGCGACAAGGCCATACGTTTCTACCGGTCGTGGTATGCCTATCTGAAGAAGAAAGGCTGGGCCGAGCGGGCGTACCTGTACATGCTCGACGAGCCGAACGACAAAGAAGCCTATGAGCGTGTGCGGCAGTTGGGGGCAATGGTCCACGAGGCCGAGCCCAGCCTTCGGTGCTTAGTGGTGGAGCAGCCGTACTCGCAGAACCCCGACTGGGGCCCGATCGACGAGGCCATCGACATATGGTGTCCTCTGTTCGCCTTTCTCGATGAGTCGAGCATCAAGCGCGTTCAGGGACAGGGCGATGAAGTGTGGAGCTACACCGCGCTTTGCCAGGGGGCGCCGTCCTATCACCCGGAATATGAGAAGGTCAAGAACGACGATCCGCCGTATTGGCAGATTGATTTTCCCGTTCTGAGCTACCGGATCGCGCCGTGGCTGAACCGGCGTTACGGTGTGACGGGGCTTCTGTACTGGACCACCGTCTGCTGGACCAGCCCGCAGCGCAACCCCTGGGACGATTCCGGCTTCCGCCTGCAGTTCAACGGGGAAGGGATGTTGTTCTATCCGGGCGAGGATGCCGGGATCGAGGGCCCCATTGCGTCGATCCGGTTCAAGAACCTCCGCGACGCCATGGAGGACTACGAGTACTTCACATTGCTCGAAAAACGCGGTGGAAAAGCGATTGTCGATGAGGTCGTGCGTTCTGCCGTGCCGACTTGGGGCACATGGAACCAGGACCCCCACCAACTGCTCACGCTGCGCGAGCGTCTGGCCAAAGAAATCATGAAGGCGGGTCAGCCATGAAGAGGGTGCTGCTCCTGGCGTGCATGCTGGTGTTGGGGCTGTCAACCGCTGCATTAGGGCAAGGTACCGACGATGAGGGGTTTGAGCGGATCGACCGGCAGAGCCAGGAGCAGATCGACCGTCTCAACGAGTTGTTGCGACAGTCGGGAAGGGTCTTCCTCGGGATAGGCGTGGCTTTGGCGGCTATTGTGGCGCTGAAGATGATCAGTCCGGCTCGGATCGCCGACAGCGTCAGAGAGCGATCTCTCAGGAAGGCCGTGAGAGATGTGGATGAGCTGTTGAAGAGGATTCAGAAAGAGATGGAGGCGACGACCGAGGACTCCAACTCCAAGAAAGAGACGACCGACGATGGTATTCTGGCGGGCATGGCGGAGGTGGCTGAGTTCGAGCAGGCCGAGCAGGTCCCTTCCTACGTCCTCACCGTGAACGACTTGATGCTGGACAATATCAGGGTCACGCTGAAGAAGCTGCGAAAGCGCAAGGAAGGCGACGCGGAGCGATACAGGGACTACATGTTCTTGGTGCTCAAGGGCATGAAGACGATCACCGAGCAAAGTGTGGAGGCCGGCGTCCATTCGGGTCTGGCCGTTGACATCCGCGAGTATTTCAAGGATGAGAAACGCTACCGGGATTGGCGCAAAGTGCTCGGCCGCTTTGCCAGGAGGGGCAAGCACCAGGAACTGGCCCATACTTTCCTCCTGTTTATGAAGGCTCTGAAAGAAGGCAAACCAACGGCGGTTTCCAAGCCGACACCCGCCCCTGCAGAGAGCACGGCCGCCACCCTGTCCAAGGGATCATCTGAGATTCCCGATGCTCTGAAGGAGGAGACGTTACCGGCCATTCAACTCGCGGCGGCCAGGGAAGCCCGCAACCTTCTCACGCAAATTCGAAACTCGAGATTCGAAATTCGATATTCCTCGTATGCCTGGCAGTTCGAGTTCGTCCGGAGGCAGCAGCAGATGCATTCGCGCGAGGAGGCACAGCGAATGCTCAGTGTCTTCCTGAGCAGCGAGCGAAAATCCCTGCTGGAAACCACGAAGATTCGGATGCTGCCGTGCAGAGCGTGGGAGCACGTTCTGCACGTGCTGGGCGTGGAAACCGGGGCCCAACTGCACAAGAGGATCGAAGACAGGCTCCTCACGATCCAGGAGATCATCATTTTGGAGAAGGCGTTTCTGCAGACACTCGCCAGACGCGAGTCCCTTACGCGCGTCTACGGGCAGGGTGAAAAGGCGGCATTGATGATGGATATGGATGTCCCGGAGATGAGACGCGAAGCCTTGACCCTGCTGCGAAAGTCCTGTCAGACGCAGCGCAAGGGCCTCGATCAGGCCACGGAAGCACTCAACGAGGAGGAGACTCCGCAGAACGGCCAAGTCAAGAAGCTGATCGAGCACTACGTCCATCACGGACACAATCCGCCGGGTACAGGCCAGGGGTAGGGGCGGGTTTGAAATCCGCCCATACGGCGAAGGAGATGTGGAAGATGAAGGATCGATTCGATTTTATCGGCGTATTGGCGAGTCTGCTTGTTGCCGCAACAGCAGGCGCCGTCACGCCGGGCGCTGACGAGTTTCGTCTTCGCAGTGAGTGGTTGGATCCATTGCTCGGCAGGGCACAGCAGGTTGTCATGCCTCATCTGGAACTGCTCTATGAAGACGCCCCTGAGGGCCTGTCTCGTCGGCGGTCGTGGCGCGGGACGCCATTTCGAATCGGCGACAAGACGTACGCCGGCGGCCTGGCGTTCAACTCCACGAAGCACCTTCTGGTGGTCCTCGGCCGGCCTGCAGAGCGGTTCGTTGCCGAGGTGGGCCTGGAGAATAACGACAGCACGCGGGCCGGAGCGGCGATGGGAAACGGCTCCGTGACGTTCCATGTGCTCGTGGACGGTAAGGAGGTCTTCGCATCGCCCGTACTGCGGCTCGAGGATGCAGCACGCGTGGTCGATGTCCCGCTGAACGGCGCCCGCCAGTTCGAGATTCGCGTCAAGGATGGCGGTGACGGCCGCGGGTGGGACCAGGCGCTCTGGGCCGACGCGGAGGTGAGACTCCGGGACGGCGCCGGCACCTTGCTCCAGGATTTGCCGCTGGGCCAGATCGGAGCAGCGAAGCCCTCCCTCACGCAACCGCCGTTCTCGTTCATTTACGACGGCAAGGCGTCAACGGAACTGCTCAAGTCCTGGAAGGGCAGTGGCAGCCGTCAGAGGCTCGACCCGAAGCGCACCGAGCATACGCTTACCTACGCCGACCCGGCGGGCGGACTCGATGTCCGCTGCGTGGCCGTTGAGTACGAGGATTTCCCGACGGTGGAATGGACACTCTACTTCAAGAATAGCGGCTCTGTTGACACGCCGATTCTGGAGAAGATTCAGGCGCTCGATATCAGTTTCACCGGCAGCACAAACGGCGAGTTCCTGCTGCACCACAACATCGGGTCTCCCGCCAACGGCAACGACTACGGCTTGCTGGAGACGCCGCTGGGACGCAACGTCACCAAGCGGCTGGGTGGCGCGGGCGGCCGGCCGACCAACGCGGACTGGTCCTACTTCAACCTGGAATGGTCCGGTGAGGGGCTGATCGTCGCGGTCGGCTGGCCCGGACAGTGGGCGGCCCAGTTTGTGCGCGATAATGCGCGAGGGCTGCACCTCCAGGCCGGCCAGGAGCTGACGCGATTCAAACTGCTGCCGGGCGAGCAGGTCCGCAGCCCGCTGATCGTGCTGCAGTTCTGGAAAGGCGATTGGATTACCGCCCAGAATGTCTGGCGCCAGTGGATGATGGCCCACTCCATGCCCAGGCCCGGCGGCGAGTTGCCAAAGCCGCAACTGCTGGCCTCCAGCTCCCGCCAGTACAACGAGATGATCGATGCCAACGAGGCCCGCCAGATCCTGTTCATCGACCGCTACCTGCAGGAGGGGATCAAGCTCGATTACTGGTGGATGGACGCCGGCTGGTACGTGCATCACGGCGGCGGCTGGCCTCGCGTGGGGACATGGGAGGTGGACAACGCCCGGTTCCCGCGAGGGCTGCGGGCCGTCTCGGATTACGCGCACGGCAAGGGGCTCAAGACACTGCTCTGGTTCGAGCCGGAGCGTGTGACCGCCGGTACGTGGCTCTCGAACAACCATCCGGAATGGATTCTCGGCGGGGCCAAGGGCGGCCTGCTCAATCTCGGCGACGATGCCGCCCGCCAATGGCTGACCGAGCACGTGGACCGGCTGCTCACCGAGCAAGGCATCGATCTCTACCGCCAAGACTTCAACATGGACCCACTGGACCACTGGCGCAAAGCCGACGCTCCCGACCGCCAGGGCATCGCGGAGATCGAGCATGTCACGGGCTATCTCGCCTATTGGGATGAGCTTCGCCGCCGGCATCCGGACATGCTCATTGACTCGTGCGCCAGCGGCGGCCGTCGCAATGACATCGAGACGATGCGCCGCGCTGTACCATTGTGGCGAAGCGACTACGCCTACGAGGCGATCGGCCACCAGTGCATGATGTACGGCCTGTCGCTGTGGCTGCCGTTCCACGGCACCGGCACGGTGGGCATGCGAAATGCGCCCTACTACGGCAGCGGAAAGACGGCCGTCGAGCCGTACGCCCTGTGGAGCAACGCCGGACAGAGCCTCGGCTTCGGCATCGACATCCGTGTGCGCGATCTCGACTACGCGGCCTTGCGCCGATTCATCGAGCAGTGGCGGCAGATCAACGCGAATTACTACGGCGATTTCTACCCGTTGACGCCGTGGACACGCGATGACACCGCATGGATGGCCTGGCAGTTCGACCGCCCGGAGACAGGGGAGGGGCTCATCCAGGTCTTTCGCCGGCACAACAGCTTCTACGAATCCGCGAGGCTCAGACTGAAAGGTGTGGACGAGAACACAAACTACCTTCTGACCAGCTTCGATACGGGCGGGTTTGAAACCCGCCCCTACAGCGGCCGCGAACTTCGGAACGACGGGCTGCCTATAACTATTGCAGATGAACCGGGAGTGGCGACGGTTGTATATCGGAGGCAACAATGAGAAATCGCAGGGAGTTTCTACGAGATACGATGGCAATTGGGGCTGGAGCAGGGGTGGTCCTATCCGCAAATGCACGTGCGGCAGTGATGAACGCTCAGCCTGCAGACAAACGAACGAAGCGAGTATTCGTCGCCGGGTTCGCTCATGAGACCAACACATTCCACCCGGTGGGAACGACAGCGTTCACCTTTCCGAAGCCGGGCGTTCCGTCTCTTGCCGCCTGGGAGGGTGCGGACCTGGAGGTCCTCCCCGGCGTATCGGCCTATCCATCGGGCGGCGGGACCATCGAGGAGAAGGCCTGCCGCGAGGCCATGGATCGGGTCCTGGCTTCGCTGCGAGACGCGATGCCCATCGATGCCGTGTTCCTGCGGCTCCACGGGGCGATGTACGCCGAAGGCGTTGGTCCGGCGGAAACGGTCCTTGTGGGAGAGGTTCGCTCGATCGTCGGTCCCAACGTCCCGATTGCCTGCACATTCGACCTGCACGGCAATATCCCCGCCCGGCTGGCTCAGTATGGCGACATCCTCGTCGGCCTGAAGACCGCCCCGCACACCGATAGCAAGCAGACGGCCGAGTTGGCGGGCCGCATCCTGTTGGATACCCTCAAGGCCAGGGTGTTCCCGGTCTCCTGCATTCTGCCGATTCCCATGATCCTCCAGGGTGAGAAAGCAATGACGAGTTCCGAGCCTTTCCGGTCCCTCGTGGAAGAGGCGAGAAAGCTGGAACGGGAGGGCATAGCCGGCCACGAGGAGAAGATCCTCGCCGCCACGATCTTTGTCGGCTGCGCGTGGACGGACTCGCCGGACACGGGAATGTCGGTGATGGTTACGGCCGACGGGTCGCGGGACGCCGCTCGTGCCGCGGCGATCTATCTGGCCCGCAAGGCGTGGGATGCCCGGCGGGAGTTTGCTTTCGGCTGCGAAACCGCCGAGTTGGAGGAGGGCGTCGCCCGCGCGCTGGCGGCGAAGGAATCGACGGTGTTCCTGACCGACAGCGGCGATAATGTCACGGCCAGCACGCCGGGGGACCTGCCCATCGTCCTGCGCCATCTGGTCGAGCGGAAGGTCAAGAGCGCCCTCGTCGCCGGTCTCAATGACGCCGCGGCAACGAGGAAATGCCTCGAGGCAGGCGAGGGTAAGACTGTATCTCTCTCGATCGGAGCTACTGTGGAGAAGCGGTTCGGGCCGCCGTTGCAGGCGGAGGCGCAGGTCGTGCGCCTGGTCAAGGATTCCGGCATGGCCGTCATCCGCATCGGCACCGTGGAGGCGATTCTGGCGGACCGGCCGATGGCCTTCACCGACCCGGGCCAATTCAGACCCTGCGGCGTCGAGCCATTGAGCTACAAGATCGTGGTGGTCAAGGAGGGTTATCTCTTTCCCGGCCTGAGCCACGTCGCGCCGCGCCACATCATGCTCCTGACGCCCGGGGCGGGAGACATGCGCATCGAGCGGTTGACGTACACTCGCCGGCGCAAGCCCGTCTTCCCATTCGAGCCGGACGCCACGTTCGATCCAGAAGCCACTATTTCGCTGCCGGGTTGACGGCGTCGGTCCTGGATCGCCGGTCTTCGACCTGCAGGGGACAACCATCGAAGGTGTTATTCGCCAAGGTGATTCCCTGGGCCTCCTTGCCGATGCGGATGCCCGTTTTCTGATTTCCCAATTTGGTGTTGCGAACCGTGATGTCCTGGGTTCGGCCCCGAATATCGATGCCCGTCGAGCCGTTGTCCCGGATCACACAATCCGCGATCTGGTTGCGATGGCCGCCGCGGAATTCGCCACCCTCATCGCGGAACAGAATTCCCACCTCGCCGTTATGCTCGATCGTGCAGTTTCTGATCGTGTTGTCCGTGTCGCGGTGCCCGATGCTGATCCCGAACTGCCTGTTCTCAGAGAGTGTGCAATTCTCCGCGAGCCCATCGGAGACGCTCCAGCAGAAGAACAGGCCGAGGTTGTTGCCCTTTGCGGTGCAGTTGCGAAAGACCGGGCGCTGGGCGCCACTGCCCGGATGGAATCCAAGATCGGCGTTGTTCAGGGCCCGGCAGTTCTGGAACTGGATATCGTCGCAGACCTGGAAGCTGAAGCCGTCGCCATTGTAGTTGCGGGCTGTGACATTCGTGAACCGCCAGCGGTTGCAGTGCTGGATGAAAGCCGCGCCGGCGAAGTTGCCGTTGATGTGCTCATTCTTATCTCGGTTGCCGTCGAGCACGATGTCCTTCACCTCCACGTCATTTACGTTCTCCGCGGTAAGCAGCGGGAAAATGGTTGCCGCCGTGGCCTGTTTTTCCAGCCAGAAGTTTTCCCGCGTCAACTGGTCCAGGAAGATGGCGTTCCCGCGCACGGCGGTGATCGTGGCGCGCAGCACGTCGAATTGCCAGTCCCCCGGCCCCGATTTGGATCGGAGCATGATTCCATCGCCCGGCCTGAACCCGTTGGCGTCCTGCGTTGCGACGCCGTACTCAAACCAGTCGGAATCCCGCGAGATCGCCGTCACAACGCCGTCAGCCTTTCTCAGCACCGTGTCCTCGCCTGAGCCTTGCAGGGTGATGTTGGGGCGCAGGTAGACGGCGTTTCGCAGGGTGTACGTGCCCGGCAGGATGCGGAGCGTGCCGCCGCCGAGCCGGTCCAAGTACTCGATGCCGGCCTGGATGATTCTATCGTCTTTGCCCTGCAGGTTGCCTTCTTCTTGACCGACAATCAGAACCAGACTCTGCCGGTGTCGCATCGGCCGGTTGGTCCCGGTCACGGATTGGTCGCCGACATTCGCATGAAGCGCGCCGCAGACGGATAGCATCAATGCTGTCACGAATCTCATATCGCGTTTTCCTTGACGAACGAAAGGCTACTGGAGCTTCTCAGTCCAGCACCTGGATTCGGATGTTCCGCCAGCGAACGCTGTAGGGCGTCGCCGTGTCGCCTACCCCGTGGACCTGCAGACCGATGATGCCGCGTGCGGTCAGCGAGTCCCGCAGGTTGGCGCAAGGGATGTCATTGATGAACGTCTTCAAGGTGCTGCCCTTGCACTCGATACGGTATTTGTTCCACTGCCCGTCTTTGAACGCCTTGCCGGCCTTGGGGTCGCCCTTCACGTCGTACATCATGAAACCCCGGCGGGCCTCGTCGTAGATGCCGCCGGAGGTGCCCGTCTTCTCCGTCGCGATCTCCGCTTGGTAGCCGTAGACCCGGTCCTTGGGAATCACGGTCTCGCGGGGCTTGCCGTTCTGGTCGCGGAACCAGAAGCCCATCTCGGTCGGTGCGATCTGGCTGCGGAACTGCACGCCGGAATTCAACTCGGGATTGTCGAGCTTCACTTCGAATTCGAGGATGAAGTCGCCGAATTCCTTGTCCGTGCACAGAAAACTGTTGGGACTCTTGGGGACGGTGGTCCCGACGATGCACCCGTCCTCGACGCGGTACTTGGCGAACCCGCTATGGACCGACCAGCCCGTCAGGGTTTTGCCGTCGAAGAGCTGAATCTTCTGTCCCCCGGTGCAGATCGTCGCACAGAAAATCACAAACGCTGCGACCCACATCATGCGCCCTCGTACTCTGGTCATAAACATACATCTGCCCTTTCCATAGTCTCTGAAATCTCGAAATCTCAAATTCGAATATGGTAGATCATATGCCGATCTGTCCCGCCTTGTCCATAGCTCTCTTGAATCCGTCGACGGCAGGCTGTATGCTTGTGGGGACCTGTGAAAGGAAACAATGATGAATCGACGTGAGTTTTCCAAGGGGATGTTGATCGTTGGGACCGGACTTGGTGGCGGCTCAGCCAAGGCTGTTTCGGCCGGGGCTGTGAATCCAAGTGGGGAGTATTATGAGGAGCCGACGAAGAAACTGCCTGTCCGGAAGTTCGATGTCGTCGTCGCCGGCGCGGGGACAGCGGGGGTGGTCGCGGCGATTGCGGCGGCTCGGCAGGGGGCCAAGACGGCCTTGATCGAGGCCAAGGGCTACCCGGGCGGCACGGTCACCGAGGGCGGCACCGCGCTGCACAGCTTCTACAACCTCTGGAAGGCGTTCCCCGGCGTCCAGAAGCGCCAGGTGGTGCGCGGCATCCCGCAGGAAATCGTCGACCGTCTGCTGAAGGTGGGCGGCTGCTCCGGGCATGCGGAAATGACCGAGGGCTACAACTATGACTCGGTCTGCACGTGCATCGACACGGAGCTCCACAAGCTCGTCACGTTCGAGATGCTCGTGCAAGCGGGCGTGTTCGTCTGCGTCAATACGCTGCTGACCGGCGCGATCATGGATGGCGCGCATATCCGGGGCGTGATCGTGGAGAGCCGCTCCGGGCGCGAGGCGTTCTACGCGAAATCGTTCGTGGACTGCACCGCTTACGGCGACCTGGCCGCTTACGCCGGCGCCAAGTACACCGAGCCCAACGACTACGCCGTGTGCAACAGCGTCGGCATCGGCAACGTGTCCATTGACGAGTACTACGAGTTCATCAAGGCGAATAACGCCACAGGGCAGTTAGCGAAGGGCATGCGTAGCGGCCGGCCCGATCAGATCGTCCGCGCCGGCGCCGAGTGGCTCAATGTGCCGGGCCTGGCCGAAGGGGCCCGCGCTATCGGCATGGGCATGATCACCACGACCGTGCACGACAACTACCTCATGTTCATCAAGTGTAACCTGAAGATGTCCGTCAGCCCGACCAACCGCGACGAGGTGGCCAAGGCCGAGCTGGAGATCCGCTGGCGTCTGGCCAAGGCTGTGGAGCTGTTCCGCCAGTACGTCCCGGGATGCGAGAAGGCGTTCATGGCCCGCACGAGCCCGAGGCTGTGCATCCGCCGCGGCCGGCTCATCGCCTGCGATTACGACATCACGCTCGCCGACGTGCTCGAAGCCAGGCACTTCGACGACGAGGTCATGGTCTACGGCTTCCACGACTCCGCGCCGCGCCTCCAGGTGAAAAACGGCGGCACGTACGGAATCCCGTACAAGGCGCTTCGCGTGGCGGGGATCGAGAACCTGCTCGCGGCGGGCATGATGATCACGTCGGATCACGAGGCCCACATGTCCACGCGGAACACCGTCTGCTGCATGGGCCAGGGCCAGGGCGTCGGCGCCGCGGCCGCCCTCTGTGCCGCCAGAAACTGCGGCACCCGCGACCTGCCATACCCGGCCTTGCGCAATGCCCTCGAAAAAGCCGGCGCTTACTTCGAGAGCTGACACCCATGAACGTCACGCTTGATCTGCCATAATCCCGTCGTGTAACCGTGTCGACTTGTACGCATATCATCACCTGCGAAACGGCGTGTCTGCGCCGCGTTCCACGGGTCCTTTGATCGTGCCGGGCTGCCAGTTCTCGGCGATCTGGATGTCCTGCTCGACCTTCCTGAGCAGCGCGCCGGGGATGTCCACCCAGCCCACGCGATTGTAGAGCACGGGTTGTTTGTTCTGGCGGGTATAGGCGATGCTGTACAACCGCCAGTGCTCCAGAGCCGCTTGCAGGTGCTGGATCGCGGCCGCCTTCTGCTCGGGCTTGCCGGTGCTGTCGAATAGGGCCAGGCTCACAGCGCCGAGGATCTTCTCGCCGTAATAGTTGCCCAGATGAGACATGGCCTCCAGGTCGCCCAGTGTCAGGCGCAACTCCTTGTTATTGCCTTGCCTTGGGCGGAGTTCCGCCACGGCTTTCAGGGTGCTCGCGGCATATCCTTTGAGTGCCTCGGCCACCTGGATCGGCGTCGCACGGGCGGGTTTGAAACCCGCCCCTACCTTCAGGACCTGCTCGCGGTACTGGCGGATGTTGAGGATTCCGCTCTCCGGCATGGTCTGACCTTCGATGAAGTGGCGGACCGTGTAGAAGCCCCGGTCGTCGGGGTCCTGTTTGCAGGCCTCGGGGAACCAGCGGAGGTCGATGTCGCCCCAGTGAAAGCGTGTGATCTGAGGGAAGATCTTGGAAGCGGTGGCCCACGCTGTGTAGAGCTGCTCGACGGAAACCTCCGGGAAGCGCTTCGCTATGGTGCGTTCGAACAGATCGTCCGACAGATTCGGGTCGTAGCTGAGCCTGCCCCAGAGCATGAAGCTGTACCACTGCTTTTTCATGACCAATTGGCGCGGCGTCTCGGGCTCGGCGCTGAGGAACTCACGGCCCCAGCAGTAGCCGTCGGGGCCCATGTAAAAACCGGCCATCTTGTCCCGCCCCGGCATGGACCGAATGAACGCGCGGGCAAACTCCGGGTCGCCCCAGCGAAAGCTGTAGATGTCGTCGTTGCGGACGGTCAGCCACGTGCGCAGCTTCGGCGATAAGTGAGGCAGTGCCTCTTTGATGAATGGCGGGTTCGGCGCCGAGTACATGTGCGCGATGGCGTACTTGAAGGAGAAATCGAAGGGCCCCGGGTACTCCTTCCACTCGTTGAGCACCTCGTCCAGGCCCGTCATGTGGAATCGGTGGATCAGCCGGAATTGGCGGCCAGGCTGCAGCTTCAGGGCATCGCGGATGCCCTCGCCGTAGGTCTGCCACAGCCACTTCTCCTTGGAGAACTCGCCGGGGGGCTTTGGCATGTTCTCACCGGCGGTGATGCCCATGCCGGCCAGCAGCGGGTACGTCAGGACTGTCTCGCGGACACTCGCGCGGAAGTAGTCAATCGTGGTCTGGTTGCGCAGGTCTGTGGTGATGCCGTACTTGGCCGTCTGAGCTCCCCACACGAATGTGTTCCAGGTGAAGAGGTACACTTCGATGCCCCGGTCGCGGGCGTGCTGCATCACGTCGCGCCAGAACTGGATTTTCTCATCGATGCTCATCGTCCGGACGATCTCGACGTGTTCGAGCATCTCGGGCTTGACCATATCCGAGCCGCTGTGGCTGAAGTTGTTGTCCAGCTTCATCGTGGTCCGCCATACGTCGTTGAGCGCCACGTCCGGGTACTCCGGCACCTTGACCAGCGACGGGAACGGGTGCAGGCTCCAGAGCGTCAGGACGTTGTACCGGTGCCGGGCCATCTCATCGAGGAACTCGCGCCAGAAGTCCATGCTCCACATCTCGGGGATATTCTGTTGAAAGGCGTCGCTGCTGTCGGAGTAACTGGGTGTGCGAAGGTCCAGCGGGATGTTGAACTTGATGCCCCGTCGCTCGATGTACGGCGTGTGGTTCGAATCGGTCAGGCTCGTCAGTGTGCCAAGCCGAATCGCTTCAGCCAGATCGAGACCTCCATACATCGCCCCCTCCGCATCGGCGGCCAGCACGGCATATGTTGTCTGATTGCCGTCCTTCCTGCACCGGATGGAATAGGCTTGCCAACCTGTGGACTTGGCCGTAGCGCCCAACTCGCGGGCAATCCGTCCAGCCTTGTCACTCGAACCACTGACCAGCAGGATTCGCAGAGAACTGCCAGCCTTGAGTGCTGCATCGAGATCAGCCTCGATGGCCGGTTGTCCCACGCTCAGCATGGCCCTCTGTATCTCGCTGGCGGCAAAAGCCACCTGAGGGACCGTCCGGTCATACCAGATGATCGCCCGGTCCCCGGCATTCGATCCTTGGCCGGCCCAGGCTAGGACTACGATCATGACACAAACGATACTGCACGTTGTACGTGTCGGCCTTGCTGCCATATCTCTCATACGGAGCCCTTGCGCCTTGAATGAAGTAGGATGGGCAGATCTCCTGCCCATGCTGATCGATCCTTCTACCATCAATGGCTGCGGAATTCAATGGCAAGAGTCTACCCTGCGCCGAGCCCGCCCGGTACAATGTGATGACAAGGAGCCGTGCTGTGTTGGCTCGCAGTAACCTATGGCTTGACGGAGGTTGTTTATGGACGTGACGGTAACGATGGTTGTCAACGGGCAGGAAAGGACCGTCACGACGGATCCGCAGCGCCCGCTGCTCGACGTTCTCCGCGAGGACCTGCACGTGACGGGGCCCAAGTACGGCTGCGGCGAGGGCCGATGCGGCGCGTGCACCGTCCTGATGGATGGCAAACGCACCCTGGCCTGCGTCACCCCCGTGTCGCTGGCCGACAAAAAGGCCATCACGACGATTGAAGGATTGGCCCGGGGCGATGCTCTGCACCCGGTGCAGGAGGCGTTCCTCGAAGAAGGGGCGATGCAGTGCGGGTACTGTACCGGCGGGATGATCCTGTCGGCGGTGGCGCTGCTCAAGGAGAATCCGAACCCGACGGACGAGCAGATCGTCGCCGGGATGAATGGGAACATCTGCCGGTGCAACGGCTACGTGAAGATCACGAACGCCGTCCGCCGCGCGGCGGAAAAGATGCGGAGGTAAGAGCCTATGAACCAAAATGTCGAAATTCACAGTCCGAAATCCGAATGTGGGCACAAGGACGGCGAACTCCATCCGACGCTCAGCCGGCGAACGTTCATCCAGGCGATGGGAGCGGGAATTCTCATCACCGTGACCGAAGGACTCTCTCCGGCGCAGCGGCGCGGAGGAGGGGGCGGCGGTGGCAGCATGCCTGTCGTGGCCAGGCTCCATCTCAATGAGGACGGCACGATCGCCGTGATGTCCGGCAAGGTGGAGGAGGGCCAGGGAGCGAGGGCGGAACTCTCGCAGGCGGCCGCGGAGGAGCTGCGGGTCCCCATCGACAGGATTTGCCTGCTCATGGCCGACACGGACTTCGTGCCCGACGACGGGGGCACCTCCGGCAGCCGAACGACGCCGGGCAATGTGCCTCCGATGCGACAGGCGGCGGCGACCGCCCGCGAGCTGTTGACGCGTTTCGCGGCAAAGCAGTGGCAGGTGGACGCGAGCGTCCTGGAGGTGCGTGACGGGACAATCACGAACAAGACGACGAATCAGAAGCTGACCTACGCGGACCTTGCCACATCGAAGGAGGTCGCTGAGGCGTTCAAGCAACCGGTTGAGTCGAATATCGCCTTGACGGCGGTGAGCGACTGGAAGGTGATGGGCACTGGGGTCCCACGGCCGAACAACCGTGATCTTGTGACCGGGGCACACCACTTTCCTTCGGATATTGTTCGTCCGAATATGCTCTATGGCCGGGTCTTGCGTCCACCCTCATACAAGGCCGCCCTGCAATCCATCGATCTGGCCGAAGCCAACGCCATGAAGGATGTCGTCGTGGTGCACGACGGCGAATTCGTGGGGTTCGCGGCCCCGTCGGTGTTTCTCGCGACCCGGGCTCTTGAAGCCGCGGCCAAGACGGCTTCCTGGAAGACCGTCCCGCAGCCATCGAGCAAGACCATCCATGCGTATCTCAAGGAACACGCCCGGACGGGGAATGGGGGAGGATCATCTGCCGAGAAGGGCCTTGCCGACGCGGTCAAGACGCTCAGCGCGACGTACACCCTGGCCTATATCCAGCACACGCCGATGGAGCCGCGGGCGGGCGTCGCCGAGTGGAAGGACGATAAGCTGACCGTATGGGCGGGCGTCGATAACCCTCCGGCCGCACAGCGCGACCTGGCCCAGACGTTTGGCCTGCCCAACGATCGGGTGCGAGTCATCGTGCCGGACATGGGTAGCGGATTCGGCGGTAAGCACGCCGCGCCGGCCGCACGGGAAGCGGCTCGGCTGGCCAAAGCGGCGGGGCGGCCGGTCATGGTCCATTGGACGCGAGCGGAGGAATTCACCTGGGCCTATTTCCGGCCGGCGGCGGTCATTGAATGCAAAGGCGGGCTCGATGCCAAAGGCTCGCTTATCGCCTGGGATTTCGTCAACATCAACGCCGGCGGTTCGGCGATTGACACGCCCTACAATATTCCGAACAAGCGAGTCCGGTCTGTGGGCTCCGATTCTCCGTTGAGCCAGGGCGCGTACCGGTGTCTCGCGGCGACGGGCAACAATTTCGCGCGGGAGTCGTTCATGGACGAGCTGGCTGTCGCGGCGGGCGCTGATCCGCTGGCCTTCCGGCTCGCTCATCTCGAAAACGCTCGTATCCGCACCGTCCTGGAAGCCGCCGCGAAGCACTTCAACTGGGCCGAGCGCAGGAAGAAGGTCACGCCCGAACTGGGCGTGGGACTGGCCTGCGGGACCGAGAAGAACTCTGTCGTCGCGGCGTGTGTGGAAGTGGGCATCGACCGCAAGCGGGGCGAGATCAAAGTGCATGAGGTTTGCGAAGCCTTCGAGTGCGGCCCGATCATAAACCCCGCCAACTTGACCTCTCAGGTGCAAGGCTGCATCGTCATGGGTCTGGGCGGCGCCTTGTTCGAGGAAATCCAGTTCGAGGAGGGCAAGATTCTCAACGCGAACTTCGCCGGATACAGGGTTCCGCGATTCCAGGACGTTCCCAAGATCGACGTGCACCTGGTCAATAAGACGGACATCCCCTCCGCCGGGGGCGGCGAGACGCCGATCATCGCCATCGCCCCGGCCATCGGCAACGCGATCTTCGCCGCCACGGGCGTGCGCCTCCGCTCCATGCCGATGCGCGCGGATGTCCTGAAGCAGGCGTAACGGATCGCCATCGCCAAGCTGCGCTTGACGATGCCACCCGAAGAGCGTGTCGAGCGTGAGCGAAGATGGGTGGCAGCGTCAAGACCGAAGGTCTTGGCGATGGTTGAACCCTTGATACCTGAGCCGTTGTCGATCCGAGTGCAAGCCATCGCTTGGCAGAGACGCAAAATTTTGCGTCTCTACGGTTTGACGATGCCACCCGGTGACTCCGGCAAGGATGCTGAAATGATGGATAGCACCAGTCCGTGCAGTTCATCTTGGATTATGACCCGGCGCACCTTTTTGCGGTGCGCTGTGGGAGTTGGCCTCGCGTCAGTCTCTTGTGCTCCCGGCAACCTGTCGGTTCGCAGCCGGCACAGCGTGAGGTTTGGCATTGTCACCGATTGCCATTATGCCGACGCGGATGCGGTGGGCACACGATTCTACCGCGAGTCGCTGGACAAGCTGGCTGAGTGCATCGCCCGGATGAATGCCGAGAGGGTCGATTTCCTCATCGAGCTGGGCGATCTCAAGGACCAGGACAAGCAACCCGTGGAAGGCAGGACCCTGCGATACCTTCAAGACGTGGAGGTGGTGTTTCGAACATTTCGTGGGCCGACGTACCACGTCCTCGGCAACCACGACATGGACAGCCTCTCGAAACGGCAGTTCCTCTCGCATGTCGAGAACACCGGCATTGATATCGCCCGCAGCTACTACTCGTTCGACGCGAAAGACCTGCACTGCGTTGTTCTCGACGCCGACTACAGGGCTGACGGCCGCGACTACGATCACGGCAACTTCGACTGGACGGACGCCAACATCCCGGCACATGAACTCGACTGGCTCCGGCAAGATCTTGCCACATCCCACGGCCCTGTTGCCGTCTTCATTCACCAGTTGCTCGACGGCACAGGCGAGGTCTATGTGAAGAACGCATCCGAAGTCCGCCATATCTTGCAGGAATCAGGCAAGGTGCTCGCCGTCTTCCAGGGCCACCATCACGAGGGCAGCTACAGTTGTGTCGATGACATTCACTATTACACCCTGAAAGCCATGGTGGAAGGTCACGGCCCGGACAACAACGCCTACGCCATCGTGGAAGTGAGGCCGAACCACGATGTGATTGTCACCGGCTATCGCAAAGGGACAAGCATGGAACTCGCGGGCGCGAGGGCATCCCAAGTCGAGCCATCGCCAAGCTGCGCTTGACGCTGCCACCCAATACCTGCGCCATGGGAGCGAAGTGATGGGTGGTATCGTCAAGACCGAAGGTCTTGGCGATGGCTCAGTGTGCCGGAAAGCTGTCGTGATCTATGGGGATCGGACCGGGCCTGTTGTTGTCCCAGTCAGATGCACTGGAGTAGTACCACTGGTCTGGTGTCTCAACAAGACCCTTTCGCGCTGGATTA
>Ga0214473_10002974_pt1 | contig 20739 bp, 20 predicted proteins | sample RVTome_7_FD_203509 | JGI IMG/M metagenome (GOLD analysis project Ga0214473, IMG submission 203509) | Soil microbial communities from uranium-contaminated site in the Upper Colorado River Basin, Wyoming, United States - RVT98D197 | ecosystem: Environmental > Terrestrial > Soil > Contaminated >... | reverse complement strand
GGAGCTCCTCCGGTGATTTTAATCTGTCCTGCAACTTCAAGTTCTGCACCGGGGTTCGTAGTTCCGATGCCAACGTTTCCGTTTGCAATAATATTTAATGCGTCCCATGTGGTGGTTGTGCCATCACTCACTGATATTGCAGCGTGAGGTGTGTCCTTATTAAATGCATAGCGGGCAAAAGCGCCTGGGTTAGCATCGCTGGTAAGCATTATGTTGGGGTGACCTGGTGAATTAATGTGAAGAGCAACTTGTGGCTCTGTTGTCCCAATGCCAACATCACCCGAAAAAGTAGCCTTGCTCCCGGTAAATGTTAATGAAGCATTATTACCGCCGCCAATATTGGGATGGAGCCTTAGCATTTCAGTGGTCCAGTCCTCATAGTACCAGACCCATGGATCATTTCCATTGGTATACGGATAATATTGGCCGCTATGGCCGCCAGCGCTAAGCCGAATTCTAGCTGCATTAGCATCACTGAATCTGCCAATCCAATAAGAACCAATAGATGTAACGATATTCCCATTGACATTTAATCTTTGCTCCGCACTTGTGGTACCGATCCCCATATTGCCGCCGCTTCTGTAAACATCCGGACCGCTCTCAGTCCAAACACTTGTTCCCGGTGTAGCTGAAAGCCAGCCGACTCCCTCCATGTAATAGCCATTCGCCCTGAGATTTCCGTTTACCTGTAGCTGTTCAGAAGGATTATCAGTACCGATGCCAACCTTACCTGTTGTCGTAATATGAATACGATCTGCATAGGAAGCCTGGTGTAAGCCCCAATCTCCATTGTCTGCGGCTTTAAAGCCCCATAATTGATCCCCGGTGATGTTTCTTACCCAAACATATGTGTTTGGATCTCCTGCAATTACTCCATTATCTTCGAATAATGCGATGCCAGGATATTCCACATTCTCCCGGGTGACATGGAGGGGATACGCCGGACTGGTTGTGCCTATTCCAATGTTGCCGGATTTATCAATTCTCATCCTTTCACCGGAGGCAATACTCAGATCGTGTGTATGAAATGCAAGATAACCTTCGTTGAAACTGGCTGGACCACCAAATTCTATGCCGGAAAACCCGGAATTAGCATCAATATTTGTGCCATAGGCAAGTCCGATATAACGAGATCCTGAGACAAGATCCAAATTTTCGCTTCCAAGAGAAATCCCAAAGACACTTGTAGCCGGGCCGTCCAAATTCAACTTACTTATCGGATTCATTGTGCCGATGCCGACGTTGCCGTTATCATATATTGTACCTGTTACCAGTGCTGAGCCGTCCCATTTGGGCATAAAATTGAGTGTATTTGCTCCAACTTGCGGGTCACTTTCGCTTGATAGATAGCCGGCTAATGAGTGATTGCCCCAGCCATAAGCTACTGACCAGTTTGAAATATCTACAGAGCTAATGCCGTTTGAAGCATGACCAGTAAAAACAGGGTCGGTTTCAGTGTAGCTATTAGTACTTTCTGCTGTTTTGGCATGCATGGCATAAGGAACACTCAATAACTGGCTTGTTCCGGTAATTGTGTAACTTGTTCCACCTGTCGGGTCAGTCTCGGTTTTTAGGAAATATGGACCGGCACTCCAGTCAATCCCTGTAAATGAGCCGCTTACAACTGAACCGTTCCCTATTTCCAATGTGGCTAGTCCATTGGCATTGGTGATAACAGTGTGGGTTTCTGCATAAACAGCTGTGCCACCGGCAGAGGTCTGCAAAATGCTGATCTTAATTCCAACGCTTGAGCTTTGCACCAATGCGCCGCCCGAGTTTCTTACAACTGCCTGGTAGCTTAGTTTTTCGGGTGATTGAGAATAAATACCTGAAGTAATTATTACTGCTGCTAAAAGGGTAAATAATTTTTTCATATGAATTAGATTTAAAATGTTCTTTGTCAGATAGGCATTGATGATACTAATTGTTGAGACCTAATGTATAGTGGCTCTATCAATTAGTGTTTAATGATTTTAAATGTCTTTAGCTCTTTTTGAGATAACTTGACTTGTTGAGATGCAGTACCCTGCTTCTCTACAATCTTCAGAAAATAAATTCCCGAGGGGAAGGTTCCCATAGAAATTGTTGATTCATAGCCATCCAGTTTTTCATTCAGCAAGAGCTTTCCGTAAAAATCGTAAAGCTGATAATTCAGATTGTCAACTGTCAGACCAGAGGTTTCCGGGTTTTTCAGACTCAGCTTAAGGTAGTCGCTGGCAGGATTTGGGTAAGCAGACCATTCCAGTGTAATGTCTCCGGCTTCTTCCAGGCTGGTTGCAACAGATATTTCAAAGGGTTGCTGTACTCCCTGGGCTACAGATCCATTTGAGCCAGTGATGGTGGTGTATGCTGCCTGTCCAACTGTATAACTCGCTGTGCCTCCACTACCTGTAGCATTTCCGCCGGTAGATGAAACAGTTTCCTGGGCAAACAATGATGAACAATACAGCCCCGTAAGAATAAAAAGTAAGATGATTTTCATTAAATGATATTTTATGAATTAATTGATTGATTTTTAATAGAATATCGGAAAGTAGTTATCAGAAATTCAGATCGTTCCGAAAGATTATTACCATGATCAGGTTTACTGATATGATTCATATTGACTAGAGTTTTATAATATCAGCATTAATATGAGATGTGAAATGCTTAAAAACTGTACTATTCAAGTCATATATTAGTAAATTTATAATTATTTTTTTTAATCGGCAACTTTTATAGATTAAATTGAGAAATTAATACTGTTAATAGAATAACAGTAAAATCAAAGGAGTAATTTATTTACGAGTACTTATCAGTATTTTTGCGTGGGAAGAAAATGTCAGAATTTGTTAATATAGACCGTTTTGATATTTACAAACTCCCGTATCCCCTGAATGGCTAACTCTCTGCCATAGCCTGATCGTTTTGTTCCACCAAACGGCAACCGTGGATCAGACTTTACCAGAGCATTGATAAATACTGCTCCGTCATGAAATTCAGGAACCATTTCTTTAGCTTTTTCTAAATCATTCGTGAAAAGGGATACTCCAAGACCAAAAGAGGTCTGATTAGCCAGGGTAATAGCATCGGAAGTATCTTTTGCAACTGTTACCGGGGCAACGGGACCAAAAACCTCTTCATCAAAGAGAGGCATGCCTGGTCTTACATCGACAACGATTGTTGGAGGGAAAAATGTTTTATCAGGATTTCCTCCTGCAATTATCCTGGCTCCCATTTCAACTGATTTTCTGACCTGCTCCCTGACAGTTTCTGCCTGCAGAATTGTTGCCAGCGGACCTAAATTTGTCTCCTCTTTTAATGGATCGCCAATGACTAATTTTTTTATTCCCTCTTTGAATAATGAAATAAATTTTTCGCTTATACTTTCTTCCACAATAAACCGTTTTGCAGCAATACAGCTCTGCCCTGCATTCATCATACGGGCTTTTATTCCGATCTCAACAGCTTTTCCAATATCCGCATCGGCGAGAACCACAAAAGCATTACTTCCGCCTAATTCAAGAAGAGTTTTTTTGATATTCCAACCGGCAGTCTCTGCCACTTTTTGCCCTGCAAATTCACTGCCTGTCAGAGAAATAGCTTTAACAATATCACTTTCAATGATTTTTCTGACTTTACCGGAGCCGATAACAAGATTCCGGAAAACTGATCCCGGGAAACCTGCCTTAGTAAAAATATTTTCAATTTGCCGTGCACATATCTGAACATTTGAAGAATGTTTGAGTAAAGCAGTATTGCCTGCCATCAGGGTGGGTACAACAAAACGGAAAACCTGCCAGAAGGGAAAATTCCAGGGCATTATTCCTAATATTGTTCCAAGAGGTTCATAGGTTACATAGCTCGTATCTGCATCAGTATCAACAGATTCTGTCTTTAGGAAATTTTTAGCATGGTCAGCATAATATTCACATACCCAGGCACATTTTTCAACCTCAGCCCTGGATTCAGTTATGGGTTTGCCCATTTCTGATGTTATCGACTCAGCATATACATTTATATTTTGTTGTAATACCCGTGAAACATTTTTCATTAATGATTTGCGGTAATCAAAGTCCGTTCTTTTCCATTTTTCAAATGATTCACCTGATTGATTCAGTAGTTCATCAATCTTCTTTTCAGAGAACTCTTCAAATTCTTCAATCAGCCTGTTATTGTATGGATTGATGCTTTTTATTGACATACGAATATATTATTTTAGATTTTGGTCAATCTTAGGAGGAATGATTATCTGTACATTATTGAATGTTGCTTTTTCTATCACATCAGGATTATGGGCGCAAACATACAATCCAGCATATACTTCATCACCAAGTTCGATTCCTGATATCTGCTCCTCGAAAAAACGTTCCCCCATCCTGGCTGCAGACATTATGACTGTATTTCCTCTTCTTTCGAGATGAATGACATCTGCTCCGCTTACCGGAAGGACTTTTGTCTCCATGTCAACACCGGGATTTGATCGGTATTGTAGTGAAATGTGTCCATCACCATGAACGGCAGCAAAGGCAACCGGTGAATTAGACTCCAGACTATGCCTTATCATCCAGCCTGCTTTCCGGTGAGGTTCAACCCCTTCACCTTCAAATCGCATATTTGCCCTGAGGATAAAATCCCCATTCATTTTCCTGCAGACAAATTGAAACTCATCTTTTTGATTCCAGATATTTTCTCCTGAGCCACTTATTATGTATGATTGGTTGTCGGGATCATATGTTGTTGATCCGGGTAATTTTGTGTTCCCTACATCAATATTATTGGTGAATACTCCCAGATACTGTCCATTTAATGATTCCGTCATTGGTAAGCGTAACAATATTATGCAAAGAACCAGTTCTTTTTTCATCGATATTATTTTATAATTCTTAACGTTATTTATTGCATAAAAAGCTTTATAAAAGTAGCTCTAAGATTCACTAAAAACAAAAAAACATACATGGTTTTGTGCAGTTTAGCAATTTCAATTAATGACCATTGTAGTAAAACCTGCATGATTATTAGTATCTTTGCAAAATGGAAGATAAAATTATAATACCGATACTGAGAATAGAAGATGCAGTTTCGGCTGCAAAACGCAGAGAGAGTTATTCGCTTAAAAGGGATATTCAAGCCAGGGAATTTAACGAAGCCATTACAGCCAGGCTCGAAAAAGAGAAAAGCAATGACAACGAAAAGGAGGAGTAAATCCGGTTGTCCCCAATGCAATTTTACTGAAAAGTCAATCTTTGCCGGAAGGTTAATTCCTCCTTTGCAGATAATAGTCTAAAGAATATTTACCGCTTCCTGTTATAAGCAGTAATATATAGCCCAGGAGATATAATAACACATTATAATGGGCAAACATCGATTCATTGCCATGAACAATAAATATAATAACCACCATGGTTATTATTAATGGAATTGATGCCAGCCTTGTTCCAAGGCCAATAAGCAACAAGATTGAGCAGAAAAATTCAGCAAAAACAGTTAATATAAAGGAAGTCTCTGAACCAAGACCGATTGGGTCGGAAAATTTTAGATCACCACCTATTAGTTTCATTAATTTTGGTGTCCCATGGTGAAGCATAAGAAATGCTATTGCTACTCTTAAAACAAATAATGCCAGATTTATTGTCTTTCCCCAGTCCTTCGCATTTAGAATTTTCTTTATCATCTTACAAAGTTTTAATATGAGTTATTTTAATGGTACCGGTTTTCTGTACTATAATTCCATAACAATTCATATCACAAATTAGTTCAGACTATTCGTAATCTTTTATTCCCAGGGATCGTTGAATATATTTACCCTGTGAATAGATTATGAATTTTCTGAATAATTGATTTTTTCTCAAACCATAAATAACTTGAATAAAACTTATAAAAGGCTTAACTTTGATGAGCTGACTTTATTGTCTTGAACACTACGATCATAACACTTAAATCAAATAGTATTATAATGAAAAATATCATTAAAAATTCGGGATTTCTCCTGCTTCTTGCGGTGCTGTTTTCTGGTTGCGAAGAGAAAATCGAGCTTACCAACAGAGACTACTTCATTGCAACCTACAGTGTAACTGAAACATGGGTGGAAAATGGTAATACTATAACAAAAGCCCCTTTTACTATGTATGTTACATTGTCGTATATAAATGAAGACGGTATATTACTCAGTAATTTTGCCAATTATGGGGCAGGAGTTACAGCTGAAAGCACTAAAAACGGATTTAATATGACTATTAAGCAACAAACACTGCCCAATTTAAAAGTAATAACAGGAACAGGAAAACTTGACGATCCTACCCTGAATTTTACTTATACCGAGACCTTTAACAGTATTTCAACCAGTATTACTGCTGTAGCGAAGAAAAAATAACTTCATTTATAACAATTAAACAGGACAAATGATAAAAATAATCACATATATAGCAGCCTATATCTATGCTGACTACTCTTTACTGAATAAATGCCAGATAAGCTTGGTCTCTTTTGTTAAAAAAACATAAATAGATGATATGGAGATTCTTAATTGATACTTACTTTGGAAAATTTTCTTACTATTGTTTGTCAAATATAAAAATCTTATCAACTCACAAAATTTAAAGGAAATGAAAAGAAATCTATCGAATTTAATGCAGTTGTTAGCATTGACAATTGTACTGGCTCTCTTAATGCCGGAGATGACACATGCTCAGGCTGGTAAAGCTAATTTTGCCGGTACATGGGCCATGAATGCTGAGAGAAGCACCCAACCACAAGGTGGCGGAGGCGGCGGCGGCCGTGGTATGTTCGGAGGGAATTTCACTGTAGCCCAGGATGCGAATTCTCTTTCACAAACCCGGACCGGCCAGGATGGCACAGCCAGAACAACAAAGTATACTCTTGATGGTAAAGAGAGTGTAAACACATTTGGCAATGGCGGAGAAAGTAAATCAACGGCAACCTGGTCAGCTGACGGAAAGTCGCTTACAATCGTTACCAAGATGATCTTTAATGGCAATGATTTTACCTCATCTGCGGTATGGACTCTGACAGATGCAAAAACTCTTTCAATATTATCTACCAGGCAAGGCCAGAACTCTGAACAAAAAACCACTATGGTTTATGATAAAAAGTAATTCTGATAATAATTAATGGATAATTTAAAGGCTCCGTTGAGGAGCCTTTATTTTTTTATCTGGAAGCACTATTGCCAATACAAAATAGATGTTTATAACCCCGGAGAAATATTTTTCCGTTGCTTATCGCCGGGGATGCAAACATCTTTTCGCCAATGGAATTCTTTGATAAATATTCAAATTCAGGGCCTGGTTTTATAACAGTAATTACCCCCTCATCATTAGGCATATAAACCAAACCGTCAGCAAGAACAGGGGAAGAGTATTGCATGCCATTATTCTCTGTCCATATAATTTTACCGGTAGCAACTTCGATGCAGTGTATCTGACCGTTAGTCATTGTTGTAAATAGATAATCATCTGTACAAACAGGCGAGGGAACATAATAGGCCCCTCTTCTGGTCTGCCAGATTATCTTGTTTTTGGTAACATCACCCTGTCCGTCAGGTTTAACTGCAAACAGGTTACGTTCAGGCCAGGCACTGCTGATCAGGACCAACCCTGATTTTTTATTGTAAACCGGACTGGAGCAGAAGTCTTCCGACGGGCCGCTTACAAACCAGTATTTTGAACCATTGTCGGGATTGTAACCTGCAATCTCCCTGTTCCCTCCAAAAATCATCTGCGTTTTTCCGGCCATCTCCCGTATAATAGGAGTGAGAAAGCTGTGCGATGGCCTTTCGTGTGAGACTCTCCAGATAACTTTACCATCTGCTTTACTTAAGGCTGCAATAAAGGAGTCGCCCTGGCTGTCACCATTTATAATTACCTTGTCCTTATAGAGAACAGGCGAACAGCTGAAACCATGAGGACTGGAAAATGTTCCGGGTCTCTGGATCCAAATCTGTTTGCCCGTAAAATCATATGCAGCCACAACGACATCCTGCCTGTCGAGAAAGGACAAATATACCAGATTACCATCGGTGGCCGGCGTTCCTGATGCAAAACTGTTGTTATCGTGTTTCTTTTCGAAGGGAGTCTTTGAAACAGTTTTTTGCCATAATAATTTGCCATTTCCGGAATCATAACAAAGAAGAACCTTCTCCTGGGTCTCCTGCAGGGCCGTTACAGTGAATAGTCTGTCGCCCCATATAATGGGTGAGGCATAACCAATGCCCGGAACCGCACTCTTCCATACTATATTGGTTACTGAATCCCACTTTACTGGCAGCCTTGTCTCACTGCTTGTTCCGTCGCCATTAGGTCCCCGAAAACAAGGCCAGTTTTGAGCCTGTACTTCAGGCATGTAACTAATAATAAGATATAACGGTATTAAAATTAAGTATTTGAATCTGGTCATATGGTCAGGTTGTATAGTTAAGAATGAATATTAATTCCGGTCAAAAATAGAAAAAATTACTTTGCATCAATACGTTTAGTTGCAATGACGAATAATCAGTAAGCACGCCTCAGAGTCTATATATTTGATTTTGGTACAATTGGAGATCGCCTGTAACTAATAGTGTTTATAATTTGCTTTACGTCAATGTCTTTAATAATTTTGACACAATTAATTCGTTTTTAACTGACTTACATTAATTAATATGAAAAGAGCAGTCTTATCAACAAGCATATTACTCCTTTCCCTTATTTCCCTTGCCCAGGCTAGGGATACCCGTAATAACAAATCAGTTGCCGGGATAATCAGTATTGGTTTAAATGAATCTTTGGGCGGATATATTATTTACGTAACACCTGATGGAAATCACGGGTTAGTGGTGGCTACCCAGGATCAGTCTGTTTCGTCCGACTGGTATTCATCCCAGGATGTAATAAGTAATCCTGATAATCATAATACGGCAGGTAAGAAGTTCATTGATTGGCGTTTACCAACAAAATATGAACTAAATTTAATCTACTCTGAAAAATCTGTTATAGGCGGTTTCGCAGAAAGTTACTACTGGAGCTCTGTTGTGAATGGAAACAACTATGCATGGTTGCAAAACTTTGGTAATGGCAGCCAGACTTACGGAACAATGGAACGTACTTACCATGTTCGTGCTGTAAGAGCATTTTAGGTGTTCCTGGAAGCAACTATTTCTTAGAGGATATTATCAGATTAACTAAACCATTTCCGTTTCCGGTTTGGCAGGTTATTCAGAATGTCGATTGTAATATTAATATCGTTCACGATCTGGAAATCAAACATACCCACATTTATAAAATCGGCACCATTCTCAAAAGCCCATCTGAAACCATCTTTGGGTTGTATAGCACCGGCAGCAAGGGTTTTGAAACCCATTACCGGAATAGTAAATTTATTCACATGCTCAACGGTCCTGTCAGGGAACGTGCAGAAACAGTTGTCATGCCATTTGTTGTGATCCGTCTGCCTTCCCTCTATCCATTCGTATGCGACCCTGTTTTCTACAGGGTGTGCTGACCAGTAATTGCTGTGATGCATAGTCACCATATAGTAATCGGGGATGATGCCGTTCTCATGGCAGATTACCTGCGAGTCTATTGTATGGGCGCCAAGTCCTGCAGTATAACCCTGCTTTCTAATATAATCCAGCAACTTCGCAATGTCATCCAGTCGTTTATCAACCACAAGAGTGTCGCACCACTGGCCATGAATCTGTATTATGTCAACTCCGAAATCGATGGCATTATCAAATAGTTCATAAATATTTTTACTGTCCCTGTTCAATCCTACCTGGCCGATGACATTAATTTTACTACCAGTGCTTTTTTTGTACTTGGCAATAAGTTCGAGCCCAGTGTACCCCAGACCGATAGTATTTATGCCGGCCTGTTCGGCCAGCATCAATGTTTCGAAAACCTTTTTCTCTGTGTTATAAGCTTTAAAGAGCGATCCGACGTATGCCAGGTCGCGCGAATGAGAAAATCCGTTGATAGGATTGCCCCCAATGATGAGTCTGCTTATTTCATGTTTCCCGATCCTGCCTTTTGGCAATACTCCTTTTAATTCCTGCAGTGTTACTGCCATGCTGCCAGGACTGGTCGCTGGTCTGGTATTCTCCCCGCTTACCTCCTTCCCCGATAGATTTTCACTGCCAAGAATTCCAATGAATGGAAGAACAGCCACGCTTTTCAATACCTCGCGGCGGGAGTAAACACTTTTCGTCTTTTTTGTTTCAGGCGTTTTCATAGTTTTAATTGTTAGGTAGTGAATTCATAACATGGAGAATATTTACAATGTTAGGTATTAATTTTGATTATGGTAGGGTAGTTGCATGCAACTACCCTACTATAAATATTCAGGTTTTTTTTATGCCAAACCAGGCATAACCGGCTCCTACCAGTATCCCCAGCCAGGATTTCCCGATCTCGGTCAACGTTTCATAAACATCAGGGCATTTAATTACTCCTACCCATAAAGAGGCCATCCCGACAATTAACCATACTGCGACATAAATATAAACAAGCACTTCCATTAATCTTTTTCCATATGCTTCGGAGAGTGCCTTAACCTGGGAAACAGGTGGATTACCCGGGTCAGTTAATGCAAAGTTGCCGATAACTACACCAGATACTAATCCTCCGATCAGGTAAACTATCCATACTGCATTTTCGTTTGCAGTAAACTTTCCCGATCCGCTATTCCAGCTATATACAGAAATGATTATATCTCCTAATGTTAATGTATATATCAGGAGTAAGATGCATGCGATTACTCCCATCGTAATCTCTATGCCTTTTGTTTTCATAATGGGAATTATTTTTGAGTTTATTTATTGAATAAGATCCGTTAATTAGTATTTTTTCACATCTTATATCAAAGATATGAGTAACATGTGTATTTGTCAAAATAAATTAAAGTTGCATTTTGTTTAATCAATTTGAAAATTAGATATAATACATGTTATCAGCAAATTAAGCTTAAATAATCGTGGATGAAAATATTATCCTGAATTTCAGTAGCTAACATGCTTATACTGTTGATTCACACTTGTAAGAAGGATAATTGATCAGCCAAAATATTGGCCATTACCTTACCCACATTACAGTACCAGGTGGTATTGTTCTGGTACATTAACTTTTAAATGTGTATTATGCTGATAATGTTTTAGGTTTATTATTCTAAAGATCTATCTTATTATTGAGTCTTTGGGGAATCTATTTTTCTTGATTTGTATTTTGTATTTCATAATTCATATCTTTAGCAATTGATTAAAAACTCACATACAAAATTATGATGCGAGCGAGAATCAGAATTTTGATAAATGTTTTGGTGGTAACAGGAGTGGTTTTAATCATTTCAAACAGCTGCAGGAAGGAAGAGTTGGCTGTTTTGTCAACATCCACATTAAGAGATATTACATCCGCAACAGCAACCAGTGGAGGTAATATTACAGATGATGGTAATACAGATGTTTATTATCGCGGTATATGCTGGAGTCTGGCAACCGGCCCAACAAACTCTCACAACAAAACCTCGGATGGAAAAGGAACGGGAGCATTTACAAGTTCGATAACCGGATTAACTCCGGGAACAACTTATTTTGTCAGAGCTTATGCCATAAACAGGGCAGGAATAGCTTATGGAAATGAAATAAGTTTTACTACAGTAGATATTCTTCTTCCCACTCTCACTTCAACAGCAATAAGTTCCATTACAGCAACTACTGCAACAAGTGGCGGTAATGTAACAGATGATGGTAACGCGGATGTATCAGATCGTGGTGTTTGCTGGAGCATAGCAACAGGCCCCACAATCTCACACGACAAAACCTCTGATGGAACAGGAACAGGCACATATACAAGTGAAATAACCGGATTAAAGTCAGGCACAACCTATTATGTAAGAGCGTATGCTACCAACTCCGAAGGAACAGCTTATGGCAATGAATTAAGTTTTACTACCGTTGATATTCTGGTACCTGATCTCACCTCTGCTGTAATTAGTTCCATTACATCAACAACTGCAAGCAGTGGAGGTAATATTACTAATGATGGTAACGCAGATATAACAGATCGTGGTGTTTGCTGGAGCCTTGCAACTGCTCCCACAATCGTACACAGCAAAACCTCTGATGGAAGCGGGACAGGGACATTTACAAGTGAAATAACAGGATTAATTCCAGGTACAACTTATTATTTAAGAGCATATGCCACCAACAGCGCCGGGACGGGATATGGGAATGAAATAAGTTTTACAACCGGTATACCGCTTGTGCCTACCCTCGTCACAACACTAATTACATCTGTTACATCAACGACTGCCAGCAGTGGCGGAAATATAGCAGATGATGGCGGAGCTGCAGTTACTATCCATGGTGTTTGCTGGAGCACTTCAGCTGATCCAACAATTGCAGATAACAAGTCAACTGACGGTACTGGCACAGGCAGCTTTGTAAGCAGCCTCACCGGACTATCGGGTAATACAACGTATCATGTCAGGGCATATGCTACCAACAGTGCCGGAACGGCTTATGGAAATGAAGTAATCTTTACTTCAAATATAGGTATCCCAACTCTCTCCACCGAAGCAATTACATCAATTACAGGAACAACGGCCAGCAGCGGGGGAACTATAACCAGTGATGGAGGAGCTGCAGTTAACGCACGTGGCGTTTGCTGGAGTACCCTGGCAAATCCTACCACTGCTAATAACCTGACAAACAACGGCCCGGGGACAGGCAATTTTGCAAGCGATCTTACCGGACTTTCCGGATATACGACTTATTATGTCAGAGCGTATGCAACCAATAGTTTCGGAACAGCTTATGGAGATGAATTAAGCTTTTCTACAAATTCGGTAATTCCAACGATTACAACAACTGCAATTACGTCTGTTACTTCAACGACTGCCAGTAGTGGCGGCACTGTTACTGATGATGGCGGAACATCAGTTACTGCCCTGGGTGTTTGCTGGAGCACCTCAACAAATCCTACAATTGCAAATGCCAAGACAATCAATGGAACTGGGACAGGAAGTTTTTCAAGCAGCATTACAGGGCTGATTCCCAGTACAACATATTATGTCAGGGCATATGCAACCAATAGTGTCGGAACGGCTTATGGAAATGAATTCAGTTTTACTACAAATGCAGTTATTCCTACACTCACAACAGCAGCCATTACATCTGTCACATCAAGTACTGCCAGCAGTGGTGGAACCATAACCTATGATGGTGGAGCTGCAGTTACTGCCCGTGGTGTTTGCTGGAGCACTTCAATAAATCCAACAATAGCTAATTCCAAGACAATCAATGGCACAGGTACAGGAAGTTTTTCAAGCAGCCTTACAGGACTGGCTCATAGTACCACTTATTATGTCAGGGCATATGCAACCAATAGTGCCGGAACGGCTTATGGAGATGAAGTAAGTTTTACTACAAATGCCGTAATTCCAACAATAATAACTACGTCAATTTCTAATATTACGATCAATTCTGCAACTGGTGGAGGAAATATAACCGATGATGGAGGAGCAACAGTAACTGCACGTGGTGTTTGCTGGAGTTCTGGTACATCAAATCCAACAATTGCTAATGCCAAAACAACCGACGGTACTGGTTCAGGCATCTTCACAAGTAACCTTACAGGACTAACAAATTATACAACATATTATGTCAGAGCATATGCCACCAATAGTGCCGGAACAGCTTATGGAACTTCTATATCCTTTCTTGTTTCTTTTGTTGAAAAGTGATATCTGAAACTGTATTCAAAATCTGCAACTTTAGAACACTTCATTCCTTAACAATTTGACAGATTAAGTAATCAATGCCTGGACTGAATCATTATGTATGATTTCTGAGGTCCTGCAAGCAGTTTCAAGGTGAAGGCGGGAAGCGGCCCTTACTGGGCTCATCCTGTTATCTGTAACGGCAACCTCTATCTAAGGCATGGCAATGCACTTATGGTTTACGATATAAAAATCTGAGCATTTTATTCAGCTAGTATGGTGAATCTCACCAAAAAGACTTTTCAGACTGTACTTGAATAAGCTCTATGCATTTGTTTTATACTCCGCTCTTTATTAATTTTGACAAAATATCATTAAGATCCCAAACGCTCCTTAATCTTTTGTTACATGAAGAGACACTATATCCACGGATTTCTATTTTGCATTATCATGAGTTTCATTGCAGTAATGTGTAAAAAAGATGATACCACCCTGCCGGTTGTAAAGACCTATACTCCATTATATATTGCATCTACAAAAGCTACTATCGGAATAACTGTGGAATCTGATGGCGGATCAGGCATTGTTTGCGGGGTATATTTGGGCATCTCTGAAAATCCCGAAACTACCGGCACACAACTTCAAATGGGCAGTGATACTGGTGTTTACCGCGGACAGGTGACCGGACTTCTACCGGATACTCCTTATTATGTTAAAGCCTATGCAATAAATGCCAAGGGGGAGGGTCTGGGTGAAGAGGTGAGTTTTACTACACCTGCGACTATTCAGGACTTTGATAATACTGTTTACGAAACAGTAAAGATCGGCACCCAGGTGTGGATGGCGAAGAACCTGAAGACAACACATTATCTTAATGGGGAGCTGATAGGTACAACAACTCCGTCAACATTGGATATTACATCAGAAAATTCTCCTGCATACCAATGGTCCTATAGTGGTGATGATGCCAACACAACCATTTATGGCAAATTATACACCTGGTATGCAATTACAGATACAAGGAATGCCTGTCCGGCGGGCTGGCATGTTCCAACTGATACTGAATGGACAACACTGGAAAATACATTGGGAGGATATTCAGTTGCTGGCAGCAGAATGAAGGAATACGGAAATTCTCACTGGTTAGCTCCCTACAATCTTGATGCATCTAATGAGAGTATATTTTCAGCTCTTCCAGGTGGGTACAGGGATGGGAACGGAGTATTCTCCCTGATTCAGAACAATGCCTATTTTTGGTCATCCTCAGAAAGTGAAGCAACAAAATCATGGGCAAGAACACTTGATGCAGGCAATCCCGCTGTCGGGCGAACCGGACTGAATAAGAATTCCGGGGCATCAGTTCGGTGTATTAAGGATTGAATTGATATGTAGGATCGTTGAATGCAATGGCCCTACCAACTTATACAGCCATCAAGCAGGTCGTAGACAAGAGTATTTCGTTGGTCGATTAAGTTAAAAAAACCATCAAGGTAAATAATCATCTCTTTTTTTGTTTTTTCCTTTAGGTATGGGAAATCATTTATGACTTTGTAGAATTCTTCTTTCTTGTTTAAAAATTCACCTAGGGCATTAATGAATACTTCTTTACTTCTGCATATCCCCAGGTAACGTCGTTCGCGGACCGATTCAATGCCCAGTCCTTCAAAAGGAACAGCATAATAGGTATTAACCAATCCCGAATAATCAAAATCAAAGGGTACTATCAATCCAAGATCTGGTCTCTCTGAATAAGCCTGCGACAAAATCAGGATATTATGATTAATCGGAACCGACCAGTCCGTATTTCCAATCATATAGTTGAATATTGCCATTCTGTCCATCATCTCGGGTTTGATATATTTTTGATTTAAATTGGTTTTTACCTCAACCGAATTTGTCCGTTGACCTAACAAATCTACAGGTTCAATAACGAATGCATATTCACCAATCGGCTTTCTCTTCTTAAAGGTATCGATGTAATTTACCCTTAGAAGCCTGACCCTGAAACTAACCTCGGTAAGTACATTATAAAGCTTATATACAAGGAATTCTTTTAATAAATTCTCTTCAGTACCTGCGTTGCAATGCGTAACCATCTTTAATTTATCTATCTTGAAGAATTCTCCCTCAATGGAATCTTTCATTTTGAAATTCAATAACAGGGGAGGAAAACTGCAGTAGGACTGGCGGAACTCTCCCCGGGATCGCACCTTTATTTCTTTATTAACCGAATCTTTGTCGCTGATATAATAAGTCAGGATGGCGTCTAAATAATCCTTATCTGATCTTTTTCGTAAGTATTGTGTAATGTCAAATCTCAATGATATCGTAAGCAGTTCATCACTGTTAAAGAGCCCGAAATTCTCCAGCAAAGTATCTGCAACGGCATTTTGAATATCTAGGGAATCGCTTTGACAGAATGCAGGCCTGCCTATAACAAATAACAGGCAAAAAAAAATGTAAGATATAGATCTCATATTAAATGTTGTGACCTGATTACCAATCAATAATTATTGTATTCAAATTTATGAACTTGCCAAATGCAAAACAAAAATATTTTGGTTCTGGGAGAAATTAGATTTATATTTTGGTATGAATGAAATAGCAGGGTCGTTGCATGCAACGATCCTTTATTTATCCGGCAAATAAAAATTTTGTGAATAAACATATATACCTGTAATTTTGTTTCTTGAAAGTAAGGAGACGCAAAGCTGGCCTATCATATAGTAAATCAGGTAAGTAGATTTAAAAAATACTAATCTACGTATTAAAATACGTATTTTAATACGTAGAAAGAATAGTAAGCGTGACTGCGTTCGATAGGACCCCCGTTTCCATCAAGAAATGGAAGTACTTCACTTAAAATAAACATCATGAAAGTGGCTTTGGAGAAAGGATGTTCCAATTTTCTGCCGTCAAAAGCATATCTTTATGTCCTGGTTGTGGAGGGTCTAAAAGAACCACTGATAACTAACCGTGTTAATTCCATTCATCCGGGTTAATTATTGGACAGGTGATTTTTTACTTAAAGTTGTATTATGTCTAAACAAGGTGTAATTTTGATAAAACACCTATTCAAAGAAAGTTATACCAGATTCAAGTTCACATGAAATACATTTTTAGAAGCTCTGCAATCATCCTTTAGCAATAGCACCCATCATCCAAAGAAATATGGTACAATTTTGTAAAAACAGTTGAAAATGCAAAAACTTCATATTATTCCGACACCTTCTACTCCCGAGATTCTTTTTTCACCAGAAGAAAATGTTTTTCTGGTTCAAGGAAATTCTTCACCTGCAAATGTTGAAGCTTTGTATTCCCCTGTTATTGAGTGGTTCAGGGCCTTTGTAAATGAGATTCTTGAAAAAAAGGGTAGTAAATATACACGTGAAAATCCCCTTACGTTTCAAGTCGATTTTTCTTATTACAATTCATCAACAGCATTATTCATACTTGAAATCTTTTCAGAATTGAAAAGACTTCCTCCTCACGATATACCAATTGTTGTCAAGTGGTTTCATAATGAAGAAGATATTGATATGAAAGAAGATGGGATTGATATTGCATTCCTCGCAGGGATTGAACTTACTTATATTCCAAAAAAGGAGTAATCCCGGATGAAAGGTGTTCGGATTGCTCTCTTAATGTTGCATTAATATTTAAAACTAAAATAAAATGGAAGAACAAATTCTCTCAATGCTACCCTGGTTCATAACGATAATTATTATTGTTACAATTTGGGATGGTGTCTGGAAATTAATCGGCATGTGGAAAGCAGCTCGAAACAATCATTTGGCATGGTTTATATGCATCGCCATCTTTAACACATTAGGAATTTTGCCAATCATTTATATTCTTTTACACAGAGAAAAATCTGAAAGTGTAACTTAATATGAATATGCATTCAAACTATGCATATATAACTGGAGTAGGGTAGTTGCATGCAACAACCCTACTTACAATTATATACAGATTATCAATTTACAACAACCGTTGCCGTCATTGAAGAATAAATGATCAAACAGATGCGACAGAATCCCTAATCGGGATAGGTGAGAAGATTAATAAGAATCACCCCGTTTGCACCTCTTGATCCGTAAATTGAGGCAGAAGGACCCTTAAGAACTTCAATTGATTTTACCCACCTGGGTGAGATGTGATCTATCGAATTAACAGATATCCCGTCAATGACATACAGAGGTTCATTACTCGAAATGAGAGAGTTCTCACCCCAAATTTGAATGCTATTTCCACTTATCTGAACTCCCGGGATTTCAATTAACATATCATAGATAGAATTGTATCCGGCATATTTCGTATCCGTACCATAAATTTTGCTCACAGGACTTGATAGGTTTTTCTTCTTTTCAGTACCATATCCAATATTTATTTCTTCCTCATCAGAATCATTGTTCATATTGTATATTTGTGGAGGAATTGAAGTGCCAAAAGTGAAATTGATTCTTGTTATTCCATTAATAGGTTCTTCAATTATTAAAGGTTCTTCACCTTCACCTAATTTATAAGTGACAATCCTAATATTCTGTGCCGAAGATTTAGCCTTTACTCTGTAAAATCCATTATGATCTGTGACACAGTTAGTCTTCGTATTGTCAATCATAATAACTGCATCTGCAACAGGATACTTATTTGCATCAACAGCATAACCAGAAATGGTAATCTTTTTATTACTTTTCTGCCCGGATAAATAGCTGCCAAATGCTATAGAAAATATGAGAATAAAAACAACTCTGAGTTTCATATTTCCGGAAATTATTTGATACTGCAAGTTAAGCATTTATGAAATAGCATACAATCTTAATGTTGTTACGTTTTATTCAAACGACCATATTCTTATGAGTGGGACAGGTATAACTGAATTTTACCTGGCATGCCCATGGAATATCGCATAACATATAAAAGTGATAGTAAGTATTATTTTTTATATACCCTTATGTCGCACACTCACCACATACATATGGCATGATTCCAAAATAATATTGACTTTGGTATATACATGGTGTAAATTTGATAGTAGAAAGATTAAGTTGAAGAGCATATATCCATTTACTTATGTTCTGAGAATAATAGAAATAACTTATCTGTCAGATCTTGAACGAAATATGTATAATTTAAAAAGGAGGAGGTCTTGATTATGAAATTAAATGTAAAAGCATTTGCACTTACCTGTGGACTTATTTTGGGTGGCGGACTTTTTTTTATTACATGGTGGATTATTTTGACTGGTGGAGCAACTGGAGAATCTACCTTTATCGGACGTGTCTATTTGGGTTATCGAATTAGTCCATTAGGTAGCATTATTGGATTGACCTGGGCATTTGTTGACGGGCTTATAGGTGGTGGAATATTCGCATGGTTATATAACCGCATTGTTTCATACACTTCAAAATCAGAAGGATAGGCGTCTGCGAGTACCTGGATTGATCTATTTTACGTACTCAGGAAAAAGAAAGTCCTCCGTAGGAGATATACCCCGATATATTGCCTGACGTCTCCCTGGAGTGTCACTGACGTATCGGCATAACAGGTAAAAGTGATAGTAAATATTCACTTATTATAGACCCTATTGTCGCTACTCACCACATACATATGGTATGATTCTAAAATAAACCTGACTTTGTTATATTTTCTCATAGCTTTCCCCCTAAATTTAATTGTATTATTTATTCTACTGAGAATATCAGAATTCTAACGAATTTAGGTCATTAACTTCTTTTTGTTTGTTTTGAGTGTTTTGCACCTGCATACTATTTGTAAAGAGTAATAAGCATACAGCGATCAGTGTGGTTAAACAAAATGGTTTCATTTTAATGGGTATAAATTTTGATTCCTATTTTACCCGTGACCAATTTTCGACTTTAACTGGTTGGTTGTTAATAAATATAGTTTCAACAAACAGGTCTGGTGACTTGACCTCTCCTTCCAACCTAAAATTTGCTGCCGTAGGATTTCCTATATCTTTAAAGGAATACATTATAAATTTTGTCTCCGATATATACCAGACTGCGAATAATTCAATAAAACTCTGAGGAAACATCTGAGCACCGATTAATTTATCAGTATCCTTGTCGTATCCCCAAAGTTGTTTGCCTTCGGAGAATAATTTTCCTTTGGTATATAATTTATAAGTGCATTCTATTCCTGTTCCGAATGATTTTACATCCCATACGGCTGTTGTGTCTTTTCCTATTTCACATTTCCATGAACCTGCGAACTTTTTAACTAACTCCTGCTGATTAAGCCCCTTAGATGTTTCACTGGCGATAGGTTTCTCAACACCAGATTCATTAATACTTATGGCTTTCCACATATTGTCGACTTTCTTAAATAAGTATTGCATTGCCCATGGGTCTTCAAGTATTGCATGACCATCCTTGAAATTCATTACCCATTTAGAATTTGCAGTATATAAAACACTGTAATTATCAAGCACAACATATTTTTCATAAAGAATTGTAATTTTCTGATTTGCTAATGTGCTGAACATACTTTTTCCCAACTCTACAAATTGCTGATAGTTAAAAGGATTGCCATTGTACAGGAAAATAAAATCAGGTGAATCAAGACATGTACCAATGACCATGTCGATATTCGCTTCTTGTGCACCCTTTACAATTGTATTGACTACTTCTTTAACTTCTCCTATTATTTTCTCTTTCTGAGCATCAGATACAGGCTTATTGTTTGTCCCACATGCGAAACAGAAAATAAGCGTAACCAGAAAAATAAGTCTTGTTTTCATAAGATTGAGTATTGGTTAACAGATAACATTAAAACAACTGGAATTAATTGATTGACAGAATTTAAGAGTTTAATAAACCCAAGTCAAGTAAATCCTAAATAATTGAATGGATAACATTGAAAAATAGGTATTTATAACACCACTGAATGTTGATGAGTTGAACTTATTCTAATTTCCTGATTATACATACTATGATTCCTGACTTCAATAAAAGTTTATAGCCTATTAATCTTACTTGCATTATAAATTTTCATGATACAGCCTAAGTCCCAACCATATACTTCATT
>Ga0214473_10002973_pt1 | contig 20739 bp, 21 predicted proteins | sample RVTome_7_FD_203509 | JGI IMG/M metagenome (GOLD analysis project Ga0214473, IMG submission 203509) | Soil microbial communities from uranium-contaminated site in the Upper Colorado River Basin, Wyoming, United States - RVT98D197 | ecosystem: Environmental > Terrestrial > Soil > Contaminated >... | reverse complement strand
AATTTGCTGAGCTCAGCAACCGTCGAGGACCTTATCGGCAACGAGAACAAGCGCAGCAAGGATTCGGCCGCAGCGATGCGCGATAAGATAGCCGACCTTGCCCGCAAATCCGGTATACCAGTTCACATGGAAACGTTGATAGGTGACCTCGGTCAACTCAAGAGCCGTTTTGCAAACCGGGCACGGGTTCACGGCCTGGTCTATGCTGAGGCGGGTATTCCCGGCGAGCTTCTTGGGGGAGCTTTAATCGAGCCACTTCTGTTTGAAAGTGGCAGACCTGTCCTTGTCGTGCCAAATAGCTATACCTCACCGATTTCTTTCGATCATGTTCTGATTGCCTGGGACGGCAGTGCCAGTGCGGCCCGCGCGGTCTGGGATTCGATACCATTGCTTCGGCTGGCGAAGACAATTGAGATCGTGACGGTAACTGGCGAGAAGAATTTACAAGAGGTTCCGGCCGCGAATACGCTTGCGCCAATGCTCTCCTACCTTGGCAAGGAAACCCGTGTAAGCGTTATAACGTTTGACGGAGGTACAGCGGCCGGCCTGATCATGAAACACGCCGCCAAGATAAATGCAGGCCTGATCGTCCAGGGAGCCTACGGCCGCTCCCGCTGGAGTGAACTTGTCCTTGGTGGCGTCACCCGTGAGATGTTGCGCGAAAGCACGTTGCCGGTTCTAATGTCCCATTAGGCAGTGAACCCGCTTAACATGCACTGGCCTGCATCCATCAGTGCGACATCAGCACCGGAACATTCGCGTACGCCAATACATGCGCAGTAGCGCCTCCAAATATGTACTCTCGCATGCGTGAATGGGCATAGGCTCCCATAACAAGTAGTTCGGCGCCAAGATCATTGACGTGTTGCAGCAGCGCCTCGCCAGCATTGACACCTCCAGCTGCAAGCCCCTCAGCAGTTGCCTTTACGCCATGCCGGGCAAGTGCCTCTGCCGCCTCGGCTCCCGGCACTTCACCGGCTACGCTCCGTTCTTTGTACGGGTCGACCCACACAACACGCACATCCCTGGCACTTCTCAGAAACGGAAGCCCATCAAACAGCGCGCGCGTTGCCTCGCGTGTTTTATTAAATCCAACGACAACAGATTTTGTCTCTGCAAGAGAACCTTTCTGGGGGATTATCAATACGGGCCTGCCACTCTCGATAACGACATGTTCGACAAATCTCTGTTCGATTTCTGCACCTGGATTTTCGGCGATCTGGCTCACCATAATGAGATCAGCTGTACGGCCATGTTCCATGAGACTTGGAGCTAATTCAGTGTAAGGCGAGTCTACGGTTCGCCACTCGCCCTTCAGCCCATCCTTTCGCAACTTCGCCTCAAAGCGCTCCTTCACAACCGCGATATTGGTCTTGAAATATTGTTGCCGCGTATCATCGACCGCAGAGGATGATGCAAATCCTACTTCGGGATAGATGGTGACTGCTGGAATGACATAGCAACCAATAAGGTGGGCATCGTATGCTTTGGCGATCAGCGCTGCCGCGTTAACCATTGCCTCCGCACGCTGCACATCGTTGAGCGAGACCAATATTGTCTTGTAAACCATTGTCGGTGCTCCATCTAAAATATCTACTGCCAGATGAGAGACTTACCTTTGCTTGAGAGACTTGCATTGATGCCGATCAATGAAAGCCGATGGGTGCTTCTGTTGGCAATATGCCGTCGCGGTCTGCAATCTGCTCATTTCGCTTGGTGTGCAAACTTCCAATCGGACCGAATCGTGTGGATCATCATCATCTCGGCCACATTCTCGATTGTCAGCATGCCGGCGAGCCGGCCTTTGCCATCCACGACGATCTGGGACCGGAGGCCTTGCCGATTCATGTCCATAACGGCATCGTTGAGTGATACTGTGACACTGGTCACGGCCGACTTTCGCATGACCGATAAAACCGGCGCATCAGGTCCTTTTTCCTTGAGACCAAGCACCAGGTCGTCGCGATCAAGCAGACCTACCGGCTTCTGCATCGCGTCTACAACGGGGAAGGCCCGCTGCGAACTGGCAAGCAAGGCCTCGACCGCCTCGGTCAGCAAGGCATTCTCGGACAAGCTATGCACTGTTCGCTCCATGCCCTCTGCCACAGTGAGACCTTGCGCAAACCAGCGCAGGGCGCTGGCCTGACGTTCCGATACGGCAGCAAGATAAATGAACATGCCAATAAGAACGAGCATTGGATTCAGAAACAGTCCCGCAGCAACGAAGAGGAAAGCAAAAAACTGCCCGAGTTTGGCGGCAATCTCCGTTGCCCGTTGCGGCCCTAACCGCATGGCCAGCAGGGCCCGCAGCACCCTGCCCCCGTCCATCGGAAAAGCGGGTATCAAATTGAAGACGACCAATGAAATATTTATGAGGGCGAGGCGCTGAACCAGGGTGGCCTTCTCCAGGTCGATGGACTGCAGGTCTGCGACAGCAAAACCACCTACCACTATTAGCAGGCCGGCGATTACTACGTTGACCATCGGCCCTGCAATGGCCACCAACAGCTCCTGCCAGGGGTCTTCCGGAATGCGCTCCATGTTGGCGATGCCACCGATAGGAAGCAATGTGACTTCGGGTGTCTTTACGCCAAAATTTCTTGCCGTGAGAATATGCCCGAATTCATGGGCCACGACACAAGCAAAAACCAGCAAAACAAAAACAACCGACGATTTTGCCGCCTCAAAACCGCCGCTTCTATAGTCGCTGGCTGCGATCCACAGCAAAAACAAAAGGAAAGTTATGTGAATTCGGATTGCTGTTCCGGCTATCCGTCCGACGGTAAGCGACCACTGCATGTGCCAAGCCTCTCATGTTGTCCTGCATCTGCGACTAGCATTTTATGGCGACACAATCGACAAATAGTTGATTGGCATCAAAGACCTTTTCATGGGCTTGGTGTTAGCCTTTACAACAATTTTATCGCAGGACAGTGAAATGTTAACATTTTCACGACGCTGGTTCGTGGCCTCAACGGCAGTTGCGGGCATTATGCTCAGTAATTTGTCGACAAGCATTGGCTTGGCGAAATTTCCTGCGCCCCGGCTTAAAGGGGGCATGCCGTTGATGCAAGCCTTTGCGGCACGCCGATCGACGCGGACTTACGCGGATCGCAAGATCGACGAGGATATGTTGTCGAGCCTTCTCTGGGCAGCTTTTGGCATAAATCGACCCGAGAGTGGTGGCCATACGGCACCATCATGGAGAACTTCGAATGAAACCGATATCTATGTAGCCGATACCAATGGAGTTGCGAAGTATGACCCTGCCGACCAATCGTTAAAGAGTGTGCTTGAAACTGATATTCGCGCCAAAGTCAGCCCGCAACCTTTCGTTGGCACTGCTTCGATGATTTTGATTTATGTTGGCGATCGCGCACGCATGGCCAAAGCGCCGGACGCCGATCAGATTCAGGCCGCGCACGTCGATTCCGCTGTGATTGCGGAGAATGTCTATCTCTTCTGTGCTTCGGAAGGCCTTGGGACTTGCCTGGTCGGAGGTATCGACAAGAAGGGCGTCGCAGCACTGCTTCATCTGCCTGAAAGCCAGATCGTCACCTTTGCGCAGCCGGTTGGATATCCCAAGACCGAGTAAATCCTCGACGCTTAATTCGTCGGCGACATCAGCAGCGCCTTGAGATAATCTGAAAAGAATGTGCTCACGCCTGACCGGTTCAAATGGTCGGTATCAGAATAGAAACGCGGGTCAATCATCGATTGTGAGAAGTCGCGAAAAATCAGGCTTTCGGCCTTTGACACATCGTCCATCGCCTGATCAAAGTCAGTCTCGCGCGGTAACAACTTATAGAATGGGGCGGGAAGCGGCATTTTGATGATCGCCATGCGCGCTCCGTGATCCTGTACTATTTTGCGCAGGGCGGCGAAATCCCCCAGATATCTGGCCACGGCAACGGCGTCATCCGACATCGACGGATAGAGATAATCGACGCGTTTGCGATCGGCTATGGCAGATGGCTTGAAGACGCGGTCGAATTGGGCCTCACCCTCCCAGACATCCGGCTTCAAGCGATCGCTGTTATTGATTTTTGAGAATCCCGTTGCATAGTCCAGCAAAGCGCGGGGGTCAGCTCTCCCCTGTACAACATATCGCCCCAGATTGATGGCCAGCGGCAAGCTATATGGTGTTCGCGCCAGCAGTTTAGGGTCGGTCAGCCTTTCCTCATTCCATTGGGATAAATTGAACGCAAAGGAGTCGGTGGCATAGAGAACATTCCTGGTGGCGTGGCGGCGCAGGAAGTGTTCCAGAACAAATTTGTTGTAGAGTGGTCCGGTCCCCGGACCTGCAAGATTGATGATCCTGAGGCCGGTCTCCTGTCGCATACGTTGATTGAAGCCGTCGAAATCGAGCGGCATGGCATGGGATGCACCGAGTATTACCCAGTCAAATTCCTGTTCACTCTCCGTATCAATCTTGAAGATGGGATTGGAGTGTCCTGTGACATAAACGAGGCGTTCGGCAACCAGGAAAGCGATCAAATAGAGAAGAGCTCCGACGCCGAGAAACAACAGGAAGCGGCTGCGCCGGAAGTCCGATGGTTGCGACTGGTCGTTCATCCTGGCATCCCGTTCAAAATTGCATGTAGATGAACTCCTTGGCTTGCCACCGGCCAAGGATTAGCAATGAAAAGATGCCGGCGTAATAGGCAGCCCAACGAAGTGCGATCGGTGCCCGTGACAGCCGGTCCCAGATTGAGCGACGCTCATCGAGAATTTCGAAGGCCAGAAGCAGCAAAATCATCAGGACGCCAAGGAGTTGCTCATTGGTAAAGGGATAGCGGACAGCAAGTGCCGGCATACCTGGCAGTGCCGACCATATTTTGCCGATCACCAAAAGCGCCTCGTCGATTGATTGCGCCCGGAAGAAAATCCAGCTGAAGAGTATGAGGTGGAAGGTCACAGATATGCGCGCGATTCTCAATGCCAGACTTGCAGAAACGGCTGGCATTTTTTCGGCCAAGCGGTCGCGGAATGGGCGGGTGGCGAAACTTGCCCATTGGTAGGCACCATTCAATGCTCCCCAGACAAGAAATGTCCAGCCCACGCCATAGCCAAGTCCCGCGTGCCACAGGCCACTTACTACAAAGACGAGCATGATGTTGACGTAGCGCCGGAACTCTCCAGCTTTGCTGCCGCTCAGCGGGATATAGAGATAGTCCCGGAACCACCGGCTAAGTGATATGTGCCAACGCTGGGACCAAAATTCGGTGGTGCTCTTCGCCAGGTAGGGCCGTCGGAAATTCTCCATCAGCCTGATGCCAAATAGCAGGGACACGCCGATTGCGATGTCGGTATAACCGGAGAAATCGCAATAGATCTGGAAGGCAAAAAAATAGACGCTCATGAGGAGATCGATCGGCGAAGCATAAGCAGAGATCTTGAACGTCTTGTCGACAAAGGGTGCGAGATTGTCGGCAATCACCACCTTCTTGACCAGTCCCAATCCAATCAACTGCAGTCCCTGGGTGAACAGGGCCGCATCGATCACTCCACCAACTTTCATCTGCGGAAGAAAACCGGTTGCGCGTTCGATCGGCCCAGCAAGAATCTTGGGGAAATACGCGATGTAAAGTGCTACGTCCTGGATGCGTAGTTTGGTTTCGATTTTTCGCCTGTAGGTATCGATGAGATAGCTCGCTGCCATGAAGGCAAAGAAGGAATAACCTGCGGGTGCCGTCACCCCCAGTCGTGGCAAGACAATGGGCGATGTCGATGGGCGCCAGGAAATTATTAGCCGCTCGATTTCTCCAGCAAGGAAATCATAGAATTTGAAGACAATAAGGGAGCCGATTGTAGCGACCAGACCGGCAGCAAGCAGAAAGCGGCGCTTGCGATCCGATACCTCTCGCGAAAGGGCTTGACCCAGCAGCAATGTGACGATTGTCACCGGTCCGAGATAAAGGAGATTGAACGGCGAGAAGCTTGCGTAGAACCCATAGCTTGCAAGCAGGAGCCAGGTCCACCGCCATCGTTCCGACAGTTTCCAGAAAACGACAAGGACAACTGGCAGAAACAGAAAGAAGCCCAGTGAGTTAAATAACATGTGCGGACCTCCGTTATCTGACTAATAGGAGGCGCCACCGGCACGCAGTTCTTCCGGAACCTGTTCAATGGGGATAGCGGCGTTGAGCACGAGATAATTGGCCAAGGCCTCGCGTTCATGGGCCGTCGTTTTGATTTCGACATGACTCGGCTTGTTCATCGTGCCAAGCCAGGCTTCCTTGCTGCGGTCCTGGGTGACAACGACCGTGATGATATGACAGGATTGACAGTACTCCAGAACGAGATCGCGGCCATCACGCGGCAGATCCTTTGGAGCGCCGGACCCGGCAGGCAACGGCATGTTCATGGCAAGATAATCGGCAAGCGTCTTCACCTCTTGCTCGCCTAATTCCTTGACCGCCGGAATTGCACTGCTCCGCGACTGCAGATAGGCGACCCATTCATCGTATCCGCGCTTTTCGTTCAATATTGATGCCAAGTCTTCGGGGGCCGGTTTGCCTGCTATCATTTTTTCAAGAAGTGTTCGACCACCTGCAGGAATGAAGGCGAATACGTCATCCGTCTGGGCGCGCGGTAGAAGTGGCGCACATGTCATCAGCGCGAGTGCTACGATAAATGAGGAAATATGCTTGGCGTTCATGATTGAACCTCTTTGCGCCCCCAAGTTCTGGTCAAAGCGGTCAACATGCCACCTGGCATCACCGCTTCAGAAACGAAGTTCTTCCGGCACATCTTCAATCCGCAGCGGCATGTTGACAGCCGAATAGCGAGCAAAGGTTTCCTTCTCCTTGTCTGTCATGCGGATTTCCTTGTGAAAGGGAGATTTGAATGTGCTTCGCCAACCCTCCACATCCCGGTCATGCATGAGATAGCCGGAAAAAAAAGCGTGGCAGAACTGGCAGTTATCAATGGCAAGTTGGCGTCCGTCAGCCGGAAAGGCGGACATCACATCATTTTTCCGCTCAGCGTCCTTGAGGGAGCTTTCCTGCAGCGGCATATTGACTGCCAGATAGCCTGCAAGCGTTTCCCGTTCCCGATCATTCAGGTCCGCAGCTTGCTCGTGCAAATATGCAGTCCATTCCGCTTCGGTATGCGTTGCTCCGGCAATCTCAGAGGCTCTTGCAGGTGCCTGGCTGAAAAGCTTTCTCAACATTGATTGTCCGCCATCCGGCATAAAATCGAAACTCGGTTGAGCCAGTGCGGGGAGAAGACCGATCGCCAGACTAACGCCCAGAATTATCAATGACAGGATTATGGCGCGCCTTTTCATGCATCGCTCTCAAGCTCTTCAAGGTTGGCACGCGGTATCGTCCGGCGAAATGAAAAGACTGGAACACGAAGTTCCTGATTTGCTTCGCTGGCGGGAAATCCGCCGCCGCGCATCAAGTCTAACGCCATGGCCACGTCGTCGCCAAAAAATTGTTCATGGCAATTAACACAGACCAGCGCTGGAATATCCTCGACTACCACCAGACGATCCTGGTGCCAAAAGGCCGAACGCGCCAAGGTCGGGTGCACCCCGGCAGCACCGCATTGAGTGCAGACGATCTCCTCCCGCTCAATTTCCGTTTCGACAAACAACGCGGCGCTCAATGCAGCCTCCTTCAGTTAAGAGCCGCGTCGGAACAAGTACCCGTTTGACAGCACAACGCTCTGGCTCGGCACATTTCTGTAACCTACCCGACCAGCTTCTTCGCTGCCGCAATCAGATGATCGGCATTGGGCCGCATCCACAGAAACATCTCCGGCGAGGCGGGAGGTGCGGCGTCCGGAAAAGCAACCCGTTTGTAGCGTGCGCCGTCTACGTTCTCGGCTACCCGGGCAATGACCTCGGCACCAGGGCACAATGTGTAATAGGATTGGTCAAACGTCAGGAGACGTTTGGTTTTCTGCACCGACTTCACCAAAGTATCCGTATCCATTGGCTTCAGGCTGCGCAGGTCGATGGCCTCGACGCTCATACCGTCCTTCTGGAGTTGCTCGGCGGCTTTCAGCATCTCCGGCATGCCGCCGCCGGAACTGACGATAGTAATATCGCTTCCCTCGGTCCTGACGGCAGCCTTGTCGAGAGGCACTTCGTATTGGTCATCTGGCACTTCTTCGACAAGTTCGCGCAGGCCACCAGGATAGAGATATACGACCGGATTTGGATCGCGGATCGCAGAAACCATCATTCCCTTTGCGTCGTAGGGCGTGGATGGAATGACGGTCTTCACGCCTGGAATGTGGGCGTAATAGGTATCGATTTCATAGTCCGAATGCTGCCCGGCGAAACCTGGAGTCTGACCAGTCATTTCCATGACGAAGACAACGGGCATGCTTGCCTTTCCGCCTGTCATGGTGCGCAGTTTGCCCGCGTGGTTCTGAATAATCTGGAAGGGCATGGCTGCGCCCTGATAAGGGATGTAAGTCGCGGCTTTTGACCCCGCCAGACCCGCGCCGAGCGTTGCGGCGACCATCCACATTTCGTCGATGCCGGTGTTCACCACTCGCTTACGGCCGAATTCTTTTTCCAGATTTATGACTGGTTTGCCGGGATTAGAGGCAACTGGAGGGGTCAGTTCGAACAGCCAGATCATACGGGGATCCTGCTGCATCTCATACTGCACCGCCTCAAGAACTGAATACATCCAACTTTTGCGTGCCATTTGCGTAACCTTTCAATTTCCCGCCAAGTGTCGAGTTGCTCAACCGAATTGGCGTGGGAGTACTGTTCCTTCAACAAATACGTTCTTCAACCCGTCTTCAGGCTTGCATAGCGGTTGCTGGCTGGCCCATTCAAAGGCTTCATTCACTTCCTTCTTCGCTGCGGCTTCGATCTCGTCAGCCTTCGCCTGATCGAGAACGCTCCACCTGATCAGAATGTTGCGGCAAATATCCAAGGGATCGCGGGCCATCCAGGCGCGAACTTCGCGCTCCGGGCGGAAAGATGAGATCGCCAAGGGATCATAGCCGAAGGCACCCAGTTCGCCGGGCTTGGCACCGGGCGCACCCCAGTGGTTGTAATAACGATAGGTCTTAGCCTCAATCAGCGTCGCACCCTCGCCAGCGCGTGCCCGCTCCACCGCGGTCTTTGCGGCATTGTAGACCTGCAGGACATCCTGGCCGTCCACCACGACGCTGGGAATCCCATAGGGGGCGGCGGCGTCGGCGATATCCTTCATCGGCACCGAGAATGAATAATGGGCGTACTGATGATAAAGGTTGTTTTCGAGGACATAGATAAATGGCAACTTCAACAGCGCAGCATTGTTGAGCGCGCTATGGAAGTGCGGCGTCGCGTAGGTACCATCTCCGCCGAAATTGACAACCACCTGGTCGCTGCCGCGGGCCCGGATCGCAAAGGCTGAACCCGTGGCGATGACCGGGCCGGGTCCAATCATGCCATCCGCGCCAATGAAGCCGACCGAAGGATCGGAAAGATGCATCTCGGCCGCGTAACCATTGTTCAGGCCGGTAGCCCGGAAGTCGTTCTCGGCAGCCATGAGCTTCATATCCACGCCCTTGGCAAGGGCATGCCCAGTCGGACGGTGGGTTGAGTAGACGAGATCAATTTGGTCAAACGAACCTTTGTTGCGCAGCGCCGCACAGACACCCACGGCAACCGCCTCCTGACCAGCATAGAAATGATTGTACCCGCGGTAGTTCGGATCGGTCATCATCTTGTCAGCCATGGTCCGCTCATGCCAACGAATTCTCAGCATAGTTGTGAACATGTCGATGAGCTTTTCATTCGATAGGTCCTTCGCCCAATAGCCGATTTCCCCGTTTGCGAGGGCTGGCATTGCACCAAGCGAGATGGCAGCTCCAGCCGCCGCAGCGGCCTTAAGGAAGCCTCTGCGCGAAGCAGCAGGACCCTCACGTCTAACTTCTGAATTTTCAAAATCCTCAAAGTCGTCGATCATGGTACAATCCTCCCAAAATCGTTCCAGACTGTCAGCGATCAAAATAATGATCAAATAACAGCTACTCTCATTACGGAACGATGCGCATTGATCGAGATCAAGTTTATGAAAAGTGATCGCTAGGAGAATATTTTTGCCAGCCCCCTAATCGATGACCAAAATGTTTTGAAATGTGCGACGCAAAGATTTGCCCGCACGTGAGATCGACAAGGCCAGAATGCTGACTCTCTCCCCTCCATCAGTTACGCCAGGCATCTACGATGCGGCCTGTCCAGGAATCCAAACGAACGCTGTACCACTTGCCGTTTTTGCGGGCCCGATAGTGATAATACCGTGGCGAACAATCGGTGGCGCGAACCGAATTGTATCCGCATGATCGACAATCCATCGACCATGCGAGCAGCTCAGGCGGTCCCTATAGACATTTCCATAATAGCCTGGGCCATTCCAATATGGGAATCCTGGAATACCCAACCAGAGATCCACATGTGTCTTGGCTTCTGCCGTGGAAGTTCCCATAGCGAGAAATCCCGCCAATGCGACTGCGACTGCTGTTCGGGAAATCAACTTCTCAAGCATGACACTCTTTCCTTATCATTGGGTTACTGAAAGCAAATCGCCAAGCGTCCTCGCATCTGAAAAGCAAGGCACACAACTCAACGCAAAAAATCTCTCACACTTTGGCCAAATGTGAATTGATCAGCATCAACCTCCATGATAAAAATTCTGCCACTTACCCTCACCACCCGGAGGAAGTCCGCAATGCACAAAGCCGCTGCCTTGCCTAAAGTTCTATGGTGCTCGCTTGCGGGTCATTTTCCCCCCGCTCTTCAACGAAGGTCACTTGCATTCCTGGCCTCAGCTTGCTGAAGCCTTCGCCCAGGAAACTATTTTTATGGAAGTAGATTTCCAGATCGTTCGCACTTTCAAGAAATCCATGGTCTTCAAACAATTTCGTCACAATGCCTGTGGTCTGCGGTTCATGATGTTTGATCTCGCCCTATTGTCAAGCTGGCGGCGCGCCTGCTTGAAAGCGTTATTCAATACAAAAAAGAAATCTGAATGGTGTTCATCAATGCTTGGCGTATGGGAAATGCTCACTACATACGCGCGATTCATGAATGGCAAAAAACAGCATGGCGGCATTTAGCAAATCAAATTTGAACGAAGCATTGACGTGGGTCAAGAAAGCGCCTGCTCATTATCCTATTTGTCAATTGATCAAGAATCAGATCGTTTTTGTGAGTTTAAATTGAAAGTGGTGATGTGCTGAACCGTCTTAAGCTGCTGCTGGTGTTTGTTTCCGCCGCTGGGTTGGCGATGGGATTCCTGACGCCATTGTTTGGCGTGAACGCGTGGCAACACGCGGTGTGGGGCCTTGCCGCAGCAATCGTTCTCCTGTTTCTCGTCAAGGAAATCTTCACTTCGGTGCGGCGGGGCGAGTTCGGGCTCGACATCGTGGCGGCCCTATCAATGTCCGGGGCCCTTTATTTCGGCGAGACGCTTGCCGCGGCGGTTGTCTCGCTCATGTATTCCGGCGGCCAGCTGCTGGAAAATTTTGCCGAAGCGCGGGCCCGCTCGGAAATGAACATGCTGCTCGGCCGCGCGCCCAAGAGAGCACTTCGATATCTCGACGGGCATCTTGCAGAAGTGGACATCGAGGAACTTGTGCCTGGTGATCGTATCCTTGTGCGCCAAGGGGAGATTGTGCCTGTCGACGGCAAGGTGATAAGCGGCAAAGCTCTCCTCGACCAATCCATCCTCACGGGCGAATCTGTTCCGATGTACCGCGATGTCGGTGACGAAGTGTTCAGTGGCTCATCCAGTCTTGACACGGCCTTTGAGATAATCGCCACTCGCTCTGCATCGCAGAGCACTTATTCGGGCATCGTGCGTTTGGTGCAGGCGGCACAGGAGGCGAAGGCACCCATGGTGCGGCTCGCCGACCGTTTTGCCTTGTTGTTTCTGGCACTGACAATGCTTCTCGCAGGCGGGACCTGGATTGCAACCGGCGAACACCTGCGAATGCTCGCGGTACTGGTCTCTGCCACACCATGCCCGCTTATTCTTGCAGTCCCCGTTGCTATCATCTCCGGGATCAGCAAGGCCGCGCGGCGTGGCGTGCTGGTCAAGGGCGGCCCCGTACTGGAGACTTTGGCACGTGCCTCGGTGCTGGTCATTGACAAGACCGGCACGCTCACTGAGGGGCGCGCCAGACTTATCGATGTTCGTGTGACCGGCCGGCGCAAGGCTGATGAGATTCTCCGCCTTGCCGCTTCGCTCGACCAGGCCTCCGGACATGTCATCGCGGCGTCTGTGGTTGAAGCGGCTACTGGGCGTGGGCTGACCCTCAGCATGCCGGTTCACGCGAAGGAAACTGGCGGGTCGGGCATTGAAGGGCTGGTCGACGGGAGGCGGGTCATCGTCGGTGGTACCGATTTCGTGCGCCGGAAGCTCAGGCTTCGCACCCTGCAAAAGCCCATCGCTTCGCCTGGCTCAGTCATCGTTGCGGTGGCGATCGATGGGCATCTTGCTGGTCATCTTATTCTGGCTGACGCGCTGCGCCACGACGCGGGACGCGCCCTGGCACGACTGCGCGGGGCCGGTTTTGGTCGCATTGTACTGGCCTCGGGCGACCAGCGCGCCGTGGTCGAGACCATTGCTTCCCAGCTTGATCTCGATGACATCCGGTTTGAGCTTCTGCCACGCGAGAAAGTGGGCGTAGTTATCGCCGAGCGGGCCAATGGTGTGGTGTTGATGGCCGGTGACGGCGTAAACGACGCGCCGGCCCTTGCGGCGGCCGATGTCGGCATCTCCATGGGGGTGCGCGGTTCGCCCGCTTCCGCCGAGTCCGCGGATGCCGTTTTGCTCGTTGACAGTCTTGAACGGATCGCCGAGGCGGTGGAAATCGCCAAGCGGTCCCGGAGTATCGCGTTGCAAAGCGTCTATGTCGGGCTCGCGCTTTCGCTTGGAGCAATGGCGGCTGCCGCATTCGGCTACCTTAAAGTCGTCGAAGGCGCCTTGTTTCAGGAGGTGATCGATGTGGCGGTCATTCTGAACGCGCTTCGGGCACTGCGTTAGGTTTTGGCGTCCGCGATACGCCTGTTTAAATGCACAAATTCGAAAGCGAATGAGTTGGCTCGCCAAAATCCGAAGATCGATTGATGCATATCATTGCTGATCGGATTTTCCGGCGGCCAAATATTGCCTGAAGCGATTGACTCTTGCGAAAGGAAATCACCGCGATGAGCACCCTCACAAAACTGGCCCTCGGCATGATGGGGCAGTTGCGCCCCAAGCCAGCGCAGGGCGATACTTTACCAAAGATTGCACTGCCAACACCTCAGAAGGAAGGCGGTATGCCGTTGATGGAAGCACTCTCCAAACGGCAGACTGCACGAGAATTCGTTCCTAAAGAACTGTCACTGCCCTTGTTGTCCGACCTGTTGTGGGCTGCCTATGGGGTAAACCGACCGGACAAAGGGCGCACCGCGCCTTCGGCTCTCAATTCGCAGGAAATCGACATTTATGTCGCGCTGCCGTCGGGCGCCTACCTCTACGATGCTGCCGCGAACTTGCTGCAATTAGTTGCGGCCAATGACATCCGGCGCGTGACCGGTTATCAGGACTTTGTCTCTGAAGCCGCCTTGGACCTCGTATTTGTTGCAGATCACAGCCGCATGAAGTTGGTGCCAGTCGGAAAACGCGAGAGCTACGCGTCGGTTGCGGCCGGTGCCATCTCGCAGAACGTGTATCTGTTTGCGGCCAGCAACGGGTTGGCTACCGTGATCCGCGCCTGGATTGACCGTGAAGCCATTGCTGACGCGCTGTGGCTCAATCACGATCAGCAAGTGCTGCTGTCACAAACTGTGGGTTATCCCGGAGGCTGACTACAGAGAGACAGGGCTTTCCAGACACGTGTTGATGACAATGGCGCAATGGCCGGCATTTGATCATTGTGAACCGGCATAATCCGGCACCAGCATCGGCCCAAATTGACCCATATCAATGAAGGGCCATGCGGTCAGAGTCACAAGTTAACCGGGGTTTCAGGCTCCAAATTCGACAAATGAGGAGGGTTATACAGATGCTCAGGAAACTGCTTTTGCCTCTGGTGTTCCCAGTCATGGCTCTCACGGTGCCACCATCAGCCAACGGTGCGGATACCGCCGCTGGCCGTAAACTTGCCGAACAATGGTGCGCCAAGTGCCACAACATAGAGATTGGTGCCCCCTTCAAGCTCAATCCACCGAGCTTTGCCGCAATTGCCGCTTACCGAACTTCCGACGTTATTCTTGGCAAGGTCGTGGCGCCTTCCATGCACAGCGGCATGCCGGAGACACTATGGACCCTCCAAAGGGAGGATTTCGACAATCTCGTGGCCTACATTACTTCGCTTGGGACGAATTAGAGCATCCAGATCGGCGCTACGGCCACTTGTCGCTTCTCAGCATAAGTCCCGGAAAGTGTGAGCTACAAGCCATGACATGGGTTATGGCCGACGTGTCATACTCGTCGCCCGAACGATGAGCTTCGAAGAATCGGTTGAGGTCGCCTACACTTCCCGGCATTGCCCCAACCGCCTGCAGGCCAAGCGATATCCCGTAATTTGTAAAAGCAAATTTGGTCTCACGGGAATGCGGTTCTCGACAGAAATAGCCTTCAGGCCGCCACAGGCGGTCAAGAACAAGGAGGCTGCGCTGGCGCTGGATGACCGCCCAGTCTTCGTCGGGATAGAAATGCGTCAACCAGAGCATCATGCCAAGCCCCAGATCCTGGGTGATGGTGAGGTCGTGGACTGACCGTTTCATAAGTTCTGCCATGTCGGCAATTTCGCCGCCGAGTATTGTTTCATCAAGCATCCGATAGGAGATATAGCCATTGAATGCGTCGAGCGCGCCAAGTCCATAGCCTGGATAGGGTCCGCTCAAATCTTCCTTCATCTTCCAAATGATGCCGTGACCCGGTACCAGAAATGCCTGGTGGATCTGCTTGACCAGCTCGATGCCTCGCTCCCGATAGGAGGGAATGTAACGTCCAAGCACAGACAGCGCATAAAGCCACATGGCAAGATAGTGAAAATACTGGCCGTCACGATCGGGCTCCTCGCCGATGCGGATGCCCCGTTCCCGACCAAGCACGCGATCAACTTCCGCCACTACCCATTCAGCATCACTCAGATATCTATCCCGCCCCAGTTCCACATGGAGCGAAACCAGAAGAACCACGCCAAAGGCATCCGTCCACAGGTAACGGAGACCATTGGGCCAAATGCGATTCTTCCGCATCCATTCGAGCTTTGCCAGCACATAGGCTCTATCGCGCAGCATGTCTTTCGCGCCCTACACTCCAAATGGATAGGTATCAGGCAACCCGGCCAGTTCCAGCGTCTTGAATGGTGAAACCGCTGAAGTTTCATTAAACCAGATGTACTCATCAAACTGCTGCGGAAGCACGGCCTGGAAATAGTGGCTGGCCAGTTCCGTATCCGGCCGATAGATAACACCGATCGCCCGCTCCAGGCGTGGTTTCATGAGCGCGTTCCTCACATTTTGTGGACACTCCGCGCGCATGGCCAAGAAAAAGCGCGCCACATCCGTGTCGTGAAATAATCTCTCGTAGCTATCTCCGCGGGATGGCTGCACGGGCTTGATTTCCATCGGCCCATCCCAGTCTGACGCAGCCGCGACGTGACCCGAATGCGTGCCAAATCCTATCGAATAGACCTGATCACCAAGTTCCTTTCGGCAAAGTTCGCCAATGTTGGTTTCTCCGCGCGCCGACATCTCGGTTGCTGCCGCATTTCCAACATGTGAATTGTGCGCCCAGACAATGGCTTTGCTGTCACGTCCATGAAAAGCCAGCAGGGACCGCAAGGTCTCAAACATATGGCCATCGCGCAGGTTCCATGAGGCACGCGACCCGTAGTACATGATGCGGTAATAGCGTTCCGCATTGGCGATCAAGCGAGCATTGTGTACAGCATCATTATATCTTTCGCCATCGTGAGCCATATATAGATTTTGCTTGGTGAGGATGTCCCTCAACATATGAACGACATCCTTCTCGCAGGCCCTGTAGGCCCCAGACAGTGCCGCATGGCCGTAGGCGGCCGGGTCGTTTTGCCAGGGCGTCAGGCAGCCGTAGCGGTGGCGCGCAATACCGGCTGTTTCAGGGTCAATGCGGTCAAGATAGCGCAGGACCTCACCGATTGACGTGTAAAGGCTATAGAGATCGAGCCCGTAAAAGGCAGTTCGCCTTTGCGGAGGCTTGCTGGCATTGTCCTTGCGCATCCAGTCGACGAAGGCGCGCACTTCATTGTTGCGCCACATCCATCGCGGAAAACGTGCAAACGCTGTCCATTCGCTGGGTGGATACTCGAAATGCCGCACATAATGGTCGATGCGCGCCGCGTCCGGCCAATCACCTTCGATTGCGACAAAAGTAAAACCTTTCTGAGCAATGAGTTCCTGCGAAATGCGCTCGCGCATCCGGTAGAACTCCGACGTCCCGTGGGTTGCCTCCCCCAGGAGGACAACCTTGGCATCACCAATGCGGTGCAACAGGGGCGCGAGGTCTACATCCTCAATGGATCGAAACGGCGTGCATATTGAGGCAACCATCCTCGCGGGACTGTCCTCCGATTTGCGCGGTATCCCGCGTGGGCGCTCAAGCGGTACTACCTCGCCCTCTTCTGGCAACCAGCCTTCCTTGCCGATCAAAGGCACAAAGCGGACATCTGCGATGTCTTCAGTCTTATACTTATCTTCCGAAAGCCGCGTCACCCGGACAAGCTCCTGGGTGCGTTGATCTTTGCCGACGGGAATTACCAGCCGGCCACCTAGCTTCAGTTGCTGTTTTAGTGAGTCAGGCACCGATGGCCCGCCCGCCGCGACAATAATTGCATCATACGGCGCGTAATCGGGCCAACCTCGGGTACCATCGCCGTGACGAACAAGGACGTTATCGTAATGAAGATCGGCAAGGACGGTGGCAGCCTTTTCCGCGAGTTGGCCTATGCGTTCGACCGTATAGACGTGCCCTGCGATGCGCGAAAGAACAGCGGCCGCATAGCCGGATCCAGCGCCGATCTCAAGGACGGTTTCTCCGCCCTTGAGATTCAGGGCCTCGACCATGAATGCTACGATGTAGGGCTGCGATATCGTTTGATTGGCGTCAATCGGAAGCGGGGAGTCGTCATAGGCGAATTCCTGGAGCGACTGGGGAAGAAACGCTTCACGGGGAACCGTGCGCATGGCTTCCAAAACGAGCGGAGCACGAACACCGCGCGAGACGATTTGCCTCTCAACCATGGCACTGCGCAATGCCGCGAAAGCAGTCATGCTTCACCTGTCAGTAGTCACCAAGGTTATTCAGTATCCAGTCTAGCACACGAGTAATTTGATCTCTGTCAATGTCCACCAGATTTAGGGCCCTGGACTATTGAAAACGGGGTCGATTTGGGAGCTTGAAAGAGCTATTTTGACGTCCGGATTGACTTGCGAAGGAGCCAGTATGCGCCACATATACTTAGGTAATTTCCCCTAATCAGATTCACACGCGCGCATCAGTGAGTAATTGAGTAAGGGTGGAGAATAGAACTGGAGGATCGATAGGCTTGTCGAAAAACGCCGCCACTCCGGCGCGTACAGCCCGTGCACGCGTATCCGAATCTCCAAGACCGGTGATCAAGACGGCTGGTGCATCATTGCCGCGATCTCGCAATGTTTCAAGCAGCATGAAACCATCAATTTCCGGCATGTTGACATCAATAATGAGGAGATTTGACAAGACATCCTCGTGGCCCAGCAATTCCTGCGCTGAGCCAAAAACAGCCACATTCATGCCTTTGAGCGTCAGATAGGCGTCAAGCGAATCCCGGACAGCATCATCATCATCGACAATATAAACCAATGGCTTTGGAAAGAATGATGCCATGCGATAGCCCTAACGCGCCTTGTTTTCGAACAGCTAATCCCAGCGGAATCGTCCGATGGCGGAGGATTATCGGGCAGCCTGATTGCAATTTCCAGTCCGGAAAAACACCTATGCTAACTCTGGCGAAGCTAATCTCCAGTCTTGGCAGTTATCCCGGCTGCCAAGGCCATTCGCACCAACTCCGCCACACTGTCTGCCTGCATCTTAACCATCAGCCTCGCCCGATGGTTTTCGACGGTGCGGGGGCTGATGCTTAACTGGTAAGCGATGATCTTGTTCGGGTTGCCTTCGACAAGGTGGCGCAGCACATCGCGCTCGCGTGGCGTGAGCGCTGAAATCTTCTCCTGGACCAAGCCTGCCACTTCCAGCTGCGCCTTGGCAGCACGCCGTGCCACGGCTGCTCTTTCAACGGCGGCGACAAACAGCTTTCCATCTATCGGTTTCTCGATAAAATCCGCCGCACCAGACTTGAGCGCCCGCACCGCACTTGAAACGTCGCCATGGCCGGTGATCACAATAAAAGGCAGATTGACCGCTTTTGCGAGCAAATGAGCCTGAAGATCGAGGCCGCCCATGCCGGGCATCCGCAGGTCCGCAACAATGCAGAGCGCCGCATCAAAAGAAAAGCGGTTCAGGAATTCCTCACAGGAGGCATGGGGATGCGCCGCATAACCTTTAGCTTCAAGAAGCGCACAAAGCCCTTCCCGCACGCCCTCGTCATCATCAATTACATGGACAATCTCAGATCTCTGCATGCGGTTTCACATCACTTCCGGAGTTGACCGGCAGCGTAAACTTAAACGCCGCCCCTCCCAAAGGGCTTTTCTCATACCACAGCTTACCACCATGGGCTTCCACGATGGTGCGGCAGATTGCGAGGCCCAATCCGGTGCCACCTTTTTTTGTGGTCATGAATGGAGTAAATAGACGTTTTGCGGCGGCTTCCGTAACACCGGGCCCTGAATCGATGACGCTGACTTCAATCAGGCCCGTTTCGTTGATCCGCGATTGCAGGACCAGCTCTCGACGGTCATAATCCGTCATCGCGTCTATTGCGTTGCGAACGAGATTCATGATCACTTGCTGTATCTGGATGCGGTCCACTTTCGTTTGTGGATGGGCGGATGAAAGATCAAAAATCGTGCGAATATGTTTCGCCTTAGTTCCCACGGCGGCAATCGCGTTGGCCTCCTCAATAATGCGGTTAACGTCCTCCAAAGCCAAATCCGGCGTTTTTTTCCGGGCAAATTCCCGGATGCGCCGCACTGTGTCACCAACCCTCCGAATCTGTGCGGCAGCTTGCTCAATCGCCTTCAGGCCGCCTGGCAGGCTGTCCTTGCGCTCTGACGCCAGGAGCTCGCGGGCAACTTCAAGGTAGGTGCCAGACGCGGACAGCGGCTGATTGACCTCGTGAGCAACCATTGAACTTATTTCACCGAGGCTTGCCAGACGTGACGCGTGGATCAGCTCTTCCTGGAGCTCGTGCACGCGCTGCTCGATCTGCTGGCGTTCGGAGAGATCGCGGATAAAACCCACAAAAAACCGCTGCGCCGCGATTCTCGCTTCACCAATTGCGAGTTCCAAGGGAAAGCTTGAGCCATCTTTTTTCTGGCCCGTTACTACCCGGCCAATACCGATAATGCGCTTCTCGCCGGTATGCAGATAGCGTTCCAGGTAACCGTCGTGCTGATTGGCGAAATAGGGAGGCATGAGCAGCTTGATGTTTTTGCCAAGAACCTCATTGGCGGCATAGTTAAACAGCTTTTCGGCCACTTTATTGAAAGATCGCATCAATCCCCTCTCATCAATGACAATTATCGCATCGAGCGACGTGTCATAAACGGCTTGGAGAATCTGCTCTTCAATCAGCATTTCTGGCCCTGTCCATCTAATATTCTGAGACGAAAACCTTCGTCGCTGCTTGATAGGGCCCAATCGCTGGCTTGGCAAATGGCCAATCTTGGACCACCTCCACTCACCATGAAGACCTTATGTCGAAAAAGGAATATCCTGGATCTCCGAACTTCAATTGATCCGAGTCAATGCTGCGGCAGCTGTAATCGGTCAAAATAATACTTGGCGTTAAACTAGCCAAGAAGAGGAGATGAAAGATGAAAGTAAGATCCATGTTACCTACCCTTTGGGGGGAGTCTGCAAGTGAGCGTTTGCCTTTTCGGGCGCTTCAACAGGAAGTTGACAAGCTTTTCAACGATTTCGGGTCGGACCTTCCATTGGTTGGAAGGTGGAATGGCGTTGGGCGGCTTGCCATGCAGGTTGATGTTGCAGAAACTGAAAAGACGCTCGAAGTGACCGCTGAACTGCCAGGCGTCAATGAAAAGGAAATTGATGTATCCTTGGCTGGCGACATCCTGACCATAAAAGCCGAAAAGAAGTCGGACAAGGAAGAGAAGACCAAGGACTATCACCTCGTTGAAAGGTCCTACGGCACTTTCGAGCGCAGCATGCAGCTTCCGTTCAAGGCCGATGCGGCAAAGATCGATGCGAAATTCGACAAGGGCGTGCTCAAGCTCGTCGTCCAGAAGCCAGCCGAGGCGCAAACCAAGATGCAGAAAATCGAAGTCAAGGCTGCGGCCTAGCCTTAAATCCGCCACTGAGCTGGAAGAGGTGCCTGTGCGCACCTCTTCCCCGCATTCAAGCAACTACGAGGACGATAATGAAGCAGAACCGCACATGGATAGTTGTCGCCGACGGAGGCCAGGCTCGGATTTTGCTGTACACGGCCCGACAAAAGGGTGTGCAACAGCTTCCCAATAGTGAATTCCATGACCCGCATCTCCCAACACACGAACTGATGACGGACCGCCAGCCGAGGGTTCAAGAGTCGGTTGGTGCTGCACGGCACGCAGTTGAGCCC
>Ga0214473_10002972_pt1 | contig 20742 bp, 13 predicted proteins | sample RVTome_7_FD_203509 | JGI IMG/M metagenome (GOLD analysis project Ga0214473, IMG submission 203509) | Soil microbial communities from uranium-contaminated site in the Upper Colorado River Basin, Wyoming, United States - RVT98D197 | ecosystem: Environmental > Terrestrial > Soil > Contaminated >... | reverse complement strand
CATCGGCATCGGCGCCGAGGTGAAATACCGCCTGCCGGAAACGAACATCGCCCTCGGCATCTCCGCCGATTACATCAGGGCCCGCGCGACCAGCAGCATCCTCGCATTCCCCCGCAGGTCCATTCCGACAGAAGACGGTTATACGGTCATCCCCGTGGAGTTCACCGGCTATTTCATCATCCCGTTCTCCGGGGAGACGTTCGGCGTCTACATGGGCGGGGGGGGCGGGTTCTATTTCGGATACCGGAGATACCGCCTCGGGGACACCGAAGCCCCCGTGGTCAGCAAAAAGCCCGGGTTCGGGATCCACGTGCTCGGCGGCGTCAGCGTACGGTTCTGGGGGCCGCTGGAAGCAGATTTCGAAATGAAATTCCGCGATCTGCAGTTCGAATCGGAAAACGCATTCCCGTCGTCACCCGTCCGGTACAACGGCACGGTGATCAATGTGAGCACAAAGCCGTTCAAGTCGCGGACGCAGACCGACGGCATCGTGTTCCAGCTCGCCCTCGCGTTCAATTTCTGACCGGTGTCCTCCCCCGCCGCACAGGCCCGTCCCGCCCGCGTTTACCTTACCGGATTCATGGGAAGCGGTAAGAGCACCGTCGGCCCCATCCTTGCCAATACCCTCGGCTTTGCGTATTGCGATCTCGACGCGGCCATCGAAGCGCGCACCGGTACGACCATCCGGTCCGTCTTCCACGACGGCGGCGAAGAGGAATTCCGGAGGATCGAGCTTGATGTCTTCCGCGCGCAGAGCGTGCCCGAGCGCATCGTCGTGTCCCTGGGCGGGGGGGGCCTCACGCACCCGGGGACCATGGCGCATGCGAAAGCCACCGGAGTGCTCGTGTACCTCCAGACTCCCCTGAACGATATCATGATGCGGCTCGGCAGGAAAACCGACCGTCCGCTCCTCCTCGCGCCGGATGGAACCCCCCTGGATGACCACGCGCTCCGTGATCGCGTGCGCACCCTCCTGGCGTTGCGGGAGCCGGCCTACCTGACGGCCGACATCATCGTCAGTACCGCCGGCGGAAATCTCGGTCTCACGGTGGACCGGATCGCACGCGATCTTGCGCGGTTTCTTCCCCGCTGACGCCCGGCGCCGTCCCCCCGGCAACTCCTTGCATCTCAATCGGTTGATAGATATATTTTTTATTTGGGGAGTAACTACCGGACATGTTCTCCGAACAACGCCTGCGCGGGCTTCTCGATAATTTCAGGGGTAAAAAGATCGCCATTGTGGGCGATCTGATGATCGACCGTTACTACTGGGGAGCGGTGCATCGCGTCTCTCCGGAAGCGCCCGTCCCGGTGGTGGAGGTGGAATCCGAATCGGTGAGGTTCGGCGGGGCAGCCAACGTCGCGAACAACATCCAGGCCCTCGGCGGGACCCCGTTTCTCGTCGGCCTGACGGGCGACGACCATCCGGGGGAGCAGTTCGCGGGCATGCTCCGGGACCAGGGATTCGACGATTCGGGCATCATCGTGGATCCGGCCCGGCCGACAACCATCAAGACGCGCGTCATCGCAGCCGGTCAGCATGTCGTGCGGATCGACAACGAATCGAAACAGGATTGCCCGGAGAACCTCCGCGAACGGCTCATCGATGCGGTCCGGAGGAACATCGGTTCCATCGACGGCGTCATCATCGAGGATTACAACAAGGGGACGGTGACACGCGAACTTATCCATGCTGTCGTGGCCGCCGCGCGAAAACATGACAAACCCGTAGCGGTCGACCCCAAGTTCAACAACTTTTTCGAATACAGGAACGTGACGGTCTTCAAGCCAAACCGCCGTGAAGTCGAGGAAGTGGTCGGTGGCAGACTGAAGACCACCGAGGATGTGGAACGGGCGGGGGCGAAGCTCCTTGACGCTCTCGGCGCCCGGAACGTCCTGCTCACGCGGGGCGAGGAAGGGATGTCGCTGTTCGAGGCGGGCGGAGGGATCCTCCACATTCCGACGACCGCGGGCGTGGTCCAGGATGTTTCAGGTGCCGGGGATACGGTCATCGCCACACTTACCATGTCCCTCGTGTCGGGGGCCGACATCCGCGAATCGTGCAGGCTTGCAAACGTGGCCGGCGGCGTGGTAGTCGGCGCAGTGGGGATTGTCCCGATTCTGCCCGATATGCTGATCAGCGCCGCGCTGAAAGAACGCGGGAAGGACGGGCGCTGATGGGTGCCCTCGTCCCCCTGAAAAGGCTCCTGGGGATCCGCGCACGGCTCGCACGGCAGGGGAAGCGCGTGGTGTTCACGAACGGCACGTTCGACATCCTGCATCGCGGGCACGTGGAATATCTTGCCGCCGCCCGGCGGATGGGGGACGTCCTTGTCGTGGGGCTGAACAGCGACGCCTCGATCCGGCGCATCAAAGGGAGCGGGCGCCCGATCAACCGTGCCCGTGACCGGGCGGCAGTCCTTGGCGGGCTGTCGTCCGTCGACTATGTCTGTCTGTTCACGCAGGACACGCCGGCGGTGATGATCCGCCGGCTGCTCCCCGACGTCCTGGTGAAAGGGGCGGACTGGAAGAAATCGGCAATCGTGGGGCGCGAGGTTGTCGAAGCACATGGCGGTACGGTACGGATCGTGCGGCTGACCCCCGGACGTTCGACGTCCGGTCTGATCCGGCGCGTGCTCCGCGCCAACGCCGGCCGCCGGCGACGATGACCCACCGGCGCAGGAGGGGATGAGCAACGTGCGGAAGCTACGGATCATAACGCTGTACAGCCTGGCCGGCCTGGCACTCTTCGTCCTGCTGGCGGGCGCGTTCACGCAGACGCAGGTCTTCCGGGACCGCCTCCGCGCGCTTGCACTCGCGCAGCTCGCGTCGGCCCTGAACGCCGACGTCCGCATGGGGGAGATCCGGGGCAACATCGTCACCGGATTCTCAATCGACACCATCAGCATCGATGTCGAGGGGCGCCCCTTCCTCCGTGTCGCGCAGCTCGATCTCGCCTACAATCTGCTGGCCCTCCCCGGAAAATCGTTCGCCGTCAACAGTCTTACCCTCGTCAGCCCGGAAATCGTCCTCGCACGCCCCGCGGGCGGCGAATGGAATGTGTCCCGCATGGTGAAGCCCCAACCGGAGGACTCCGCGGAGTCCGACTGGATGATCGCGCTGGCGCGCCTGGAAATCCGGGATGGGACGATCACCGTCATGGATTCCGCCGCAATGATGGAAGCGGGACATGCACAGCCGGACGGCAAATCGGTGGAGTATCACTCCTTCACCCTCCGCCATGTCAACGCCGTCCTGAGCGGCGGCATCAGCAAGGCCGAGAAACGCGTCGCGATTGCGTCCTGCTCCTTCGCGGCCGACCGGCCCGCATTCCGGCTCAGGGAGCTGAGCGGCGTATTTCGACTGACACCGTCCGAGGTGCGGGCGGACAGCGTGCGGATCGTGACTGCACGGTCACACCTTGCCCTGGATGCCGCCATGCGCGACGTTAACCTCCTGGGCGGGATCGACCTGCACAATCTGCAGAACTCCCCTGTCGACCTTTCGTTCCATGCCCACGCCATCGACGCGGATGAGCTGAAGGAGTTCATTCCGGAAACCGGGTTTCTGTCGGGAAGAATCGCCCTGGATCTTCGTGCCGACGGAGAGTTCGGCGACCTCAACGTCCGGCAGCTCGACCTTGGGTTCGGGTCATCGTCCCTGTACATCCGGGGAGGGATCTTCAACCTCCATGATCCCGGGAGATTGCTGCTCAATGTGAAAATCACGGAAAGCACAATCGTGCCGGCGGACGTCCCGGCGCTGATGCCGCCGTTTGATATTCCCGACATGACCCCGGTCGGCAATGCCACGCTCAACCTCGAATTTGAGGGCAGCCCCGTCGATTTCAACACGAAATTCCTCCTTGAAACGCCCTCCGGCCGTATGCAGAGCTCCGGGTTCGCGCTGGCGGTGGGCGGACCGCCGGCGCTGAAATACGACGGGACCATCCTGTTCAACAACCTCAACCTTGCACGCGTGCTCGACGATCCGCGCATGGCGAGCGCTCTCAACGGCACGGTCCGCGTCCATGGGCAGGGCGTGCGCATCCATCAGTTTTCTTCCGGACTGGCCCTCCACATCGATACGTCCGCATTCCGGGGAATTCCCATTGAACGCACGCGCGTCACGATCGATGCCGACCGGCGGAAGGTGGTCGCCGAAGGCATCATCGACCTCGGCGAGATGAGGGCCGCGCTGCACGGCACGCTCGACGAGCCCGCGGGGGGCGAACCTACCTTCAGCATCGAGGCGGATGTGGCTTCGGTGAACCTGGAGCACATTCTGCGCGATTCGCTTTACAACAGCGACATCACCCTGAAGCTCAGGGCCGAAGGCACGGGAGTGACCTGGAATTCGGTCAACGGCGTCGCCACCGCCGACCTTTCGTCGTCGCGGTTCCGAGACTACGAGGTCACGCAGGGAGATTTTCACCTGAGCATCGACCAGCATGACTCGCTCAGGAAGTCTCTGCAGTTCACATCGAACATCGCGGACCTGACGATCACTGGCGCGTTCGACCTGCCGTACCTCGCGTCACTGCTTCCGTTCGAACTCGAAAACCTTCGCGCGGCCCTCGGGGAGAAAGTGGCTGCCATCGATTCCACGCTCCTTGCCGGCGTCGATCGCACGCAGCTTGTTGCCAGGGCCCGCGCCCTCGGGGTTCGCCGGGCACCGCTTGACGCGCAGTACGTTCTTCGTGTGAAGGATCTGGAACCGCTCTCGGCCGCCGCCGGCGAGAAGACGTTTAATGGCGCAGGGCTCGTCAGCGGAACGATCCGCGGGACCTATGAGAACGTCGACCTGGACTGCGAAGTGTCCGTGGACAACTTCTTCTACGGAACGGCCGACGCGGGCATTCTCGTGGAGGACGGCAGAGCGTCGCTGGCCATGCGCTCGCTCGTCCCCCAGCAACCGCTGAGCAAACTGTCGATGCGCCTTCAGACGCGCGCCGGCAAGTTCCTTGTCAACCGGGATGTCCTGGACAGCCTCGACCTGAACGTGGACTATCGCGACGAGGCGGCAGTCTTTGACGTCACCGCCCAGGTGAACGAGGCATACCGGCTGCGTGCCGGCGGCGATGCGCGCGTCGGCGCCAACAGCCTTACGGTCGCTTTCCGTACGCTGGATGCCGCCTACCAGGACTTTGCCTGGCGCGCCGACCCTGGTTCGGTGTTTCGCGTCAATCATGTAGGCGCCGGCGTGGAAGGCCTGGTCATGCGGCGCGATTCGCAGGTGGTGACAGTCCAGGCCGCCGTCGGGCAGGGAAAGACCATTGCCGCCACCATCGACGGGTCGCACCTCGATCTCGACGACCTGAAATACCTGCTGGCGGATGAAGAACTCGGGCCGATGGGACAGGCGTTCGCCGGAGGCGGTTCCTTTCACGCAACAGCCGACGGGACGCTGGCAAACCCTGTCTATACCGCCACCGTGACCGGAGATGACGTTTCGTTCCGGACGCTTCCCTTCGGCAGGCTGAGCGGGGCGTTCCGCTACGAAAACCGGCTCCTCATGTCGCATGTTCGCGTGAACGCCATGGGAGAGCCCCCGGAGGCCCCCCCCGTCATGACTATCGAGGGGGCCCTGCCGCTCGACCTGGCACCCGAACCGGCCGGGGAACGTGTCCCCGACCAGCCCATGAACCTGCGGGTCATCTCGCGCGGCATTCAGATGAACGTCCTCGATCCACTGGTCCCCACATTCAACCAGCTGAGCGGCGTAATGACATGCGACCTCACGCTTGCAGGGACGCTCCGGCACCCGACCTATGACGGCGGCATCGGCATCGCGGAGTGCGGATTCCTGTTCGTGCCGAACAACATTACCTACACCCTCAACGGATCATTCTACCCCGTCGGCGACCGGATCAGGGTGGGCGACTGCACGGTCAGGAATATCCCGGAGGACGAACGGTCCGGACGCAAGGGAGAAGTGCACATCACCGGCGACTTCTCGCTCAGAGACCTGAAGCCGGGGGATTTCAATCTGCATGCGGCCGGACAGCTGCTCGTCGTGAAGGAGACGACCCGCAAGTCGTCGCTGGAGGTGTACGGCGACCTTTTTGTGGAAATCGGCCCCGGCCCTCTCCGGTTCACCGGGGAGGTGGACAACTCGCTGCTCCGAGGATCCCTGCTCATCCGGAATTCGAGCCTCGTCTTCCCGCCGACGGAAGCGGTGGTGACGGAGGAATCTGCCCAGTCCGTCCCCGTCTCGATGGTGGATGATACGCTCCATGCGGTGCCGCAGGGGGATCAGAGCGTGGTCTCGCGGTATCTCGGCACAGGACACGTTCCGGAGGACGCAGGTGCGGACGCGGAACTGAAAACGTCGCGGTCGTTCATCGAAGGGCTTCACTACGATCTTGACATTGAAACCGGGGGAGGCAATACGGAGATCCGGATGATCTTCAACCCCGCCACGAGTGAGGAGCTTGTGGCGAGCCTCGACGGCAGATTCACCATCGCCGAAGACGGGACGCGGTGGACGGGCGAGCTCAACGTCGATCGCGCGTACTACAATTTCTTCAAGAGGTTTGACGCGACCGGCACGATCAGGTTCACCGGGGATCTCATGAACCCGGAGCTGAACATTCTTGCAAAATACAAGGGGACCCGGACCCTCACCGACTCAAGCCTGGCCGTGCGCCAGGAGCCGGTCGTCGTGACGGTAAAGATCACGGGGACGCGCTACGTGCCGAAAGTCGAATTCTCCATGACCATCGACGATCTTGACTACTACTCCTATCCGGTCACCCGCGGGCCGAAATCGAACGACGTGCAGTCCGATGCCATCCAGTTCATTGTGGCAGGGACATTTCCGCTGACCGCATCGCAGAAGACCGATCTTGCTTCTGAAGTCAGGGCGACCGCCGGACTCTCGCTGCTTACGGGCGCGACCTCCCTGCTGACCGGACGACTCTCGGATTTCCTCCGGACGCAGACGGGATTCATCAGTTCGGTCGAGCTGAGCTACGGGGGGAAGGAATCGACCGAACTGCGCCTGAGCGGGACAGCATGGAACGGATACTGGCGGTACGGCGGCACGATCCTCAACGGCCCGTTCAGCGTCGCGAACGTCAGCATCCTCTACTCCTTCGGGACGATATTCGCCAACCCTTCCCTCCGCAACCTCATGTTCGAACTCGAACACCGCGTGGAGCCGGGGACGCTCGGCGAGTCGAGCGACCTCAAACGCATCTATTCCGCGCGGCTGTACTACCGGTTCTCTTTTTAACGCACATTCCCCCGGGGGTGACGACATCGCAACGCTCAAGCAACGAACGCTCGCATTCCTTTCTGCCCACCGCAGGCCGCCGGTAACGCTGAAGGACCTCGCGAAGCACCTGAAGGTGAAAGGGAAGGAGGAATACCGGTCGCTCCGCGAGCTCGTGGATGAGCTCGAACGGAAAGGAATTCTCGAGGCCGACGATCGCGGCAGGTTCCGCATGGTCCGCGGGCAGCCTGCGCCGGCGGGCGCTGCAACGCGGCCGGGGAAGATGGTGGGAACCCTCCACATGAACCGCCGTGGCTTCGGATTTGTCTCCGTGGAAGGGCAGGACGAGGACATCTACATTGCCCCCCGCAACCTCCACACGGCCCTGCACGGCGATGTCGTCGCCGTGATTCCGTTCGCGCGGCGGGCTTCCCGTACGAAAAAGACGGAGGACAACCGGACGGAAGGAGAAGTGGCGGAAATCATCACGCGGACCGTCACCACGGTGACGGGGCGGCTCGAAGCAAGCAAGACCTCCTTCTTCGTGGTTCCGGACGACGAACGCTTCGGCCGGGACATCTATGTGTCGCGGGAAGATGCAGCCCGGGCAAAGCCGGGGGACAAGGTGGTCGTGCGGCTGAACGAATGGACCGATGAACATCTGAACCCGGAAGGGGAGATCACGGAAGTCCTCGGGCTGGCGGGAGACGCCCGCGTCGAAGTCCTCAGCGTCGCGCGCACGTTCGGACTTCCTCCCTCGTTTCCCGCCGACGTGGAACGGGTGGCCGCGGCGCTCCCCGGCTCGATCGCACCGGCAGACCTCGAGGGCCGCGTGGATTGCCGGCGGCAGGCCGTGGTGACCATCGACCCGGAAGATGCAAAGGACTTCGATGACGCACTCTCCATCGAGCGGGTCGACAGGACCACCGTCCGGCTCGGTGTCCACATCGCAGACGTCAGTCACTACGTCCGGGAGGGAACACCCCTCGACCGCGAGGCCTACGCACGCGGGACCAGCGTCTACATGGTCAACGAAGTCATCCCGATGCTCCCCGAGCGCCTGTCCAACGACCTGTGCAGCCTGCGTCCCGATACCGACCGCCTGACCTACAGCGTCTTCATGGACATCGATGATCACGGATCCGTGACGCAGTACCGGATCGAGAAGAGCGTCATTCATAGCGCGCGGCGTTTCTCCTATGAGGAAGCGCAGAAGATCCTGGAGACCGGCAGGGGAGAGCACGCAGACGTGCTCCTCCCGCTCCTGGCGCTGTCGAAGGTCCTGCTGAAGAAGCGGCGGAAAAACGGGAGCCTCGATTTTGACACGGGGGAAGCCAAATTCAAATTCGACGCGGAAGGCCTCCCCTCGCAGATCATAAAGAAAATCCGTCTTGATGCGCACCGGCTGGTCGAAGAGTGCATGCTGCTGGCAAACCAGACCGTCGCGCGGCACGTGGGAGGCGCGAAGAAGGAGACGGAGGTCAGGCCCTTCCTGTACCGGGTGCACGACCTTCCCGACCCCGCGAAACTGCGCGAGCTCGGCACGTTCGTCCGGCAGTTCGGCTATTCGCTCGACGCGAAGGAGGGCGTCTCATCGCGCGAACTGCAGAAACTGCTCGACCGGGTGGAGGGCTCGGATGTGGAAAACGTTATCAATGAAGTCGCGCTTCGTTGCATGGCGAAGGCCGTCTACTCCACGAAGAACATCGGCCATTACGGTCTGGCCTTTACGCACTACTCTCACTTCACATCGCCGATCCGCCGGTACCCCGATCTGGTCGTTCACCGGCTCCTGTACGACTATGCCAGGGGGGTGGTGGCCGCGCGGCTGGAAGGGATCCGCAAAACCCTGCCTGACATCGCACGGCAGTCGTCCGACCGGGAACGGGTCGCAAACGAGGCCGAGCGGGCGTCGGTGAAAGTGATGCAGGTGGAGTACATGAAAAGGCACGTCGGGGACGAGTTCGCGGGCGTCATCACGGGAGTGACGAATTTCGGTGTTTTTGTTGAAATCAACGACCTGCTCGTGGAGGGGATGATCCCGGTAAGGGAACTCACGGACGATTACTATCTCTTTGACGAGAAACAGCATGCCCTCCGGGGAAGATCGCGGGGGAAGGTCTACCGGCTCGGGGATCATGTCACGATCAGGGTGCTTTCAGTCAATCCCGGCGACCGGAAAATCGACTTTGCGCTGGTGGAGTAAGAGAGAACCAATCGGCGGGGGAAAGCGTTAACATACTACGTGACAACGGATTGCATGTTCCCGGCCATATTCGTAGAATAGGATGAGTCGACTGGCGACCACAATCTTGCGAGGGGTGTCATGATAGTGCTCATGAGACGCACGGGATCAGGAGTGGCGATAGCCCTCCTTGCGCTCATTTTCCGGCCTGCGGCGGGGATCGCGCAACAGGAGGAGTTCGGGAAGAACAAGGTCCAGTACACGAAGTTCCACTGGTCGTTCCTTCAGACCGATCACTTCGACATCTACTTCTCCGACGGGGGGCAGTACCTCGCGGAGTTTACCGCCACCGCCGCGGAGTCGGCGTACACCTCGATCAGCAAGTCCTTCCGCTACCAGCTGGTGAACCGCGTCCCCATCGTTGTGTACAATTCACACAACGAATTCCAGCAGACCAACGTCATCAACGAGTACCTCGAAGAGGGGATCGGCGGCGTGACCGAACTCTTCAAGAATCGCGTTGTAGTTCCCTTTGAGGGCGAGTACCGCAAGTTCCGCCATGTCATCCACCACGAGCTGGTGCATGCGGTGATCAACGACATGTTCTATGGCGGCTCGATCCAGTCGATCATCGCGAACAACATTACCCTCCAGCTCCCGCTCTGGTTCAATGAAGGCCTTGCGGAGTACGAAGCGCTGAAGTGGGACACGGATTCCGACATGTTTCTGCGAGATGCCACGGTCCACGAATACCTCCCGCCGATCAACCAGCTGAACGGTTACTTTGCCTACCGCGGCGGGCAGTCGCTCTGGTGGTACATCGCAAACAAGTACGGCGAACAGAAAGTGGGCGAGATCCTCAACCGGATCAAAAGCACGCGGAACGTCGAAGCGGGGTACAAGGGGTCCATCGGCCTTGGCCTTGAAGAGCTCAATGAACGGTGGCAGAAGGAGATGAAGGTGATGTACTGGCCGGACATCGCGAAACGCGAGGAACCGGCCGACTACGCGCGGCGCCTGACGGACAACCGCAAGGACGGCGGTTTCTATAATACGAGCCCCGCCATTTCCCCCCAGGGGGACAAGATCGCGTTTATCTCGAACCGCAACGACTATTTCGAGGTGTTCATCATGAACGCCGCGGACGGGGCGATCCTGCAGAAGGTGGTCAGCGGATCGACCACCAACAATTTTGAGGAGCTGCACCTGCTCACCCCGGGGATCAGCTGGTCCCCCGACGGTAAGAGACTCGCCGTGGCGGCGAAGGCGGGTGCGGAGGATGCGATCCAGATCATCGATGTCGCGGAAGGGGACGAGGAGACGCTGACATTCGGGCTTGAGGGGATCTTCTCGGTCGAATGGTCGCCCGCAGGCGACCGGCTCGCCTTCATCGGCAACGCAAAGCACCATTCGGACGTCTATGTCTATGATCTGAAGACAAGGGACCTGACGAACCTCACCGACGACATCTTCAGCGACGGGCGGCCGGGCTGGTCGCCGGACGGGTCCACCGTCTATTTTTCCTCCGACCGCGGCGTGTCCAAGGCGGACGAGGCACGCGACATCCGCCATCACGACTACAGCCAGGACGATCTCTATGCCGTCACGGTCGCGACCCGCAGGGTCGAACGGCTGACCGATTGGGCGCACAGCAACGAAGGGTCCCCCGTCGTGTCGCCCGATGGAAAGAAGATCCTCTTCGTCTCGGACCGGAACGGGATCAACAACATTTACGAACTGAATCTCGACACGCGCCAGTGGCGCCCACTGACAAACTCCCTGAGCGGCGTATACCAGCTCTCCCTCGCGCGCGACGGATCAAAGCTCGTGTTCTCGTCCCTGAACCATGGCGGGTTCAACATCTTCCTGATGCGGAGTCCGTTCGACCGCGACCTGAAAATTGCGGAGCTCGAGCCGAGCGAGTATTACAGGACGCTCTTTTCGGCGGGGAGCAGGGAACGGGCAGAAAAGGAAAAGGAAGAGCCTCCTGCCATGGCGGTTACCGCTCCCGAGCCCGCCTCCTCCGACACGAGCGGACTCTACGGCAAGGAGATACAGATCGACTTCAGCAATTACGTCTTCAAGGACACCTATGAAGAGGCAGTCCCGAAGGATTCGACGATTGCACGCCTGCCGAAGATCGCGGAAAATCTCGACGAGAACGGGAACTTCAAGATCAACAAGTACAAGCTGAATTTCTCCCCCGACATCATCTACGGGAACGCGGGGTACGATACGTTTTACGGAGTGACCGGATCCACAATCATGGCGTTCAGCGATTTGCTGGGCGATCATCAGATCGTATTCTCAACGAACCTGCTGCTCGATCTGAAGAACAGCGATTTCGCCCTGCAGTATTACTATCTGCCGGAACGGGTTGATTTCGGGTTCGGCGGATTCCACAGCGCCCGCTTTGTTCTGGTGAACGATTTCTACGGCGGGAGCATTTACCGCTTCCGGACGTACGGCGCCAACGCCCTTGCGGCCTATCCCTTCGACCGCTTCAACCGGGTGGAGTTCGGGCTCAGCTGGTTCAACATATCGCGGGAGAACATCGAAGTGCCCGGGGAACCGATCCAGTACCGGACGGTGCTCCTCCCCAGCATGAGCTTCACGCATGACAACACCCTCTGGGGTTACATCGCCCCGATGACCGGCTCGCGGTACAAGCTCAACCTGTTCGGCACCCCGCACCTCGGGGCCAACGGCCTCAGCTTCCTGAACGTCACGGGGGACTACCGGACGTATCTCCGGCTCGGCCGGAACTACAGCCTGGCATTCCGGGTTGCCGGCGGGGGGAGTTTCGGACGAAACCCCCAGAAGTTCATCATCGGCGGGACGGAAAACTGGATCAACAGGGTGTTTGAAGGGGATTATGTCCCGCTGGAGAACGCCGAGGATTATCTCTTCCTCCAGGCGGGACTGCCGTTGCGCGGATACAACTACAATGCGGCCATCGGCTCGAAGTATGGCCTGTTCAATTTCGAATTCCGCTATCCGCTTTTCGCCTTCCTGCAGGCCGGGCCGCTGCCGATCGGGCTGCAGAGCATCGGCGGGGTGATGTTCTTCGACATGGGGTCGGCCTGGAACAGGGAGCGGGACTATGTGGCATTCACAAAGAATGCCCAGGGCGGGACCGTGACGCGCGACCTGCTCATGGGGATGGGGACCGGCGCCCGCATCTTCTTCCTGGCGTTCCTGGTCCGGTTCGACGTCGCGTGGGCGTGGACAGTGGACGGATTCTCGCAGCCAAAATACTATTTCTCGCTCGGCACGGACTTCTGACCGCGGCTTAATTCACCGGAAGTCTGACGGTAAAGACCGACCCCTTCTGGGGCTCGCTCGTAACCTCGATGCTTCCCCGGTGGAGCTCGGCGATCCATTTTGCGATCGAGAGACCGAGCCCCGTGCCCCCCATTTCGCGTGACCGCGCCTTATCGACACGGTAAAAGCGGTCGAAGATTTTCGCGATATCCTCCGCCGGGATTCCCACTCCTGTGTCGGCCACGCTGAACACCGCAACCCCGTTCTGCCGCGTCACCGCGAGGGTCACCCTCCCGCCTTCAGGCGTATACTTGATCGCATTATCGATCAGATTCAGAAAGAGCTGCCGCAGCCTGCCGCGGTCGCCCACGATCGTGATCGACGTGCCGCTTTCAAGCGCGACGCGGATCTTCTTCCTCGACGCGAGCACCTCGCTGTCTTCGTAGAGCTCTTCCACCAGCGTCTTCAAATCGACTTCCGAAAACTCCGCGCGGTACAGCCCCTGATCCGCCTTCGCCAGGGTGAGCAGGTTGTCGATAATCGAGGTGAGCCGGAGGATCTCTTCCAAGGTGCTTTCGAGGACGCGGCGGTATTCCTCTGGCGCCTTGAAGCTCCGGAGGGCAAGCTCGATCTCTCCCCGCACGATGGTCAGGGGCGTGCGCAGCTCATGGGAGGCATCGGCCGAGAACTGGCGGATCTGTGCGAAGGAGTCGCGCAGCCGCCGGATCATTTCGTTTATCGTGAGCGTGAGCCGCCCGATCTCGTCGTCGGGGGTCCGGACGGGGAGCGTCTGGTCGAGATTTTCCGCGGTGATGCGGCGCGCCCGGACGGCGATATCGTTGACCGGCGCGAGCGATTTGTTGGCGAGCGCAAGTCCCCCGAAGACCGACACCGCAAGGGCAATGGGCGCGAGGACGAGGAATATCCAGTAGAGACTCTGCAGCAGCTCGCGCACTTCCTGGAGAGGATACCCCACCAGGTACGTGTAGTCCCTGTCACGCGCAAGGGCGATCCGGATCGGCTCTCCGTTCAGCCATCCGGTCGTGAGGATGGTCGCGTTCACCCCCACCGTGTCGGTAAAGACGAGGCTGTCCGTTCCGAGATTGTACGACCGGTAAATGGCGGTGCCGCGCTGGTCCGTGAACTGGATGTACGTCTTCTTCGGGCTCTGGAGCGTGTGCTTGAAAATCTGATTCCAGATTTCGTCCGCCTCCTCCGTTGTGTCCCGGTCGGCCTCGCCGGGCGTCGTAGGCATCTGTCCCGCTTTTTTCCGGATCATCGTATCGATGGACCGCCGCCCCGGCCGCACCTTCCCGGCCTGCGGCTGGATGAAATCCCTGACCCACCGGACCTCGTTTTTCAGCGAGAGGTCCAGGTTCTCGGCAAGGGTGTTGCTGGTGAACATGTAGGAAATGGCCCCGAAGAGCAGGAGAGTGGAGAGCACGAGAAGCGTGTACCAGAACGTCAGGCGGGCGCGAATGGACTGGACGCGGGGAATCATGGGTCATTCCTCCCGCATGACATAGCCGACGCCGCGGACGGTGTGGATCAGCTTCGGCCATGGATCGCGGTCGATCTTGGACCGCAGGTGATTGACGTAGACGTCGATCAGGTTGGTGCCCGTGTCGAAGTTGTAGTCCCAGATGTGCTCGGAAATGATCGTGCGGCTGAGCACCCTGTCCTTGTTCCGCAGGAAGAATTCCAGGAGGGCATACTCCTTGGCGGTCAGGTCGATGGCGCGGTCCGCACGTTTCGCCCTGTGCGTGATGGTGTCCAGTTCGAGGTCCGCCAGCGAGAGCACCGTCGACTTTTCCATCGCGCCGCGGCGGAGAAGCGAGCGGATGCGGGCAAGCAGCTCTGCAAAGGCAAACGGCTTGGTGAGATAATCGTCGGCGCCGCTGTCGAGTCCCGCCACCTTGTCATCGGTCGCAGTCTTCGCTGTCAGCATGAGAATCGGCGCTCCGCCCCCGTCCGCCCGGTAGCTGCGTGTCAGATCAATGCCGGAAAGTTTCGGCAGCATGACGTCCACGATGAGCAGATCGTACTCCGTGTCCCGGGCCTTGCTGAGGCCGTCCTGCCCGTCATGCGCGGTGTCAACGGCGTACTGCTCCTCTTCGAGCCCCTGCTGGATAAACCGGGCAACCTTCTTTTCATCCTCGATGATGAGAATCCGCATGCTGAAAACTACGTCATTTCCCCTCCAGTTGCAAAACGCGTCCGGTGGACTCTTGCACATTTTTTCTCTATATTGACCCGCAATACGACAATCGGAACCGAAACAGGAATGAGATCCGCCGTTCTCCTCTGCTGTGCCGGCCTGCTGGTGTTCCCGGGATGCCTCCGGACGATCGCGGTATCGACCGTCGGAGGTATGGTAGACGAAGGTTTTGACGCGTTCACCTCCGAGGACGACCTGGACTTTGCCGAGCAGGCGCTTCCCGGAAACCTGAAGCTCATCGATGTCCTGATCAAAAATTCGCCGGACGATGTCCGGCTCCTCCGGCTTGCCAGCCAGGGGTACGCAAGCTATGCGCTGGCCTTCCTCGAAGGGAAGGACGACGCGCGCGCGCGCGCCTTTTACCTCCGCGCGCGGGACTACGGCCTCCGGATTCTCAGGCAGGATGAACGCCTTGCGCGCGCACTGGACGGCACGCCGGACGATCTCAAGGCGGAACTCGCGCGCCGCGACGTCGACGACGTCCCCGGCGTGTTCTGGTCGGCGTTCGGCTGGGGCGCCTACATCCAGCTCTCGCTGACCGATCCCGCCGCACTGGCCGATCTCCCGCGCGCCGAAGCAATGATGGAATTCGTGGCCCGCACCGATTCGGGATATTACTACGGCGGCGCCCACCTCTTCCTCGGGACCCTGTTCGGCACCAGGCCCAGAATGCTGGGCGGCAGCCCCGAGAAATCCCGCGCACACTTCGAAACCGCCCTCCGCCTCACCGGCGGCACCTTCCTCCTCACATACCTCTATTACGCCCGTTCGTACGCGGTGCAGACGCAGAACGAAGCGTTGTTTGAAGAGTTGCTGGCGAAAATCCGCGCAACACCCTTGGATGCCCTCCCGGCGTTCCGCCTCGGCAATGCGGTCGCAAAACGGAAAGCCGAAGAGCTCCTTGCCAGAAAATCAGAGTTATTCTGACCGCATCACCCATTCACCGGAGCCCCCGTGAAAGACCATTTGACTGCCCTCGCCGTGCTGGTTGCCCTGACGACAGCGCTGATCGCGCCGGCGGCCGCGCAGCAGCACACGATCAAGTTTGCCTCGATCGCTCCGGAAGGGAGCACATGGACAAACGTGCTGCGGGAATACGACAAGGCCATCCGCGCCGAAAGCAACGGCCGTTTGGGTTTCAAGATCTATGCCGGTGGCGTGCAGGGGGAGGACAAGGACGTCATAAAGAAGATCCGGCTCGGTCAGATTCACAGCGCGGGATTCACCGGCGTCGGGCTCGGGGAAATTACCCCGAAGGTGCGCATCCTTGACTCTCCGTTCCTCTTTCAGAATTACGACGAGGTCGATTACGTCTACCGCACGTTTGAAGGGGAATTCGACCAGGCATTCCGCGACAACGGGTTCGTCCTGCTCGGATGGGCGGAGGTGGGATTCGTCTACGTGTTTTCGAACACGCCGATCAGGACGCTCGCGGACATGAGCGGTGTCAAGATGTGGATGTGGGAAGGCGATGTCGTGGCGGAAGCGACGTTCAGGGCGTTCAAGATCAACGCAATCCCGCTCTCGGTCGTCGATGTCCTCACCTCGCTGCAGACCGGACTGGTCAACGGCGTGTACATCTCTCCGTATGCGGCGATTGCCCTGCAGTGGAATACACGGGTGAAGTACATGATGTCGGTCCCGCTGGCCGATGCCTGCGGTGCAGTGATCGTGTCGAAAAAGACCTTTGATGCGCTCTCCCCGGACCTTCAGGAAATTCTGCTCCGGAACGGGCGGAAGTACCTGACGGAGCTGACGAAGCGAAGCCGCCAGGAGAATGCCGACGCCATCCCCACCATGAAGAAGAACGGGCTGCAGGTGATCGAGGTGAATTCTCCCACCACCCTGAAAGAATATGCGGCGACGGGAAAGCAGGCGCGGCAGGCGCTGGCGGGCAAGCTCTATGACCAGGGATTCCTCGACCGCGTTGAGAAATCGCTTGCGGAATTCCGCTCCAAAAAAGAGGGAACCCGATGAACCTCCTCCGGTCCCTTGGCCGCGTTCTGACGCGCATCGAGGGATGGTGCCTTGTCCTGTTTCTCAGCGTGATGGTGGTGCTGGCCTTCCTCCAGGTGGTGCTGCGAAACCTCTTCGGCACGGGATTCAACTGGGGCGACCCGCTGGTCCGGCAAATGGTCATGTGGGTGGGGTTTACGGGGGCGGCGATTGCAGCAAGCAACGACAGGCATATCAGCATCGACGCGCTGACGCGGTTCATCGGGGAACGCCCGCGGCATGCCATCAAAACCGCGACCAATGCATTCGGCGCGGTGGTCTGTTATTACCTCACGGTCGCTGCGTGGGGCCTGGTCATGAGCGAGAAGGAAGCGGGAGGAGAAACCTTCCTCGGCATCCCGCAGTGGGGGGCGGAGGCAATTATCCCCGCCGGCTATGTGCTCCTCTGCACTCACTTCGCCCTCAACGCAATCGAAAGCGGCATCCTCGCGTTGGGCCGGAAGAAGGCGGAAACCTGAGCGATGGAAACCATCCTCATTGCCGCCGGGATTACGCTGATCGCCTTGCTGGGCGCCCCGCTCTTTACGGTGTTCGGCGCCGTGTCCATGCTCGCCTTTTCATCGGAGGGGATCGATCCCTCGGTGATCATGGTGGACCTCAACAGGATCTTCACAAATCCCACCCTGGTCGCCATCCCGCTCTTCACCTTCAGCGGCTACATGCTCGCGGAGAGCAAAGCGCCGATCCGGCTTGTGAATCTCGCGCGCTCCATTTTCGGGACCATTCCGGGCGGCCTCGCCATCGTCGTCCTTGTGACGAGCGCGCTCTTCACCGCGTTTACCGGCGCCTCCGGGGTCACCATCATCGCCCTCGGCGGGCTGCTCTACCCGATCCTCCTGAAGGAGCAGTACCCGGAAAAGTTCTCGCTCGGACTGATCACCACGACGGGGAGTCTCGGGCTCCTCTTCCCCCCGAGTCTCCCCATCATCCTGTATGCGCTGGTGGCGTCGATCAGCATCGACAAGCTCTTTGCCGCGGGGCTCATCCCGGGCATACTGCTCGTCGTGATTCTGACGGTGTACTGCGTCCGGCAGGGGAAGAAGTTCAAACTGCCGAGACATCCCTTCGCCTGGTCGGCCGTGGGCGCAGCCCTGAAGGGCGCCGCCTGGGAACTCCCGCTCCCCGTTGTCGTCATCGCCGGGATTTATACCGGGGCGTTCACGGCAACGGAGGCCGCCGCGGTCACGGCATTCTATGTCCTAATTGTCGAAGTGTTTGTTTACCGTGACCTCAAACTCTTCTCCGATATCCCGCGCGTCATGAAAGACAGCATGACGCTCGTGGGCGCGGTCCTCATGATCATCGGCGTCGCCATGGGGCTCACCAACTTCCTGATAGACCAGGAGGTGCCGAACCGGCTGTTCGAGACGACGCAGAAGTACATCCAGAGCCCCACGATGTTTCTCGTCGTGCTGAATCTGTTCCTGATCGTCGTGGGGATGATGATGGACATCTTTTCGGCCATCATTGTGGTGGTGCCGCTGATCGCGCCGATTGCACAGGCGTACGGCATTAATCCGGTGCACCTCGGGATCATCTTCCTGACCAACCTTGAGATCGGCTATCTCACGCCTCCCGTGGGGCTCAACCTGTTCATTTCAAGCCTCCGGTTCGAGAAACCGGTGTTTACCGTCGTCCGCGCGACGCTCGTCTATATGGGCATGCTCGTCGCGGCTCTCCTCATCATCACCTATGTTCCCTGGCTCAGCCTCTGGCTGGTTGACGCCCTCGGCGTGCAGTAGGCGCGCCGCTCCCTGACACCCGGCGCAGCGCGCATGCCATGATCATCCGGCTCACCCTTCCCGAGCGGCTGCTGCGCCGCGCACACCTCCTTCCGCTTCCCGTCATGGACGCCTTCGGCAGCGTCCTGTTCGGGCGCGTGCTTGCCATCGCGGTCCGGAGGGGCCTCTTCGAGGCACTCGCGGAGGGTCCGCTCGGTCCCGATGCGCTTGCAGAGAGGACGGGCATGGATGCAGGGGCCACCGCCCTCGTGGCCGATGCGGCAGTGGAAGCGGGATACCTGGAACGACGAAGGGGACGGTATGCACTCTCCCCGGAAGGGCGGCAATGGCTGCTGAAGGACTCACCCCGATCGCTTGTGTCGCTCATCCGGTATTTTGAAACCCTTCATGAGCGCTGGCGGACAGTCGAGACATCGATGGTCCACGGGCGGCCGGCAAACATATACTACGAGGCCTTTGCTGCCGGAGACTGGCGCGTCTACGTCCTGGCCATGCGGGACCTCGCACGGCTGGTCCTGCCGGTCGTGATGCCGAAACTCCGGCTCCGCGGCGGAGCGGCGTTGCTGGTCGATGTGGGCGGCTCACACGGGCTCTACGCAATCGAGTGCTGCCGCCGGTATCCCGGGCTGAATGCCGTTGTCATGGATTTCGGACCCGCCCTCACGGTGGCGGGGGAGTTTGTACGGGAAGCGGCGATGGAGGAGAGGATTCGATTGCTGGAAGGAAACGTGCTGCACACACCGCTTCCGTCCCCCGCCGACTGTGTGCTGCTGTTTAATGTCATTCATGGCTTCACAGGGGAACAGAACCGCGCGCTGGTGGGTCGTGCCCTCGCGGCGCTGCGTCCGGGCGGGAAACTGTTCATCCTGGACCAACTGCAGGACGATGGGGAAGGTTCCGGGTTGGGACGATTCGTCCCGTTGATGGTGGGGCTGAATCTTGTCAACGAAACCGGCGGAACGGCGCATCGCCCGGAGAGCGTGCGGGAGTGGTGCGCCTCCGCTTCGTCGACGAGGCTGCACCGGCTCCGCCTGCCCGGCCTGACGCTCGTCGAGATCGACCGCTGATTCCGCTACTCCATTTCAATCGGTTGTTCGAGCGTTGTCTCAAGGGTTCTGAGCCGGACAAGGTAGCGGCCCGGCGCCAGCCGGAGGTCCCGGACCCCCACAACGTATGTTCCGCCTTCCTGCATGCCGCTGACGAGCGGCGCGATCACCGAATCCCGCCCCCCCGGCGCCTGGGACACGAGCGAGAGATCCACGGAAGTCTTCCGTGCCAGTGAGTAGGCAATGATGCGTGGTGCACCGCCGCGGGTGGAAAGCGACGCGGAAAGCGCCGTTGCGTCGCTCAGTTTTCCCTTCAGCGCCAGAAACTCGATCAGGGTGGCGCCCGAGACCGGGGACGGAGGGCTCTCATTGTTCCCCCGGTCGACCGCCGAGACCGCGTAATAGTAGGTGGGGCCTGCGGGGGCATCCACGGTGTCCCAGAAGACAGTTTCGTTGCGTGGCGTGATCGCTGCGAGGGACCGCGGGTCATCGAACGGAATCTGGCGCGACGGCCAGCGGTACAGCATATAATGGTGGGGGCGTTCCCCGTCCGGTGCAGTCGCCGGGGGCACCCACTCGAGCTGGAACACGTTCGTGGCGATCTCGCTCACGCCGATCGTGAGCGGCGCAGGGGGCGCCTGCGAGTCTTTCCACGGCATGGGGGGGATTGCCGCAGGCGACGCATACCGGTCGCCCATGGTGGAGAGGCCCCGGATGCTGCTGAACCTGAAGAACGCCTCCCCGGCGGCCCGCGCGCGCCGCGCAGTGTCTATCTGTGCGGGTATCTGACGGAGCACGTCCGGTTTGTACGCGCCGATGCCTGCATAGACGTGCCGCCCGTGTGCATGTGCCTGCCAGTTCTGAATCAGCGCAGCGAAATCGGGGTCCCCATCGGTCGAACCGATGTCCCAGTAAAGCTGGGGTGCGATGTAGTCGATGATCCCCGCCTTGAGCCACGCCGGGGCGTCCTGGGCGTAGACGTTGATCACCGCCGGCGTTGAATCGCCCGCCGGCGCAAAGACCCCCAGCGGTGCAGCCCCGACCTTAAGCGAGGGG
>Ga0214473_10002971_pt1 | contig 20745 bp, 17 predicted proteins | sample RVTome_7_FD_203509 | JGI IMG/M metagenome (GOLD analysis project Ga0214473, IMG submission 203509) | Soil microbial communities from uranium-contaminated site in the Upper Colorado River Basin, Wyoming, United States - RVT98D197 | ecosystem: Environmental > Terrestrial > Soil > Contaminated >... | reverse complement strand
CGCGAAGGAGAGACTGTCGAGGTCGATCACCTCCCCCTCGATGTCGGCGCCCGGACCGATTTCAACCTGGTCCTGCTCATCAGTGATGGCTCGTCCATTCGAGTAGGAACACCACTGGTTGAGGGGGCGAAAGTCGCCGGGATGGTCGTTGGGCAGATCAAGGCGCCCAAGCAGATTGTTTTCAAATACATCCCGAAGGAGCGGTACCGGCGGAAGAAGGGACACCGCCAGAGTTACACCAGAATCCAGATCGAAGACATTCTCTTCCCCGGGGCGAAGCCCTCCAAGAAAGCGGAGCTCGAAGTGACCCCTGAGGGTGGGACAGCCGAGGAGATCGCCAAGCCGCGCAAGACGGCTTCGAAGGTCAGAGCTGCCAAGAAGGCAGCCATCAAGAAGACTGGGCCGGGTTCCAAGTCTGCAGCCAAGAAATCGACTGCCAAGAAGTCGGCCTCCAAGAAGTCGGTCGACGAGTAAGGACGGAGAAGGTCACCATGGCGCACAAGAAGGGCGGCGGTTCGACCCGCAACGGACGCGACAGCCACTCCAAACGTTTGGGAGTCAAGAAATACGCCGGAGAAGTGGTTCAGTCCGGTTGCATCCTGGTACGCCAGCGCGGAACGGCGATCCACCCAGGAGATAATGTCGGCCGTGGGGGTGACGACACCCTGTTCGCCACGAGCGACGGCGTTGTCACGTTCGATTACGCGCGCGGCGGTCGCAAGAGGGTCAACGTAGTCCCAGCCTGATTCAACGGTTACGGGCGCCTGGCCGAGAGGCCGTTTGAATCCCACCCCGGGGATCAGCGGCCGTTGGGTGAGGCGCCTCTCTGACGGGGAAAGGACGCACGGCCATGAGGCAAGGTATTCATCCCAAGTACTATCCGAACGCGACCGTCATCTGCGCCTGTGGAAACACCTGGCACACCGGCTCGACGGTTGAGGAAATCCACACGGACGTGTGCTCGAATTGCCACCCGTTCTACACGGGTGAACAGCGGATCGTCGACACTGAAGGCCAGGTCGATCGCTTCTATAAGAAGCTCCAGGCGCGACAGGAATACATCGACGTGCAGCAGGCGAGAGAGGAATCCCGGACCTCGCCCGATCTGCCGATCGCGGCCCTCGAGCTGGGCACGCGCGCCGAAGCGGCGCTGGCCAACGCCGGCATCACCGTTGTCGGCCAAGCCCTAGAGCGATTGGCTGAAGGTGAAGCGGCGCTGCTGGCCGTTGAGGGTTTCGGGCGGAAGAGCCTGATTGACCTGAAGCGCCGGCTGCGTCAGCGCGGGTTCCAACTCCCCGAATCCGTCGAAGCATCTTAGTCCCCTGAGCGCCTCGGGATCTCCGTATCGGGTCCCCGCAAAGCGGGAGTGACAATCCGCGTCTACCCCTTCTGGAAGCCGGAGCGCTCATGCCCCCTCCGGGTCCGGCTTGTGTACTCTGCGGGCCGACGAGCCTGTCAAGTTGCGGGAGAAGACGGCCGGCTGTTTCCTCGATGGCTAGGCTGGTGTACACTCGAGCTGCCTTCCCATACTGCATTCTTCGCCAACCAGGAGGCTCATGCGCAACACCTCAGGCAGCGTCGAAGTCATCACCGGGTCGATGTTCAGCGGCAAGACCGATGAGCTCATTCGCCGCCTGCGCAGGGCGAGGATCGCCAAGCAGGCGATACAGGTCTTCAAGCCGAGCCTCGACACACGTTATGGCGTCGGAAAACTCACTTCGCACGCCGGGACCGAGTTCGAGGCCACCCCGGTCGAGAAAGCAAGCTCGATCCTTGACCGCCTGGTCGCCGACACGACCGTCGTCGCCATCGATGAAGCGCAGTTCTTCAAGATGGATGTCATTCATGTCACCCAAGAACTGGCCAGGCGCGGATTGCGAGTGATCGTCGCCGGATTGGATACGGACTTCCGGGGCGAGCCGTTCGGCCCGATGCCCCAACTCATGGCGGATGCGGAGCGGGTGGACAAGCTCCAGGCGATCTGCATGGTCTGCGGAGATGCCGCCTCGCGCACTCAGCGCTTGATCGACGGTCGGCCGGCCCGGTTCGATGATCCGGTCGTGGTCGTCGGCGCGAGCGAAATGTATGAAGCGCGCTGCCGCACCCACCACGAAGTCCTCCGGGATTGATGATGAAAGACTACTCGGAATTCTTGCAGGAGGTCCTGATCTCGGAAGACGCCCTGCAGTCGCGCGTCCGGGAGCTGGCGGCAGAGATCAGCCGCGACTATGAGGACCAGGACCTGCTACTCATTTGCGTCCTGCGCGGGGGGGTGATGTTCCTGGCCGACCTGATGCGGGCGATCACAATACCGCACGCGATCGATTTCATGGCGGTCTCGTCGTATGGGGCTGGCGTCCGCTCGTCGCGTGGTGAGGTTCGAATCACGATGGACCTGACGACGGCCGTTGAAGGCCGCAACCTTCTACTGGTTGAGGACATCATCGACAGCGGCAACACGATCGCCTCGATTATGGAGTTGCTCAATACCCGCCATCCGAAGAGCATGCGCGTATGTGCGCTGCTGGACAAGGCCGAACGGCGTGAGGCCGTCGTCCCGATCCACTACCGCGGCTTCACGATCCCGAATAAGTTCGTTTTCGGCTACGGCCTCGACCTGGACGAGTACTATCGCAATCTGCCCTTCATCGGCGTCGTCCAACCGGACAAGTACGTGCCCCCGGACTGACCGGCCTCCATGTCGTCCTCCAACCCGCTTCCCCCCTCGATCTGGCAGGCCGTGCTCCGCCGGGCGGATACCTCCCCGGTCTGGCTGGTCGGCGGCGCGGTACGCGATGCCTTCCTCGAGCGTTCGACTTTCGACGCAGATTTTGCAGTCAAAGGAGAGGCGCGCCGGTTGGCGCGAGCGGTCGCCAACGAATTCAGCGGGGACTACTATGATCTGGATCGTGAGCGGGGCTCAGGCAGGGTGCTCATCGAGCTCGGCGGATCCGGACGCTGGGTTCTCGATTTCACGGTCGTGCGCGGCGCGAGCATTGAGGATGATCTCAGGCTGCGGGATTTCACGATGAACGCGTTAGCTCTGAGCCTGGAGGATCCTGGACGCCTCATCGATCCGTGCGGCGGGCTCCAGGACATTAGGACGAAGATCCTCCGGGTCTGCACCGACCAGGCCATCGACGACGATCCCATCCGCGCACTGCGCGCCGTTCGGCTTGCCACCGATCTTGGCTTTCGGATCGCTCCCGAGACCTTGCGCCTGCTCGCCCCCGCCGCGGAATCGCTCTCCAAAGTCTCACCGGAACGGATTCGCGACGAACTCCTGCACATCCTGGCAGGGAAGAAGCCGGCAAGTGCCTTCCGCTCCCTCGACCGTCTCGGCCTCTTGCGGGTGATACTACCTGAAGTCACGGCCTTGCATGGAGTCGCCCAGTCTCCGCCTCACGCGTACGACGCTTTCGAGCACAGCCTGGCCGTGCTGGACAACCTGGCGCGCCTCCTGTCTGTCCTCGGGCCGAAGCACGACCCCGAGGGCGCCTCCGACATGACCCTGGCTGAGGTGAGCCTTCGGCTCGGCCGATACCGGACCGAGCTGGATGCGCATTTGATGTCGAGTCTGACCTCTGGGACGCTGGTGCGACAGCTCTTGCTAATGTCCGCCCTATTTCACGACGCAGGCAAGGCTCTGACGCAAGAAATCGGAGACGATGACCGGATACACTTCACCGGTCATGAGGAGCAGGGGGCAGAGCTAGTCCGGGCCAGGGCAAGGGATCTCCGCTTCGGTGTCCAGGAATGCGAGCGGCTTGACCGTATTGTTCGATACCACCAGTGGCCCGGCGCGCTGGAGAAGGCCGATCACTTAACCCGGCGGATGATCTACCGCTTCTTTCACAAGACGGGGGAGGCAGGGATCGACATTGTGCTCTTGTCCCTCGCCGACCGATTGGGAATGTACGTTCCCCCGGTCCCACAAGAGGTCTGGGAGCGCCGCGTAGAACTTGGCCGAGCGTTGCTGGAGGCCCGCTTCGACGGGGGCTGGCTCGAGCCACCTCGGCTCGTGCGCGGTGACGATCTGGCCGCAATCCTCGGAGTTGAACCTGGACCGCAGCTGGGCCTCATGCTTGAGGTTATACGCGAGGCCCAGGCCGTCGGCGACGTGCAAACACCTGAACAGGCGGTCGCATTGGCGAGGGATATGCGTGATGGAACTGCATGGCCGATGGCGGGCGAAGATGATGATCCGGCCAATGCCAACACGGCGGGGGACGTGTGAGTGGGGGAGGCATTACCGGCCCTTCTTGTGACCCGGCTGCCTGGGAACGAGCGCTCACGCCGGGGATGTGGAAGCGACTGTTGCTGTCCGCCGGACCTCACTCAGCTTCACGGCACAGTTGAGTCGCATGGTTGCGCGTAAGATCCTCCACGTCGATCTCGACGCGTTCTTCTGCTCCGTCGAAGAGAAGCTCAATCCGGGCCTCAAGGGTAAGCCCTTCATCGTCGGCGGGACGCCCGACGGGCGTGGCGTCGTCGCTTCGGCTTCCTATGAAGCGCGCAAATCCGGGGTGCGCTCGGCCATGCCGACAGCCCAGGCGCTCCGAAGGTGTCCTGAACTCATCATTGTACGCTCGAGGCATGGGGCCTATGGAGAGCATTCGGATCTCGTCATGGATCTCCTCCGCCAGGCAGCACCCGTTGTCGAACAGATCTCGATCGATGAGGCCTTCCTCGACGTAAGCGACGATCCGATCTCGGGGGAAGCAATCGCTCGGCGGTTACAGTCGGAGATCCAATCCCGCTACGCTCTTCCGACCTCGTGGGGCGTGGCCACCAGCAAGCTGGTGGCCAAGATCGCGACCGAGATCGGCAAGCCGCGCGGGCTGATCGTCGTCCCGCCCGGGAGTGAGGCCTCGTTCCTGGCGCCGCTCCCGGTGAACATGCTGTGGGGTGTCGGTCCAAAGACGCAGCATCGCCTGGCCCAGATCGGGGTGGTGAGGATCGGCGATTTGGCGGCGATGGCGCCTGAGCGGATGCACGAAGTCTTCGGTGAGCGTGGCCCAGAACTTGCAGCACGTGCCACGGGCACGGACGACAGCCCGGTCGTCGCGCAGCATGAGGCGCGCTCGATGTCGAGCGAGACGACCTTCGCCCGGGATGTTGCCGACGAAGACAGGCTCAGGGAGACACTGAGATCGCTGAGCGAGGAAGTGGGCCGGCGGCTGCGGCGCTCCGAACTGGCCGGCCGAACGGTCCGCATAAAACTGCGCTGGCCGGACTTCAAGACGCTGACCAGGCAGGCTCGGCTGAAACAACCGACCGATCAGGATGGGGAGATCTTCAATGCGGCCTGGGAGCTCTTTGGCGGAGTCTGGCGCAGCGGACGGCCGGTCCGGCTGCTGGGCGTGGGTGTCAGCGAGCTGGGGCCGAAGCTTCGCCAGCTGGGCATGTTTGACCGATCCTGGGAACACGATGAGCGCCTTCTGGATGCGATCGATGCAATCCGCGCCAAGTACGGCCCGAGGGCTGTTCGTCGAGCAGGATCCCTGGACCGTGAGCATGATCATGAACGGGATGAGCGGAGTGACCACGATCCCGAGGACTCCCAGCGTCCTCCCCCAGCGCGGGAGTAGGCTTTCCGACCCGGTCCGCGGGCGACGGCCTCCGCCCAATGACCAACGGAGTGATGTCTGTTGAAGTCCTTGGAGGGAAAGGGTTTCTTCATCTGGAAAATCCCGTATTGCGACCGCGGGGATCCGGTGGCAATGGTGGAGCGCGCCCGCGCCGCTAGGCTTACCCACGTTCTCATCAAGATCGCCGATGGGGCCGCTTGGGCATATAACTATGATTACGAGACCAAGACCGATCTGGTGCCGCCCGTCCTAGAGGCGTTCCACGAGGCGGGCATCGAGGTCTGGGGGTGGCACTATGTTCGGGGAGATGATCCTCTCGGCGAGGCCCGCATGGGGATCGACCGGGTGCGAGAGCTGGGCGTCGATGGCTATGTCGTCGATGCCGAGATCGAGTACACCAAACCCGGGAAGAGAATAGCTGCCACGCGCTACATGACCGAGTTGCGCTCGGCCCTCCCCAGCCTTCCAATGGCACTCAGCAGCTACCGCTTTCCAGCCCGTCATTCCCAATTGCCGTTTGCCGAGTTTCTTCAGGGCTGCGACTACTCGATGCCTCAGGTGTACTTCGAGGGAGCTCACAATCCTGAAGAACAGCTCGAAATGAGCGTCAACCAATTCATGGCGCTCCAACCCGCACGTCCGGTCATCCCTACTGCGCCGACCTATGCGATGGCCGGCTGGCGACCTTCGGTTGATGAGATCCAGCGCTTTGCCCGCAAAGCCCTCGACCTGCGCCTGCCGGGGATGAATGCCTGGAGTTGGGACTACGCAACCCGGAGTAGTCACGCCGACATGTGGGACGCGGTTGCCGGCTTCGACTGGAGTCCCAGGCTGCCGGCCGACACCGTCCCCGAACGGCTCATCGAATTGCTGAACCAGCACGACGTCGGCTTTGTACCTGACGTCTACACGGATGATGCCGCGCACGTGACGGGGGCCAGGACCGCGGTCGGGATCGAGGAGGTCAAGGCCTGGTACGGTCAGCTTTTTGGTCAGCTTCTCCCGGGCGGTGCATTCCAGCTCACGAGCAAGAACATATCCGGCCGAACGGCGCATTTCACCTGGGCTGCGACCAGTGAGAGGGGACGCGTCTCAGATGGGAACGACACAGTAAGTCTGCGCGATGGGAAGATCCAGTATCACTACACCTATTTCACGCTGACCTGAGCCTTTCTTCCTCGCAATCAGTTCGCTTGGCCGAAGACCAGTCCCCGCCTTGGTTCCCTTCCCGACCTTCCCCTATCTTCCGGTCCCCGGCCCAACCGTTCGCCCGGGGATGACTGCCCTCACCGCCGCCAGAGCGGCCGCGCTTGGTTTACGGATTCGCCGCGTTCAAGATCTCTCTGGTGATAAACTAACTGCCATTCTCCTGATGTTGTCTTGATCCTTGGAGGAGGCGTGGCTTATGCGGGCAGGAGTGATCTATCCTCAAACTGAGTTTGGTAACGATTCGATCGCCATTCGCGACTACGCACAACTTGCAGAAAATCTTCACTACACCCATCTAGAGGCATATGACCATGTTCTGGGTGCCAATCCGGCTCGCCCCGGGGGCTGGAGAGGGCCGTACACGTACCAGACGCCATTCCAGGAAGTCTTCATTCTCTTCGCCTTTTTGAGTGGGGTTACACAAAGGCTCGGCTTCATGTCGGGGATTCTGATTTTGCCTCAACGCCAGACTGCCTTGGTCGCCAAGCAGGCCGCCACATTGGATGTGCTGAGTTCCGGCCGTTTTCGACTGGGTGTGGGCCTGGGCTGGAACGAGGTCGAATTCGTGGCTCTGGGGCACGATTTCCACACCCGCGGCCGTCGGATTGAAGAGCAGGTCATGGTGCTCCGCAAGTTGTGGACCGAGCCTCTGGTGGAATTCGCAGGTCGCTGGGAGCGGATCGAGGACGCCGGGCTGAACCCGATGCCGATCCAGCGCCCGATCCCGATCTGGTTCGGTGCCAGGGCTGAGCCGGCCGTGCGTCGTGCCGGCCGGCTAGGCGATGGATGGATCATGAACTACGGCGATCCCAAGGACGCTCAGCCCGTTCTGTCGGCCCTTGATCGTGGTCTGGCGGAGTCGGGCCGGACCCGGGATGACTTCGTGATCCAGGCCCGCCTGCCGTACGGAAAGGGAGAGCCGCAGGTCTGGGAAGATCTGGTCCGGAGATGGAGAGAGTTCGGGGCGACGCAATTCTCGTTGAACACGATGGGCGCGGGTCTTCAAACGCCGGCGGAGCACATGGATGCAATTCGCAAGTTCGCTGACTCGATGAGTCTGGAGGGAGTCTGATCCTCGATCGCCGACTGATCGTCCCAGTCTGCCGGATTTCGGCATATCCGGCAACGAGATCAGCCAGGCGGGCGCTCGCCGGTCATCAGCGGTCTCGGTCCTCGAGACGATAGGTGAGGCTCAGAGGGGCGACGTTCCGGAACATGGCGATCGCTGGACAGTAGCGCTCTTCAGACAGCTGGATGGCCCGCTGAACGGCCGTCTCGTCAATTCCCTGTCCAGACACGACGAACTCGATATTGATTTCGGTAAAGACCTTCGGATGATCTTGAGCTCGCCCGGCGTGCAGGAGGACCTCGAAGGCCGAGACGCGCTGGCGTTTCTTCGCCAGGATCGAGATCACGTCCATCGCCGTGCAGCCGGCGATGCCGATGGCTATCATTTCCATCGGACGGAAGCCTTCGGAGGCTCCCCCAAGGGATGGGTCACCGCTCAAGTTGACGCGGAAACCGCTTTCGGCCTCAGCCACGAACGACAGGCCGTCGACCCATTTCACACTCACTTCCATCTTGCGTTCTCCTGAATTCTGGCAATCTACAGGATGGGGCGGCGTTGGTCGTCAACGCATTGATGTGGGCGGACCCGGCGAGGGCCGGGGCTTGAGAACTCAAGCCTGAAGGTCTCGAGCGCTGTGGGATTCACGCGGGTTCTAAGGGTGAGCCGAGGCGCGGTATCCTCCAAGTGCGCGGATGCCCCCTGGTCGACGGCGGTGATCGCTCCAGAGACTGTAACGGAGCATGTTGCATGAGCTCCCAGTCATGCCGCCTGAGAACAGCTCTGGTACTCCCTATCGGCAACGGGATTCGCACATGAGTAGGTTGCCGGCCAAAGGCGGCCGCGTTACAGTATACCGCCGTCACGACCCACTCACCCAAGATCCGCCACGGGGCTCGGAGCGAACGTAGGCTCACGTGGCGGCACAGATCACACATCCCCTGCAGCGCAATCGGAGGTGACCGATCATTCCGGTCTCCGCCGAGTTCAGGTCAGCATGAGTCGAGCCGGGAGCATGAACCTCGAAGTCCAATCTGAAAACCTCCGCATGGAAATCGCTCTACCTTCCGGGACATGGTCGATCAAGGATCTCGCCGACGGGGGCCGCTTCATCGAGGGCCTCCGATTTGGGTGTAGCTGGAGGGTCGGCCGGTCCCGCCGCACCTGGCGCGGCGAGATGGGCCGAGGCCGGCCGTGCGAATCGAGTATCGACGACCCGCCACGTCCCCTGTGCGACTCGCTGATGGTCGAGCTGGTGCTTTCCGATGGTGTGCGCCTGTATCTCGACGCCTGCGTGAGTCAGGAGCATCCGATCCTGTATTGGAGGCTCCGGCTCCAGAACCATTCCGATCGCTCAATGGAGTTGGACCAGGTGGAGATGCTCCGGCTCGACTCCCAGCCCGGCGAGGCGCCCTTCTTCGACACGCCACCAGGGGAAATGGGCTTCTTCGCGAATGGCTGGCAGAGCTGGAATATCACAGGTGCGCTCTTCGCCGAGGATCGGTTCCCTCGGACGCGGCTCGGGCCACTGACGCTGCCCTTGCGGCTGGGGGCAGCCGCGGCACAGCCGCACGGCCGAGGTGCTTTCACTTCGGAGATGTTCGGGGCGCTGGGAGACCGGGTGAGCCGGGCCGGGATTCTCATGGGTTTCCTCTCTCAGAGTCAGGCGTTCGGAGGGGTGGAAGTCGAGCTCGCCTCCTCCGGGCCTTTCATTCGCATGTGGGCGGATTGTGACGGCGTTCTCCTTGCGCCCGGGGATAGCTTCGCCACCGACTGGGCCTGTCTGCAATTCCTTCAGCTCGATGAAGATCAGCCTCTGGCCAGCTACCTCGACGAGGTTGCCCGATTTAACCGGGCCAGGGTCCCCAGCGAGGCCAAGACTGGCTGGTGTTCGTGGTATCAATTCCTCGAGTCGATCACCGAGGTAGACCTGCTCGCTAACGTCGATTGGGCAGAGGCCCACCGCAATGAGCTCCCTCTGGATGTGATCCAGCTCGACGACGGATTCGAGGCAGAAGTCGGTGACTGGTTTTCGACAAACGCCGGTTTCCCCACCGGGCTTGAGGGGGTCAGCCGGAGGATCCATCGGGCCGGCCTCGTCCCCGGCTTGTGGCTCGCTCCCTTCGTGGCCAAGCCGGGCGCACGGATCCTGACGGATCATCCAGAATGGATCTTGAGGAACCGGATAGGAGCCCCGGTCAATGCCGGGTTCATCTGGGACTCCTTCACCCGCGCTCTGGACGTGACACATCCGCAGGTCGTCGACCACGTTGATCGGCTGGTGACGACGGCGGTAGGCGAATGGGGCTTCGAGTATCTCAAGCTCGACTTCCTCTATGCTGGTGCGCTTCGGGGGAAGCATCACGATCCGCGCCGGACACGGGCGCAAGCGCTTCGAACGATCCTCGAGCACATCCGCCAGGCAGCTGGTGAGGCGACTACCCTGGCCGGCTGCGGCTGCCCTCTTGGATCAGGAGTAGGTATCTTCGACGCCATGCGAATCGGGGCGGACGTGGCCGTTCGTTGGAACCCGGCCTACAAGGGGCACGAGACGCTGTTGCGCCGCGAACGCGACTTGCCGTCCGTGCGCAATGCGATTCAGAACATCATTACCCGCGCGCCCCTCCACCGGCGCTGGTGGATCAACGACCCCGACTGCCTGATCTTGCGGCAGCCGCATGCCATTCAGATTCCAGGCCATGATCGCCATCCATATGGGGTAGTGGGCGAGGTTACTTCGATGGCGGAGTCTCTGTCCCGAATGCGGTCGCGGCTGACACCGGACGAGACGATAAGCCTGGCGACCATCATCGCTCTATCGGGTGGGAGCCTGTTCGTTTCCGACCATTTGCCCAGTCTTTCAGCCGAACGTCTGGATTGGCTGGCACGCGTGTTGCCTCCGCTCCCGGCCGGCCTCCGAGCGTTGGACTGGTTCGATCACACACAACCGTCGATCCTCGTGCTTCCTTTGGAAGGGGCGGCAGGCATGTGGAATCTGGTCGCCCTCTTCAACTGGGCCGACGAACCAGACGAAGGCTCGTTGAATCTGAATCTCCTCAAGATGGAAGCTGAGGACTTCCGAGCTGTGAGCTTCTGGGATGGTCACTATCTCCCGTTCAAGGGTCCAAACCTGGTGTCAACTGCTATCCCGCCGCACGGCGTCCGTCTGTTCTCGGTCCGACCCGCAGGTCCTGGACCGGCTTGGATCGGAGACACTCTGCACATTTCTCAGGGCCTGGCTGTCTCGACCGTGGAAGTGCATGGCAGGAGCCTTGCGATGGGGCTTGAGCTCGGGCGGAGAGCTTCAGGGACGGCTTTTCTGGAGCTCCCATCCCTGCCAAAGCGGTCGACGTTGGACGGGGTCCCTATCGAATCTGTCCAGGTCGGGTTGAATGTCCATGCGATGCAGCTCAAGTTCGACGGCGCCGCAAGACTCGAGATCGAATGGTGATGGCATGACATTTCGGAGGCCGCGCACCGTTGAGCCGAGCCGGACATTCCTGCGGCGGGGATTCTTGGAGCTTCCCAGATTTCTGTGCCTATTCCCGGTTCTCGCCTGGATCTTGATCGGCTGCTCGGTCATTCCTGAGATTCATCGAGAGTCCGTAGTCTCCACCCCTCGGGCCACCACTCTCGCCCTGTCGCCCTCACCCCCCGGCGCGATCTTCCCCTATCCGGCCGCTCTGCTCTCATTCAATGAGGGGAACGGCGAGTTGAATCTTCTCGGCGAGGCAGGTCAACTGCTCGCCGGGCTTGGGGCCATCTCGTGGGCTGATCCGGGTCGACTTCGAGGCGCGCCAGTGGGTCTGCTCGGAGGAGACCCTCAGAGCGTGCGATTCGCTTACCTCTCAGACAGCGGGGAGGGCCTAGGTCTATTCGTGCGATCCGCGGTTGGTATGGTCAGACTGGATGAGTTTCCACTCGGCTCACTCCTGGCAGGAAGTGCAAATGCGAGATACCTCGCCGTTAGCGCGCCACGCGCGTCAGGCTCTTCTGACCAGATCGAAGGCACCGTTTTCCTGATCGACCCCACACGCCGGACAGGATTGGATGAGCCAATCGCGGATGGCCTCGATGTCGACATGGTCCCGTTGCGGGTCCAGGTGGAACAAGACCAACCAACGGGGATCGTGTATTGCGTCGGACACGGCGAAGAACAATCTGGCGGAGACCCGATGTGTGCGGGACTCTTTAGGATCGGGCTTCCTTCCCTGGAGATCGGAGAGATTGTACCCAACGACCTGGACATCCTGGCACTCTCTCCTGATCTGCGGTTCGTCGCCCTCGTCAGCACAGATCGGGTTCCCCCCGAGGTCCGTGTTCGAAATCTCGAGACCGGGATCGAGCTGGTCTTCCGGTCGGAGCCTGGCGTCCGGGTGGTTCGCGCCGGAGCGATCTCCCCGTCTGGGAAACGCATTGCCTGGGCGAACGAGAGCGAGGGGCCGGGAGGGGCAAGCATCCCGGGGATCAGCCTGGCATCCACCGCCGGCGGCCCGGTCACCGAGCTGGCGAGCGCATCATTCACGGAGGCCGTAGGGGCGCAGGTGTCCGGGGTGTCTCCGGTCGGCTGGCTCGACGAGGAGCGCCTGCTGCTCGAGATGACCACTCCCCGCGGACCGGCCCTGTATCTACTTCGCATGCAGGAGGGTAGGATCGATCGCCTCGCTTCCGGCCGGTTTGCCGGGTTTGTCTACCAGTAGACGACGCCATCGCGGTTACACTTATTCGAGGACACGACGGCGCACGTCACAGACCAGCCGGCCTGCATCGCGACCGGCGCCAGGCTCGCACTCAGCGGCCCACCATCAGGAGTCATGGTGCCGGATCTGACAATTGACCAATCCGTCGGCCTGATCTCCGTCCTGCTGCTTGCCGGCCTGATCCTCGCCATCTGGATCGGTTGGCGGGAGCTTCAGGCGGCCAGTCGCCTGCCTTTTTTCCTCCTGCGCCGGGAACGGGTCACGCGTGCCTGGCGTTTGTTGTTGATCGGGCTGGTCTTCGGCTTTGCAGCGGTGGTCGTTCATTTCTTCGGGCGCCAGGCGGTCTATCAGGTCTTCCCCCCCACGGCTTCCATCACTCCGACACCCACCATAACCTTGACGCGCACCATTACCCCCACTGCGACCATCAGTCTGACCCCGACGACTACGGTCTCGCCGACCATCACCGCGACGGCGACGATCACGCCGACGCCGCGCATCCCGGAAGCACTGACTGTTCTCTTCCGCGAGACGATAACACCCTCGCCGGAGGCCGCGTTCAGTCCGATTGAGCTCGCCACCAGACTTGACACGCTGAACCGCGCCATTCAACCAGAGGCCGAGCTTGAGAATCCTTTGGGGAAGCTCTACGGCGCGTTCACCTACAACGACATGCAGGATGGCGTTCGGTGGACGGCCATCTGGTATCACGGATCGACCGTTGTGTGCGTTGAGAGCAATCCCTGGGATGGGGGAACGGGAGGCTACGGTTACACTGAGTGCCAGCCGTCCAGCGGCTGGGAGGCGGGGGAATATGAGATCCAGATGTTCATCGGCGAAACATGGAAGGTTTCGGCCCGGTTCACGGTAACTGGCGAAGCCGTCTCACCGACCCCGACCGCCTCGCCTTCCGCGACAGCGACCGTCAAGACTCCGACACCGACCGCCTCGCCTTCCGCGTCGGCGACCGTCAACACTCCCTCGCCCTGAGGCGCCTCAGGCCGCGTGTCCTTCGCCTAGTTTGAGAGCGGCGTGGGTCAGATCGAGGACCGATTTGTACCCACGCTCTACGGGCTGAATCTCGACGAACTCCAGCAGACTGTGCGCTTCACCGCCTCGCGTAATCCCCACACAGATCCCCGGCAACCCGAGGCTGAGTGGGATACTCGCGTCGGTCGACCCCACCTCGAGCAGGACCCGCTCTTCGCCCGCGTCGTTGAGCGCCCGCTGAGCCGCCAGCACCAGGGGATGGCTTTCCGAGATCCCGCCGCCGGGTCTTTCTCCGATTGTCACCACCTCAATCGCGACATCATGGCCGGAGTGCTGTTTGACGCGCGCATTCACCTGGTCGGAGAGCGCCTCAAGGGTCTCTTGGGACTCGGATCGGAGGTCGAGCTCCATCCAGGCGGAATGGGCGATGGTGTTGATTGTGGTTCCCCCGGAGATTAGACCGACGTTGAGCGAGGTGCGGCCGTTGCCTTTCCTGGGCACGGCAAGCAGGTCGGAACCCAGTCGGAGCAGGGTGTGTATCGCTGAGGCCCTCCCAGCGTGGATCCAGGCGTGCCCGCCGCTGGTCTTCGCCGTGATCCGGTAGCGGCGAACGGGCAGGGCCCGGTGATAGACGTGGCCGAGGGCCATGCCCTCGAGACAGATGTAAGCGGCGATGTCCCTCCCGAAGCGTGAAACGACCCGGCGCATACCTTGCAGATTGCCGAGCCCTTCCTCGCAGACATTGGCCACAAGCCACACGTCACCGGGAAGCTCCGGGCTCGGTAGGTCCTCGGCAAGTTCGATGAGGGCGGCCAGAGCGATGGCGTTATCACCGACGCCGGGCCCCACAAGCCGGTCCCCTTCGAGCCTCGCTTCGACGTTCGCCTCCTCTGCAAAGACCGTATCCAGGTGGGCGGTGATGATTACCGGCAGCCCGGCTCCGCCGGCAACAACCCCATATAGATTCCCGGCGGAGTCGATCTCGACGCGCTCGAGCCCAGCATCCCTGAACTCGACCTCCAGATATGCCGCCCGCCGGCTCTCATGAAAGGTCGGGGATGGGATGGCCTGGATCGCCAGGGTGCGTCCGATCAACCGGCTGAGATCCATGGCTAAATCCGGGTGACGAGGGGCCGGAGGGCGTTGAGCCGGGCGTTTGCCAAACCTGGGTGCGCGCCGACCGCGTATAGAGCGCCGTGGCCCTCGATTGTGAGCGAGGCGGAGACCGTCCCACGCAGGCAGGCATCCACCAGATCCCCAGTGTCCGCCAAACCGGTTAGAAACCCGCCGCAGAAGGCGGCTCCGACCCCTGTGATGTCTCGGACCTTGGCCGGGTAAGCCGGAACGATCCACCGCTTGCCCGACCCCTGATCCATTGCATAAGAGCCGCCCGAGCCGCACTTGATGACCGTGAAGTGGCAACCCATCCCGCACAGTTCTTCGGCCATGTCCCACAGATCCATCGTCGCTGGCCGAAAGAATGCCCGGGCTTCTTCTTCATTCGGCAGGAAAGCCGTGACCCCGTTCAAAAGGCCCGGCATGGCACGCAGGAACCCCGGTTCCATGTAGGTCTTCGACGGGTCAATGGTGACCACGCTCACACCCAGCTCTCGCATCCTGGCCGGGAGCAGACTGTGGCATTGATAGTCGGCCGGACAAATGTGGGCTCCCCGGATCTTACCGGCGGAGGCAGGGACGTCATCCGGCCTGACGGACAAGGGATCATACGCCTCGCCCTCGGCCCTCCTTCGAGCGAGCGGTTCGAAATTGATCAACTCCTTGGGGAGTGGTATGTTCATCCTGAGGAATTGCGGGGCAGGCCTGACTTCGGATCGAACCTCCGGAGAGGTGTAGACGAAGAACTGTCGGGTTTCAAGTGGCTCTTCTACAATCCGGACCCCTTGAACATCGATCCCTGCACGTGAGATCTCGTCGAGCCAGCCACCCGGGAAATCTGATCCGACACGGCTGAATACGCGGCTCCGGGCAGACCAGACTATCGCCCCAGCGGCTGAATAGACAGCTTCGCCCCCGAGTACGCCGAGGAAGATCCCGCCGTCGTGCGTGATATAGAAATCCTGGTTCAGACTGCCCAGGAATGCGCAATCGTTTCCGTTGGATGCCATCGGTGCTGATTATAGCGGCGCCGAAGGGGCGCGACAACGTCGGGCGAGGACGGCAGGTCTTCCAGCGCCCGACACCCCAGGGGTGGCTATCGAAGGGATCGTGAGGGCTGCCCTGCCGGTTCAGGGTATTCATCACGGATCACCGTGGAACCCAGCCTGAACGCAGGAGCGGGCTTCCGACGGGGATCACAATCTCGATCCGAAGGAAACCTCCAGGCTCCGAGGGAAGCTGGCCTGAAAACTCATTTGTGCGCAGGGCGCCGATCTCCAGCTTGAGGTGCCGGTTCCGGTTTCACTTGACGCTGAGCGGACTTCAAGCGCATGAGTGCCGGCGTCCGTCATGCCGCCAACGCAGTGGGAATTTGGAATTCGGGGCAGTTCCCCACCCATGACGTGGTGGGAACAACCAGAATCGGACCGATCCTTCTCACGGTCCGACAAAAGTGTGTATAATACTGGCACAAGGCAGCTGGGGTGTGACGAGCTGCCGAGTTCTTTCTCGCGGGGTCTCCTTCATGTCGACGGCGAATATCTTGCTCATTGAAAGCAGGCGTGCAAGCGCGCCGTCCTACGCTCCCGCACTAGAGAGAAAAGGCTACGAGGTCAGCGTGGCACACAAGGTTGATGCCTCGCTGAACGGGATGAGCCCGGCAAAGCCGGATCTCGTCGTTTTGGATGCAGCCTCGATGCAGACGACGGGCACCCGCATGTGTCGGACTACCCGATCGATGCTGGATGGCATCCCGATCATCCTTGTCGCGCCCCAGGGGACGCTGCCGGACGCCGGATGCGGGGCCAACGTCACTCTCGTCCATCCCTTCACGCCGCGCAAGCTCCTCAACCGCGTGGCACGTTTGCTGCCGGCCGACGAACGGTTTGCGCTGGTGACGGGTCCGATACGCCTCAACATGGCCCAGCGGACTGTACGTTGCCACGGGCGCGAATCGCGCCTGACACCCAAGCAGGCCAAGCTTCTCGAGGTCTTCATGCGCGGGCCAGGGAGATTGATGACACGCGAGGCGCTCATCCGCCAGGTCTGGCACACCGACTACACGGGTGACACGCGGACTCTAGACGTCCACATGAGCTGGTTGCGCCGGGCCATCGAGCCCGATCCGTTGCGCCCGCGCTATCTCAAGACGATCCGTGGGATGGGGTACCGCCTCGATCTTCCCGGGCCTTCTTGAGCCCAAGCTCGGTCTACTGAGTCGGCCCTACGCCGCCCCATGGGGCGGCGTACTGATTATTCGCTCAGGAAATCGATTCCAATCCCCGAAGGGACCCCTCACGGGCGTAAGCACCCCACTTACTCCTGGATTGCCGTTGCCCGGTCCTGTCAGCGGATCTCGACCTGCCGCGTCGTGAACCATACCCGGCCGGAGGCGTCCATGACCCGGACGGCGATGGTGCGCGACCCGCGGGATGCGTACTTCCAGGTCAGGCGGAGGGGCAAACTCGCTGCCTGCCACCCACGCGCCTGGTGCGACCGGCTCCGGAAGACCCCTCCATCGTAGGCCCAATCGACTTCCCAACACGTGACATCGTCTGGAAAGCGCAATGAATGGGCCGCGTATACACCCGTCAGGCTGGCGGTCGTTGTCCGCCCTTGGACCACAACCGATACCCTGGCCTTTCGAGGCTTGACGCCGGGAAACCCCTCCTCTTCCAACACCTTGTATGCATGAACTGCCGGCTGGAGAAGAAGTCGCCGGTGGGTGGCATTGACGGCCAAAGGCAGACGATCACAGGTGATCCATCGACGATCCAACTTGTCGGCGACGACGGCGGTCGTCCCTGACCCGCAGAAGAAGTCGGCCACTCGATCGCCGGCATTGCTGGAGGCAAGAATGATTCTGTCCAGGAGTGCTTCTGGCTTCTGTGTCGGAAAACCGGTCCGCTGCCGGTGGAGACGCGCCACGACCGGAAAATACCACCAGTCTTCGGGGACCTTGCCTCGCTCAAGATCAGGCAACTTTCCAAAACCGGCTTTTGGCGAACTGGCGAAGGTACGCAGGGTCGAAGCGTCGTAAGGGACACGCACGGCGTCGGCGTTGAAGGTGTACTTCGATGACTTCGTATAGACGAGGATCGTATCGTGTTTGCGTTTGAACGCCCGGCCGATCGGGGAGGGGCCGTGATAGACCCAGGCGATCTCGTTGAGCAGCCGATCCGGGCCGAAGATCTCGTCCAGCATGACGCGGGCGTAAGCTGCCGCATGCCAGTCCAGATGCAGGTACAGCGTTCCTGTCGGCGACAGCAGTTGGTGCATGAGCTTGAGGCGGGGGTGGAGCATGTCCAGGTATTCGGCTCCATCGTGCCAGATGTCCCGGTAGCCTTGGACGGTCCGCCAGCTTGCGGGTCGACGCGAGTCCTCACCCCGGCCCACCCGAGCCGCATATGCCTTGCCGCTGAGAAATGGCGGGTCGGCGTAGATCAAGTCGATTTCCTGCGCGTGCTCGGCAAGGAGCGCGGCCATCACCGCCAGGTTCTCGCCCAGCACCAAGAAGTTGTCTGTCTTCTGGCGACGTCCGTGGGGTCCGGAAGGGAAAACTTCTGCGACCGGGGTCAGCTTGACCGGGGAGTTGCCCTCCGTCTGCTGCTGCGACCAACTCAACCGAGCGAAGGGCTTTCGGCGGCGATCTGCTCTCATCGACGGCGGACGAGGGTCATTTGTGACCGAAACGCTCTCCTAGCACATCCGCCAACGACGGGTGGCCGATCTCCTCAAGTTCATAGCGGACGCGCTGGGTGGGCTTGTTCAGATCAAGGATGCGGGCGAGGTCGATCGGGGTCCCAATCAAGACCAGATCGGCCGGTGCGTTGTTGATCGTCTGCTCGAGCTCGCGGATCTGCCCGTCTCCGTAGCCCATAGCTGGCAGGACCGCACCTGTGGTCGGGTACTTCTCATAGATGGCTGATATCGATCCGACGGCAAACGGTCTGGGGTCGACAATTTCGGCCGCACCGAAGCGCTGAGCGGCCACCCATCCCGCCCCAAAGGCCATGCCGCCGTGTGTCAGGGTCGGCCCGTCCTCCACGACCAGGACACGCTTGCCCCGGATCAAACCGGGATCGTCGACGAATATCGGAGAAGCAGCCTCAATCACCTGGGCACTGGGGTTGAGTGTTGCCAGGCTCTGCCGAACCTGCAGGACGTTCTCGGGAGTGGCGCTGTCGACCTTGTTGATCACCACGACGTCCGCCGCAATGAGGTTTGTTTCACCCGGATAGTAGCTGGTCTCGTGACCCGGACGCAGAGGATCCACAACCACGATGTGCAGGTCGCTCTTGAAGAACGGAAGGTCGTTGTTGCCGCCGTCCCACAGTATGATGTCGACCTCTTGCTCGGCCTGGCGAAGGATCCTCTCGTAATCAACGCCGGCGAAGACCGTGATCCCCCGGGCAAGGTGTGGCTCGTACTCCTCGCGTTCCTCAATCGTGCAATCGTTTGCTTCCAGGTCATCGTAGCTGGCGAAGCGCTGCACGGCCTGCTTCTTCAGGTCACCGTAGGGCATTGGATGGCGGATGGCTGCCACGCGATAGCCCAGGCCTACCAGGATGTCAGCCACCCGGCGGCTGGTCTGGCTCTTGCCACTCCCGGTGCGGACGGCACAAATGGAGATGACCGGTTTCGCGGACTTCAGCTGGGTGGCGTTGAGGCCGAGCAGGCGGAAGTCGGGACCACAAGCCAGGATCAGTGAGGCCCGGTGCATAACATACTCATGAGAGACATCACTATAGGAAAAGACAACTTGGTCGATATTCTCTCTGCGAATGACATCGACCAGGTCGCTCTCGGGGAAGATCGGAATTCCCTTGGGATAATGCTCGCCGGACAACTCGGGAGGGTAGAGGCGACCCTCGATGTTCGGGATTTGAGTGGCAGTGAATGCGACCACTTCGTAATCCAGATTGCCGCGAAAGTACACGTTGAAGTTGTGGAAATCGCGACCTGCGGCCCCCATGATCAGCACGCGTTGACGAGGCATAAGTTGGAGAAGTCCTCCTGTTCGAGATCGACAGTCCGACGATCGGACGCGCTTCGGACAGACTGCTACATCACATCCGGCGCCTTGATCCCCAGCAGCCCCAGGCAGTTGGCGATGGTTTGGCGCGTGGCCGCCGTCAGGCGGAGTCGTGCGTCGCGGATATCATCACGATCTGCCTGGAGGACCGGCACGGCGTGATAGAAGCCGTGGAACGACTTCGCCAATTCAAATACGTAACTGGCGATCAAGAGTGGCTTGTAATCACGCGCCGCTTGCTGAACGAGTATCGGGAAGCGTGAGATCAGATTGATGAGGGTGGTCTCGTGCTCCGAAAGTCCGTAACCAAAGGAGGCCGCTTCGGGCAACCGGTCGACCTTCTTCAGTATGCTGTTCGCCCTCACGTGTGCATTCTGGATGTAAGGTGCGGACTGGCCGTCGAAGCTCAGCGCCGTCTCCCACTCGAAGACGATGTCCTTCGTGTTGTCGACGGACAGCATGGCGTAGGTGAGGGCGCCCAGGCCGATCTGACCGGCCACTTCCTCCCGGCTTTCGGCGGAGAGTTCGGGATTCTTCTCAGCAATGATCGCCTTCACCCGACGAACGGCCTCCTCATAGACGTCCATGAAGTAGATGACATTTCCCTTACGCGAGGACAGTGCTCCGGCCGGCAAGGTGACAAAGCCGTGGGCCAGGTGATAACACTTTGCTGCCTGAGGGAACCCCCAGAGCTCGAGGATCTTGAAGACCTGCTGGAAGTGCAGGCTCTGCCGGAAATCGACGACGTAGATCGAACGATCGACGTGGTACTTCTCGAACTTGAGCCTGGCCAGCGCCAAGTCGTTGGTCATGTACAGGGCGGTACCGTCGCTGCGCAAGATCACCGCCGTCCGATACTTCTCCTTCTTCATCCCGAGCTTCTCGTCGATCTTGACGATCACCGGCCCATTGTTGGCGCGTTCGTCTTCGGCGATCCCTGAGGTGACGAGTTCTTCGACTATCGATTTCCCCAACTCGGCTGCCTGGCTCTCGAGGAAGAAGACGTCAATCGAGATTCCCAGTAGTTTCAGGACCTCC
>Ga0214473_10002970_pt1 | contig 20747 bp, 20 predicted proteins | sample RVTome_7_FD_203509 | JGI IMG/M metagenome (GOLD analysis project Ga0214473, IMG submission 203509) | Soil microbial communities from uranium-contaminated site in the Upper Colorado River Basin, Wyoming, United States - RVT98D197 | ecosystem: Environmental > Terrestrial > Soil > Contaminated >... | reverse complement strand
AAACTTGGGGGTAAACTCGACCGGAAACAGAAAGAAGCTAAAACGTATTACTATCTTAGCAAGACCCATGAGCAAGCCGATTGAAACTTCATCAAATTCGGGTTAGATAATGTCCTCTGACCTTGTTTTCAAAGCTAAAGTCGTTGAACTGATACTAATGAAAGAACCTGAGGATGCCATCAAGATGCTGAGCCAACACTACCGAGTTGAGGAGCCGCTGCTTAAAGTGGGGCGTGCAAAAGGATATTCCTCCAAAGTTCTAGGTGTGTACACCTCGAGAAGAAAGACAATACTTGTAATAAATAGCGACGTTCTTTACAATCCGTTTGTCATAATACATGAATTCTATCATCACCTCAGAACACATGGGCATTTGCATAAAGGTACAGAAAAATATGCAGACATATTTGCAAAAGACTTCATAGAAGCATATCGCACCCTACATGGGCGATTATCTTGAAAACATTAGAATTAAGCTCTTATTTAGAAATTGAACGCTTAGTAGATGCGCTGAATGAGAACGGGCGGGCTACAATAAGCGCTTACTGGGCTATTTGTCAAGAAGGCGACAGATACATTGAAGATCTCTCTTTTCCTGTAAGCAGAAGAGTAAAAGGGGAAGTTGAGAAGAAAGCCAAACGACTTAAAGAAACTGGTAGAATCGGTGTTATACCAAAAGGCCGCAAAATCGCATGGAGCCGTCTAAGCACAGTGGTGCTACGGGATTTGCGAAAATTAGGCTTCATTGAACTGGAGAAGCATGGTGAAAGAACATTGATTCGGCCACTTGTCGGCAGAATTATTCTTAGGACCGGGAAAAGCTCGATCGTTACTAGATTCGAAGATATCGTTGAAATACATAATCTCATACGAAAGTTACGAGGAAGTTCCAAAACTCGACGCAGGTTTGAACTGCGTCTGCTATCTGAGGTTCAAGGAACCGCAGAAATTATCTTTCCGTCCAAACAGGATGATTAATTTTCATATTCTGATGGAAAATAAACTAATATGTAACATACCTTATATATATACGTATTAAATTAATGATGGTTGAAAGGATTTGCCGCAAACTAAGCCCATAATCAGTATTGAGAACGTAGTAGCTTCTGCATCGATAAGCCAAACTGTGGATCTAAATCAAATCACTAGGGATTTTCCAGATGTTGAATACCACCCAGATCAATTTCCAGGTCTGGTCTTCAGGCTAAAAGCCCCTAAAACTGCCACTCTGATTTTTAGCTCAGGGAAAATGGTTTGCACCGGGGCAAAATCTGAAGAGCAAGCGGTAAAGGCTGTACAGACTGTGGTTCAGAAACTGCGGAAAGGTGGGGTTGATATCCGCAACGAAGCTGTGATAGAAATCCAGAACATTGTCGCATCGGCTAGCCTTGGTGGGAAAGTTCACTTAGAAGAAGCTGCGAGACAGCTGCAAAAATCTATGTACGAACCAGAGCAGTTCCCAGGATTGATACATAGAATGAGCGACCCAAAGACCGTAATTCTGTTGTTTGCAAGTGGAAAACTAGTGTGTACAGGTGCGAAGAAAGAAGGTGAGGTTTACCGTGCGGTGAATAATTTACACGTAATTCTTGAAGAAAAAGCGCTAATGCTATACTAGACCTTGTTTTTGTTTTTCTTCTTTATCTGAGCTTCTATCTTCTTCTTCTTATCAGATGCTATTATATCCATTTCGTGAAGTGTTTTCGTTAACTCCTCTATGTTCGTCACGCTGTTTAGCCTAACTTTCTTATTAGACAGATTATCCTCGCCTCCCTCTAATCTATCTATCAATACAATAGCGTCGTTAACTACTCCGCTTTCGTTTCTAATTGTGTCTATAGTCTTAACTAGAGCCGTTCCTGTCGTTATCAAATCATCCAAAACTAGTATTCTGTATCCTGGTTTTAGTACTCCTTCAATTTTCTTTGATGTTCCGTAACCTTTCTTATGCTCTCTAACGTAAATCAATGGCTTTCCGATATCATATGCAACTGCTGATGCGAAAGTCAATCCTGAAGTCGGTACTCCACATATCGCATCAAAATTACTCAATCCAACCCTATTCTTTATGATGTGAATATACGCCTTAACAGCCAAGTCAAAAGCATTTGGATAACTTGGTACAATTCTAAGATCAATATAGTATGAGCTCAACTTACCGCTTGAAAGTGTAAACTTGCCGAACTGGATAGCTGAGGTATTCACAAGTATTAAGCTAAGTTCTTTAGCTAACTGTAATCTTTCCTCTTCAAACTTCAAATAATTTACCTATCTAACCAAAGTACGCAATAACCATTATTAATTCTAAACGCTGATACAGATTAAATAGCATGGTTAGTGCAGGGTGTCTATGATACTGTATGCCTGAGATTTGGTTTCCCTACGGGCCAGTGGAAGTAGCTATCAGTCTAAAAGTCGAAAACCTATTCGAGCATATTGAGTCAAAATACTCGCCTATGTCAGAGGAGTCGATAGGTCAAGTAATTGCTGGGGTAGATACAAATGAAAAAACCTGTATTCTATTACCAAACCCAAGCAAAGTCTCAATTGAAATCGTTAGGAGACTTCTGCATGAATTTATGTCGAAGAACATATCGCTTGACACCATCAATCTGGTGTCTGAAAAACAATACCTTTCACACATAAGAAAATCATTAAGCGAAGTTCCAGTTAAAGTATCTGAGTCCGAGTCACCAACCGAAGTTTCTGGGAAAATCGATAATATCGACATTAAACTCCCGCGATTATTCAACGCATCGGATAAGAGAATAATCATTACAGATTCAGGATTTGACCCTCTTTTCGGATACGCGGGAGGGCCGTCAACATTGGTTAGATATTTGAAAGGCCCATTAATGGCAGAAGCCTTCAAGAGACGTGATAGTGACATCCCCCAACCTGGTACCGAAACAAATCCATACAGGTTTGCCAAAGAAATAGCAGGTAGCATCAGTAATCTACTATCTATAGAGGTGATAAGTGACGGAAATGGCATTTCAAGTCTCTTTTCTGGAAATATTATTGATGCACAAACAGCTTCATCTAAGACACTACGTGAGTGCTCATACGTTAGTGGTTCTGATGATTTGCGTGCGGTTATTGTTAGCGCCGGTGGATTAGATTTTGACTTGACTTTGTCCCGAAGTCTTAGAGCGCTTTACAATGTCATGGATGGAGTAAAAGAGAAAGGCTATGTTGGGTTAGTCGCCGAGTGTTCAGGTGGGCTTGGGTCGGAAGCACTAAAAATGTTTGTTTCTGGGCGCCTAGATATGGCGTCAATTCGTAAAGAAGATTATGTTGATGGCCTTGAAGACTTGGTATATCTCAAAGAGGCTCAAAAGAGATACAATTTGATGCTTGTATCAATACTGCCTACTTACTATGTTGAGATGAAACTTGGATTACGTCAATTTAAGAAAGCCGGTGACGCTTTTTCACATATTCTTAGCAGTTCGGGTGCGAAAACTAAAGTGTCAATAATTTCTAACGGCTCATTAACTCTTCTCGCAAAAGCCTCATCCTCGCAAATCAACGTTTAGAAGTTTAGAGCAAAGTATGGGTTACCAGCGATTGCGAAGAAGTAAATTGCGATAATTAAAATTATTACGCCGCCGAACGCAATCTTTCGTGATTGAGAAAGTTCTGAAACCTCGTCAAGTGGCCTAGCCTCAGGATTTCTTCTAGAAAGAATAAACACGAAAAGAGCCATAACCCAGAAACCAAGCATGACCAGAATAGCTATGCTGAGAAGCGTAGCAAAATAATGTTGCCTTCTAGACAACACTGCACCAGCTATATGCCCTCCGTCAAGTTGCCAAGCAGGCATTAGATTTAAGAAGGTTATTAGGAAACCAAGTGTAGCCGCGAAACTTAGCGGTGACAAAGTAACCACTGTGTCTTTTGAAGGATTGTTGAATAGAAGAACCACAAACTCTGTAAGTCTATCAACACTAACACTTTGAAAACCATAATTGTCTGCAGCCACCATAGTAACTGAAACTGCTGTAAATCCTCCTGCCAATGCAACAATTAAAGTGACGATTAACCCAGCAATTGGCCCAGATATTCCCAGATCAAATAATGCGTCGCGATTAACTGGCGGGTCCTTGCTTGAAATAAATGCTCCAAACGTCGGTAGAACAGTTGGTATTCCCGGAATAAAATACGGGTTTGACGTCTTCATCCCGTGCCTGGCAGAAGCCATTTTATGGCTTAACTCATGGAACCCAATTATCCCCATAACCCCAGCTACATATAAAATAATCGTGTAGACAGGATTGTATCCTGGAATGGAAGGGGTTCTGAAATATCCATCGATAGCCACCGTCACGATAGTTAATATCAAAAGTGCAATAGGTTTGAAACTCCTGTCATTCTTGCCATAATCAAATGAACCTACTCTCAGGGTAATGTTGTTCTCACCCTTCCTTAATATTGCGAAGTATCCTTTTGGCTTCAAGATTTTCATAAGAGCCTCAAAATCTTTCTTCAATGTCTTTGAACCAGTTATTTCAAATTCTAATGAGCCATCTTCTCTAAAGAACTGATTCTTGACTAACATAATTGACGTTACTGTTGAAACAATTGTGTCTGAAGAAAACGGAGCTGTTGAATCTTCTGAATCCATACCCCTTTACCTTGCTTAACAACTTTCTCCCTATTCTTTAAGATTTACCTAAGTCTATTTCACGCTTTTTTCTGCTAATCTATGGAATTTGATACTGGGACGTAATTAATTTAGTGTTACATAAATCTTAATAATAAACAACTTGTCTAACGTGTTAGGCATGGAGAATTTATTCATTAAGAGCTTTGGGGATTACCAGATAAGGCAGTGCGTAGAGGAAGATATTCAAAACGTAGTGTCGATAAACATGGTGAGTCTTCCTGAGCATTACTCAGACTATTTCTTCGAAGATCTGTTGCGATCATCACCTGAAAGCTTTTTGGTAGCTGAAACGCGCAACTTGATGGTTGGGTATATTATGTGCAGAATAGAACATGGTTTTTCAAACTTCAAACGCTTCAACTTATCAAAGAAAGGGCACCTCGTCTCAGTAGCGATCTTGGAGCCTCACAGAGGAAAAGGACTAGGCGAACAATTGGTAAAATCTGCGAGTAATGCTCTCAAACTAAAAGGATGCTCTGAGGCTTTTCTGGAAGTAAGAGTTTCAAATGTAGGAGCTGTTAAGCTATACCAAAGACTTGGCTTTAAAATCATCACCACAATGGATGGTTACTACAGAGACAACGAACCAGCTCACCTGATGAGCCTCCAAATAATCTAGTTACTCAATTGAAAGAATTTGGCATCTATTCAAGAATACAATGGACATACTTTATTACGAACAAATTAAGCGATAACGCAACAAAACGACGCTCTAGATACAATCTTTGTCGGAAGTCACTTTACCATATTTCGACACGTATTGATACAAGGTAAAATAAAACGTTTGAACTTGCCCTCAAAACAACTCAAGTCCTTCAACGTTAACGAATCAGCCAATAGCATGCTTGTCTTCGGACCTCAAATCTGCTTTGGAATTGATAGAAAGTGAATTAAGATGCTGGATATGTATCGTCAAGTCGATTAATAAGCTAGACAAGTAGTATCTCTTCAGCGCCAAAATACGACTCAATAACGCCCGATACGATTACAATTTGGATAAGTAAAATCAGTTTTCAATAGCTTATTCTCTAGATCTATAGTACACTCTGTTAAAGGAGTAAACAGCCTCAACTGACGAATCTATTGAGCATTAAGCCGGGTTGCATCTGGTTCTCACAAATCTTGATTTTTAACTATACGACAAGGTCATCTCTTTTGTACAGTGAGGTATATCATTAGCGTGTTCACATGTAATCTTACTCGTCCGATGTTGATATTGAAATGTTAACCTAAAGAATAAATATGGAGTTTATTCTCGCAAGTTTTGATAATCTTTGCCGAGTGATAAATCTGTCGGAGGAATACTTTTACTTATAGGCGTTGTAGGAATAGTTGTTTACGGTTATCTGCTTTTCCTTGCAGATTCAGCGATTTCACTTCTAATATTAAAGTTGACAGCGTTCTTTGCGGTGGCGATGATTTTAGCTATAGTAGCTTGGATCGGCTACACTATGGCTACTACACCTCCACCTGAGCCGATAGATGTCAGTGAAACAACTACCACAACCCCCGTAGAAGAGACTAGTCATAGCAATATTGAGTCAAAATCTGAATCAAAGCGGGAATCTAAGACGGCGAAGAAGTAAAGATTACTGATGATGTCATCATCATGAAGTCGCTGTCTTAAGATCTAAAACTACTTGGTACCAGCGAGGTCCAACTTCCCTGACAATATTATGGCTAATCAACTCGTATTTCAGATTCGGGTTATTATTCAAAGTCTTTAACGCCTCATTATGCGCATCCTTGTTCCGAATAGAATAAACATGCGTATAGTAATGGATGACTCCTTCTGGGGGTCTTAAAGCGCTTACAGCCACATCCAAGTAGTTAGATGATTGCTCTGGAAGCGGCATCAAAACCCTGTTAGCCTCACCCTTAATGTCATTGACTACTTTTCTAGCATCACCTAGGATCGGTATTATTCTGTCAGTTAACTTGTTAATCTTAATGTTCTCAATCATTAGATCATAAGCTGCTTTGTTCACATCTATGCTGTATACTCTAACATCAGGCACTTTCTTAGCTATTATTACTGAAAAAGCACCAACCCCTGCGAATAGATTAGTCACTATCTCTCCGGGTTTTACTAACTTAGCTATTCTGAGTCTTTCCGTGGAAAGTCTAGGTGAGAAGTAAGCTTGAGCAAGATCCACTTTAAACATGCAACCATGCTCTTTATAGGTTGTCATGGTCTTATCTTCACCGAAGATAACCTCCAAATCTCTTGTTCTGTATTCACCAGATACCGGAGTTGTCTGAGCCAAGACAGTGTTAACCGTCTTAACATTCTTGATTAGCGCTTCACCAATCAATTCTTTTCTGCTTTGGAGTGCCTCGGGAATCTTTATCACGGCAATGTCACCCACAATGTCAAAGCCTCCATAAAGAAGAGAAATTTCCTCATCACTTAGAATCCCATTCAAAGCCTGTTTCAGCATTCGTGACATAGAGCTACACCAAATAACGATGAATTAAGCCAGATTCTGCCAAATATGTATTTCGAAGAATGAACTCATTAGCTGAACATATCAAGACTTTTCTTAAGGTACACTAGCATTCGCTGTTCGCTCATTATTTAGTTTTTCAGATTTCTTCATTTGGTGGGTCATCATTATCTTGGTTTGGTAAGTTCTCATTATCTTGGTTTGGCGGGTCATCATTATCTTGGTTTGGTAAGTTCTCATTATCTTGGTTTGGTAAGTTCTCATTATCTTGGTTTGGTGGGTTTTCAGTTTCTTTATCATTAATTGTTTCTTCACTCGTTTGTTGAATATTTGTTTCTTGCTCGTTTTTCTTAGTGCGCAACTCAAGCATGAAAACAGCTGCTATTACTATCGCTATAACTATATAATTTAAAGGAGGTGCTAACGCTGTTGTGATTAACCCAATTTTGGGTATGGTGAATATGACTGTTCCAATGTAATCTTTGGAAGTCACACGCCAATCATCAGGTCCGCTGTTATGATCCCCTTTAGTTGCTATTCTTCTGGTTATGTCTTCATATATGTTGTATACTCTGTGTACTATTACCTTATTTCCATAAAGAGGTTCTTGGAAGACAATGATATCTCCGCGATTCAGACTGATAAAATCGATTCTACCGTCAACTATGATTATGTCTCCTACTTCCAGTCTAGGAATCATGCTTCCACTCGAAACAACGAAGAATGGTGTTGTTGTTCCAAATGCGATCGTTAAGGCTATCCAAATTACAATCATACCGAGCAATACTGCACCAATACTTACAAGAGCTCTAGTTAACGGACTGCGCGATCCCTTTTTTGACTCTTCAGCCGGATTCTGATCAGCTTCCATGTTCACGCACGTTTGAAGTTTAAATGATCGGTATCTATATGTTGCGCTTTCTAGTATTCGTTATGTTGTGAGGTCTAGATGGCGTCTCGGTCAAATACCTTTTCATCACTTGTCAGATTAACTCTGAATCTTCATCGACGCCTTCATTGATCTGTTTTTCTTTGATTTAATCATTTGGAATAGTCATGTTTCAAATTTTCTAATAGCAAAGGTAATTCTGAGAGCGATGGTATTGCGTAGTCAGGCTCGCTTTGGAGTAATGTTTTTACGTTCGTGGGGCCTGTTGGAAGAGCAACTGAGATAACATTCGAATTTTTAGCTGCTTGAACATCGATTATGCTGTCGCCAATGAAAATCACGTTTGCGGGTTTGATTGAAAGTCTTCTCAAAGCTTCTCTGATGGTTGCGCCATCTGGTTTCCATCTCTCAGCATCTTCTCGGGTCACTATTGTATCTATTAGATGAGCGAAATTAAGACGGTTTATTACAGCGCTCGATGCTGCTTTACCATTGTTAGTGACTATCGCAGTCTTAAGATCATTTTTTTTTATCGTAGTTAAAGCTTCAAGTGCAAAAGGCATAAGGTTTGTTTGGCTGGCCGCCTTAACCTCATATTCTTCAATTATCCTATTCACGAATGCAAGGAGCTGTTTGTACTTACCGTCAGATATCTTACCTTCAACTCTCCTCAGCAAAATTGAAATAGATACTTTTTCAGCAGTATTGAATTCTCCGAAATTAAGCTTGTTTAGCTCTACAATTATCTTTTCTCTGGATGATTTATAGTCAAGACTATACTTCGTTAAAGTTCCATCCAAGTCAAAAAGTATTGCCCTTAGATCCATAGTTATCTGGTGATGTATTATCGATGAAACTGGTATTTAATCCATTTTACTAAATTCATTCATCAAATCTTACATTTTATCTATGCGCAATTCTTTTATCCTATTCCAAGTAATGTAATCTTATGAAGATAGTGGAATGTGTCTACTGGGTAGGCGTCAATGATCACCAAACAAAACTATTCGAATCCCTATGGAGCCTTCCAAAAGGTGTAAGCTACAACTCATATCTAATTACTGGAAATAGTAAGAATGTCTTAATCGACACTGTTAAAATAGGATTCTTCGATACCTTTCTTGAGAATTTGAAGCGTTACATCGATCCGAAAGAATTAGACTACATCGTTTTAAACCATGTTGAACCTGATCACGCAGGCTCATTATCAAAAATCCTCTCTGTAGCGCCGAAGGCATCAGTAGTGGGCAGTGAAAAGGCAATTGATTTTGTGAAAAAATATCATCCGATTGAATTCAATTCAATCGTGGTCAAAGACGGTGAAACCATAGATTTGGGTGAGAAAACTCTGAAGTTCTTCGATGCGACTTACATTCATTGGCCTGAAACGATATTCACTTATCTCGTTGAAGACGGCATTCTATTCTCAGGAGACTCGTTTGGCTCGTTCGGATCTATAGAAGAGCATATTTTTGACGACCGAGATGATAAAAGTGTTTTCCGAGACGAGGCTAAACGTTATTTCGCGTCAATCGTCTCCCCTTACTCTCCATTCGTAGTAAAGTCGATTAAGAAACTTGAAACATTGAACGTTCCGATCAAGGCCATCGCCCCATCTCACGGCCTAGTTTACAGGAATAACCCATCAGAAATAATATCTCTATACAGGAATCTAAGCTCCTGTATACTTGAAAAGAAAGTCGTCATAGTTTACGGGTCAATGTATGGGAACACAGAGGCCATAGCCAATGCAGTGGCGAAAGGTGTAGCTTCAAGAAACGTTAAACCAGTTATCTTCAATATATCATACGCTGACATAAGTGAAGTACTATCCGAAATATGGACTGCACCAACTATAGCTATAGGCTCTCCGGTTTATGACAGCTTCATTTTTCCACCAATAACAAATCTACTTGAAATGATCAAACTCAAACGAATTAAAGCAAGAAAATTCGGCGTTTTTGGGAGCTTCACTTGGGGTGGAACCCCGCTTGAGCAAATGAGAAAACAGATAGAATCTTTGGGCTCTGAAATAATCGGTCCAACAATAAAGTCTCAAGGTTCCCCAACTCAGATTATCCTAAGCGAAGCTGAAACCCTTGGTGGAATGTTGGCTGATGTGACCATGGACAAAGTCAATGAAGCATCGTTAAACAAGACTTCATAAAACTCACTAATATTCAGCTTATTCATATTGCAATTAATCTGCTTACCGTGTAAACTCTGCTAAGATACTGTTTGTTTGACGCCTGCCGTTATCTTGTGTGCTGCTCCCAGTTGCCTATCGACACGCATTATTAGAGAGCCTGTTACGATTGCAGTAATTGCTGCAAATATAAGCTGCGTGTTTGCAGGTGCTATTGAAATTAAGTAGCCTGCAACTAACATTGCGCCTGTGTATAAGTGGATATTGATTGTAGCTGCATTTGCAGGTACTAGATTCATTGTTTGCGAGTGAAACGCTAAAGCATACTTTACTGCTCTAACCGCTAACGGCAACGTTAACAATCCAAGTAAAGTCTGTACAGGCATCACTCTTGTTGCAACTGATAGTATTATTGACGCATAAGTTACGATTATCATCAATGCATATCCAACGGCTGCTTTACTCTTTCCCAGCCTAATGACTAGGTGATTCTTACCTATGGCTTTGTCAGCGTTGTAATCAGGAAATTCGTTAATGTAAAGCACGGCAGCTATTAGAAGAGCAACAGGCGTCGCCGCTACAAAAGTTGTTAGAATCGACTCCATGCTCAAGTTTCCAGTTTGAACAAAGTATGCGCCAAACGTTGCCAAGTAGCCCAAGTTCAAACCTACAACAATCTCTCCGATACCTCTAGATGCTAAACTCAGAGGAGGTGAAGTATAGAAGAAGACTGAAGCCAGAGCCACTAACATTACTGCAAATACCGGCCATCCAGAAGTAAACGTGAAGAATATACCCACTAAAGCTCCTACGATTAAGAAGAATACTCCTCCACTCATCACTTCAAAAGGTGTAAGCAACCCTAGCTGAATAGCTCTGCTCCCACCGCTGAAAGGTCTTACAAACTCTTTATTGATTCCATCAGTTCCACTCTTATGGTCAAAATAGTCGTTTAGAATGTTAGCGCTTAAGTGAAGAGAAGCTACTCCAATCAGCGCTAAAGCGAAGAATAATATGTTGATCTCTGTTGTTGTTGTTGCCGCTATCGCCGTGCCTAGAATAACAGGAATAATGCTAGCTGTCACGAATGGGATTCTAGCTTCAATTGACCAATTCTTCAGTTTTCTTTTCAAAAGAACAGTATCATTTTCAGAATTCTTGTTTTGAGGAAACTCAAAAACAGTTGGAGGTATCCCCTGAACAATCTCACTTGCTAATCTGAACTTTACTATTTCAGGACTGACTCGAATCAAATCAAGCTTGTCAGTGTTCTTCGTATCAACCATATACTTCACAATCGGTGATTTTGAAGCCACTTCTTTAAACCAATTCTCACGCGCATTCTCATCATGGACTATCTCTGCGAAGCCTGTTACCTCAACCTCTGTAGCCGCAGGAAAGTCCCCCTCATATTTTAGAACCAACAACGACACATTTGAATTCTGAAGGATCTGAACAGTTTTAGGATCACCTTTCAAAGACGAAAGATAAAAGTTAAAATCGTTATCATTAGTAAAATGCATCATACGAGACCGAATTCTTGACCCGTTTTGCGTAGCCACAGAAGTCTGTGGAATAATCTTTAATATTGAAAGAATCTCTTCTCTACTATGTTGGACCATCAAGTATTAGGTGTAAGAAATACTATTCTTAATATCTTTCCATTGCAAGATTCATGGTTTTGAGAATAGTTATCATGATTACATCTTTTAACTTTGTAAAGAATTAAGCGGTGCCACATAAAGTGTACTTGATTATGCGCAAACATTTAATTCAAGAGTGAAGCAGGGTGGCTCGAGCGGTCGTCGTCTAGCGTCAACAGATAGTTTGACGGACAATCTGGTCAGGACATTAGCTTGCCAAGCTAGTAGCCCGGGTTCAAATCCCGGCGACCGCATTCTTTGAAAGCGGAAGGTAGATGCTTTAAGTTATAACACTTAATCTATAACGAGTTGATTAAGGCTCTATTGGTTTTAATGCTGTTTGATCCATTCATTTTGAGAATACGTTTAGACATCATTGTTTTTCAGATACATTTCGAGAAATAACTTCTTTCATAGCGTTTTTCCATGTTTTGCTGTACTTGGAGCTTTTCAAAGAATCTCAATATCAAAATATTACTCAGATATTCAGAAAGTAATTAATATTTCATAATGAAAAGTTTAATTTATTATAATACTAGTGCTAACAAAAATCTTTATATTCTAATCTATTTCTGACTACTTGATTATTATGAATAATAATAACAACTCTAAAAGATATGTATTAACAGCACTAATAATTCTATCATTCAGCACAATCTTACCCACATTAGCATATGCAGCACCACTTGCTCAATCTAACGCAGATTGGCAGTATGTGAATGGAAATTCTTGGGGCTGGAATTACAATTCTCAGACTCAGATAAGCAGCACTAACGTAGATAAACTGGAAGTCAAATGGATATTCCCAATAGCATCAAAAGCAGTCGCACCAGCTGGGCTTCAGGCATTAGGCCTGCAGGAAGGCGCAATGACACCTCCAATTGTAAAAGATGGAATAGCATATATCACAACAAACTTCCTTAAGACATACGCTGTAAATGCGAAAACAGGAAAAGAAATATGGACGCACGACTACACTTTCGACGTAGCAGCAGTAGAAAAAAGGCTCCCATGGGTCTTTGGTGGATTGCTCACATCACACCTTCACGGCATAAGATACTGGGAAGGTCAAGATTCAATCCTTTACGAAGGGATGGCCTGCGATATTTTGGCAATCGACGGTAAAACCGGTGAAGAAAAGATAAGAATGGAAGATTTATGCCTAAATATTCCAGGTAACGTATACAAATATAGAACATCACCGACAAGTCAAGCTAACCTAGGAACTTGGGATAAAGGTCGACAATTAATCATTGTTATACCGGGTCAAATGCACAGCACGACCTACGTAGGTGACGCAAGACACATAACGATGGGCATAAACTACGACACAAAACAAGTAATGTGGAGAGTATTCAGCTTCCCACCTCAGGATGTTCCAACTAAGGACTGGGCTCTGCAGGAATGCGCCATAGGTTACTTCCAAACAATACCATGTACAGAAGTCGCTGCAAAAAATCTGGCTCAACTAGAGTGGGACTGGGCATTTCCAAATGAGAAACCAAGCCCATACGGAGGTGTAACTGCAAACTGGGGAACACTAGTCGTTGATGAAGACACAGGCGTTCTATACACTAATACCGGAAACCAAGGGCCATACTCCAACCTCACATTGACACCTGGACCAAGGCTTTACGGTAGCACCTTAATGGCAATCGACCTTAACAAAGGAGTTAGAAAGTGGTGGCTTCAACCATTCCCACACGACCCATATGACTACGACTGCAACTGGGGTGGAATACTAGCTGAAACTCCAACGCTGGGCAAAGTCTACATGAAAGGCTGCAAAGAAGGATATCTCTATGTAATAGATGCATCTACAGGTAAACCCTTGCAAGCTATAGACGTAATTGTTGATCAAATAGCATCAGGTCAATTAACTGCCGCAGGGGCCGCAAAAGAACCTAAAGACGGAGGAGCTAGATATCACCGTACAGACCCATTGAGCGATGAGCTGAGGAATTGGAACTTCATTACTGATGGAAGGGTATGCAAACAAGCAGGTGATTCATGTAAGTTGTATCCTAGTTTCTTCAACGGAATTTTCGCAACCGATATGTCGTACGACCCAGTAACTTACACATTATTCCACTACGCTAACGCCGCAACAACTTCAATAGCAGTAGAACGTCCGATCACACCAGGTGCAAACATCTTAACAACAAAGGACTTCTATCCATGGAATTCCTCTATAATAGCAAGAGACATTGCAACAGGCAAAGTGAAGTGGAGTTGGTTCTATCCATTCAGCGCTCAACGCGCATCAATGGTAGTAACTAGCGACATCATCTTCTCAGGCTTCACAGATGGATCCATGAAGTTCTTCGATAAGGACAAAGGTACCCTATTGAACACAATTAACGTAGGTTCACCAGTAGCTGTTGGCCCCACAATTGGCAAAGATAGCGACGGAAACTCAAAGATATTCCTCATAGCAGGTTTAACAAGTATCCCACAAGCATTCGGTCAAGGCTACGGACCCAGTGGACCGACAACACCAGGTACATTACTTGCCCTAGGTCTAAACCAGAAAGCAGCTGCCGCCGTAACCACAACCTCAACTCAAACTTCAACTACAACCACAACTGTGGTATCTTCAGTAACTGAGAGCACCGGATTACCCGCAGAAGTAACATATGCAGCAATCGGTATAGCTGTAATAGCTATAATCGCAGCAGCTGTACTGATGATGAGAAAGCGAGCTTAGGCTCGCTCTCCCCTTTATTTTTTTTATAACTAAATCTATCTCGTTTATTCAATGTATCCGAAACCTGATCTAACTATGTTCATCAAACATTTACTTCAATTGTTTTCTTAAGTTGTCTTGTGATAATATACATCGAATCTAATGAATAAGAATGAAGTTCTGCTCTTAGCTTCAGGAAGAAAACCAATAATCTGTCAGATACTCTATTATAGCGGCTTCGTAACAGGGAGAAATCCATCTGAAAATACGATTCTCAAATCGGTCGATAATATTTACTTTTTATGCAGTTGTTGTCATATCTGCAATAGCATTTCTTGCGGCACAGTAATTATGCAATATGATATATTAGATGGTATCCATTTCAAAGATTTTCTGGATTCACTTTCTTCAAATACATGGTCATTCCATTGCCGTCAATTCTATTCTTGACTTATCACTAAATTATTGAATTATACATGTTCTTTCTTATTTCTCTTAGAAATAAGCAAATATAACAAGGTTTACAAGCCTGTTCTGGCGATAATTCTGACTACCAAGATTGAAGACATTAAGCAATCAATAATTGATGGCGATGAGGATAAGACTAGAAAACTAGCGGAAGAATCGCTCCTAGATGGGTTAGATCCTTTAAAGACTGTTGAAGAATGCGTCTATCCAGCCGTGGCAATTGTTGGAGAAAGATTCGAAAAAGGAGAGTATTTCCTTACAGAGCTAATGTTGTCAGCAGAAGCTATGAAAGCAGCAGTGGAAGTACTTTTGAAGAATATTAAGGGCGGTGGAAAAGTATCGACAGGTGGAAAAGGTAAGGTTTTGCTTGGCACAGTTAAGGGTGATGTTCATGAGATAGGAAAGAACCTAGTTTCGACCCTTTTGATGGTTAACGGTATTGATGTGGTTGATGCTGGGAAAGACCTCTCACCGTCTGATTTCCTTAGAAAAGCAGATGAAGAGAAGGTCAACGTAATCGGTATGTCTGCCTTGATGACAAACACCATGTTGCATCAACGTGAAGCCACCGCGTATATCCGTGAGAATAGGGGCCGTACCTATAAGATAATAGTCGGTGGAGCACCTACGACTCAGAAGTGGGCCGACGAGATTCAAGCCGACGGCTGGGCGCCTGACGCGCCTTCAGCAGTGTTGATGGTAAATAATCTACTCGCGAAAGAGTAATGTGTTATTTGATCCCTGTTAGCTCAGCGCTTATGCACCACAGTTTCTCAGATGCGTTCTTATCGTAGGATTCTTTCGATGAAGGAACGGCTTTACACTTTTCAAAGTATTTACCTGTAACGTTAGCCACTTCAGGTGAAGTCGCGAGGTAGATGCTTGTCTTCGCTCCTTCCTCGGGGCTTATCCCGAACTTGTTGATAACTCTCCATATTTTGCTTTTGAAACCTTCATTGTTAGAGCCCAGATTAGTGGCTACTATTCCAGGGTGAAGAGCATTTACTGTTACTCCTGATCCTTCTAATCTTTTAGCCAGCTCATATGTGAAGAGTATGTTTGCAAGCTTCGACTGTCCATATGCATTCATCAGATCATACGCTTTGCTTGCTTGCAGGTCTTCAAAATTCATCTCGGCTCTGCTATGGAGAAGTGAAGATACATTTATGATTCTAGCTGGAGCACTATTCTTTATCGTGTCTAGAAGGAGGTTTGTGAGTAAGTATGGTGCCAGATGATTCACGGCAAAAGTCATTTCAACTCCATCTGTTTCTATGCGTTTTTCGAAAACTGCTCCTGCATTGTTTACTAGAACGTGAAGATGATTATACTTACTTGTAAAAGTCTCGGCAAGTTTACGCACTTCGCCTAGTATCGAAAAATCAGCTAACATATACTCAACGTCTGAATTACCCGTCTTCGCCTTAATTCTATCAACAGTTGAAATGCTCTTCTCCGGATTCCGCCCAACAGCAATTACTTTAGCGCCAAGTTTAGCGAGTGCTTCAGCAGTCACTTCACCGATTCCAGAGGTCGCACCTGTAACCATGCATATTCTTCCCTTCATCTGCATACCTGAATCACTCTTGTTAATAATTCCACTTTGAATAGTTTCTGTTCTCCGTCGGTTTATAGGTTTGCCAAGAAAAAACTTTGTCCGAGTGGATTCTGAAAGTTACTCAAACAAGCAAGTGATTTGGACAGGCCGCTCTTCCTAACTAAACCCCAAAAACATTGAAAAACAACATAAAGAATGTTAACGCCAGGTAATCTGTTTAGATGTCAATTATTTCAATTAATAAGGTAAATTATGTTATTCCTCTAAACGGTTCTATTTTGTTATTTTGGGCTCTCATAACATTAGTCTCCATAGTCACCGTTACTATTCTTTATCGCTACTTAGCTGGAAAAGACGTTGAAGAAAACAATCAAATTTATCATTCTAATAATGGCTTAGCTCGAACTGTCTTTATCTCAGCCTCTTCAGACAACGCAAAGTCGATTATTAGACTCGCTAATGAAGACGTTTCAGTAGGTTTATTTGACCTAGCAGCTGAAAAATCTTTAACTGCAATTAGAGATATTTTAATTCAGCTTCTTGGTTTCTTCTCAATTAACAATAAAGATATGACTATCCAGCAGATGATTCAAACACTAAGAAGTAATGGGTCAATATTTTCCATCCAAAATCGCTTCGTACGTTTAGAAACAATAGAGGCAAAACTGTATAATAAGCAAAGTATAACTGTTGAAGAAGCTTTGTTTTCTATTCAAACAGCTTCTAAGATAATGGAATCTTCACGAGAGGTACATGTGGTCAGCTAACAGCTTATCTTATCTAATGGTTTTCGTAATATCTTATGAACTATTGTGAAACTTCGGTTAGAGAAGAAAGGAATTAGAGCATTAGGAATATGTGAAAGTTTTAGAAAGAATCGCGTTAAGTCAGTTCTTTCAGGTGTGGTGATGCGAAGCGATCTTGTCGTTGACGGGTTTATTTTCGGGTCGGCTACAATTGAAGGTGACGACGCTACCGCCGCTATAATTGATATGTTTAGACGATTGAATCGCAACGACATAAACGTTACAATAATATGTGGTGCAGTAATTAGTATGTACAACATAATAGATTTTGACAGAGTTTGCATAGAAACTCAAGCACCTGTAGTATCAATATCTTTCAAAGAATCAGAAGGACTTGAAGAAAATATTATGCATCGGTTCAAGAAGAATCCTAATAAAAAGCTGGATTCCTACAGAAAACTTGGCGTTCGTCAAAGAGTCAAACTAAAAACAGGCTACAAACTCTATGTGAGACCGTATGGTGTTGATATAGATCAAGCAAAGAAAGCTCTAGATAAATTCACATTGCAGGGATCTATTCCTGAACCAATAAAACTGGCCAAACTCCTTTCAAGGGCAAAACTCGAATCGGATGATATGGTCGAATGATTCTTCAATAGATGTTGAAGCAAAAAGTAGGTTAAACTATATTTTTCCTAATATTATCTGATAAATATCGTTATATGTAAGGTTTTGAACGTATCTGATGGTTTCTAGAAGTGGCTATCTTTTCAGGTCGGGACAGAGTTAGTATACCTGGGGTTAGCACCATGTTGCTAAATCGCTTGGCACAGGAAGGTATCTTGTCTTTTGAAGATCTAGCTAGAACTGACCCAAACAATTCTCGACTCAGGTTTATCAGTGATAAGCTAGAAGTTTGGATTAATTACGCTCGTAAGATGATTGCTGAAGAGGTTATTAGAGATATTTCAGTTGGACGCGACAAAGATACTATTACGGTTAAATGCAGTAAAGTATACGACGTGTTTTTCACGTTGGAAACGGTTAAGGCAAAACTAGAGATCTACGAGTATTATGTAGACGTGGATAGACGTATTTCCGATAATTACTATGAGCTTATTTTCACAATTAATAAAGAACATCGACAGTACGCATCCGGCTCTTGGTATGACTATGTACAAAGAGCAGAGTCCATAAAAAAGATCAGTGCAAGCCCCAAAGTTGATGAGCCTCTGAATGAGGACGTGAAAGAGATTCCTTATAGTGAATTACTATCTTTTTTCGCTCCGGAAATTCTTAATTTTGGTGATGTTCCACTAATAAAAGAAGTCCTTCTACACCTCCTTTTCGCCGACAGACTCAATGTTATGATCTCATCTAACCCTTCAGTGAGCGCCAAGACTTCATTAGGCCGTGCTTTGCTACATTACGCATCTGCTTCCTATAGCCATAATTGTGGAAGCCGATTTAGTGTTGAGGAGCTCGCCAATATGATGTGTGAACTAAATGAGGGCGTAGTATTGCTCCAAGGATTAGATTCTATCACTGCTGAGGAAAAGACTGTGCTCAGTAGTATGCTATCTCTTCAGAAGGCCGAAATGAGCCAAAGATTTGGAGAGGACTGTTCTACAAAGATAAATTTCTATGCTCAGTCAAATGCTTTTGAAAACAAAAGTAATCGTAAAACAAGCAAGAAAAATGCAAACTCAATTGTTATTGATTCAGAACTCCTACAATTCTTCCACTGCGTAGTTATTGCAAGTCAATACTCTGTAACCGAGTTTGATGCGATTTCACGGTTCATTTCTAAAGCCTCTCCAAATAGTGGCGATGAATCAAAGAAACTAAATATCTATCTGCAAAAAGCTCGTTCAATTCAACCTAACCACGATGGTCCTCCTGAAGAGGTTTATGATTTTCTAAAGACCGTTTACAAACAAAGAGAAAAGATTGCTATACCAGTTACTCCAGAGATTGGAAAAGGAGTGATTGAAATCGCGAAGGCTCACAGTCGAATTAGGCTTAGCCCCCGAGTTACTCGAGAAGACTTTCTCTACGCATTAGGACTGGTGCAAGAATGTCTTAAGACATGTGGATTCCAACCAGTCGAAAAGAAGGATTAGCTTATAATATATTATTCGCAGTACTACTTTGAACTAACCTTTCCTGTTCCACCCTAGAGTAATACAGAATCGTTATCGCAATACCGTAAATAGGTTGCAGAATCAAAGCTGCTACAGTGGCGATTATGGCGCCAAATGGAAATGGCAAAACCAATCCGAAAACACCGTTTACGATCAAAGTTGTTGGAACTATAGTTACAATCAATAGTAGAATAAGCCCAAATGTCTCCATCCACCTGAATCTAATCAGGTCTTTACTTCTGCTCAAACTGGCAAGAGCATTTCGTCTCTCAATCACAATAACTGGAATTATCAAGTTGAATATTGTTGCAATGTAAATTCCAGGAATTATTAATGCGATAAATCCAATTATTATCAATACTGACGATATCAAACTTGCTCCTAATATTGAAGGCAACATCTCTATAATCTCGTTAAAAATCTTAAGCTGATCCACCTCTCTGTTATCCAATATGTCGGATGTTATCTTGACCGACGTTGCAAGCAATACAGTGTAGATAACCCAGTCAACAGATGCTAAGAAAATAATAACAAGAAGAATCTTCAAAACGTCAATAAATAGTTCCCCAATACCAAGTAAACTGTAATCAAGCACTGATATGTCTACGGGTAGATTAGAGAATGTTATGGCCGAAACAACACCGCCAACCAAACCAAACAATATGAACGGAACTGCAAAATCAACGAATCTAGCGGTGTATATTGAAAAAGTTTTGACCATAATATCTATAGTTGATATATCTGCATTAATCTTATCTTCACTTATCTCCATCCAGAATCGAAACTCATTCTTTTATTAAATACTTTAACTATATTCTTCAACATCTTGCTTTACGCAATTAGTTGGTTTCTGACATGACCTTAATAACAGCTGAACGAAGTTATAATCAGAGGGACATTATTACCCAAAGCCTCAAGTAAGAACAACAAGTAAGGCATGAATTGAGTGCTGGGAAGCATCCTAGCGGCTTTAGCCGATAGTCTTTTTCTTATTTTGGCTGCAGCTGGTTAATATCTTACTGTGTGCTGTGTTGTGTTGGGCCCTGTAAGGGGCTCGTTGGCGCCAACGAGGGTATGGATAACGCAACTTGTTAGCGTGGGCTCTAGTTGTGGGGAGTCGAATTTTCATCTGATCTTCACGCCAAAGTACCGGCGGGATGTGTTCGTGGATGGAGAGGTGAAGAGGATGTGTGTGGAGAGTTTTGCCAAGACCTGTGGCAAGCTCGGCATAGCAATGGAGGCGTGTGAGTTCGGGCCTGACCATGTGCATGTCTTTGTTAGCAGGTGTAAGAATTATGGTGTTCCGTATTTGGTGCAGCGTTTCAAAGGCGCATCCTCTCACATGATAAGA
>Ga0214473_10002969_pt1 | contig 20750 bp, 14 predicted proteins | sample RVTome_7_FD_203509 | JGI IMG/M metagenome (GOLD analysis project Ga0214473, IMG submission 203509) | Soil microbial communities from uranium-contaminated site in the Upper Colorado River Basin, Wyoming, United States - RVT98D197 | ecosystem: Environmental > Terrestrial > Soil > Contaminated >... | reverse complement strand
GTCTCCAAAAAAGGCACTTGGGCGATCCACGCGATCAGCCCGTCGACACATGGGCTACAAAGCCCCGAAATCGTGTCAAGGCGACCCGGCTTTCATAGTTTCTTCGGGGCTCGCTGAAACCTGACCGCTCACATCCCGGCGGCGAAAATGCTTGCCGCCTAAATTGTCACGGACCCCACGACGTGGCATCGCCGCCAACCGCGTTGACCCGCTCGGGCCGCCCCCCTAGACTCGCGACATCACCGGAGCGCCGCGCGATGCTGCGTGCCCATCAACTCGACACCGACCGAGCCTTCGTGCTGGTCATCGATCTGCAGGAGAAGCTGCTGCCGCTGATACGTGGCTACGAGGGCATCCTCCGGGCGAGCCGCGAGCTTCTGGAGGTCGTGGGCGTTTTCGGCCTGCCGGTCCTGGCCACGGAACAGTACCCCAAGGGGATCGGCCGAACCCATGCCGATCTGCGTCCGTGCCTGACGGCCGCCGGGGCCAAGGTCATCGAGAAGCTGACCTTCAGCGCCTGCGGCGAGCCCGCGGTCCGGAAGGCCATGCTGGCCATCGACCGGCCGCAAGTCATCCTCCTTGGTATCGAGGCCCACGTCTGCGTGCAGCAGACCGCCCTGGACCTGCGGGCCATGGACTACGACGTGTTCGTGCCCGCCGACGCCACCGGATCGAGGGGGCGACTGGACTACGAGCAGGCCCTGGCCCGGCTGCGGCAGGAGGGGGCGTGGGTCGGATCGGTGGAGAGCGTGCTCTTCGAGCTGTGCCACCGCTGCGACACCGACCGATTCAGGGCCATGCTCGAGGTCATCAAGGCCCACCCGCCCGGCGACGCTTGACCGGGCGGCGGCGCCACTGTCACGCGCTCGTCACCGGCGCGTGCCACCGGGACCCCGGCCGATGAGCTACCATCCCGAACCGGACGAGGAGGAATGGACCGAGGAGGAGGGCGACGACGAGGACGACCTGCTGGTGTGCCCGTCCTGCGGCCGCCCCGTGCATGAGGAGACCCAGCAGTGCCCCCACTGTGGCGACTGGATCGTGCCGGCGTACCCCCGCCGGCCGGGGCGGCGCCTGCTCTGGTCCGTAGTGGTCGTGTTCCTGGTCGCGGCCATGACCTTGCTGGCGGTCTGCTGAGGCGGCGAGGTTCTCGGCGGAGCGCTGCCGCCGCGCCGCAGGCGCCCGAACAGGCATAGGTGGCGAGGTGGCCGCACAGACCTCCCCAGACGCACCGGTCGAGCTGCTCTGCCCGGAGTGCCGCTACAACCTGACGGTGGTGCCGAGCGATCGCTGTCCCTGGTGCGGCTGGATCATCGACCGCGAGGCTCTGCTTTCGTCCGCCGGGCCACGTCCGACCGGGCAGCGCCTCGGCGTGGTCGCGGCCGCGGGGGTGGTCGGGGCGGGTTCGCTGCTCGTTGCTCTGTCCCTTGGCACTGGCGGTAAGCACCTCGAGCTTCGCGACGCGGTCATCCTGTTTGCCGTGCTGCTCGCGGCGGGCGGGCACGGGGCCCTGGCCGTCACCGCCGCCGTGCCGGGCGGCCATTGGCCGCTGCGGGCCCGGGAGCTGCGGGCGATTCTGGCGATGGCCGGCTGGGTCTCGATCCTGGCCGGGGCGATCGGGTCCACCCAGGCGCTGGACTTCGCCCCGACCCCGCGGATCGTCGAGGGGGTCAAGGTGAACGGGGTGCTGGAGCTGGTGCTCACCTCGGCGCTGTTCACCCTGCCCGGCTGGTCGCTGCTGATCCTGCGGATGATTTCGTTCCGCGCCGGGGCGGCGGCGGAGGCGCCGGCGGAGGAGACCCCGAGCGGTCCGCCCCACCCGCGGCGCCGCGGCGGGGCGCCGTTCCTGGTCGAGTTCGCCCGCACCTACCGCCGCGATCAGGTGACCCCGCAGAACAGCACCGTCACCCGGGCCAGGTCGCCGGCCTTGGAGGCGGCGGTGGCCCGAATCTGGGAGTGCGAGCATGCCCTGGCCCAGGACGAGGGCAAAATCCTGTACAACGGCGAGCTGGGGCGGCTGGTTCGGGCCGAGGCCGACCCGGATGGGCTGCGCCTGCACCTCGGCTGCACCTCCTACCGGGAATTCGTGGGCACCAACCTGCACAACGCCACGGCCGTGGGCGGCGAAGGCGCCGAGCACTTCGCCGACCCGCTGGGAATCAGTGCCGTCGTTGTGACACTCGATGGGTGGCTGGCCCTGGGGCGCCGCGGGCGGCGCGTGGCCCATCACCCCGGCCGGCTGCACCCCTTCGGCGGGATGCTGGAGCCGGCGGATCGCCGGGCCGGCGGCGGCTACGACCCGTTCGCCGCCGCCGCCCGCGAGCTGATGGAAGAGGCGGGCGTCCGGGCCCACGAAATCTCCGACCTGATCGTGGTGGGCATGGTTCGCGACCTGGCCATCCACCAGCCCGAGCTGATCTTCGAAGCCTCGATCCGCCTGAGCCGGGCGGAGCTCGAAGCCGTGTTCGATCCGCGTCGCGGGGACGGCGAGCATACCGCGATCGAGCTTGTCGCGGACGAGCCCGAGGCGCTGGTCGCTTTTCTGGAACGCTCGGATTCGGCGACGCCGGTGGCCCAGGCGGCTCTGCTGCTGCGCGGGCGGCACACGTGGGGTGCCGCGTGGTTTGATTCGGCATGTCTGTGCCTCTACGGCGAACTGCCGGCGCAGCCGGCACCCGCCCCGCCCGTCGCCGGGTAACGGATCCGGCCGGCGCGTGGATCGCCCCACGGTGGCACATGCGCCATATCCGGGCGAAACCGAGAGGAAGGCATCGGGCAAGGGCTGAAGGCTTGCTCGGCGTACGAAGAGAACGGGCCTGAGCCGGGGCTGGGCCGCTCCATGACTGTCGCGGTACTGATCGGGTGATGCGCGGCGTGGCCCAACTTCCGCGAACGGAGTGGGCGGGGCACGGTGACGAAACGTAGGACTGGTCTGCGAACAACCGACGGCCGCAACTCGATCATGGCAGCCCCGCCCATCGCTTGGCGATGGATGGCGCCCGCGAGGCAAAGGACGGGGCACATCGGCGACCGATGAACCGGACGGTACGCGCCGCGGAGCCGACCGATACGATGATGCGGACGGTGGGCACAGCGGAACCTGCGGACCGGGTGACAGGTCGGCGACGGAGAACGGGCACGCTTGGTCTTATCAACCGTGGGTGTCAAACGGGTTCGTACGGTCAGTACGCTTTTTTTCAAGTGTCATTGATTGGCACTTTCTGCCGGCGGCGGGGCGCGGGTAAGGCGGCGGGGCCGGTGGAGTTTCGGGCGCTGCGGCGGCTGACGAGACGCTGCGTGTCGAAGGCGATTTCGGGCATGGCGCGGACCTCCGGGAGAGAGAACGCGCGGGGTGATCGGTGGCAGGGCATCCGCGGGGCGATCGGGGCGGGAGGGCGCTCGATCATCGTGACGCCACCCATCACAACACAATGGCTGGGCCACCCGGCGCGCCAGGAACGCGGTCGCGGTGGCATGGAATTGAGTGGCAAGCTTACGCTTCGCGCAAGCGCGCAAGAGCAAGGCGTTTCGCAGGTTCTGCCACAGTGCCTGATGTCCGATGCGCTACCGCTTGCGCCGAGGGCGTCGGCCTGTCTTCGGCGTTTTTCTAGTGATTGGTTTCGGTCGCTTCGAACTATGCTTCGGCGGCGTTCCGCAAGCGCGTTTGATCGAGGTGCTCAGCGCTGGCCCAGTAGCCTGTTCATAGTCATCGAAGAAGGCGAGGGGACCGAATTCGAGGGCGCCGTCCGCGTTGAGCAAGGCAACCTGGCTAAATGTGCGCCCAACGCGCGCTCGATCCGGGCTTCCGCCGAGAACCCACTTCTGACCGATGAGCGTCCAGAGCAACCGCCGGTTTAACCACTGTAAGCGTTCCGCCAAATCGTCCATGTCACCGATCAGCGCAGACGGGCCGAGCTCCGTTGCCGAAGGGTCGCGAAAAACCGTTCGGCCGCCCAAAATCTCGAACCCATCGCGATGATTCCACCACAGGGCACCGGGTTCGAAGAACAGCCGGGCTGGAACGTTTATGTGAAAAGAGCGCGGCAGTGATGCATCGTATTCCCACTCGACGGCCAACTGACTCCAGGCCGGCAGGAATGCGCATGGAAGTCGATCAGTCCTGCCGCCCATTGAATGCCATTCCTCGGGCTCGGTATTGAACGCAGCGCCCCACGGATACTCGCCGGCGAATCCGTACAGCCAACTGGCGCCCTCCGGCAGCCATCTCCCGAAAAAGTTCCGACCCTTCAGGCATGCGAACGCCCTTGCAGACGCAACAGGAGGGACGAGGTAGCTTTCTACGTGCGCCCACGTCTGCCGATATGGCACATTTGCTGGCTTATCGTCCTCGCGCCGCGTCCAACTCATGTACGCAGCAAGCAGGCGCCAATCCGCGCCGTCCGCGCAGAAGGGCGTAAGCAAGCCACGCAGATCAGGCACATCATCCTCGCCAGCGGCCCACGCTTGGTCAGAAAGCTGGGCGGAGACGTCCAGATCGACAGAGGCGGGTATCCACCAGGCATCTCCGTCGGCATGCTCCTTGGCGATGTTGGTCGGAAGAGTTGGATCGATCTGTCGTTCTTGGAGCAGGATCAATGGCTCGCGCAGAAGCTCTGGCCAGGAACTCTGGCGCTGCGGTTCGACATGGTCCGCAAGATGGGCAGCGAGCTGGTGCATTGCGATCCATTGGTATTTCTTGCCGATTCTTTCCGGCCATATAGGCTTTCCCCGACCGAAGCCGTAGGAACGGAGCATGTATCGGTCGTAACGCTCACAGCCGGATCCGGCGTATCCGAAGTCGTCGGCGATGCGTTTGAGAATCCACTTGCCCATGTCCGTTCGGGCAATGGTCGACGCCCATCTGTCGAGGCATCCCAGTGAGTAGACAAAGAAATCGTCCTGGCAGCAACTCGCAACGAGCCGCGGGAGGTGCTCCCATGCGTTGACTTGCTCGTCCTCGGGTATATCTAGTGGCCAGGAAGACTCAAGGGAGTCAAGAATCGCGGCGACACTCGCGTACGATTCCTCCTCGCCAAGTTTTCGCGCCAGCTCCGCGATCGAGCGACCATGGTCCCGCAGTAGAGCATTGTCAAAGCTCTCCGGATCGCACGCGATGCTCTTTATCAGTACCGAGCAGACAGCGGCGACGTGCTGGGGGTCTCGGGAGCGGATGCAGGCGGCGTACGCGGCAAGCAGAGTTCGCTCCCTAACTGCATCGTCATCAACGGCCAGCATACGGGACAAGACTTCGGGCACTACCGACGTGTGGGTCTCCAGCACCGTAGTGGCCGCGCGAGTGGCAAGGTCTTTAACGCGACGATCCGCCGCCGCTGTGAACCAGAGTAGAATCGTCGCCCAACGTTCGGCAACCGCAACGTCCAGTTGCTTCAGCGGCAAATCGAAGGCAGCATCGATCAGCCTTCTAACCGGGCCCAGTTTCTCAAACCGATCGTGAAGGTAACCACACCAGAACGCATCTCGCACAGCCATCGGACCGCTGCCGAGAAACCCGTGGAACCAAACCGCGTCTATCGCTGATGGTGCCCATGAGGTTGCTAACGTGGCGTCGGTCGCAGCATTCGCAAAGCCATCGATCGTCAGGGCTTCCCGTAGGTTGGACTCAGTAGCAGCCGAGAATGAAGACGGATCTCGCCACGGGTAGGACGCAACGGCAACCTTTAGTGCAGCCGTGCGGATTGGGCCGTCCGGCAATATGTCTGGGAGTTCGGTTCCTTGGGCAGCGTCCTCGGGGATGAGAACGGACAGGGCGCTGACGACGCCGTGTTGCGATTCGATCACATCAACGGAGCCCAAGAACGCACCGAGGCAGCCGTCGCCGCGGCAGCTTGGTGCGAGTTCCGTACTGCTGAGCCGCGAAAGAAGTTCCCGGGCGATCAGGAAATCGCCCAGCCGCTCAAATGCAGGCCGTAGTGAGCTTTCGCCGCCGATGTCGTCCGGTGGAGGCGCATCCTCGATCACCAAGTCCTCCGTGATGAGCCAATCGAGGACATTCTCACTCGCTGCCGCGGGGTCTCTCTCACGAACGAGGGTCTCAGCATCCGACCAGGGAAGGGCATGTCCACCGGAAGACGCAATGCGCTCCGCTATGGCCAAGAGGGCGCCAGATACCCGCGAGGCCCCCGCTGCGCGTTCGTGGTCCAAGGCAAACCGGCGGTCTTTCTCGCGCAGGAAGGCGCTTATCGTTGGCGCAATCCCGCGCCAGCCGCTCGGCATTCGGCGGCTCCCCTGCGACTTGAGCGTTTCGCATACGAGGCGTAGGTACAGAGGATTCGAAAGCTCAGGTTGGAGTATCGGAGTAACGGGGGGTTCAAGGTCGTAATGGGCAAAGAACGTCTCACACGCGAGACGTTCGATACCCGCGAAGCCTTCATGCGCTGCCTTGTAAATGGAACAGCGGTCCGGGGTGCAGTGAGGCTCGTAGGACGTCCTGCACGTCGCGCAAAGACGCAAGAACGGGCGCGTCTGCACCGCCCCGGCAAACGAACTCAACCGATCCCGCCAGTACGACAAGGGCTTTGTTTCGTTGATCGCATCAAGGAAAATGACTAGTGGATGCCCTGACGCCTCACCGGCCGAGTTAAGCGTATCGAGCAATGCCTCGCGGTCGAGCGATGTTGGTAGTCCCAACGATTCTCGGAGTCGAGTCCACGGGTCGGGGTCACCCCTGAACTCATGCCCGAAGGCCGCAACGGAGAGCTGGCCATGATTGAGCCGTTTGACGGCGGCGTCGCAAACTCCATGAGTCTTTCCTGAACCCGCAACACCGAGGAGGAGGAAAGCGGACTCGAACGCAGGCCAGCCCGCGGGCGAACGCAGCCACTCAAGGAAGTGTAGTGTGGCCGTCATCGTCTCGCGAACGTCGTCAAGATTGGCGGCGGGGAAGGAACACTCGTATTCCGCCATGAACTGCCGGAAGCTCGGCGAGTCCGATCGTCCGCTGCCGTGCGCGACGTCCAGATCGTCAGCGAGACGCGTCTCCAGCGGCGCCAAATCCCGCAAGGCGAGCGAAAGCTGCGTGTTGAGCGATTCGGCCCCGTCGCGTGATGGCCTATCGAACAACATGGTACACGTGCGCCGTGCCTCAGCTAAAGTCGCCACGCAGGCCTCGCCCTCAGATCGTTGGGAGTCGGGCCACGGGGGCTGGAGTGGGCTGCCTGTGTTACGTTTGACGGCTTCCGCAAGCTGGGCGAATGCATTGTCCCACCCCGCAAGTTGTGTTTGGAATGCATTAGTCCATGTATCGGTTTGTCCCAAGGCACATAACCATTTCCAGAGGTCCGTTTCGACGTGTAATTCGGGCGTATACCGCGGTCCCGCAGTTTCGCGGATGTGGGAAAGGTGCTTCGCGAACCAGTCTTGCGATAGAATCGTTTCGTTGAAGAAATACGCGCGCATTCCCCCGGTTACGTCGACCGTGAAAAGCTCGGACAGAAGTCGAGAGCCCGACCAAAGGTCGATCATCAGTCGGCGGTCCGCTTTGCGGGCGGCGGACTCTCGTTTCCTTGTCCACTCTTCAAGCTTGGCAACGCCTGATTTTCCGCGTCGAGCTGTGGGTCCTGTCGGATCGAATGGAAAGCAGACGACATATCGCGTTAGGTCCTTGTGGAGCGTAAACGCCGCATCTAATGACCGCGAGACCTGCTTGATCAACGCCTCGATGTCAAAGACGAACTTGGCTTGCCAGCCGATTCGCGATCCGTCCGAGAGATCTGCAAAACACTCGACGCCTCCGTCACCGCCCGCACCGTAGAGGCGAACGAACGTGGCGTTGTCGGGTAAGGTTCGGCGCGCGATCTGACAGCAGAGTTCCTCGAAGCTCTCGGCCTGCCCTCCACATCGCGGCGCGATTCGTCGAAAATAGCCGGCGTCCATGGCCGCAATCTATCGGCAGCTTCGGCGCATGTCACTACGAAACGGACGGAAGCGGCGAGGTCCACGCCCGAGGGCAGGTCCAGACGAAGGAAGGGGGCGATGGCGCCCACGCTTCCGCGAGTTGAGACTTTCGAGTTCGAGGACGGCGCCGAGCGAACAGGGCCGCGGTCACTGAGCGCCGGTAATGGTCACGCTGTCCCCGGGGGTGATGCCGCGGCGGGCGAATTCGCCGGCAGGGACTTCGAGAGCCATGGGGATCGGCTCGATGGAGGCGTGCGAGGTGCGGGTGAGCGGCTCCATGGTGTCGAGCGAGGAGATGGTCAGGTCCTCGCGGATGAAGGCGATGTCGAGAGGAATGAGGGTGTCGACCATCCAGAACGACAGGTACCGCGGGGCGTCGAAGATGAAGAGCATGCCCGCGTCGGGGGCGAGGGACTCGCGGCTCATGAGCCCGCGGAGGCGGGCCTCATCGGTTGCGGCAATCTCCACGCGAAAGACGTCGTCCCCGATGGTGACAATCCCGGTGGGCAGGCCGGTCGGGTCGGCGGGCGGCTCGCCGATGGCGCCGGTGGACGGCGGTTCCTGGTCGACAGGTTGGGCCGGGTCGGCCGCGGTCGTGCCCGGGCGCAGGCCGCCGTCGTCGGCGGAGTCACGCGGCGTGCGTTGATGTCCGTCCATGGCCGTGCAGGCGCCGAGCATCACGACAGCGAGAGCGTGGGCGATCAGGCACCACGGGCGACCTCGCCGGGCCGCCGCCAGACGGTCGCAGCGCTGATTGGCGGCGGCGAGTCGCGCACGGTAGCTCGGAGACAGCCCGGAGCGGGTCTTCATTCCGCGGAATGTAGCATGAATCACTGGGCGCCGTCTCGTGTTTAGAGCGGGGCACGCAGATGGAGCGGCAGGGGGGACGGCGAACAGCCGTCAGCCATCGGCCGTCAGCCATCAGCCGTCGGGGCGCCGACGCTCGTCCCTTTGCGCAGTATCGGGATGATCAGTGGTTGATGCGGGACCGGGCGGGGTTATAATCGCCCTTCGGGGTGAGCCGCTGGCCGCTGGGGGAAGGTGCGGTCAGCACGTCTTCTATTCTTCCGTCGGAGGTACGCACCATCAGCCAGGCTGACCATCCGCCAGGAAACGAAAGTACTGCGAGCGCCATGGGGCCGCGTTCAGGGCGGTCCGCGCCGCACCCGGTGTTCTGGGTCATCGCGGCGGCGCTGGTAGTGATCGCAGGGGTCCTGGTGTTTCGGAGGGATGCCGGACCGGTATCCTGGCTGGAGAATCCGGCGTTGGCCCAGCCGGTCAGCAGCGGGGGCGCCCGCGGCCTGTTCGCGTTCTCCGGGCAACTCTCCAAGTCGGCGTACGGCCTGTACATGGTGGACATGGACACGATGACGGTGTGGGTCTACGAGTACGAGCCGCAGAAAGGCTGTTTGCGGCTGGCCGCGGCCCGAACCTGGCGATATGATCGATATCTAGAGGACCATAACGTCTGCGAGCTGTCGCCGGACGCCGTCGAGAAGATGATCGAGGAGCAGCGGGAGTACCGCCGGCGGGCCAGCGAGGAGCAGGCTCCGTAAGCGCCGGCTTGGCGCCGGCGTCGAAAAGCGGGTGAGGCACCATGGCGAAGATGTTCTACTCCGCGGAGGAGGCGGCCCAACGGCTGAGAATCACCGAGGAAGAGCTCAGCAAGCTGGTCCGCCAGGGGGACATTCGCGAGTTCCGCGACGCGGGCAAGCTCAACTACAAGGTCGAGGATGTGGACAAGCTGGCCGCCAAGCGCGGTGCAGCCGCGGCTCCACCCCCCCCTACCCCGTCTGCCCCGCCGGAGGATTCGAGCGCGGGCGCATCGGCTTCCGGCGAGATCATCCTCGAACCAGCCGAGGACTCCGGCATCGAGCTTTCCGCGACAGGCAGCGACGTGCTCAGCCTGGAGGACATCGCCGAGGGCGGATCGGGCGACACGGCGGGGACGGCCGCGGGTACCCGCGCCGCCGAGGAGAAGAAGAAGGGCTCGACCTCGGTCCCCTCGGTCGGTGTGAACGTCTTTGACGACGACGAGTTCGACGAAGTGGTCGACCCGCTGGCGCAGACCGCGGTGACCGACGTGGCCGGACTGGGCATGGAGGGCACGGGCAGCGGTTCGGGCATTCTGGACCTGACCCGGGAGAGCGACGACACCTCCCTCGGGGCGGAGTTGTTGGAGGAGATCTACAGCGGCGAGGACAGCTCGGGCGCGGGGGCGGCGGCCGTCGAGGTGAGCGAGGGTACCAAGGCGGGACTCGAGGTAGCCGAGGCCATGGACGAGGAGGAGGCCTCCGCCGGCGCCGAGGCGTACGAGGGAGGCGCGGTGAGTGCCGCGGCCCCTCGGGGGCGAGCGGTGGTAACCAAGGTGGAGTACGGGCCGGATGCCGTCTCCACCTGCCTGACCGCGCTGATGATCGTGGCGGTCGTGGTGATGTGGTTCGCCGGGCTCGCGGGGGCGGCCCTGGTGCGCGGCGTGGTGCCGTCGATCCTTCAAGGGGTCTATGAGAATTTGATGGTCTTTGCCGGCGGGGCGCTGGGCGTGGGCGCGATCGCGGCCGCCGTGACCTATTTCGTCGCGAAACGATCCGGCTAGTGGTCCGATTCACTTGAGATTGCGGGCCGTGGCGGTGCGATTCCTGACCCTTGACACTTCGTGTAAAGGGCAGGCGGTCGCGGCGAACCGAGACGCGACCGTAAGGGAGCGGTTTTTCGCCGGGAATCGCCCGCTTCCTGACGGGCGCAAGTCGCAAAAACGGCTTGTTGAACACGCTCGAAGGAATCGAGCCACTGGAGTCGCGCGGGGGGCAAGAGTTCGCCGGTCGGCGGCGGTTCGTGTCTCGCGTCCGGCGACGGGTCGGGGCTGCGGCCCTCAAGGCGAAACTGACCGACAGATCTGGATGGTCTTCGGAGGAGCGGGCCGGCGTGGGCGGCGGCGAACACGCGGCCGGGGCAACTCGGGTGGGGCTCGACGAGCATAGGAGGCATGCGATGCAGTGCGGCAAGTGGATGGCTGGGTGGGTCCTGGGCGGTTCGGTTCTGGTAGTCGGCGGCGGCTGCGTCTCGCTCGACGAGCATCGGCGGCTGCAGGCCCAGAACCGGAACCTGATCGCGGAGAAGGAGGCGATGGCCCAGGAGTTGCACGACTCGCGCGGCGGGTCGGGCTCGCTCCGCACGCGGCTCGACGCCCTGGAACGTGAGGTGCGCACCAAGGACGAGCTCGTCACCAACCTGAGGAGCGAGAACCAACTGCTCGAGGAAATGCGCCGGCTGGCTCAGAACCAGTTGGCCGACATGGCCGGCAAGCAGACCCTCGGAGACATTGCCATCGTCGGGCCCAAGCTGCCCCAGCCGCTGGACAGCGCCCTGAAGCGCTTCGCGGATGAGCACCCCAGCGCTGTGGTGTACGATTCCGTGCACGGCACGGTGAAATGGAAGTCCGATCTGCTCTTTGCCCTGGGCAGCGACGTGGTCATGCAGTCCTCCTTTGAGGCGCTGAAGGGCTTCACCGAGATCGTGAAGTCTTCTGCCGCCGGCGACTTCGAAGTCATCGTGGTCGGCCACACCGACAACCAGCCGATCCGGCGGCCCGAGACCATGGCGAAGCACCCGACCAACTGGCATCTTTCCGCCCACCGGGCCATTGCGGTCGGGGGAGTGCTGCGAGAGAACGGCTATGGGGCGGAGCGCATCGGCGTCATGGGCTTTGGCGAGTACCGGCCGGTTGCCCCGAACAGCGCCGAGCCCGGACGGAGCCAGAACCGGCGGGTCGAGATTTACCTGATCCCGAAGGGTTCCATCGTCGAGGCCACGGCCTGCGCCGGCTGGCAGGTGGAGGGTGAGGCGCTCGCCTTCGCCCGGTTGGCGCGGTAGCGCCCCTTACGGGCCCGCCCCGCCGATTATCGAGGAGCCAACGAAGGTGCGGCGGCGTGCCCCTGGCGCCGCCGCCGGCGTTGCGCCAAGGCCTGACTGGCGTCGCCATCGGACGCAGCGGCGCCCCGCGTGTCCATCCGGCCGGCCGTCCCTATAATACGCCCGCGGGCCGCGATTCGCCGTCTCCGCATCCGCGGGCATCCCGACGGGAGGAACATGACCGAGTCAATCTCCAACAACGGGTCCACGCTCCGGCGCCGCCGTCCGTCCGGACTGCTGGGGTGGATCGTCGAGCTGTTCAGCAGCATCTGGTTCGGCGTGGCCCTGGCTTCGCTCCTGTTCCTGTACTGCTCCCTGGGCAGCGCCGTGCCCGCCGTCCGGCAGCATCCCGCCCTGGAGATGACCGAATTCCAGTGGTTCCACTGGTGGCCGTTCAACCTGGTGGTGGTTCTGTTCTGCATCACCATGGTCCTGGCAACGATCCGACGGATACCGCTTCGCCCGATCAACGCTGGGGTCTGGATGATCCACAGCGGCATCGTCATCCTCACGCTGGGCAGCTACTACTACTTCGGCACGAAGGTCGAGGGCGACGCGCCGGTCTTCCGCCGCCACGTCCGCATTGCCCTGCCCGGGCTGGCGGAGCCCGCCACCTTGCTGGCCGTGCCTGGCGCCCGCACGAAGTTGACCGTCGGGCCCGATCTTTGGGGATTCCAGATTCAGAGCACCAATTCCGCTTGGCCAATCCTCTCCGAGGAGCATCAGGGGGAGACGGCTTACGCGGTGAACGTGACGGTCGAGCCGCCGGCCGGCAAGCCGTTTGTCCGGCAGTTGCTCGCCGGCTACGAGCAGTACACCGAGGACGTGATTCCCGGCCAAGGGCGGGCGATCAAGTCGATTGGCCGCAAGCTGGTCGACGAGGACCTCGCCCTGACCCTGGCGTACGAGCCGCAGGAGTACTTCCACGTTATGGACACGTGGGCACTGTTTCTGCGGCGTGCGGGCGAGGAGGAGTGGATCGAGCGGCCGGCGCGCGGGCTGCCCCGCTATCATGATCGGGTGGGCTCGCGCGACCAGGTCTTTCACGATCCGCATCATCCCTTACCGCTGCGTGCCCTGGACGTGGCGGTGCCGGCGATCGCCCCGGCCGATCCCCTGGCCGATGCGTCGGTCCGGGTCACCGGCTATCTACGTTACGCGCAGATGGAACGGCAGTGGCAGGAGGGCGGCAGCCGCCTGAACCCCGTGCTCCATCTCAGCGTGGTAGGGGATCATGCCGCCCCGGAGGCCTACGAGCTTGTGGCCTTCGATCCGCAACGCCGTTCCGCGGGGGTGATCGAGTTCAATTGGCTGGATGATGCCGAGCGGGTCTCCACGCTGGCCACCGACTCGCGGGCCCTGTTGCGGGTCGAAGTGCCCGCCAGCGGGGCGGGCTTCGACGTTCCAGTGACGGAGGAGACCCTGAAGGCCCGCGACGGCGCGTTTCAGCCCATCGAAGGCACGGACTTCGCCTACCGCCTGCTCAACGTGCAGGACAACCTGGTGATGGGCGACGGGCGGACCGTTTCGGTGGCGATGGTGGAGATTCAGACCCCCGAAGGGACCTTCACGCGGATGGTGGCCGATCGCCCGGAGATGACCCGGGACATGCACGGCGAGCAGGCCGACCCCCATTCGCCCCACGCCCGCGCCCCGGTGTCCGCCGACCCGCGCCTGGTTCTGACCTACCGGCCGCAGTCGGCGCCGATTATCGTCGCAGCGCACCCGAGTGGTTTGTACTTTGTGTATAACGGCCCGAAGGGTCGCGAGATCGCTCGTCCGATTGAGCCGGGCGAGACGGTGGAGGTGCTGCCAGGGTTGGGGGTGCGGGTCGACGCGGTGTACCGCCAGGCCGTGGCGGACGTGCGGCCGTTCGTCGTGCCCCCGCCGGCGCGGCAGCGCGACGCCGGCGAGAGCTTCGCGATGATCCGGCTGGAAGTGGACGCGGGGCGCGGCATACAGACAAAGTGGCTGCCGTTCCACCGATACGTGTTCCCCAACGATCAGTACGCGTACGGCGGGCGGTTCTCGTATGCCCCCGTCGCGTTCCTCGCCGGCGACGGGAGCGTCGTCGAGGTGGTGTTCTCGCGGGAACGGCGCAAGCTGCCCGGCCCGATCGCCATGGAGGATTTCGAGCTGGACACGCACCTGGGCGGATACACCGGGAGCACCTCCACGATCCGCAACTACGTCAGCCGGCTGAGCTTCCTGGACGGTGGCAGGTGGACCCCCCCGGCATCCATCGCGGTCAACGCCCCGACGGAGTTCGGCGGGTTCTGGTATTTCCAGTCGACCTGGGACAAACCGTCGTCGAACGACCCTGCCGGGGGCATGAACTACACCGGCTTGGGCGTGGGCAACCGCAACGGGGTGTACGTGCAACTGCTCGGCTGCTGTCTGGCGGTCGCGGGCATGATCTTCGCCTTCTATGTCAAACCGGTCATACGCCGTCGCCGCCTGGAACTGTCACGGGCCGAAGTGCGCCGGCCGGCCGCGGACGAAGTCATCGCGGACCAAACCTGGCCCGACGAGCAGGCCGTCGAAGTATGACCATCGGCGGCGCCGGAAAGAGGAAGCAGACATGAATGCCCGGTTTCGAATCCGCTCCATCGACTTGCTGGCTCTTCTGGCCATCGCCGGGTACTGCGGCTGGAAGGGGTACCACCGCCCTCCGGCCCCCCGGACGAGCGACGATGGGTTCGCCACCCAGGTCCGGCTCGAACCTCTCGATGCGGTGGCGGTCCAAGCCGACGGCCGGCTGCGCTCCTTCGAATCCCACGCCAAGACCTACATGGGTTACGTCAGTGGCCCGCGGAAAATCGGCGGGCAGTCCAAGGGGTTCACCTATCTCGATCTCATCTTCCGCCCGGAGCGCTACCGGGACGCGGACATCATCTACGTCAAGAATAAAAACGTCCGCGCCCGGATCCTGGAGGTCCTCTCCGGCCACGACGACCTTCCGCCGGACCGGGCCGCGGCGGTGCTCAAGAGCGGGCTGATATCACCGACGCTGCTGAATCTGCCGCCGGTCGCCGCCCTGCTGCAGCGTCTAGGGCAGGACCTGATCCGCACCTCGAGGGCAGTGGACGCCATCACCTCGGCCATGACGGTGTCCGACGGCCGGTTCCTGGAACGGGAGTTGCGGCTGGTCGCCCCGCCGAACGGCACCGTGGACGAGCCGTGGATTTCGGCGGCGGCGCTAACGGGAGAATCGCTCGCCCCGCGCGACGACGTACACGCCGACCTGGGGTCGCCGCGGGCGATTCCCGGTCTCGATCCGGATCTCCGGACCAGAATCGTGGACGCCTGGACCGGCCTGGGGGTCGCATGGCGAAGCGAGGATGCCGCCGCGGTCAACGCGGCGCTCGCCGCCCTCGCCGCGTCGGTGCCCGCGGTTTCGCCGGAACTATATCCGTCGCGGGGGCGTCTGGAGATGGAGAGTTGGTACTACCGCAACCAGAGCATGACCTGGGTGTGGCTCATGTATCTCGCCGCGGTCATGCCTCTGCTCATGTCGATCATCTACCAGTGGGACCGGGCGCGGTCGGCAGGCATGGTGCTGTTCGTCCTGGCGTTTGCGGTGCACACCGCCTCCGTGGGCGTGCGCTGGTACGTCTCCGGGCGCTGGCCGAACTCGAACATGTTCGAGGCGGTGACCACCTCGGCCTGGTTCGGGGGTGTGGCGGCGATGGTGCTCGAGTACGTGGCCAGGCGCACAGCGTTCCGTAATCTGTTCGCCCTGGGTTCGGCGGTGATGTCCATGGCGGCGTTGATGGCCGCGTACTTTCTTCCGGCACACCTGGATTCGTCGATCAACAACAAAATGGCTGCGCTCAACGACGTGTGGCTGTACATCCACACCAACATGATCATCTGGAGCTACGCGGTGATCGGGCTGGCCTGCGTGCCGGCGCTGCTGTACTTGCGCAACCGATGGTGCGAGGTGTGGGACGCAGGGACCCTCTCCAAGAAGCGTCTGCTGCTTCTTCCGGTGGCCGTGGCCGTGCTGAACTACACGGGCTTCCTGCTGCTCATGCACCTCATCGACAACCCCTCGCGCGGGCTAAGTGGGGGCCGGCTTGCCGCGGTGTGCGGGGCGGCCTGGGGCTCGCTGATGGTGCTGATCCTCGAGTTGATGGCAGCGCGGGAGCGTCGCCGGGCGGGCCAGAGCGTCGAGCGGGCCGCGGCCGGAGGGGCATCGTCGCTCATCATGGGGCCCACGCCCGGCGGCTTCCTCCGCCAGGAGCGGCCCACCCTCGGGCAGGTACTTGACGGCGCCACCATGGTCCTCGTCGAGCTGGCCTTCGTCATGCTCTGGACCGGGACGGTGATGGGGGCCATCTGGGCAGATCACTCCTGGGGCCGGCCCTGGGGCTGGGACCCGAAGGAAGTGTTCGCCCTGAACACGTTCATCATCTTCCTCATTCTGATCCACGTCCGACTGAAGGTGCGCGACAAGGGTTTCTGGACGGCGGTGCTGGCGGTCCTAGGCTTCGAGGTCATGTTGTTCAACTGGATCGTGGTGAACTTCATCATTACCGGCCTGCATAGCTATGCCTGACGCCTGCCCTGGTTCCGCTAATGCCGCCCGAGCGGATCGGCGCCCCGAGCAGGGCGTGGCCCCGCAACCGGCTTGTGCCGCGTACGCCCGCCAGTTCGTCGAGCCCGGCGCCGTCCTCAACGACTGGGCCAGGATCGAGCCCTACTACGACCTGCTGCGCGACCGCAACATTGACGAGGGCGATGCCCTCGAGCGTTGGCTGGTGGACTACGGCGAGCTGGCGGCGTGCATCGCCGAAGAGGGCACCGACCGGCACGTGAAGATGACCTGCCAGACCGACGACCCGGATCGAAAGGCCGCATTCCTCGACTTCATCGAGAACATCGAGCCGAAGTGCAAGCCCCGCAACCACGAGCTCAACGTCAAGCACACGCAAAGCCCGGCGGCGGGCGCGCTGCCCAAGCAGCGCTATCGGGTGCTGGACCGCAGCATACGCAGCCAGGTGGCGCTGTTCCGCGAGGAGAACGTGGCCCTGGAGACCGAGGAGGCCAAGCTCGCCCAGCAGTACCAGCAGATCAGCGGGGCCCAGACGGTCGAGTTCGACGGCCGGGAGCAGACCCTTCCGCAGCTTGCCCGGTACGCCGAGGAAGCCGACCGCGAGCTGCGCCGGCGGGCCTGGGAGGTGGAGGCCGAGCGGCGACTCAAGGACGCCGAGGCGCTCGAGGAGATCTTCGATCGCATGGTCCGGCTCCGCCACCAGATGGCCCTCAACGCGGGCTGCGCGGACTATCGCGAGTTCGCCTTCCGCAACCGGCAGCGTTTCGACTACACCCCGCAAGACTGCCTCGCGTTCCACGAGGCGGTGGAGAGGACGGTCGTGCCCGCGTCCCGGGCACTCGAGCGAACCCGCCGCGAGGCGCTCGGCCTGGACCCGCTGCGGCCGTGGGACCTGGACGTGGACCTGAAGGGCCGCCCGCCGCTCCGCCCCTTCGCCACCGCGGACGAGCTGTGTTCCAAGGTGTCCAAGGTGTTTCACCGGGTTGATGCCGAGTTGGGCGGGCAGTTCGACGAGATGCACGAGCAGGGCTACCTCGACCTGGAGAGCCGCAAGGGCAAGGCCCCGGGGGGCTATCAGGCGACCTACGAGGCCTCGCGCCATCCCTTCATTTTCATGAATGCGGTGGGTGTCCAGTGGGACGTACGGACCATGATCCACGAGGGCGGCCATGCGTTTCACTGCTACGCCGCCCGGAGCAGCCCGATCGAGTTCGCCGAGGTCGCCTCGTTCGGCATGGAACTGCTGGCCCTGGGCCGCCTGGACGAGTTTTACCGCGGCGACGAGTTGGCCCGGGCAAAGCGCACCCAGCTCGAGGGGATCATCGACCTGTTTCCCTGGGTGGCGACCATCGACGCATTCCAGCACTTCCTCTACACGCACCCGGACCATACCCGCAAGCAGCGCCGCGAGCATTGGTTGGCGCTCCGGCGTCGTTTCGGCGGCATCGCCGACTACAGTGGATACGAAGAGGCGCTGGCGTACGGCTGGCAGCGGCAGTTGCATCTGTTCGAGGTGCCCTTCTACTACATCGAGTACGGTATCGCCAAGCTGGGGGCCCTTCAGGTCTGGCGGAACGCGCTGGAGGATCACGGTGCGGCCGTCCGCCGCTACCGGCAGGCCCTCGCCCTGGGCGGGAGCCGCCCGCTGCCGGAGCTGTTCGCGGCCGCAGGCGCCGCGTTTGATTTCTCGGAGGGCACGCTCGCCCCTCTTATCGAACTCGTGCAGCAGGAACTGGACAAACTGCCTCTGTGAGCCGGGCCATGATGGTGCAGGCGCCCATCGCCGATACTCTGTGCGACCTTCGGCGGAAGGTCGAGGCGGAGGAGCCGCTGACCTTCGAGGACGGGGTGAGGCTCTTCGAGACGGGCGACATCCACACGCTCGGCGAGCTGGCCAACACGGTGCGCGAGCGACTGCACGGCCGCAACGCTTTCTACAACGTCAACTTGCACGTCAACTACACGAACTTCTGTGTCCTGCGGTGCAAGTTCTGCTCGTTCTACAGACCGTATCCGAGCGGAAGAAGCGACGAAGCGACGGAGCGACGAAGCGACGAAGGGACAAGTTCTGAGCCGCGTGGCTTCAGCCCGCGCGAACGTCCGACGGGCGAGGGATCAAGGGATCAAGGGATCAAGGGATCAAGGGAGCGACGGAGCGACAAAGGGAAGGATGGCGGCTACGAACTCTCCCTCGACGAGATCGTCCGGCGGGTGGCGGGTGCGTACGCCCGCGGGGCGACCGAGGTGCACATCGTCGGCGGCCTGCATCCGAAACTGCCGTTTTCCTACTACACGGATATGTGTTCGGCCATCCGGACGGCCTGTCCACACCTGCACATCAAGGCCTTTACCGCGATCGAGATCATCCATTTCACGCGGGTCTGCCGGCCGCGGCGTTCTATCGCCGAGGTGCTCATCCAGCTCCGCGAGGCGGGGCTGGGCAGTCTTCCCGGCGGCGGGGCGGAGATCTTCGACGACCGGGTCCACGACGAGGCCTTCAAGACCAAGGTCGGCGAAGCGGAATGGTTCGAGGTCCATCGCACCGCCCACGAGCTGGGCATCTTCACCAACGCGACGATGCTCTACGGCCACGTCGAGACCATCCCGGAGCGCGTCGACCACATGCTCCGCCTGCGAGCGCAACAGGACGAGACCGGCGGGTTCCAGGCCTTCATCCCCTTGGCGTTCCATCCTGCCAACACCGAGCTCGCGGACCTCTCGCGCACCACCGGCTACGACGATCTGAAGACGCTCGCGATCGGGCGGCTCTTGCTCGACGACTTCGATCACGTGAAGTCGTTCTGGATCATGGTCGGTCCGAAGATCGCGCAGCTGTCGCTCTTCTTCGGAGTGGATGATCTCGACGGCACGGTCGTCGAGGAGAAGATCACGCATGCCGCGGGCGCGGAGACTCCGGAGGCGATGGCCCGAGAGGACCTCGTCGCTCTCATCCAGGAGGCCGGCTATACGGCCGTGGAGCGCGACACGCTCTACAACGTGGTGAGGGTGGAGGAGTGAGGCCCCGCCTGGGCCACATACAGTTCCTGAACTGCCTCCCGCTGTACTACGGACTCGTGAAGAAGGACGTCCTCCTGGACGTCGACCTGGTGAAGGGGGCGCCCCGCGATCTTGCGGAGAAGCTCCTCGCCAACGAGCTCGACATCGCGCCGATCCCCTCTATCGAGTACTGCCGCCACCGCGATGAGCTACTGCTCATCCCGGACATCTCCGTCTCGTCCAGGGGAGAGGTCAAGTCGATCCTCCTCATGAGCCAGGTCCCCGCCGAGGAGCTGGGTTCGAGGACGGTCGCTCTCACGGACACGAGCCGCACTAGTCAGGTGCTCACGCGCATAGTGCTTGCCGAGCACTTCGGCGTGACGCCCGAGTACGTGGAGATGCCCGCCGACATCGCCCACATGATGCGCGAGGCCGATGCGGCGCTCCTCATCGGCGACGATGCGCTGAGAGCGCTGTACGCCCCATCGCCGCTACTCCGCTACGACCTGGGAAGCGAATGGCTCGAGCTCACGGGCCTGCCCATGGTCTACGCCGTCTGGGCCGTGCGTCGTGACTTCGCGACCTCCAGACCAGACGATGTCCGCCAGATGACCTGGGCGCTCGGCGAGTCGGTCCGTTACTCCGACGACCACCTCGACGCGATCGCGGAGTACGCCGCCCGGTGGGAGGTCTTCCCGGTGCCGTTCCTGCGCTCCTATTTCGAGACGCTCAAGTTCGAGTTCGGGCCCGACTACCAGCAAGGACTGTCCGTCTTCTTCGAGAAGGCCAAGGCGATCGGTCAGGTCGAGGAGGTGGCCGAGCTTGAGTTCGCCGGCTAGCGTCGTGCTGGAGGCGGCCGGCGCGGCGTCTGAGGGCGCTGCCCGCCTACCGCCCGAGGACGCCCTCGCGCTCTACGACGCCGACGTGCTCGCCCTCGGTGCGCTCGCGCGGCGGGCGCGAAGCCGCTTGCACCCCGAGCCCGTCGTCACCTTCATCGTCGACCGCAACATCAACTACACGAACGTCTGCACCACCAAGTGCCGCTTCTGCGCCTTCTACCGTGACGAGGGCCATCCGGAGGCGTACGTCATCTCCGACGAGGACCTGCTCGACAAGGTCCGCGAGACCGTGGAGCTCGAAGGCACCGCGGTGATGCTCCAGGGCGGCATCAACCCGGCGCTCGACATCGACTACTACGAGCACATGCTCTCGCTCATCAAGCGGGAGTTCCCCGACGTCCACATCCACTCGCTCTCGCCCCCGGAGGTCGTGCACGTCTCGCGCACCAGCGGGCTGTCGCTGGAGGAGACCCTCACGCGGCTTCGCGACGCGGGCCTCGACTCGCTGCCCGGCGGCGGCGCGGAGATAC
>Ga0214473_10002968_pt1 | contig 20750 bp, 27 predicted proteins | sample RVTome_7_FD_203509 | JGI IMG/M metagenome (GOLD analysis project Ga0214473, IMG submission 203509) | Soil microbial communities from uranium-contaminated site in the Upper Colorado River Basin, Wyoming, United States - RVT98D197 | ecosystem: Environmental > Terrestrial > Soil > Contaminated >... | reverse complement strand
CGAAATGACAAACCCAAACCCAAGGAACGCGAGGAGCTAAAGTCCTATCTGGCGGAAGCCGGCAAACACACATCCGAACGTGAGCGTCACGCCATGGACGCCGAGCGCGAGATGGTCGCTCTCAAGAAGGCGCAGTTCATGATGACCAAGATGGGCGAAGAGTTCAGCGGCTTCATCAACAGCCTGGCAAACTTCGGCTTCTTCGTCGAACTGGATGATTATTTCATCGAGGGCCTGGTCAAGCTCTCCTCGCTAACCGACGACGACTACGACTACTACGAGAAAGAATATGTCATCAAAGGCCGCCGCCACGGCCGCAAGTTCCGCCTCGGCGACAACGTGCGCGTTAGAGTCGCACGCATCAACGCGTTCCGGAGCGAGATCGATTTCGCACTCCTCTAATAGGTTCCCGGAGACTAGCATGGCGGCGTACCTCGCGAAGCTGCCCCCACCCGAGCCTGCCGGTGGTTCAACAGATGCTACGCGCATTGAACGGGCCCGCACGCTCATCGAGCAGCACCGCTGCAACTTCTGCCACAGCCGGGATTATTCCGGTCAACAGAACGTCCCCCGCCTCGCCGGCCAGCGCGAGGATTATCTCGTCAAGGCGCTGCGCGAGTACAAGAACAACAAGCGGCGCGGCTACGATGCCTCGATGGCGGACGTGCTTTACCTTATCAGCGACGAGCAGATCTTCGACTTAGCCTACTTTCTCGCGCGTCTCCCCTGATTAGCGAATCCGCCGCCACGGACGTAAATTTCATCTGGGCGACATCGCCCGTATTTTGCTGCCATCGGCGCAAACCTTTCGACCTTTTAGGGGTTGCACAGAAAAGGATCTTATCGGACAAGTTTTGTCTAGCGCCGAGACTATTGTCGAAAACAAGGCCATGATGGCGAACTCTGTCATCACAAAAATAACAAGTGATCTATGGCATGGATGTTGCCCCTAGAGTAAGTCATCGCAAAAAATCGCTGATTCCTACGGCACGGGGCTATGACTGCGCAGTTTCACTGCGCGCCCTGGAATTAAACACGCATGGTGGAAGAATCATGGTTCTTCTATGGAAAAAGAATTCAAATTCCAAGCATGGCGCAACGTCGGTTATCGATCACGGCTGTGAAGCGCAGGGGCGTCTCAATTTCGTCGGAACGGTCGCGATGAACGGGAAATTTCGCGGTGAACTTTTCTCCGCCGACACGCTGCTCCTGGGAGCGGAGGGGGAAGTGGAAGCCGAGGTCCAGGTGGCCGTCGGCGTTATCAGTGGGCAGATCAAAGGCAATATCACCGGCCGGGAGCGCATCGAGCTGAGCGGCACGGCGCGCGTTTTTGGGAACATTGTGGCACCGGTTCTGGTGTTGGAAGAGGGCGCAGTGATTGACGGACAGTGCAAGACCGACCGGCGCGAGATTGCCAATCATGATTAACGCGTACTCGATCCTTATTCTAAGGGGAACGCAGATGCGCCGGTTTACGATCTCCCCGCAAGAACTTCGCCAGTTGCTGCTGTTGGGCGCGACTCTATTTTGTTTCGGCTGGGTCCATTTTAGCGACCAATTCGCGCTGCAGAAAAAAATGGTCGAAGAGGTTGTCGCCAAGGCACAAACTCAGAAGGAAAAGCTATCGACCTTGCGCGACCGGGCCGAAGACGTACAGGAAGCGCTGGTGCGCTGGAAGGGGTTACGCGAAAAAATCCAAGCGTCGTTGCCGCGCCGAGATAAGGCATCCACCGCGGGCCGGCACGAAGGGGAGGAATTACAAGAGGTCCTTGCCTCCCTCCAAAACGAGCTGAAGCGGATGATCGCTTCACTGCCTTCCGATTGGCCGGTGGAAGGACGGGTCGTCTCCGGTGTTGGGATGCGGTCCTCTCCCTGGACAGGCGAAACGGAGTTCCATGCCGGGCTGGACATACCCAAACCGCTAGGTACGCCGGTGCACGCTGCCGGAGATGCGGTCGTCGCGTCCATCGACGGTAAACGCGGGACGATTGTTTTGGACCATGGCCAGGACATAAAAACTCAATACGCCCACCTCTCCAAGATTTTCGTCAACGAGGGAGAACATGTCCATAAAGGACAGGCAATCGCGCAAGTGGGAAATACCGGAAGGAGCACCGGTCCGCATCTCCACTACGAAGTAAGGGTCAACGGCGTCGCCGTCGACCCGCGCCAAAGCCTCCTTAGCGCAACACCTTCGAAGTAGCTGCCCGCCGAAGCCGGCTGCGGTTGGCTTCGATCCAAGGCCGACGCGGAATTCGACAATTTTCGCGCTGTGTTGACTCACCCGCCGCCGTACGATAAATGCTTCCCATGTCGACCAATTGGGGGCTTTTCCTCCGCAATTGTCGGGGGACGCTACCGCTCCATCGTTAGCAGTTCGTTCTCCCTGCCACGCCGTCAATTTCGTTGAACAGACGTTAATCATGAGGCAGGCAAAATGCCTCTTGACACCGCCTAAGACTTGGAGGATAAGGGAGCCGGCGGGCACTTCTCTACAATTCTTGGTCTCTCGACGTACTGATACGGAGGTATTTATGGACGTTTCGAGACGTGGTTTTCTCAAACTGTCTGTCGCGGCAGCGGGTGGCACGGCGCTTGGCGGACTGGTGGGATCGGGAGTGAACCTCGGTCCAACGGTCGCCCGGGCGCAGGAACTGAGAATCAAGGACGCAAAGGTCACCCCCAGCGTCTGCCCCTATTGCTCCGTGGGATGCGGCACGCTCATTCACACCGTCAACGGCCAAATCGTCAACATTGAAGGCGACCCCCGCAGCCCCCACAACGAAGGCACCCTCTGTCCCAAGGGCGCTGCGATCTTTCAGCTCCATGTGAATCCTAATCGTCCTACCCAGGTTTTGCATCGGGCGGGTGGCGCGACGGATTGGGAAGTATGGGACCTTGAGCGCGCGATGAACCGCATCGCCGAGCTGGTGAAGAAGACGCGCGACGAGACCTTCATCGAGAAGCTGCCCAACGGCAAGGTCGTCAATATGACACCCGCCATCTTCGCCTTAGGCGGCGCTACGCTCGAAGCCGAGTTCAATCACGTACACCAAAAGCTCATGCGCGGCCTCGGCATTGTCGCGATCGAGAACCAGGCGCGGATATGACACAGCTCTAGCGTCCCCGGTCTGGGGACACGATTCGGCCGCGGCGCGGCCACCCTCTACCCCCGCAGCATGTACGACTCCGACTGCGTGGTCGTGATGGGCTCCAACATGGCGGAGAACCATCCCGTCGCCTTCCGCTGGCCGATGAAGGCCAAGGTCGAGCACGGCGCCAAAATCATCCACGTCGATCCCCGTTTCACCCGCACTAGCGCCGTCGCCGACATTTACGCTCCGGTGCGCGCGGGATCGGACATCGCCTTTCTGGGCGGCGTCATCAAATACGTTCTCGACAGCGAGAAGTGGAACACGGACCCGTTCTTCAAGAAATTTGTCGCGAACTACACGAATGCCGCGACCCTCATCAACGAGGACTTCAAGGACACGGAAGATCTAGACGGAGTTTTTTCCGGCCTCGCGCCGGCCAAGGGCGGGGCGCCCGAATGGCCGTTCAACGGTTTTATCAATCAGTACGACGGCGCGACCTGGCAATACGCCCGGGAGAAGGCTGGGGCGGCGCCGGCCCCAAAGCCTGAACTCAAACCGGGCGGAGGTTTCGCGCCGCTCGTAGCGTCGCTGGTCCGGCCGCCGGTGCTGAAAGACCTGACGCTCCAGAATCCGCGCTGTGTGCTTCAGATCGTGAAGCGGCATTTCGCACGCTATACGCCGGAGATGGTCGAGAAGGCCACCGGCTGCTCCAAAGAAACTTTTCTCAAGGTCGCCGAGACCATTCTGGCCAATTCAGGCGCGGACCGGACGACTTCATTCGCCTATGCCGTTGCCTGGACGCAGCACACCTACGGCGTCCAGATCATCGGCGCCTGCGCGCTCCTGCAACTTCTGCTTGGCAACATCGGCCGGCCGGGTGCGGGCGTTATGGCGCTACGCGGCCACGCGTCCATTCAAGGCTCCACGGATATCCCCACCCTCTATCACTCCATCCAGGGCTATCTGAACGCGCCGTCGGCGCTCAGGAAGCACGACACGCTGCAAGACTACATCGCGACCGAGTTGATACCGACGGGTTACTGGGCGAACATGCCGAAGTTCATGGTGTCTTACCTCAAGTCCGTGTACGGCGACGCGGCCACGAAGGAAAACCAGTTCGGCTACGACTGGCATCCGAAAATTCTCGGCGACCATTCGCACATGGCCATGTTCGCGGCAATGAACGCCGGCAAAGTGAAGGGGATGATCTGCGTCGGCCAGAACCCGGCCACTTCGCTCAACGCCAAGCTGGAGCGCTCGGGGCTGAGAAAGCTCGAATGGCTGGTCGTCAAGGACAACTGGATCACGGAGACGGCAAATTACTGGAAGAATGCGCCGGAAGTCAAAAACGGCGAGGTGAAGACGGCCGACATCAAAACGGAAGTTTTCTACTTGCCGGCGACTCAGGTCGCCGAGCTCGAAGGCACCTTCACGAACACCCAGCGCCTGCTGCAATTCCATCATAAAGCGGTCGAGGCCCCCGGCGATTGCCGGTCCGATACTTTGTTCAGTTACGACCTCGGTAAGCGGCTTAAGAAGCTTTACGCCAATTCCACCCTGCCGCGCGATGAAGGGTGGAAGAATGTCGTGTGGGATTTCGAGCACGAAAACGAAGCCGAGCGCAAGAAAGGCGAGCCTTCGGCGCTGAAGATACTGAAAGAGATCAACGGCTTCTTTACGGAAGATCCCAATCGCCACTGCGTCGGCTTCGGCGAATTGAAGGACGACGGCTCGACGACCTGCGCGTCGTGGATCTATTCGGGCGTCTATCCGGCGGTGGGAAAACTCCTCTCCGACAGACGCACGCCCGACCCGCCGGGCAAACCCGGCGCGCAGCTCACCTGGGGATGGGCATGGCCCGCCAACCGTCGCGTCATGTACAACCGCGCCTCGGCCGATCCCGAGGGCAAGCCGTGGAGCGAAAAAAAGAAGTGGGTATGGTGGGACGCGGAGGCTAAGAAGTGGGTCGGCTACGATGTGCCGGACTACATCCCGGTGAAACCGCCGACCGACAAAGCCAAGCCGGGCGCTCCCGGCATGGATGCGCTCCCCGGCACCGCGCCGTTTATCATGCGGCCGGACGGGCTCGGTTGGCTCTTCGTGCCTGGAGGACTCGTGGACGGGCCTCTGCCGACGCACTACGAGCCGGTCGAATCGCCGGTTGCCAACTCGCTTTACAAACAGCAGACGAGCCCGGTCTATAAACATTGGAAGGGAGACGGAAACGATCTGGCCAAGATGGGAGATCCGAAGTTCCCCTATGTCCTGACAACCTATCGCTTGACCGAGCACTACCTTGCGGGCGGGATGAGCCGCTGGCTACCGTGGTTGACCGAGCTGCAGCCCGAGCTTTTCGTCGAGATCAGCCCCGAGCTGGCCCATGAGAAAGGCATCAAGAACCTCGACTGGTGCAAAATCTCCAGCCCGCGCGGGCACATCCGCGCCAAGGCGCTGGTTACGCGCCGGATGCGGCCCTTTACCATCGACGGCAAAGTTATCCACCAGGTGGGCATGCCCTGGCACTGGGGTTACGAGGGTCTGTCCACGGGAGACGTCGTCAACGAGTTGACCTCTCTCATTGCCGATCCAAACGTTTCGATGCACGAAGGAAAAGCGCTCGTGTGCAATGTCGAAAAGGCATAGCCCTTTCGAATGACAAATGGCAAATCTCAAATGGGGATCAGAAATCTGAGATCTGGAATTTGAGATTCGCGGAGAGAAACGGAGCGATTTATGGCCGAACCCGTAGGATTTTACACCGACACGACGGTGTGCATCGGCTGCAAGGCATGCGAAGTGGCCTGCAAAGAGTGGAACCAGCTCCCCAGCACCAACGGGGGACTAAACACTTTGAGCGGCGACAGCTACGACAACACGCGCGCGCTCGACGGCATCCATTGGCGTCACGTGAAATTCATCGAGCAGTTCACGGAAGACCGCAAGGACGGCCGCTGGCTCCTGATGAGCGACGTATGCAAGCACTGCGTCAACGCTCCTTGTCTCGAGGTCTGTCCGACCGGAGCGATCGTTCGCACCGAGTTCGATTCGGTGGTCATTCAGTCAGACGCTTGCAACGGCTGCCGCGACTGCATTGCAGCCTGCCCGTTTGGGGTCATCGAAGTCAATCCGGCTTCGGGCACCGCGCAGAAGTGCACGCTTTGTTATGACCGGCTGCAAGGCGGCCTCGAGCCGGCTTGCTCGAAGGCCTGCCCGACCGAGTCCATCCAGTTCGGAACCATAAAAGAGTTGAAGGTACGGGCACAGAAACGAGTGGACCAACTCCAGCAGATGGGAGAGAAGAGAGCGTATCTTTACGGCGCGGATGAAAAGATGCTCGGCGGGCTGAATTCATTTTACCTGCTGGTGGACAAACCGGAAGTCTACGGATTACCACCCGATCCGAAGATGCCGACGCGCAACCTCGCATCGGGCTCGTGGTTCTCCGCCTTCGGCGCTGTTCTGATCGGTCTGATGGGAGTCATCAACTTTCGCAACCGCGGCGCACGTGAAAACGGCCAGGAGCAACGACCATGAATACGGTTCTTTCCAGCACCTTTTTTAGCGCCCCGCCGGACTGGGGTTGGCTAATTGTCTGGTACTTTTTCTTCGGCGGACTCGCCGGGGGATGCTATTTTATCGCCGTGCTGATCGATCTCTTCGGCCGGCCGGAAGACCGCGCGCTGGCCCGCCTCGGCTATTATATCGCGTTGCCCTGCCTCATCATCAGCGCGATACTACTCACTCTCGATCTCGGTCGGCCGTTGCGGTTTTGGCATATGCTGATCGCATCGAACACCTACCAACTTTTGTTCAAGCCTTGGTCGCCGATGTCGGTGGGATCGTGGGCGCTGTTCATCTTCGGAATATTCTCGCTCCTCGCTTTCCTGAGCGCGCTTGCCGAAGACGGCCGTTTGCAACAACCGGCGGCCAAGAGCCTGAGGCCTCCCGGCGCGCTCGGGTTGATCATCGCTGCGATCGGCGGACTCTTCGGATTCTTTGTGGCGGGCTACACGGGAGTCCTTCTGGCCGTGACCAACCGTCCGATCTGGTCCGATACGCCCCTCCTCGGCATGCTGTTCGTGGTTTCGGCGGCATCGATATCGGCGGCTTTGATGATTTTACTGGCGCAAAAGTCCGGCCGAACCACGCCGGGCCTTAGCGCGCTCCACCGTCTTGACTCCTGGGTGGTAGCGTTGGAATTCGTCGTGCTGATCGCCGTGATGATCTCCCTCGGGCCGGTATTTCGCGCTTGGCTGAACGCCTGGGGTCTTCTGCTCTTTTTTGGCGTCATCCTTCTTGGCATGCTGCTTCCTTTGGCTCTTTACTGGCGCAGGCAATGGTTAGGCGATCTCAACCTCACCGCGGCCTCCGCATCGGTCCTGGCCGGCGGCCTGATTCTTCGCCTGGTCATCGTTTTCTCGGCTCAAGGAGTATAACGTGAGACCCACTCCGATTAGTTTTTTGGTGGTTCTTTGCGCCCTTGCCGCCTGCGCGAGTCCGGAAACAGGCCGATCGCGCGGCGGCGGTCCGGGCGCCGACACCGGCAACCGGACCAAGGTCGTGCGGATGCATGAAGGTGCCGACCCTTTCTATAAAACCCCAAAACTCATTCGCAGCCAATCTCCGCCGTTGGCGTCGGCGCGCCAGGCCGATCAGCTCAGCCGCTAATGACGGCTTCGACCGATAGTAACCTTCAGGAACTTGGGCGGCAGCGTCCCGAGTGGGAACCTTGGCTCGCCGTCATTGAAGAAGTGCTCAGCGAGACGGCTGACGTCAAATGGGATGGGGTTGTTCCCGCCGGTATTGAGCCGCGGGAAAGCAAGATCCCGCTTCTGGCGGGCACCGCGATCGCTTTCGAGGCGGATACGCTGCGCCGCTGGACGCAACGGCTGTTACGGACCGCTAGCCGGAGCGGCACTGCGAAGATGGCCACTCTCAAACCGGCGATTCAAGCACCTTCGGATATTCTCGCGCTGTTCAAAGCTTCGCTGTGCCAGGATGGCGACCGTCTAAAGGAAATCGCGGCAGCTCTCGGTGCGGACCCGGAGGCGTTTCAAGCGGTGATGGCCCTCGCACCGGTTCCTTTTCTGCATGCCTGCAATCGCCGGTGGACTCATGCCATCGCCCAGAGCTGGGCGGAGGGGTATTGCCCGGTGTGCGGCGCCTGGCCGGCGTTCGCCGAAGTGCGCGGCATCGAGCGCAACCGTTATTTCCGTTGTGGCCGCTGCGCCGGTGAGTGGCAGCTCTATTGTTTGATTTGTCCGTACTGCGGCATGACCGACCACAACGAGCTCGTAACGATGGTCCCGGAGCAAGGCGGCACGAGTCGCGTGATCGAAGCCTGCAAGCGCTGTCTCGGGTATGTTAAATCTTTCACCACGCTGCAGGGCAGTCCGGCTGCCAAGGTGATTCTGGACGATCTCGCAAGCGTGGATTTAGACGTGGCGGCTCTGGAACACGGCTATCGGCGCCCGCAAGCACCGGGCTACTCGCTCGACGTCACGCTCGTCGATAAACCCGTCGAGAAGTTTTCTTTCTGGAGAGGATAGGTGGCTCAAATTATCCGGCCCTCGCAGGTGTGCAAGGCGCTGCTCGCCGCGCTCGGAGGCGCCGAAGGCCAGCGGCGAAAGCGCAAACGTGACCAGACGCCCGATGCGATCGGATTGGCGGTCAAGCGGGCTCTGCTGGAGCGGGCGGTTGAAGACGACCCGGAGCCGGAAGCGTTCGAAGAATGGCTGCTCAATTATCCTCTTATATGCGACGCCCCGGAGCTTGCCGGCTCGGCCTCGGCGATGGCGCGAGCCGTTTTCGAAGAATGGCGCATGGCCCATTCGTTGGGAGAGTTTAGAGTATGGCTGGACCGGGGGGCGCCGTCAGAGGACGTTGGCGACGGAAACGAACATAGATCCCATTCCAATGTTAGAGAAACTAAATGATCAGATCGCGCTGACGATTTGGGAAAAGAACTGACCGAGTTTCCCTCTCACTTGCCGGTAGAGCTTTTCGGCGTTCCCCGGGCGACAAGATTTTCATTCTCGCCGCGGCGCCTGCGATGAGGCCAAAGAAGCGTTGACGCAAGCCGCGCGACTTCTTCCCGAAGATCCCGAGACGCACTTCCATCTCGGCATAGCGCTCTATGAGCTGGGCCATTATGCCGCCGCCTGTGACGTGCTCAATTGCGTAGTCAGCCTGGAATCGGAAAACCCCAAGGCGCATTTTAATCTTGCCCTGGCCTATTTGGCTTGAGGCAATGTCGATGAAGCGCAGGCGCGTTGCGCTACGGGCACTCGACCCTGCGCTTGCCGCCGAGCTGCGCCAGGAAATCGAGCGCAGCCGGTGATGACGAACTCCCAGCTTACCAACTTACCTATTCCCGGGGTGTTGACAATATAGACTCTTAAGGTCTACATTTATTAACAGAAGAGGAAGAAATGCAGGCCACACTCAGTGGGCGACAATTAATCCAAGTGGCCATGAACAGGGAGAAGGCGTCGTTTGCGCTCTATAGTCGGGCCGCGGTGCAGGCAGGCTCGGAGAAAGTAAAGAAGGTCTTCAACCGTATTGCGCGGGACGAGCTGGTTCACCTTTTCACCTTGCTTAGCAGATTCGAGCGGGTCTACCCTGAATTGTGTAATGAAGTGAATATCATCATGCCAATACCAGAAGAGGTAAAAGTAAGGTGATTAGCGACAATTAAGGAGTCTGCCGAGGCTCTCCACGGCGCCATTTGGGAGGAACAAGAATCGCTTCAGTTCTATCTCCAGCTAGCAAATGCGGTGGAGGATGAGGAGGCAAGGGTCGCCTTGCAGAGGATTATTGACGATGAGACTAACCACATCAAGGCCTTGAGATCCTTGGGAGATGAGGAAATCAATGATGCCACAGTGGAAGAAAAGTGGAAGAAAAGAAATTCAATTAAATCTTTAGCGGAATTAGTTCTATGAGACGGTCAAACGTGGGAACGGAAAGGATCTCATTAATGAATGCTGGCCGCCGCGTTGACTATGCGGTCCGGGCCCTCACTTATTTGGCTGGTCAGCCACCGGCCAAGGTTATCAGCAGGGCGGAAATTGAAACGAACCAAGATATACCCTCGCACTATCTCTCCAAGATCATGAAAGATCTCGTCGCGAGCGGGTTGGTTCACTCTCACGTCGGCTCCAAAGGAGGGTTTAGTCTCGCTAGATCGGCGGAGACGATCAGCATCAAAGAGGTCTATGAGACCGTCGAAAGACCCATCGTCCTCATGGAGTGTCTTGATAAGAGCGATGAGCGTTGTCCGTACGGCTCAGTATGCACTCAGATATCGGTTTGGGACAGAGCCCAGAGTCTTTTGGCAAATTACTTGAGTAGCGTAACTGTAGGCAATATCGCCGACCAAACTGGTCTAAGAGGGCGGTATATTACCCTGCACGGCTAAATTTTTTTGGTTTAATTGTGGACCTAGTAAGTCTATTTTCTGACGGGTACACAGATGATCGACTTAAGCTCAAAGGGTATAAGGTGCCGCGCTTCCCGGGATCTCCGAACTAGCCGGGGGATGGTTAGGTCCTTTACCGAAGGGATCATCCAATATGAAATCGAGAACCTCGGTCGAAAGCTAATACTTGTCGATTGGGATAATGGTCTTAGCTCGTATGTATACCCAAGTGAGATTGCGATTATCGATGGAGATCTATTGGGCCACTGAGATTCCAGCAAACCACTAATGGAGCGTTCAATGCCAATAACCAATAGCTTGCCTGAGACTGTCTTCACGACCAAAGTAGACGAGCTTTTGAACTGGGGGCGGGCCTCTTCCCAGTGGTACATGCTTTTTGGGCTGGCCTGTTGTGCCATTGAGCTGATGCAGACGGGAGGCCCACGCGCCGATGTGGACCGCTTTGGGGCGGTTCCGCGGGCTACACCTCGGCAATCCGACTTGATGATCGTAGCAGGAACACTGACCTATAAGATGGCTAAGCGTACGAAGCTTCTCTATGACCAGATGCCCGATCCTAAGTACGTCATCTCGATGGGGAGCTGTGCCAACTGTGGAGGTCTTTTTCAACTTGCGTATTCGGTGTGTAAGGGCGTGGACAAGATCATTCCCGTGGATATTTATGTCCCAGGATGTCCGCCCCGGCCAGAGGCGTTAACTGAGGGGCTACTGAGAATTCAGGACAAGATCATGAAGGAAAAGTGGTTGGTAAAAAATGCAACGTGATCGACCAGACGGAGGGATAGTATGGCCTACACGATTGCTGAACCATGCATAGATGTAAAAGATACCGCCTGTGTGGATGTTTGCCCGGTCGATTGCATTCATCCGACAAAAAACGAAGCGGAGGCCTTCGCACAAGTACATCAGCTCTATATCGACCCTGAGGAGTGCATTGATTGCGGGGCCTGCGAGCCTGTTTGTCCCGTTGAGGCTATCTTCGAGAATGACGCTCTGCCGGAAAAATGGAAGCATTTCGCCCAGATCAACGCTGACTATTACAAAAAGAGCGGATAGAGCTTTCCCCAATTCGCGAAGGAGAGCGCATGACAGATATGGAGCAAGTTGAAGAGCAACCGCAGAAGAAGCGTAAGGGTACACCGCTCGTCGCGGTGATGGACGAAAATTGCAGTAGTTGTGCAGGCTCGCCTGTATGCGAATTACACTGTCCAGTGGAGGGCTGCATCAATTTGCTATACGAGGAAACACCCAACGGTGGATTAAAGCCGTACCGGGTATGGGTGGACAACGACAAGTGTATCGGCTGCCAGATGTGCTTCAGCGACGACATAACGAAACTCCATCGGCATAAGGAAACCGGCGAAATATTCCGCGAGTATGCGGGTAGATACTACGATAGTTCCAAAAGGCCCCTTGAGAAGGAAGAGGTTCCGAAGAAATTTCAGCTTGAGCTTATAGGTACGGAGTCAGAAGACAGGCTCGACAAGAAAATTTGCCCTTGGGATGCCATAAAAATGCACGAGTTTGATAAAGGGGTGGAACTTTCGAAATATTTCTACGAACCAGAAAACATGAAAGTTGTTAATGGTCTATACGTCATGGATGTCGAGGAAAAGAGCAGATTGGAAGAAAAACAAAAAGAGCTATACGGGGGATAGGAAGAACGAGTCTCATAAAAAAGAGAGTTAAAACTATGAACACTGCCACCAACACCGTCGAAGATTTTATCCAAAGCGAGTACAAGCACGGCTTCGTCACCGACATCGAGGCGGATACCGTACCGCCCGGTTTGAATGAAGACGTCGTTCGTCTGATTTCGGCGAAAAAGCACGAGCCCGAGTTCATGCTCGATTGGCGGCTCAAAGCTTATCGCTACTGGGCGAAATTGGAGAAATCGCAGGCAGAGCCCAAGTGGGCCAACGTCCATTATCCGCCCATCGATTATCAAGCGATCAGCTACTATTCGGCGCCCAAGGCGAAAGACGATCGGCCCAAGAGTCTCGAAGAAGTGGACCCGGAGCTGCTCAAAATGTATGAGAAGCTCGGTGTTCCTTTGCGGGAGCAAGAAAAGCTTGCCGGCGTGGCCGTCGATGCCGTTTTCGACAGCGTTTCTGTAGCGACGACTTTCAAGGGCAAGTTGGCGGAGATGGGAGTTATCTTCGGCTCTTTTTCCGAGGCGGTGCATAACCATCCCGATCTCGTACAGAAATATCTCGGCTCGGTTGTGCCGTACTCGGATAATTTTTTTGCCGCGCTCAACGCCGCGGTGTTCAGCGACGGGTCTTTCTGCTTCATCCCCAAGGGTGTGCGCTGTCCGATGGAGCTGTCGACCTATTTTCGTATCAACGCCGCCGAGACCGGCCAGTTCGAGCGCACGCTGATCGTGGCCGAAGAGGGCGCTTATGTGAGTTACCTGGAAGGCTGCACCGCGCCGATGCGCGATAAGAATCAATTGCACGCGGCGGTGGTCGAATTAGTGGCTCACGACGACGCGCAGATCAAGTATTCGACGGTGCAGAACTGGTATCCGGGCGACGCCGAGGGCAGGGGCGGCATTTACAACTTCGTCACCAAGCGCGGCAAATGCCTCGGCAAGCGCTCGAAGATCTCCTGGACGCAAGTCGAGACCGGTTCGGCGATCACCTGGAAATATCCGAGCTGCATTTTGCAGGGGGATGACTCGGTCGGCGAGTTTTACTCGGTGGCGCTGACGAACAATTACCAACAAGCGGACACCGGCACCAAGATGATCCACATCGGCAAGAACACCAAGAGCACGATCATCTCCAAGGGTATCTCCGCCGGCCATGGGCAGAACACTTATCGCGGTTTGGTCAAGATCATGAAGGGCGCCAGCGGGGCGCGCAACTATTCGCAGTGTGATTCGTTGCTGCTGGGAGACAAGTGCGGCGCCCATACCTTTCCGTATCTGGAGGTGTTGAACAACGCGACGCAGGTGGAGCACGAGGCTTCGACCTCGAAAATAGGTGAGGACCAGCTCTTCTATTGCCGCCAGCGCGGCATTTCGACCGAGGACGCGGTCAATTTGATCGTCAGCGGTTTTTGCAAGCAAGTGTTCAAAGAGCTGCCGATGGAGTTTGCGGTGGAGGCGCAGAAACTTCTGGGCGTGAGCCTGGAAGGAAGCGTCGGATGACGCGGCGCTTGGCCAGCCGCGATTTGATGACCGAGGATTGAAGAATTTATGCCCGGGGAAATTTATTTCGACAACAACGCGACCACGCAGGTCGCGCCTGAAGTCTTCGAGGCGATGCGACCGTATCTTACCGAGCTTTACGGCAATCCGTCGAGCATTCATCGCTTCGGCAGCCAGGTGGGGCAGAAAATCAATGAAGCGCGGGCGCAGGTCGCCGCGCTCATCGGCGCCGCCGACCCGGTGGAAGTAATCTTCACGAGCTGCGGTACCGAAGGGGACAACGCGGCCATTCGCGGCGTGCTCGAGGCCCGGCCGGATAAGCGCCACATCGTCACGACCCAGGTGGAGCATCAGGCGGTGCTCGGACTTTGTCAGCATTTGGAGAAGAAAGGCTATCGCGTAACTTGGCTCGGCGAGGGTCGGGACGGCATGCTCGACTTGGACGAGCTGCGCGGCGCCTTGACCGATGACACCGCGCTGGTGTCGATCATGGCCGCCAACAACGAAACCGGCGTGATCTTTCCCATCGATAAGATCGCCGCGATCGTGAAGGCCAGAGGGATTCCGCTTCACGTCGATGCGGTCCAAGCGGCGGGAAGATTGCCGCTCGACATGAGGGCTTTGCCGGTGGACTTGTTGACGATATCGGCCCATAAGTTCCACGGGCCGAAGGGAGTCGGCGCATTGTACATTCGGCGCGGCATGACGTTTCCGCCTTTTATTATCGGTGGACACCAGGAACGTAACCGCCGAGCCGGTACGGAAAACGTTGCCGGGATCGTCGGGATGGGCAAAGCTGCGGAAATCGCCTTAGCCCGTCTTGCCGAAGACTCCGAGCGGATCGGCAAGCTGCGCGATCGTTTTGAAGAGTCGCTGCTTCGATCATGCCCTGAGTCCCGGGTGAACGGACAGCGGCAGAATCGCCTGCCCAATACTTCAAATGTGAGCTTCAGGTATTTGGAGGGCGAGTCGATCCTGGTTTTACTGGACCAACAAGGTATCTGTGCTTCCACGGGCTCCGCTTGTACGGCCGGTTCTTCGGAGCCTTCCCATGTTCTGCGGGCCATGGGGGTGGCGGCCGAGTGGCTTCAGGGGACAGTTCGCTTCAGCTTGGGCCGGTTCAATACGGAAAAAGAGGTCGATGTTGTGAACCAAACGCTGCCTGCAATCGTCAAACGCCTACAGGGGCTTTCGGCTTTGGGCAAATTGGCAAGCCAAGAGCAACCTCCGGCGAGTCGAGGAGGGGCGGCCAAAAACATCGGGGCAAGGGGGTAAGGCTATGGCGCTCATGCAGATTCCTCGACGGGTCGACTACGGTTTGCGTGCCGTTATCTATCTTTCGAACCAGGATCCGGAGAAATGCTGCTCGATAGCCGAGATTGCCAAGCAACAGCGGATACCGAGAAAATTTTTGGAGAAAATCATTCAGGAGCTGACCCGCAGCGGATTGATTAGATCCAAGCGTGGCTCATGCGGCGGCTATACTTTGGCGCGAGCGCCGGATGCCATTTCTTTTTTCGACGTCGTTCAGGCCATCGAAGGCCCCCTCGCGGTGAACGCCTGCCTGGACGAGCCTCTCGGTTGCGATCAATCGCCCCGCTGCACGATGCTGGGCGTGTGGAGTGACGTGCAAAGGAAAATAACTGAAGTGTTGACCCAAACGACGATCGCGGATTTGACCCGGGCGCCGTGCGGGGATCTAATCGGCACCTCTTCTCTTTCGAGCGCGGCATGATCAGGATCAACGGTTTCGTTGTCCGATGCAGAGCAGGCCGCACCCTACAGGGAGGTGGTTATTATGAGTTATGAGAACGGATTGAGCATGGAAGAGCGGGTGTCTTCGCTGTTCCAACCCGACACCCTTCTGCCGGACCAGTACCTTGATACCTACCGGAGAAAGCTTCCTCTGGAACCGGAGAAGAAACTCATGCTGGCGGTTTTGGAAGACGCCGTTGCATGTTTTCAAAAGTACGTTTCCGCCCGCGACGGGAAAGGGAAGGTTCTGTTCCAGGACGCGGAGGGTTGGATCATTGAGGAAAACGACGATGGGCTTTTTTCATTCGCCCACGTCTGTGAAACGCTCGGGTTTGATCCCGCCTATCTCCGGCAAGGATTGAAAGCGTGGAAACAGCAACACGCCGCGCACCCTATCCAAGCAAAAGCTTACCGGCTTGCGCCGCGACGGAGAAAGAGTACGCGGGGCGTTCCCCTCTCAAGGCGGACGGGACGACGCCTGCGCAGGGCCGCCGGGCGCTGACGCGGCGGACTATCAATCAAGCGCAATTCGAGGCGGTGGTTGGCTTAGCCAACCACCGCCTTTTTGTTTTAAAGTGACCCTACGCTTGAAAAGCCGTTGAAAGGGATTCATAACTTTCTCATGCCACCCCGACGGAAAAGGAAAAGATCGCGGCTTGCTCAGTTCAGTTACGCTTTGCGCTACCGCGTCGGCGAATACGCGGTGCGAGGATTTATCGCCGCATTGCCGCTGATTCCATACGGACTGCTCCTTCGCTTCACGAACTTTTTGGCGTGGGTCGCGTTCGGGTTTCTGCGGACGTACCGGACCCGCATGGAGGAAAATCTGGTTGCGGCGCTGGGCCAGGAGATCCGCGCGCCCAACGAACGCAAGGCGTTGGTTTGGCGCGCCTGGAAGAATTTCGCCCGCGGTGTTCTCGATACCACCGCCGTGATGCATTTTTCCAGAGAAAACATTCTCGCGACGGTGGCGGTGGAAGGCCAAAAAAATCTGGAGCGAGCCCTTGGAAAGGGACGTGGAGTGCTGGCTTTGAGCGCCCACTTGGGAAGTTTTACGATGATCGGGGCGCGTCTTGCGGCGGGTGGCTTTCCCTTCAGCGTCGTCGTCAAGCAGCCGGGCGATCGGCGCTTTGCCCGGTTGATCGACGACTATCGCGCCCAGCTCGGAATTCACACCATTTCCGCGAAACCGCGCAGAGAGGCGGTGCGCGGGATCTTAAAGGCGTTGCGTGAAAACAGAATCGTTTTAGTGATCGCCGACGAGTTCAAGTCGGGCGACGTCATGGTCGATTTCTTGGGGGGAAGATATCCAGCGCCGCGGGGGCCGGCAACCCTGGCACTGCGAACCGGCGCCGTGACATTGCCGATGTTTGCCACTCGGCGAGCCGATGATTCATTACTTCTTACGATTGGCAATGCGATCGAACCCGTTGAACGCCCAGAACTCGAGGACAGTGTGACTGCCACAACCGCCGTTTACACAAGTTGTCTTGAGGCGGCGATTCGCCGTTACCCCGATCAATGGAATTGGCTGGGGTTGGCGCGCGATGGGAGAGTTTCCCGTGCTGAGATGGCGCGCCGAAAGGTGGCGAGGCATGGCGCGAGCAAACGCGGTCGCGGCTCGGTACGCCAGGGTAAGATTTCCAGCGAGTCAACCGCTGATAGCAACAAAGAAATCTAATCCAGCGGGAATTCCCCGTAAGGGCGTGGAAATCTAAGATCGACCCGAGACCAGCAGTTCTTCATAACGGCGGACGCATGGTGCCGTTTCAAGCGCGACGCTTTTTAGAGCTTCGAGTCGAAGCCCGGGTTGAGAAGTCCTTTTTTCTCCGTCCCCTCCAGGTATCGCATGAAGCGGTATTTGTTTTCCAACTCGTCGAGCTTGAGGGGGGGGAGGTTCTTCGGTTGCCCCGGGTCGATCTTGGTGGCGATCAGCGTCAGTTCACCTCGCCGCCGGGCCCGGACAAATGCTTCGCGGAAATCGTCCGGAGTCTGGATCCAAGCAGCATGTTTGTAGCCGGCGGCTTGAGCGAGGGCCACGGCGTCGGTGACGGGGGAGGCCGTGGCGGTGCCGCCGGAGGCTTCGTAAACTTCGTTGTCGAAGAGCAGATGGATGAGATTGCCGGGGTTCTGCAAGGCGATGGTCGGTAAACCGCAGAGGTTCATGAGAAAGGCCCCGTCGCCGTCGATGGCGATTACCTTGCGGTGCGGCAAGGCGAGGGCGAGGCCGGCGGCAATGGATGAAACCAGTCCCAGCGTGCGCGTTTTTAGGTTGCCGTCGCCGGGGCGCACTGCCCACCATTCCCGCGCGCCCCAGCCCGTGCAAACCGCCAAGGCGTCCCCCGCCTCCGGCGCAATCGCCTTTAAATAATCGTAACGCTGCATTATTTCACTCCGAGGACGCTTTTGGTCAGGAGCACGGCGACGGGCCTCTTGGAATCCTCGGCCAAAATTTGCGCGCCGCGCAAGGTTTCGTCAATCTCGTCGCTCTTGCGCAGAACGTAGCTGCGGATGCCCAGCGCGTGTAGCACGGGCTCCGTCACCGAGCCCAGCGTCGTGAAACCGCGATCGCCGATATCGCCGGCGTAATAGATCAAGAGTAAAGTCGGGATTTGAAACTGCAGCGAGGTCGTGGTGAGCGCGTTGCAGCTGTTTAAAAAACCGGCGTTCTGCATGATCAGCGCGGTCCTCTTGCCGCCCAGGTAGGCGCCCGCACAGATGCCGATGCCTTCTTCTTCCCGGCAAAGCGGCACATGCTTGAGGTCGCGATCGTGCTCGACGGCGCGGATGACCTCCACCATTTTTTCGTCGGGGAGCGTCGCCACGAAGTCGATCGCCGCTTTTTTGAGACCGCCGACGATCGCCGCGGCGCATTGTTTCGGGTCCATGGTGTTCGCGATGGTGTTTCGCGCCGGTCTCCGGTGCAAATACCGGCGGCGGTCATTTTCCGTAGCCCTCGACGCGAAAGCAACGGACCGTCGCCTCGCCCTGGACATACTGCGAACGCGACGACGTTGTCAAGCAAGGTCAGAGTGAAACTCGTCAGCGCGGACTTCCTCTTGACAGAACAACGGCAGGCTCTATAGTGATCGTCGTAAACGGACATGACGGGAAAAGAAGTCAAAGTCAGCGACAAACATATTTGGGTCGGCGTGGAAGACCAACAAGTATACCTGGGACTCACCAATTTTATTCAAGCCGAGCTCGGCACGGTGATCTCCGTGGAGCTGCCGGATGTCGGCGACAAGATCGAAGAGGGTGAAATTTTTGCGGAACTCGAATCGGTCTCCACGGTTCATGAGCTGGAATCGCCGGTGTCGGGCACCGTGCTTTCGGTCAATTCGGATTTGGAATCCCGCCCGTCGATGATCAATGAAGACCCCTATAATGAGGGCTGGCTGGTCGAAGTCCGGCTGACGGATCATTCCGAGCTTGACGCGCTCATGGACATGGATGAGTACTATCACTTCGTCTTTTCGGACAAATCGTAGGTTCTCTTTAACTGCGCCCGCCCTCGTCCTCTTCTCAACATTAAGCTGGATGCCGGCGTACGCGGCGCAAGCCGGCCCGCGCGCATCGGAAGGTCATGATCCATTCGCCCGCGCCCGGGCCGAGATGATCGAACGCGACCTGCGCGGTCGCGGCATCAAGAGCGCGCGGGTCCTGGCGGCGATGGACGCCGTGCCGCGCCATCTCTTCGTGCCCGAGCCGCTGCGCGCTGCGGCCTACGAAGATCGACCGCTGCCGATTGGCGCCGGGCAAACCATCTCGCAGCCCTACATCGTCGCCTTCATGACCGAATTGTTGCAGCTCAAGGGAGACGAAAAGGTTTTGGAAATCGGCACCGGCTCAGGGTATCAAGCCGCGGTGCTGGCCCGCCTCGCGCGGGAAGTGTGCTCCATTGAAATTCTCCCGGCGCTCAGCGAGCGGGCCAGAGAGGTTCTTTTGCAGCTCGGTTTCGCCAACGTTCAACTCAAAGTGGGCGATGGGTTTTTCGGCTGGCGGGAGAAAGGGCCGTTCGAGGCGATTCTGCTGACCGCGTCGGCGCCAAAAATTCCCGAACCGCTGTGGCAGCAATTGCGCGAAGGCGGACGGTTGGTCATGCCGCTGGGCGAGGAACGGCGGGCGCAGCGATTGATGCGGTTCACCAAAATCGGAGGCAAACCCGTTGCCGAGGATCTTACCGGGGTGCTCTTTGTGCCGCTGACAGGGGCGATTCGGGAGGAGGCGCGCTGAGCGCTGCGGTCCGGCTCTTTCTTGGCTGGGCCGAGGGAAAGCGATAGATGACTTCCCCGGGACGCACGAGATTTAGTTCTTCGCGCGCGACCTGCTCCAGATAGAGGTCGTCGGTGCGCAGCCGCGAAATGCGCTGGCGCAGGGCCTCATTTTCCTTTTGCAGACGGTAGTTTTTCTCATCCAGCGTGATTTTCTCGCCTCGTAGGCGCCATAAATGAATCGCGCCCCGCTCTCCGACAATGGTGTATACGAAGAGCAGGAGGATTATCGCCGTTAAAAGATAGAGCGGCCAACGGCTCGATATTTGCGGGAAAAACTTCATCTGCGCGAGTCAAACGGATAGGAATATAGCATATAAAACGTCTCAAGGCCCCCACTCATTTTTATCGCCATAGAATTCAACGATTTACCAGCACCAATCGCCAGTTGGAACGAGCCAGTTTTTTCATTTTAAAGTGTTTTAAAAACTCAGGCCACATTGGCCGCGTCCATTTCACCCTGCTTGGCTGGAGGCGGGGAGAGCAATCCAAGCCTGTCGAACTCGGCCACCAATTCCTCATCGGTCGGCTGGATATAATCCTCATGGACATCGCGCTCCACGTGGCCGCTGCATATCCTGGCGACGCGATCCCGCATGCCCAGCGTATCCCAGCGCGAGATGCAGGCCCTACGATAACAATGCGGAGAGAAACTCTCCTTGTGCACGGAACCAGTATTGCCGTTTCACTGGACTAATTAGCTGCATCGGCTCCGTCACCGTGCGATACCGGCTCGGGATCAGCTCCGGCGCGTATCAGGTGAGTTCAAGTTTCGTTGCCAACTCGGGCGGGTCAAGTTTTGATCTTTTGAATCCCGGTGGGCGATTTGCCGACATCTCAATCTCGGCGGCGAACAGTCAAGTGCTCGCTTTCGGATTCATAGGCGAACCGCTCCGTTGAGGGCGGCGGGCCGAATAATTGCGGCAAATAATTATGACAGGTTGCCCGCGGGTTCGTCGCTTCATCTGGCGTATTTAATGATTGCGGCAATCTCAACAGAGGCCGTGCTGACACTTACACCGACAAACAGC
>Ga0214473_10002967_pt1 | contig 20751 bp, 22 predicted proteins | sample RVTome_7_FD_203509 | JGI IMG/M metagenome (GOLD analysis project Ga0214473, IMG submission 203509) | Soil microbial communities from uranium-contaminated site in the Upper Colorado River Basin, Wyoming, United States - RVT98D197 | ecosystem: Environmental > Terrestrial > Soil > Contaminated >... | reverse complement strand
TCAGAGACTGTGTCGTAATCCGCCGTTCGCCCTTCGACACACTCAGGACGAACGGCTAAGTAATTGATATTTATTGTTCGTAGTCCGTTCGTGGTGAGCCCGTCGAACCATGAATGGACTTACGACACAGTCTCTCAGGGGGAAGGGCAGGGTGGGGGTGGGGGTCAAATGGCTCATGTGTGTGAGCCTAATCGCCATGTTGGTCGCCGGGGACGCCGACCCGACGAACTCTTATTTCGAAGGGCTAAATTGTCACAGAAGATTTTATGCGTTGAAAAGGAAGGAGAGGAAATTTATAATTTGTTAAGGAGTTTATTATGGCACGTTATACGGGTCCAAGATGCAGGAAATGTCGCCAATTCGGATTTTCCGTCTGCGGTTCCGATCGTTGTGCCCTTCTGAAGCGGAATACCCCGCCGGGAATGCATCCTACCCTTCGGAGGAAGATGAGCGATTTCAAGAAGCGTCTTCTGGAAAAACAGAAGTTAAGGTTCTCTTACTGGCTCAATGAAGGGCAGTTCCGAAACTATGTGAAAAAGGCCTCTGCGAGGCCCGGAGTGGCAGGGGAAACGCTTCTCGGTCTTCTGGAGCGCCGTCTGGACAATGTGGTCTATCGTCTCGGATTTGCCCCTACCCTTCTGTCTGCCAGACAATTAGTCACGCATGGACACATCCGGGTCAACGACCGCAAGGTCAGTATCCCTTCTTATCTCGTGCGGGAGAGGGAGGAAATCTCTCTGACAGAAAAGAGCAAAAAGATGGCCCTTGTGGAAGAGGGCATAGCAAAAAGCAAGGCCCGTCCTATGCCTTCTTATTTAGCGTTTGACAAGGATACCTTGAAAGGGAATTTGACTTCAATTCCCACCAGAAATCAGATCCCCATCGAGATCAACGAAGCCCTCGTCATGGAACATTATACAAAGTACCTTTAGTCCTCTGCTATCCTTTAAATTTCAAAATCTGAATATCGCGCGAAGCGTCTTTCCAGAAAAACTTGTTCCCCTCTTTCCTAAAGAGGGGTAGGGGAGATTAAGGCGGGTCTTTGGAAGTGCCCGATTTAATCCCTCCCGGCCGTCCGGCGCCAGAGTCCCAATGCTTAACTTGGCGTGAGTAATGCGGCTCTGGACGGCGGCGCCTCCCTTTAAAAAAGGGAGGGGATATTCTCTGAATTTCAAATTTCGAGCTTATTTAGAGTTTAGAGTTTGAAACCCCGGGTTGTTTTTTGCCGGACCTTGTTGGAGAATTTTATTGAAGGAGTAAGATGACCATGGCTGTTCTAAGCTCAATCGAAAAAATCTCTGAGACCGTATGGGAATTGCCTGTCTCCTATAAAAAGGGGATGCGTGTTCCAGCACGCATTTATGGAACTGAGAAATTGCTCAAGGAAATGGATGAGACGGTCTATGACCAGATCACGAACGTGGCCACTCTGCCGGGAATTACGAAGTACGCCCTTTGCATGCCCGATGGGCACTTCGGTTACGGTTTTCCAATCGGCGGCGTGGCAGCCATGGATGCGGAGCAAGGCGTGATCTCTCCGGGAGGGATTGGCTTCGACATCAACTGCGGTATGAGACTGGTGACCACGAATCTTACTTACCATGAAGTCCATCCCTATCTCAAAGAGCTGGTAAACAGGCTCTACGAGCGGGTTCCAGCCGGCGTGGGAAGCACAGGCTTTCTGAGGATGTCGAGGAAAGAGTTCAGAGAGGCGGTTGAACAGGGTGCTCGTTGGTGTGTCAAAAAAGGTTATGGATGGGAGGAGGATCTCGAATTGACTGAGGAGTCTGGTTGCATGGAAGGAGCCGACTCTTCAAAAATCAGCGAAAAGGCAGTGGACCGGGGCTTCAACCAGATTGGAACCCTGGGCTCCGGCAATCATTACCTGGAGATCCAGGTGGCCCGCCGTGAGAACATCTTCGATGAAAATCTTGCTAAAAGCTTCGGGATCACGATTCCCGATCAGGTGGTCATCATGTTTCACTGTGGAAGCCGCGGATTCGGCCATCAGGTAGCCACGGACTATCTGCAAGTTTTCTTAAAAGTCATGGAAAGCAAATATGGCATCAAGATCCTGGACCGGGAGCTCGCCTCGGCCCCCTTTGATTCCCCGGAAGGAAGGGACTACTTCGCCGCCATGAAATGTGCAATCAACATGTCTTTTGCCAACCGACAGGTCATTGTTCACCGTATCCGGGAGGTTTTTTCTGATATCTTTGGCCGTTCTCCCGAAGACCTCGAAATGCATATGGTCTATGATGTCGCCCACAATACGGCAAAGTTGGAGCGTCACCGGGTCGACGGAAAGATAAAAAACCTTCTGGTTCATCGAAAGGGAGCGACTCGGGCCTTCGGCCCCCAGATGGAGGGAATTCCCAAAAGATACCAGCCCACCGGACAGCCCGTCATCATCGGAGGGAGTATGGAGACAGGGTCCTATCTCCTTGCGGGTACTCCAGGAGGGGATCAGACTTTTTTCAGCACAGCCCATGGAAGCGGCCGCACCATGAGCCGGACCAAGGCAAGGAAGTTGTGGTATGGAAAGAAGCTGCAGCAGGAGATGGAAGGCCGTGGAATTTATGTCCGCACAGCTTCCTGGTCGGGATTGGCTGAAGAGGCAGGCCCGGCATACAAGAATATCGATGAAGTTGTCGAGGCGACGGAGCAGGCGGGAATCAGCAAACGGGTCGTCCGATTCCTGCCAGTCGGCAATGTAAAAGGATGATCAAAGGACGGAAGGTCGGGATGCCATACCAATTCTTAGAAGATATTGCCACTGCGGATATTGCTTTCGAAGCCTGGGGAAACAACCTTGAGAAGACATTCCTTGCAGCAGCCGATGCAACGATGAATGTGATGATTGAAGAACTCGACTCCATTCAACCGATTGAAACGCGGAAAATCAGACTCGAAAACGAAGCCCTGGATATGCTTCTTTTCGATTTTTTGCAGGAATTGATCTATTGGAAGGATTCCGAGAAATTGATGTTGCGAATCAAGGAGATCGGAATTAGAGAAGAAAACAAACACCATTTTTTAGAAGCAGACGCTTTGGGTGAAAAGCTTGATCCTGAACGCCACCATCAACGGGTAGATGTCAAAGCAGTCACCCTTCACCGTTTCCGGCTTGAAAAGACCGAAGAGGGATGGAAAGCATCGGTCATCCTCGATATTTAAGCAGCATCCTGAAAAAAATTCAACCCCATCGCTTTCTTGACGAGTTCAAGGGTCTTCTTCGCTTCAGCCCTGGCCACCCGGGTACCCTGCTCCAGAGTCTCTCCAACGATATGTTTTTGACGGGAGAAGTAGGCTCTGCGCTCCCGAAGGGGATCCAGGAAACCATTCAGTACTTCTGCAAGTCGAGCTTTAACCTCTACATCCCCAATCGTTCCCTTTCGATAGCGATCTTTCATTTCCTGAACCTCTTCGACGTCCGGATTGAAGGCATCATGATAAACAAAGACAGGATTGCCTTCTACATGACCGGGATCTGTTGCATGAATACGGGTCGGGTCGGTAAACATCCGATTCACTTTCACGGTAACCGTCTCCCGGTCATCGGAGAGAAAGATGGCGTTATCCAGGCTTTTGCTCATTTTAGCCTTTCCATCAATGCCCGGCAGAACCGCTCCTTCTCCGGTGAGAATGTCGGGGATAGGAAAGATCGGGCGATAAAGCTGGTTGAATCGACGGGCGATCTCCCGGGTTACCTCAAGATGGGATGCCTGATCTTCACCGACAGGAACTAAATGGGCTCGAACCATCAGAATATCCGCCGCCTGGAGCACAGGATAGGCCAGCAACCCCAGTGAGGCCGTATCCAACCGGAAGTTCTTCACGGCTTCCTTTAAGGTAGGGACTCTTTGAAGCCTCGGGACACTCACAAGCATGCTGAGAATAGTGAAGAGCTCGGTTACTTCCGGAATCATCGACTGCAAATACACAATGCTCTTTTTAGGGTTAATCCCTACACTCAGGTAATCCAGAATAAGCCCACGGATATTCTCCCTGACAGCTTCCACATGTTCATATTGGGTGGTTAATGAATGGAGGTCTGCCACCAAGAAAAAACATTCGTACCCTTCCTGAAGACGAACCCTGTTCTTCAGGCTGCCTACCCAGTGACCGATATGGAGCTTTCCGGTAGGCCTATCTCCCGTGAGAATTCTCTGTTTCACCGTTTCTTCCATTGTTGAAAGATCCGCCTGATCATCTATCCTTTCATATATATAAAATAGCAGAGTTTCGCTATCTTTTCATCGCCTGATTAAGAATAAACGATCTCTTGACCATAATCCGTAACTAAATTAGGTAGCCGAGCAGACTTTAGCTTGCAGATATCGCAGCCTGAAGGCTGCGGCTACCATTTTATGAGATCTAATGATTTCTCCAAATCGGTGAAACCCGAGTTCTCGTCTTTTCCATTGTTGATATGATTTTTATCCCTATTTGAATTTATTGATTACGGATTATGGTCTTGACATACGGGCAAACAGATATTTTCTTAAAGTTAAGGGGTTCACTGCTTTACATTCACTCTTCCCCTTCGGAGACGGCGTTGTAAGTCCATTCATGGTTCGACAGGCTCACCACGAACGGACTATGAACAATAAATATCAATTACTTAGCCGTTCGTCCTGAGTGTGTCGAAGGGCGAACGGCGGATTACGATACAGTCTATCGAGGTGAGAGTTGGGGTGGGGGGATCTCCACGGTTCGTGAATGACGAACCGGTCATGTAAATTATTTTATAATTAAAAAAGGGGAAAAGTTACATGGAGGGGAAAATGAAAGAGGATCTAAAGAGGGAGATAGAAAATAGAGGTTTATCTTGTGAGTGTGGGGAAAAAGTCTATCGGCCCGGGGCAGGTGCTATCGAAAGTCAGCCCAACTATAATAAATATTTTGAATATATCGAATGTCCCAAGTGCCGAAAACTTTTTTATCTATAATGGGAGGAAAAGGGGACAGGCGATCCAACTATGAAGGATGTTATTTTCGAAAACAGGCGGGAGGCCGGCCGCCGATTGGCTGATATTTTACAAAAACATGCTTTTCCAAAGACCAATCTAATAGTGCTTGGAATACCTCGGGGAGGTGTTGTCGTCGCCGATGAAGTGGCAAAGGCCATGTCTGCTCCACTGGATGTGATCATCTGTCGGAAGATCCGCGCTCCTTTTCAGCCGGAACTCGGTATCGGGGCTGTGGTTAATGGGAAGCATATTACCATTTTGAATGAAGACCTGGTTCGGGCGGTAGGAGCAACCGAGGACTATTTGAATCGGGAGATTGCTTATCAGGGAGAGGAGATCGATCGACGGCTGAAATACTACCGTGGGAATTGGCCGCCTCCCAATCTCTCCGGGAAAACAGTGGTTGTGATTGATGACGGCATTGCAACGGGCTACACTTTTCGTGCGGCCCTGGAAGGGCTCCGCCAGCATCAACCGGCAAAGTTAGTCGCTGCGGCCCCCGTTGCGGCAATGGACAGTGTAGAAATGTTAAAGGCCTTTGCCGATGAGGTGATCTGTATCAGTACACCTGCAGCTTTCATGGCTGTGGGTTCCTGGTACGATGACTTCGACCAGGTGACGGATGAAGAAGTTGCCAGAATTTTACAACATAACTGGGGCCAGCATTCATCGATGTTTGAGGCGAGTGCATAGTGGAGGGGAGTTTGATTATGGCCCGGGAAACACATGAAGATAGAAACAAGTTATCCGTAGTCGTTCCTGCTGGGAAAGCGAGACTTCAGGGATTTCTCGGGCTGCCTGCAAACCCCCGCGGCGTTGTCGCCTTTGCCCACGGGAGCGGCAGCGGACGCCTCAGCCCCCGGAATAATTTTGTGGCGCTCATCCTACAAAATGGCGGCTTAGCCACTTTGCTGGTCGATCTCTTGGAAGAACAGGAGTCTCTGGACCGCGAGAAGGTGTTTGATATTGATCTCTTAGCCGAGCGTCTATTAGCCAGCACGCAGTGGCTCAGTGATCGGGCTGAAATGAAGGGGCTTTCCTTCGGTTATTTCGGCGCGAGCACGGGGGCGGCTGCTGCCCTCCAAGCTGCCGCCCAAGAATTGAGCGGCGTTACGGCAATTGTCTCTCGGGGGGGCCGGCCGGATCTTGCCATGAAGTACCTGCCTCATGTTAAGGCTCCTACTCTTCTGATTGTTGGAGGAGAGGACAGCTCGGTTATCCCTTTGAATGAAGCCGCTTATGAACGGCTCGATTGTCCTAAACAGATGGTGATTGTGCCGGGCGCAACTCATCTTTTCGAAGAATCCGGGGCACTGGAAAGAGTGGGAAATTTGGCCTGTGAATGGTTTCTTCGTTATCTACTTCCTAAGGCTTGACCCCTATTCCTTCCTCCTCCCTGGAGAGACTGTGTCGTCATTTCGGGCGGTCCATGAAATTCTTTCTTACTCCATCTACGCATCATTTGCGTCGTTCCCTTATGAGAAACAGGTGTGATATCGGTCGTTATGATTCCTACTTTTTTGCAGACCGGGAGAGGGGATATCGTCTGAAAGAGGATATCAAAAAAAGGAGGGTTGCAATTCTTGCTTCAATCCTTCCGGATCCGGAATCCCTCTTCCAAATAATCGCCTTGAATCATCTCGTCCGTGAGAATGGGGCAGGGAAAACGATTCTTATTATCCCTTACCTTGGTTATGCCCGCCAGGATCGTCTTTGTCATCCAGGGGAGGGAAGTCTTGGGATCATGATCGTTAAACTCCTTCAGAGCATGAAGCCGTTCCGGCTTCTTTTAATAGATGTCCACAGTCAGCGGATACGAAAAGCTTTTCCTCCTTTTGCCATAGAGCAATCCGCCTTGCCCCTGTTTGCCGGTGTTCTCTCGAAGCACCCGCCGGACGTCGTCGTCGCACCGGACGCGGGTTTTTTATCGAAGGCGGAAGAGCTTGCTAAGATGATGAAGTCTCATCCTGGTGTTGGGATGATTGAAAAGGTGCGTCCCAGGCCGAATGTTGCCATTGCCAGGCATCTTCATGGGGACGTCCGGGAAAAGAGTGTTCTTCTTGTGGATGACATGATCGATACGGGCGGAACACTTGCGGAGGCGGTGAGACTGGTCTTGGAAAAGGGCGCCCGAAGTATCCGCCTTGCTGCAACACACGGAATCTTTTCTAAAAATGCGAGGGAGCGTCTTTCACGCCTGCCCGTTGAAGAGATCCTGACTACCAATACCCTCCCCCAGGTTCGTCATCCTAAAATCCGGGTTCTTGATATGGTCCCGTCCCTCCTTCGCAGAGTGGAGTATTTTTAATATTCGTTGACATTCAAAACCTGGATGCTTATTTTTTTAAAAAGGGGAGGTGTTTTAAATGCACAAAACCAAACTTATGCCTGATGTCTTTTTCGCCCATGATGACCAAATGAACCGGCTTAAGATAGAGGTCGAATTGCCGGGAGTGGATAAAAAAGATATTTCCCTGGACATGAGAAAAGACAGCTTCTGTGTCTCAGCCCCGCGCGGAGAGGATACTGTCTATTCGGGTTGTTATATATTGGCTCATCAGGTGATGCCGGAAAGAGCAGAAGCAAAATACGACAGCGGCCTTCTGAAGATTGTTGCGCCCATCAAAAACTGGGAGGAAAAGGTTAATGTAACAATCCGTTAGGCTGGCTTGCTGATCCAGCTTTTAGATGGTTCTCTCAACCTCCCGGAGAAGATGGCGGGCAATAATAAGCCGCATGACCTGGGCTGAGCCTTCGTAGATCTGTATGACCTTGGCGTCTCTCATCAGTTTTTCTACGGGATGCCATTTCGTATATCCCATGCCTCCATAAATCTGGACGGCATCTGTAGTGACTCCCATCGCCATATCTGCGGCAAAGGCCTTGGCAATGGCCGCCTCTTTCGAATTTCGAACTCCCTGATCCGCAAGCCAGGCGGCTTTATAGACAAGGAGTCTTGCGGCTTCAATCTCTTTTGCCATGTCTGCTAACATGAATTGAATCGCTTGATGGTTGGCAATCGGAACTCCAAACTGGATCCTTTTCTTAGCATACTGGGTGGCGAGCTCCGATGCCGTCCTGGCAATCCCCACGGCGCCGATCGCAATCATGGGCCGCGTGATATCCAGGGCTGCCATGGCTTTTTTAAATCCCTCTGCTTCTCCTCCCAGGAGGTTTTTCTTCGGGACCCTTACATTCTTAAAAGTCACCGCAGTTGTATTCGAAGCCCTCTGGCCCATCTTATCAATCGGTTCCCCGTGGCTCAAGCCTTCCAAATTGGAGGGAACGATCAGGCTGATGATTCCTTTATGTCTCTTCTGGGGGTCCGTGGTGGCAAAAACAAGATAGAAGTCGGCATATCCTCCGTTCGTGATCCACATTTTAGTTCCATTGAGAACATAGTGGTCCCCTTCGAGGATGGCCGTCGTCTTCATCGAGGCAGGATCCGAACCGACAGTCGCCTCGCTCAAGCAGTATGAAGCGAGTGTATATTTTGAGCAAAAAGGTCTTAGAAATTCTTCCTTCTGCTCTTTTGAGCCAAACCGGATGATGGGATAGAGAGCAAGGGTGCTGACAAAGATCGAGACGTACATTCCCATACATCCTGCGGCGATCTCTTCAGAGAGAATGCAGGTATCCAGGACCCCCAGCCCTCCTCCTCCATACTCTTTTGGGACTAAAGGGGTCAGGAAACCCTCCTGGTGGGCTTTTTTCATCACCTCGATCGGAAAGGTTCCCTCCCGATCATGGAGTGCTGCCACGGGTTGGACCACTTCCCTGGAGAAGCGTCTTGCCTTCTCCTGGAGAGCCTTCTGCTCCGGCGACAAATCAAATCCGATCATCTCTTTTCTCCATACTGATAAAATCCCCTGCCTGTCTTCACTCCCAAATATCCTGCATCGACATATTTGATGAGCAGAGGGCAGGGACGATATTTATCCCCGAATCCTTCCTGAAGCACCTTCATCACGGACAGTACGGTGTCCAGTCCTACGAAATCAGCCAGCTCCAGCGGGCCCATAGGATGATTGGCTCCCAGTTTCATGATGGAGTCGATCTCCTCCGGTTTCCCTAATCCCTCAAAAAGGGTATAGATGGCCTCGTTCATAAAGCTGAAGATCAAGCGGCTTGACACGAACCCCGGGAAGTCGCCGGCCTCCAATGGCGTTTTCCCCAGCTTCACGCTCAATTCGTGGGTGATCCGATGAGTCTCATCCGAAGTGGCCAGTCCCCGGATGACCTCAATCAATTTCATGACTGGCGCGGGATTGAAAAAATGCATCCCGATCACACATTCCGGCCTTTTAGTGAAGGAGGCAATTCTTGTGATCGAAATGGAGGAGGTATTGCTTGCAAGAATGACACCCCTGGCGGTGATCTCATCAAGTGTCTTAAAAATCTCCCCTTTTAAGGGAATTTTTTCCACTGCGGCCTCGAGGACAAAATCGCAACTCCTGAAATCCTCCAGCCGGGTTGTCGTCGAAAGCCGCTTCAGGACCGCTTCTTTCTCATCAGGCGCCATCTTCCCTTTTTGAACTCGCCTCTCAAGGTCCGTTTCGATTCTTTTCTTTCCTTTTTTTACCAGATCTTCGGTGATATCCCTCATCAGGACCTGAAAACCGGAAGTCAAAGCAACCTCTGCGATACCGCTTCCCATCTGTCCCGCCCCCACTACTCCGATGGTTTTTATTTCCATCTCTGCACCTCCTGTCCCTTTGATTCCTCTTTTATAGCTTATAGCCCCTTTCCCGGATTTTCAACTGATTTTCATCTTTAAGAACCGATCCACATTGAATCCCAGCTTTTCAGCCAGAGCAAGGAATCTATCCGGGAGAGGTTTTGACAAGCCTTCCTCCCACCAGGACCTCTCCAGACTCGAAACATACTCACCGAGTATCTCGTCCAACAAGTTCTGCGCTTCTTCTTTTCCTTTCCAGAGATTGAAGTCCCATTTCACTGCCAAATCCAAAAGCAGGATCATCTCTTCCACTCGCTCCATCTCTATTTCCTTATCTTGGCTCAAGGCAAAGTGACGGGGGATAGATCTTCGAAGGGATTCCATCCTTTCTTTCACCATCTCATTCAGGATCTGAGAAGCCTCTTCTTTCCTCAGGTAAAATCCATATCCTTTGACTTCCTCGATGATACGTTCAATTTCTCCCCGTTTCAGGGTTCCACGAAAATCGAGTCTCAATGCCCGGACTTCCTGCAGGAACCGCTCTTTTAGAGTTACTTCTGCAGCCATCCGGATCTCGTAAGGGATTTCCAACCCTTCTTTGGCCAAAAGCCGAATCGTCTGTTTAGTCTTGTCAAAAAGCTCAGCATAGCTCCGGCAATGTTCCTTGATCTCATTTTGAAGGAGTCCCTGAAGAATAGCCTGTCTTCCTTCTTTAAAGAGTTCCCGAATCGTCAGGATACGATCTCCAAGGATGGAAGTAAGCACCTCGCTTAATGCTTCTTCCCCTTCTTCCAATCTCGCCAGGCATTTCTCCTTAAGGGTATCGAAGGACCAGGTGCCCGGTTTCCCTGAAATCCATGTCCGGAAAATATCCCGGGTGGAGGAAATCAATCCAAAACAATATTCTCTGGCCTCGGGAATACAATCGGGAGTCACTCTCACCTGTCCCAGGGCAACCCGTTGACCTTCCTTCTCCAATTTTTCGTAATCCTGTCTCTCCACATGGAAAGAGAAGATTCTGGCTTCTTTTGCTCCATCATCGAAAAGGGAGGAGATGGCATAATGATTTACAACTTGATCGACCGTTATGCCTTTCGCTTTCACCAGACGCTCATAGATCTGACGGCCGTCTCCCATTTCAGGAAGGTTGCTTCTGGCCTCGGAGAGGCGTTGAAGAAATGTTTCTTTGACTTTGTGACTTCCGAATTCTTCAGCCAGCTCGATGGCTCTTGCTGCCTGCTGGAGGACGATACCCGCTTCCAGCCCTGCCAAATCCGCAAAAAACCATCCGCAGCTTGTAAACATCTGTAAAGCATGCCTCTGCATTTCGAGAAGCTTGAGCCCTTTGACCCGTTCTTTTTCATGAAAGTCTTTAACCCCAAATTGGTCGAAGAATTGATCCAGCCTCTTCTGCGAGCGGTCCAGAACGACCTGTATATAGCTATTCCGGGCTTCCCAGACATCCCGGAAGATTTTTTCTCCTTCTTTCTCAAAGATCAAGCCCAGCTCATCTCCCAAAAGAGTCAGGGCTTCCCGGAGGGGCCCTCGCCATTTCTGATTCCAGCCGGGCATTCCTCCAGTGCTGCAACCGCAATCCTCTTTCCATCGGCCTACGCCATGCGCACAACTCCAGGAGGTTCCCTCCCCTTTCGGGCCCTCATCGATCTCTACTTCGTAAACAGGAGGAAACCTTTTCAGGAAAGCTCCGTGGTTGATGACCTCCATTCCCCGTGAAGAAAATCCTGTGTTGAGTGCATAGGCAAGAGCCATGTCACCGAACTTCTTGTGATGCCCGTAGGTCTCGCCGTCGGTGGCAATATGGATGAGCTGGGGTCTTCTTGCCGAGGGCTGGAAGGCCTTTAAAAACCGTTCGCAAAAGGTATTCCCGTCCTTCAGAAGGTCCTCGAAGGAAACCTCCTTCGAAATCACTCCATCATAAAAGAAGATATCGATGTACTGGTCTGAAATCTTCTTTCCTGACCCATCTTTTATGAGACATCGATAGGGCTGGGTGGGATCAATTGGGCCTCCCTTCACATCGGTCCATCGTTTTCCACCGAAAGGTCTCACTTTCAAGGCCTGGAAGGGGCTCAGGATGAGGTACTTCATCCCATATTTAACCAAGATCCGAAGCGTGGGATAGTTGACCGCCGTCTCAGGAAGCCAGAGGGCGTCCGGTTTTCGATGAAACCTCTTTTCAAAGTCGGCGATCCCCCACAGAACCTCTGTCTCCCTGTCCCGATCATTGGCCAGAGGCAGGATGATATGGTTGTAGACCTGGGCGATGGCATTCCCGTGGCCAAACCGCTTTAAACCTTCCCGATCCCCTTCTATGATCCTCTGATAGATGGTTGGGAATTTTTCCTCCAGATAGGGAAGCAAGGTAGGACCAAAATTGAAATTCATGGAGGAGTAGTTGTTGAAGATTTCAAGGATCTTTCCGTGGCCATCCACGATCCGTGCATGGGCATTTGGCCGATAGCATTCAAATGCGATTCGTTCATTCCAGTCATGGGCGGGACGTGCACTCTCTTCCGTTTCAATGACTTCGAGCCAGGGGTTTTCCCGCGGAGGCTGGTAGAAGTGGCCATGAATGGCAACGAACTTGTCTGTCATCGGCTTTGTCCGGAATGTGCCCCGCAAGCCCCCTCCCGTCTTGGCGGGATAGGCGGGGTTGAGGGGCACAATATAAACGAAAATACCTTTCCGGGAAGCCCCGTCCTGTGGGCGGAGCTTCATATTTCCTGTCGTTCTGAGTTTTGACTATTATCTTACATAACGATTCAGATTTCAAAACAAATCTTATGGGATTTTCGTTGATCGGGATTTGACAGGATCTTATAAGAGGTGTAGATTTTAGTCATGGGAGAGGGTCAGAGTGACTCATTGGTAAGGTAAGCCCTATGAGATACGAGTGGTTCATCGGCCTGAGATACCTCAAGGCAAAGCGAAAACAGACCTTCATTTCCATCATTACCGTCCTCTCCATTGCCGGGGTGATGGTGGGAGTGATGGCATTGATCGTCGTCTTATCAGTGATGAACGGTTATGAAAAGACCCTGGAGGAGAAAATTCTGGGCACCCAAGCCCATCTCATCGTCTTAAAAGCAGGCGGGGAAGGAATGGATCATTACGAGGAGGTCACAAGAAAAACTTCTGAAATAAAAAGCGTGGTTTCTGCCTCACCCTTCATCTTGAGCATGGTGATGCTCTCTTCCGGGACGAACGTATCTCAGGTAGCTCTAAAAGGAATTGACCCTGATCGAGAGGGAAAGGTCACAGACCTGGCCAAAAATCTGACGACCGGAAAACTCCTGGACTTAAAAGAACCTCAGCCCGGAGGTCTTCAGGGAATCATCCTCGGAACAGAGTTAGCCAAACATCTCGCAATGTCCGTAGGCGAGACGCTCCAGGTTATTTCTCCCTCGGGGACGATCACGCCGGTGGGAATGCTGCCTAAGATGAAGCCTTTTCGTGTGGTCGGAGTTTTTCATTCCGGGATGTATGAGTATGACAACTCGTTGGCTTACATCTCTCTTGAGAGTGCGCAGAAATTTTTGGGCATGGGGGATCAAGTCACCGGAGTTCAAGTCAAAACGGATGACATCTATCGCGTGAAAGAGATTGGAAGAGAGATCCGAAAAATCTTAGGGTTTCCCTTCTGGACGAGAGACTGGATGGAGATGAACCGAAACCTCTTAGCAGTTCTCCGTTTGCAAAAGATTACCATGTTTATCATTCTCGTCCTCATTGTCCTGGTAGCGGCCTTCAATATCATCTCAACTCTGATCATGGTCGTGATGGAGAAGAACCGGGATATTGCAATCCTAAAAGCGATGGGAACCCCTTCGAAGGGAATCCTAAGGATTTTTGTGATCGAAGGATTGGTCATTGGTGTGGTAGGAACCCTGCTGGGAGCGATCCTGGGTCTTGGGGCTGCCTTCCATCTCGAAAAGATTACGGGCTGGGTCGAGCAGCTTCTCGGGCTTAAAATTCTTGCGAGCGATGTATATTATATCGATAAACTGACAGCGCAGGTCAATCCCCTCGATGTCTGGGTGATCGCTGCAACCGCCATCCTCATCAGCCTTCTGGCCACCCTTTATCCCTCCTGGAGAGCCTCCAAGCTCGACCCGGCAGAGGCATTGCGTTATGAATAAGTGATCCTTGCTACCTCTTTTCTATTTGCGTTTGCTTTCGTAGAGGCGTTTCTTGATCTGTGCAATCTGCTTGGTTACCGGAATCTCTTTCGGACAGACCTCCGTACATTTCCAGAGGGTCTGGCAACCCCATGCCCCATCTTTGTGGTCCAGCAAGGCGATTCTCTCTTTTGAACCCTCATCCCTCGAATCGAAAAGGTAACGAAAGGCCCGGACCAGGGCGGCCGGTCCGACATAGCTCTCCGTTTCCTTATTCTGATTGATCGGACAGGCGGCTGTGCAGCATGCGCAGAGAATACACCGGATGGCAGCCTCGAACAGATGTTGTTCTTCAGGGGACTGTATTCGCTCCTGATCGATGGGCGGGGCTTTAGCAATAAGATAGGGTTTGATGGAGTAATATTTCTCGAAGAAAGGATCGAGGTCCACGATCAGGTCTTTGACAACCCGAAACACGGGCAAAGGCTCGATAAGGACCTCGCCTTTAAAACCCCCGGCCAGCTTTTGGCAGGGAAGGCCGCAGATTCCATTGATCCTCATTCCATCCGATCCGCAGATCCCATGGCCGCAGGACCATCGGTACGACAGACTCGGGTCTTGTTCCCATCGTATCCGGTTGAGACAGTCCAGAAGCCGGTCCGTGGGATCGGCCTCTACCTCATAGGTCTGGTAATAAGGTTCCTTATCTTTTTCAGGATCGAATCGAAAAATCTTCAACTTCATTTGCATGATCAACCTTCCGTTATGCAGTCACTTAGTCCGATCGTCGTATAGTCGGGTAGTCAGAAAACATGACTAAAAGACCATGAGACCATACGACTATCAGACTACAACACTTTCAATAAACTCTTGCCTCCGGTTGGAATCTCGTGATCTTCACCGGCTTATACCTCGCTTCCGGCCCTGCCGGGGTTTTGAATACGAAGGTATGTTTCAAGAAATGGCTGTCGTCCCTCGCAGAAAAATCCTCCCGGTAGTGGGCCCCCCGGCTTTCCTTCCTGTTCAGGGCGCTTAAAAGGATCACCTCGGAGATCTCCAGCTGGTGGCCCAACTCAAGGACCTCCGTCAACTCGTAATTGAATGCTTTTCCCTTGTTCACCATCTCGATATTCTTGAAGCGGTCCTTAAGGGTCCGGATCTCTTCGATCCCTTTTTTCAGACCGTTCTCATCTCGAAAGACCGATCCGTATTCCATCATGACGGCCTGCATCCGCGCCCGGATGGGATGAACCCTTTCTTTTCCCCTGCGGCCCAGTAACCGGGAGATATCTCCCTCGACCGGACCGAGAGGATCCGCAATGACCGACAGAGGCTGAGAGGTCTTTATCTCTTCTTTCATGGTCCGCCCGCTCCTCCGGCCAAAGACAAGAAGATCGAGGAGGGAATTACATCCAAGCCGGGTTGCGCCATGGACGGAGACGCACGCACACTCCCCTGCCGCATACAGCCCCGGCATGGTCGAACCCTTCTCATCAGCCAGGACTCTCCCATCGACATCAGTCGGAATCCCTCCCATGATGTAATGGCATGTGGGCTGCACAGGGATTGGCTCGGAAACCGGGTCGAGACCGAGATAGATCTTCACAAAGGAAGCAATCTCCCAGAGCTTCTCCTGGATCTTCTCCTTCCCCAGGTGGGTGAGGTCGAGGTGGACGAACTCCTTGCCGTCAATCCCCCTTCCTTCCCGAATCTCCGTAAGAACGGCCCTGGAGATCACATCCCTTGCTGCCAGGTCCTTGACCGTGGGAGCGTATCGCTCCATGAATCGCTCGCCCCGGCCGTTTCGCAAAAAACCGCCCTCTCCTCTTGCCGCCTCACTGACCAGGATGCCCAGGGGATAAAGGCCCGTGGGATGAAACTGGATGAACTCCATGTCTTCGAGGGGCATCCCCTGCTGGTAGACAAGATTGAAACCCTCTCCTGTGGTGGCATAGCTGTTCGATGTGGTCTTGTAGACCCGGCCGCATCCTCCCGTAGCCAAGAGAACGGTTTTGGCTTGAAGAAGCTGAATCTCTCCGGTAGGGAGTTCATAGGTCACAAGGCCGACGCATTTTCCAGCATGAAAGACGAGGGAAAGAACATAGTGCTCAGAATAGAATTTTACTTGTTGGCGGAGGCACTGATCATAAAGCGTATCCAGCACGACCCTTCCTGTATGGTCGGCAGCATAACAAGCCCTCTTCACCGGTTTCTTGCCGAAATCCCGGGTATGGCCCCCGAAATTGCGCTGGGCGATCTTACCTTCTGCAGTTCGGCTGAACGGGACGCCCATGTGCTCCAGTTCATAGATCGCCCGCGGGGCATCCTTGACCATGATTTCCACGGCATCCTGATCACTCAGGTAGTCGCTTCCCTTGACCGTATCGAAGAAGTGCCACTCCCAGCGATCTTCCTCCTCGTTGCCAATAGAAGCGGTAATTCCCCCCTGGGCCGTACCCGAGTGGGAGCGCGTGGGAAGCACCTTGGTCACCACGGCCACATCGGCTTCTCCGGCTGCCTCAACTGCGGCCCGGAGTCCAGCCAGGCCAGCGCCAACAATCACAATATCATGCTCAGTCTGTTTGTTCATAGGAAACTCGACATGCTTACTAATCAGTCCATTATTGTATGGACCTTCGATTCCATCTTTCAGGTCACTGGATTCCGGCGTTCGCCGGAATGACGGAAAAGAACCCCACTCCACTCGTCACTCCGGTGAAAACCGGAGTCCAGTAAATAGGGCCTCACAGAGATACCCATGTCTATTCAATTATGGACCCATTAATAACTCAAATTTTACTCCCTCGCCCCTCCGGGGAGAGGGATGGGGTGAGGGGGTTATGTTGTCCGTTTTTCCATGGGAACATAGGGACAGGCCGCGGGACCGCAATAGGTTCCGATGTAATCGGAATCCGGCCGGTAGAGTTCGGGCTTGGGTTGAGCCTCCGCAAATTTTTCTTCGATGATGTGGGCTGCCCATCCGGAAATTCTTGAAATAGCAAAGACCGGGGTGAAAAGATCCCGGGAAATACCCATCATGTGGTAGACCGAGGCGCTGTAAAAATCGACGTTGGGATAGATATCGCGTCCCTTTAACTTCTTAAATTCTTCTTGGGTTGCAGCTTCAATGGCCCTCGTCATATCATACCATTTTGAATCCCCATAACGGACGGCCAATCTTTCACTGATCCTCCGGAGGATAGTCGCCCTGGGGTCTTCCGTACGATACACGGCATGCCCCATGCCCATGATCTTGCCCCCCTTCTGAAGCTTTTCAGAGACCCAGGATGGAACACGACCGACATCGCCGATTTCGAGGAGCATCTTCATCACCTGGCTGTTCGCTCCTCCGTGGAGCTCTCCTGAAAGGGCGCCCAGGGCTGCTGCGATCGAGGCATACATGTGGGCATGGGTGGAAGCGACCTCCCTGCCCGCAAAGGTCGAGGCATTGAAGGAATGCTCCGCATGGAGGATCAGGCAGATGTCGAAATCCCGTGCCGTCTCCGGATCGGGCATGGACCCGGACAACATAAACAGGAAGTTCCCAGCATGGGAGAGATCAGGTGTGGGGTGGACGGGTTCAAGCCCCTTTCGGATGCGGTCCCAGGCCGCAACCAGGGTTGGAAATTTTGCTATGAGACGCGCCGCTTTTTTAAAGTTTGTCTCCTTGGTCTCTTCTTGTAGTTCGGGATCAAAACTTGCGAGAATGGATGTGGCCGCCATGAGCACATCCATCGGGTGCATTGATTTAGGAATCGATTGCATGAATTTCAGAATGGATTCCGGGACCTCTCTTCCCGAAACCAGTTGTGACTGAAAGCTCTCCAACTCATCCCCGGAAGGTAACCGGTCGCGCAGCAGGAGAAAGGAGACCTCTTCGAAGGTCGAATAGGAAACAAGATCACAGATATTGAAGCCCCGGTAAATCAGGTTCCCTTTCACTCCATCCACATCCGAGATGCGGGTATCCGCCACCTTCACTCCGCGAAGGCCAATATTCTTGACATCCAGCTCTTCTGCCATCTCTCTCACTCCTTTGCAAAGCTTCTAAAATTATTCTACTCCGGGGCCCATCAAACATCAACACGAAAAACGATTGAACTCCACCTTTTTTTCCTAAATAGCAGGGGATAGAGGTAGTCTTGCTCGGCTGAACCGTATGGTTCGGAGAATTAATCTAACTCTTTAAATCGATTGATTTATTCAAGAAAATAGATTACTTTGTAATCATGTGTCCTGTTAGAAGTTTGGAACTTACCCTTAAACCGGACCAGCAGTTGTTAAATCAGCAGATCATATTTCCCCATGATGGGCTTTGTTTCATATCGATTGAAAGTTACGCTCCTTTTTCGTATCAGTTTCATTCCATTGATAGTGATACGTATTATTCAGACGAGCCCATTCTGTGTCGAGGGAAAAAGGAGCTTCTGCCTTTTGGTAGTTACAAGGGCAGTATTTTCAGTTTCGATTTTCATAACAAATATAGTGAAGAAAACCATATCAAATTTAATGTCAGATTCGAACATCGGCAGCCTTCCGCTAAACATTATTCCTTCCGGGAATATACGCTCAATGGTTTATACTTGAGAACGCCAATTGATATTGAGGCTGGGAAAGAAGTCGAAATCTCTTTGACGAATTTCCGAGGAGGGCACTATGAAATCCATCGAATCCATTCTCATCTTGAAAGAAAAATGTCGTGTAAAATAAAATATGGCAACCAAATCGTCGAGGATTTTCAAATGGGAGACGTTTACGCTTTAAGAAAACCTTGGATATTAAGATGGCCGGATTCTGCGGTACTCTGTCTTAAGAATGAGGGAAATTCTAAATTAGAAATTCGACCGACTGAAATCCATTTGGCCGGATACCTATTGAAACCTGTCAAGATATTGGAGAAGGTTGCACCTCTCAATGCCCGCAATAGCTTCCGCATCGAAGGGATTTCAATTTAGGGGTCCCCTTGCTTTCTCAATCCCCGCTTTCATGGCTTTCTCAATTATTTCTGTCAGTGGGGCATAATTCTTATTGACGAAGACGTCCCTCAAATCAACCCCTCTTTTTATATGGCTTTGAGGAACGAGTCTTCCATTTTCAGCCTTCCAAAATCCCCTCATTTTCTTTCCTTTTGCCAATATCCACTTTTCACTGCCCTCAAGACATGGAGTTCATACATCATTTTGTCGGCAGGAAATTCTTTCTTTACTTCCCTTTCAATCCTCTTCAGGACAGTGCTGGGTATTTTCATCTTTTTGGCAACCAGTACATAGTCAAAATATTCTACTTTTTTCATTAAAGTTCCTCCTCACAACTCCTGCGGAGAGACAATTTCGATTTCATTAAATCCTTCCAGTGTATTAACCAAATTCACCAGCTTTCTTGTTCTTACCTTAACCAAATGCTCAAAGTTCCAGGAGACCAAGTAAGAAATATCATAGAAAGAAGCTGCTGCGACATGCAAAGCGTCATCAATATATCTCTCAGGGAAAATACCTTTTTCGACATAGATTCTTGCCAGAGCTCGAACTTTCGGGTTGGTCTTTAGTATCCGGAAGCCTCTAATGAGTTTCCTAAAATTCTCTCTTAATAACACTTCTTTAGTAGCTTCCAACTCTTCTACCGTAATCTCCGATACGCACGGTCGGTAGTTTCTTAAGGTCTCTCTCCAAAATCTGACCGTCGCCTTCTGTCGCTCCTTGACCCGATCATCATAATAAGCACTTGGAACGGATGTATCAAGGTATAGAGTTTCTTTCTTCATCTAATCCCTTCCTACATTTTACACCAAATCCGTAAGGCATTAAATGGACTTTCGCCGCTTTAGCAAAGGACGTTCTTGTTGACGGTCATCTATAAAAGTAGAACCGACCCCTTAACTTTTATGTTTTCTCTACCTTTATTAAAAAGGTTGTCACTGCATCTTTTGTCTTCCTTTCTCTACCCTTCTCAATATTAAGGGCTATTCTAAGGACGTCTGGAAAAATCATTTCATAAGGTCTAACAATAACACTGCCTATTTCTTTCTTGGTAAGATATTTTGCATTTGGATATCTGAAAAACCGTTCTTCTCCCCAGATTTTGAAGCATTTCTTTTCTGTATCAAAATGAAATAAGAGTTCGTTTCGATAACATTCAAAGGGCTCCTGAACGTAATTCCCCTCATTAACAAGACTGAAATCGGATCCGATAGGTTTGACACTCCTATTTAGCGCTTCTATGAATAGAAGCGCTAAATCAAGAGAGTCCTCCACCTCTTGTAAGCTGGGATTCTTATATTGATGTTCTAAGAGGTTTCTTGCATTATCGACCTTACGGAGGATACGAGGGGCAGCAAAGCCGATACTATTTAGTAGTTTAACTTTATCCCTGATTTTCATAGGGATAGGATCATAACCAACACAAAAGAGGACTTTATCTATTTGGCAACGGATTGCTCGTTTGGCATTTGTAATTGAGTTTAACAGAGCTGAATTTCCACCAAGTTCATAATCTCGTTTAGCCTGTTCTAAGAAATCTTCGGGAGATACCTCAAGATCATGGTCAAGCCAATCTGCACCCTCAGGAACAGCAATAGCATTTTCTTTGTTTATATGAAGAGTTTTTATTATTGACCTCAATTCATTAATCATATTAACTCTGTAAGAGCAAAGGAACGGCCTTATTTTTCAAAGTCATTTTGTTCCTTGTTCGACGATTTGAATTTCCTGTTCGGTCAGCCCATACAACTCATACACCAGACAGTCGATTTCGTGGTCGGTGGCGTCGATTTGGCGTTGTAATCGTATTTTTTCATCTGGAGTTCTTGCAGCCGCTAATTCCTTACGAAGTGAGAGCATCCGTTCTACCAATCCGATCATTTTGTCATGGCTGGCTTTGTCAGTAGAATCAGAGAAATTAATAGGGCGGATGGGTAACTGTTCAATGAACTGGGTGAAGTAACGGAAGAACCCACCACGCATCG
>Ga0214473_10002966_pt1 | contig 20752 bp, 12 predicted proteins | sample RVTome_7_FD_203509 | JGI IMG/M metagenome (GOLD analysis project Ga0214473, IMG submission 203509) | Soil microbial communities from uranium-contaminated site in the Upper Colorado River Basin, Wyoming, United States - RVT98D197 | ecosystem: Environmental > Terrestrial > Soil > Contaminated >... | reverse complement strand
TGAACACCTGCACCAACGACATCTGCAACGGCTCAGGAAGCTGCACCCACCCGGCCAAGGCCAACGGGACGGCTTGCGGGAGCTCGGCGAGCACCGATTGCAGCAATCCCGACACGTGCAGCAGTGGCATCTGCGTGGCGAACCACGATCCGAGCGGCACGCTGTGCACGGATGACGGGAACACCTGCACGAACGATATCTGCAACGGCTCGGGAAGCTGCACCCACCCGGCCAAGGCCAACGGGACGGCCTGCGGGAGCTCGGTGACCACCGATTGCAGCAACCCCGATACGTGCAGCAGCGGCATCTGCGTGGCGAACAACGATCCGAGCGGTTGGTTGTGCGCGGATGACGGGAACGCCTGCACGAGCGACGTCTGCAACGGCTCCGGAAGCTGCACCCACCCGGCCAAGACCGACGGCACAGCCTGTCCGGACGACGGCGTGGCCTGCACGACGGACACCTGCAAAGCGGGTGTTTGCGAGCACAACAATGCCGCCTGCGACTGTCTGACGGCGGCGGATTGCGACGACGGCAACCCGTGTACGTCCGAGGCTTGCAACAGCGGGGTCTGCTCGAACCCGAGCCGGCCCAACGGCACGGCCTGCGGCAGCTCGGCGAGCACTGATTGCACGAATCCCGACACATGCAGCAACGGAACCTGCCTGGCGAACCACGACCCGAGCGGCACGCTGTGTACGGATGACGGGAACGCCTGCACCAGCGATACCTGCAACGGCTCCGGAAGCTGCACCCACCCCGCCAAGGCCAACGGCACGCTCTGCGACGATGGAGACGTGAGCACGATCGGCGATCAGTGTTCCGCTGGCGTCTGCGTCGGCATCTCGTCCGATTGCGATGACGGGAATCCCTGCACGCTCGATGAGTGGGACCCCGTGGACGGCTGCACGGCGACGTGGATTCCGGATTGTTGCGGCAACACGATCTGCGAGCCGAGCTCGGGCGAAGACGAGTGCACCTGTCCCGAGGATTGCGGTGCGGCGCCGCTGTCGGAACTGTCCTGCGGCGACGGGTTTGATGACGATTGCGACGGCTGGGTCGACTGCGCCGACGCCGACTGTGCGACGGCTCCGAGTTGCGCGTGCGTCGGAAAGAACAAGCCTTGCACGAGCGGGGCGGACTGCTGCTCCGGCGTGTGCGGTCGCAACCACAAGTGCCGATAGGCCGGCCACGACGAACGACGTGTTGAGGAGCGCCTGATCCACAGCGGCGACGAGGTCGTCAATACCGTCGATGCCGCCCAGAAGGTCGACCCCGGCGTGCCCGCAACGGGCGCGCCGGGGCCGCTCGTTTCTAATACCTCAAAGTGACCGATTTCGAATCCATACCGTGTTTTATCCGCCCGGAGGGCGCACGGTCGTTGCCAGGGACTTGAAGTCCCTGGAAGCCGAGTTTTCATGTCTTTTCCGCCCGGCGGGCGGACGGACGATTCGTCCGCCCTCCGGGCGGAAAGTCCAGGAGCCAGCAAACCGGCGGCTGAAGCCGCCGGCAACGATCGCTCGCCCTCCGGGCGAATACGGGCGGTTCGTGCCAGAATCGGTCAGTTTGAGTAATCTGACAGCGCTAGCTCGTTTGCGAGGGTCGGGGGATAGCTAGATTTCGCGGCGTCGTAGCGCTCGGAGCACCGGGCGCCAGCCCGGTGGCATGTATTGCGCCGCGCGGCTCTCATCGGAACGTAGCGCTGTCATACTAGCGACGGTCCCACCAATGCTCCAGGCAGAACCGCCGCGACAAGGACAAGATGCCGTAGAGGGCGAGCAGGCCCAGGCCGGAGTTTTCCAACAGCTTCTTCCACGTGACCACGACGCCGGCGCCGCAGCCACAGTCGAAAGCGATCTCGAAGAACGGCGTGCCCTGCTCCGCCCGGATCTGCAAACCTCGGATGAGGATCGCCGGCGTAAACACGGCGAGCATGACGGTGAAGATCGCGGACGCCCCGCGGACGAATACGCCGACGATCAGGGCGACCCCGGCCACCACTTCCAGCCAGGGCAAGACGATCGCGGCGGTGTTGAGGAAGACCGCCGGACTTTCCGGCAGGGCGTGGTACTCGCGGATTTCCTTGAGGAAGTCGATGGGATGCCCGATCTTGTTGCTGCCCATCCATACGAACAGGCCACCGAGCACCAGGCGGACCAGCAGCAGGGGGATGCCCGTTTCATCGAGACGCCGAATGAGCGAGCTGTTGCCGTTCCCCGTCATTTCGTTCCCCTCTGCGACGGCTGGTTCTTTTCCGACCACTCCTTCCAGCCGCCCTCGTAGAGAAAGATCTGATCGTGCGCCAGGCCGGCCTCGAGCAGCTCCCGGCACATGAAGATACTGTCCTCACAGTCGCCGCCGTTACAGTACACCACGACTTTGTACGCCGCCTGGGTGTATTGGAGGACTTCGTCGATGCACTTCTCGATCTCGAAGGGAAAGCAGCGAATGGCCCCCGGAATGTGGCCGTCCGCGAATTCCGATGCCGGTCGTGCGTCGATGAATACGTTGAGCCCGTCGGCCGTGTCCGGACTCTCGAAGATCGCTACCGCCACGTCAAACGATGCCGTCTGAAAGCTGTGGGCGGGCAGCGCGCCGGCGCGTTTCGCAGCGCCGCCGTGGTTCGCTGGCGGGATGGTGTCGCCTGCGGCGGGTTTGATGCTCTCGAGCGGGACGTCGGCCGTCGTCAACGGTTTCGCCGCGGGCCCGCCACGGTCGAAGTAGTTCTTGGTCCACATGAGGGACCCAGACTCGCGGCCGGCGTTCGCAGTCAAGCCGAGCACCAGAGCGACAGCGCTTAGCGCCAGCATCTGCAAGACGGTCCTTCCGATGGTCGCCATGCCCGCGACTCCCTCAGGCCCTTTGCCGGGCGACGTCCGGTCGCCCTGGCGGCTCAGGCGCGCTTCATCTTTGCCATCGGTCATCAGAGGGTCAACGGCCTTTACCGTCGTCGTTGCGCTGGAGTGACACGAACTGACCGGGGTTGCCGCCGCGGCGTTGGGTCAGGCCGGGCAACGCGTCGGTGCCGCAGGTGTTGCCGAGCCGGCGTCAGGAAGCCCGGGCACCGGCACGGGCCTCGATCCAGGCCGCTCGATGACCGGGTGAACGCCCCGGGAAACGCACGATGCGCGGAAGCGCCGCGGTCGTTACGATCCGCAGACCTCCCCCAATCCCTCACGACGGTCGGAAATCGGTTTCGAACCGGGCCGGCGTTGTGCTATTATAGGTTAGGAGGGGGCGGCCCCCGGCCGCCAGGTAGAGGCACGGCGGATGCCGCTTTTCGGGCGGCAGGGCGCCGGCTTCAAGCGTGTGCGCCGGGACGGGAAGGAAGCCATGGTCCGTTCGCGAATCTACTGGTATTTCAGGCGGAAACTGCGGATCGCCTTTTTCGCAGTCATGGTCTACGCGGCGCTATGCTGATGCGCGGCGAGGGGCGGCGACCGCGCCGGCGCGTTACCGTCCAAGCCACCGACTTTCTCCAGGTCGCGCCCGACTCGCGCCTTGACGACTGCACCTCCTCTGCACCATCCTACGCCCTGTTTGCGGGCGCCTTATCGGCCGGACGGTCTCGGTCGAACCGCGGCCCGCCGGGGAGAGCATCCATGCTACGACTCGTTCTCGTATCGGTTTCTTGCGTACTCGTTTGTGGCGGGTGCTCTCCGCTGAGTCTGGCCAGGCGAGGACTCACCGAGTTTCGCGGAGCATCCGGCGAGGTGGTGCCGATCCGGGAATGCAGCCGGGGATTCTGTCAGTCCGTGGGGACCATTGAACCGGGCGGGCTCACCAACAGCATCGCCCCGGTATGCCCGGCGACGATGGTCTCGAAGCTCCATGCCTCGATGGTCGAGGAGGCCCGCCAGGTCTCCGACCGGCTGAGCGGATCGGATCGCGCCCTCGTGGACGTGGATGTGACGTACTACCATGCCCCGGGCGGGGTCATGTCGGTGGTGGGCAAGGCCGGACTGCTCATCGGGCGGGCCCGGGTGACGGACGGGGACGGCACGCCCCAGGGTGATCTGCTCGTCACGGTCTCCAGTGAGGCGGTACGGACCGGCCAAACGGAGATGGCCGACGTACTGGCCAGGACATTGTGCCAGTACATCGCTGACCGCGCCGCCGGTCCATGAGGGACCGCTGGTCGCACGCCGTTGGACATCGGCTAGTCGCGTCGCTATGTTCGGCCCGATGACCGGCCGTTCGCCCACCCCCCGCTGCACGCTGGCGCTGGCGGACGGAACCGTTCTTCAAGGCCGATCGTTCGGAGCGACCGGCACCCGCACGGGCGAGGTGGTGTTCAACACCTCGATGACGGGTTACCAGGAGATCATAAGTGATCCGTCCTACTGCGGCCAGATTGTCACCCTGACGTATCCCCACATCGGCAACTACGGGGCCAATCCAGACGACGTGGAAGCGGCGCGGCCGTTCCTGCACGGCCTGGTCATCAAGGAGCCCTCCCGTCGGTACAGCAACTTTCGAGCAACCACGAGCCTGGAAGAGTATCTCATCGTCCACGGTGTGGTCGGGCTGTACGGGGTTGACACACGGGCCCTGGTCAAGCGGATCCGCACCTGCGGGGCCATGCCCGGGGTTCTGACGACGGAGATCGAGGAGCCCGCCGCCTACGTCCGCGCCGCTGCCGAGGCCCCCAGTATGGTCGGTGCTGATCTGGTCCGAGTCGTGGCCCCCCGGGAATGCGCCAGGTGGGCGTCCGCCACGGGGGACGCCGGGTTTCAGATCGTCGCCATCGATTGCGGAATGAAGCGGACCATCCTTCGCCGTCTTACCGAGGCGTGCGGGACGGTCCAGATCGTCCCGCCGACCGTGACGGCCGACGAGGTGATGGCGTACGAGCCGGATGGCGTTTTTGTGAGCAACGGACCGGGAGATCCGGCGGCCGTTCACTACGCCGTTGAACTTCTGAAAGCCCTGCTCGGTTCGGTCCCGATCTTCGGCATCTGTCTCGGGCATCAGTTGCTCGGCCGGGCCCTTGGGGCCGAGACCTTCAAGCTGCGCTTCGGCCACCATGGGGCCAATCACCCGGTGCGGAACCTGGTCACGGAAAGGATCGAGATCACCACCCAAAACCACGGCTTCGCCGTGTCTCAGGAGTCCGTGGAAGCGGTGGGCGGCATTCCCACGCACGTCAGCCTGAACGACGGCACACTGGAGGGCTTCAGGCATCGGGAACTGCCGCTGCTGGCGGTTCAGTATCACCCGGAGGCGGGGCCGGGCCCCCACGACGCTTCGTACCTGTTCGATTGCTTCCGGGTAATGATGGCGTCTCGGCGGGGCCTGTCGGGAGAGGACCTGGTCGCGGCCCAGCAACCCGCCGGGCGGCAGGGGTCAGCGCGAGACCGCAACGGCGCGACCGCGGGGTAGGATTCGAGCCGCCCGCGCGCACAAACGGCCGACGAGCATCCGCCGGCCGTTCCGTTGCCACGTTGTTCTGTTGGCGTCGATCCGCCGAGCGCTTCCACCCGCTGCGGCCTACCCTTGCAGGGACCTCACGTCCTCTGACGTGATTCGTCCCGCCTTCTTGTCGAGCTTGCAGCTCAGCCAACTCATAATCGGTGGCGCAAACGGCAGATTGCCTGCCTTGATCCTTTCGAGCATCCGAGCATCGCGACGCGCCCGTTCCTTGCTCTTGGGAATCCGATTGCGCGTTCGGGTCTCGAGCGCGTCCATCCTATCCCGCTTTCTCAAGTGGCTGCGATGTATGCCCATACTCGACTTCTCCTAAACGACTGCGGAGCAAAACCGGGCATTCTGCCAGTCGCTGCATGGGCGGTCAAGAACTCCGCGCGAGATTTAGAGCAATCTAAAAAAGTAACACTGTAAGCCGATGTGGCTTTTTGAAGCATAAGTATCTGTCTGAGCGACGCTTACGTTGATCAAACTGCTGGAGGAAAAGCGACGGGCGAAAGGCGACGATTTCAGCAGTTTCCGGGTAGCGCGGTTAGAAGCCGCCGGATCTGTTCGATCGGCCGGCCCGTGGCAGATGTCGGTCGGCCGCCTCGCCCCATCGAGCTGCCGTGTCGTCGGGGGCTTTTCCGTCGCCCCAAGACCCACAGTGGTCTCGACGAAAACGGGGGCGACCTATGCGGCGTGAAATGGCGCCCAGGCCGCACGTTCGGCCAATGCGCCCAGGACCAAAATGAAGGCTGGCGTGACACCACCTCCGGACGGGCCACTGCCGCCGCCGCCGGTGGCGTGTGGGCGGCGCTCCATCGGGCATTGGGACGATGCCGTACACTGCTTCCGGAAGAAGCGAGAACTCCGGCGGATACCCACCATCCTCAGTGCCGTCGGCCGGGCGTCGGTGGTGCTGCCACGGGTTGAGCCGGTGGCAGGCTGGGACTAGTTAGCATGGTTTATGGGCGGTGTGGATGTGGAGCCCGTGGATTCGCTGGTCGTTCTCGCAGGGACTCTCCGGTGCAACGGCCGAGGCTGGTCCTGCGCAACGAGAGTGTCAGCGGCACCGATGGCCGGCGTGGTCGGCTGTGACCCCGACATGTGATGCGGTGCCACGGTGCGTCTCTATCCTACGAGCATGGCCGCGAAAGTCAGGTGCTCTGTCGCCGGTCAGGGTGTGGGCACAAGACCTGCGGGGGTGTGATTTTCAAGTCGAAGGCATACGCGAAGGCGTCTCGAACGTGGCAGAATTCTCTATGGACCCCCTTGCCAGAGCGGCCATTCTGTTATACTTTGAAGGATGGCGTGGTAGCAAACACTCTGCGAACGACGGAATATCACTTGAAAGCCTTGGGAAGCTGCCTTAGGAAAAGCCGCACGAATTGCCCTTGGGATTGTCGCACCGCGAGGTCATCGTTGTTGCTCACGGGGCCAGCGACGGCGGGGAGGGCTGAGGTTGAGCGGGCGATATGCAACTCGCCGGCCGGGACGTATCATGGGAAGAGTCTTCGACTTCGCCCGGCAACGTGCCTCGGCCGGTGCGGCCGTATGGGCACTCGGTGCGGCGTCGAATAGCGGGGAAATGCGTTTGTTGTTTCCGGTTAGCCTGAAGGAGAAACGGTGATGGCTAGGAAGAGCCTGAAGTGTCCGAAGTGCGATCGCTCATTCGCGATGCCGGCGCACCTCCAGCGCCACCTCAACTCGATGCATGGGGCGAAGAGACCCAGCGTCCGCGCCATGAGGAAAGGCGGAAGGCGGGGGCGCCCACCGGGGCGCCCACCGGGTCGCCCGCGCGTCGGACGGCCTGCCGCGGCGGGCGCGCTCGGCAGCGCCGGGGCTTCCGACCTGATCGGGCGGATGCGGGACTATCACGCCGATCTGGAGATGCGGCGGAGCTCGCTGGAGTCGGAAATTACCGCGGTCACCAGTGCCATCGAGGCCATGGGCGGATCGGGCATGACGATGGGCGTCCGGCGGCGCGTCGGCCGTCCTCCGGGCAAGCGCGGCCGTCCCGCGGGTCGCGTGGGCCGTCCCGCGGGTCGCGTAGGCCGTCCCGCGGGTCGCGTAGGCCGTCCCGCAGGTCGCGTGGGCCGGCCGCGCGGCAGCGGTGGGCGGGAGGGTTCGCTGAGGGACTTCGTGTTCAAGGCGATGGGACAGACGTCTGCCCCGATGAGTCCCAGGGAGATCGCTGCTGCCGTGATGAATCTCGGCTACAAGACCGCGGCGAAGGATCTGACCAAGGCGGTGAGCAACCTCATCCCACAGGCGAAGGAAATCAAGCGAATGGGATTCGGTAGATACCAGCTCTAGATCGCCGAGCGCCATTCGACGCTGCGAACCGGGGCCGTGACCACGAGGCAGCGGGCTCGTCAAGTCGGGGGCGGTGCCAGATGACGCACTCCCCTTCAGCTCGCAGCGCGCTGACCGCGCCCGTCGCGGTGCAATGCAGTTTTCGTTCAATGACTCGGGCTCAGGTGGCGAGTGTCGGCGCGGCGGCAGCGTCCGCCGCGCCGGCGCTCGCCCGATGACATCGGTACCACTTCGCCGCGCGGTCGCGGTCCCGTCCTGAGTGCCCACGGATCATTGGTTGGCCCGGGACCATTCGAGTCGAGGTGTTCCGCAACCGGCATCCCCGCATGGGGTATGGGGGACCGCCGCAAAGCCGTTCCGCGAGGACACAAGTCGGCTGCGCCAGCAGAGGCCCAACGCGCGGGACTTTTCGGTGGCGTTCCCGGCCGTCGCCGGCGTTTTTCATTGTCGCCAATGGGCGGCGGCGGGGGTGATGGGTGCTGTTCACGGAGGGAGCATCCCGCCGCGGTGCTTCCGTCGGCCCCCGATGCCCGGCCGGGCCCCGCCTCCGCAGGCCGACGGAGAACGACTCGCCAATAAACCCGCATTTGCGGTATACTGCTGATGTGTTCGAGGCCGTCACATTGCCAAGCCGAGGTTGCGCCTGCGTCTCGACGGGCCGGAAACGCGTGACCGCTCGCCCTGCCGCGGGGCGGTTAGCTGGCCTGCTCTTAGCGGCGTGGGCGCTCTGGCCTGCGACCGACGCTGCCGCCTGGCCGGCCGGTGGTTCCGTCGCCACGGCCGAGACTGGCCCGCGGACTCGGCATTCGTTCGCAACGATTGCCCGGCGCTCCGCGCCGTTCGACCTCGGTGCGTTTCGTCCATCTCTGGAGGGAACGGCGTCCGGCGTGGCTATGCCGCTCGGCCTGTTTCCCGATGTCTCGTTGGTGGTCGTGGCTGACCAAGTCGTCCGGCTGGCGCAAGAATCGATCACAATCGTGGGCCACGTCCAAAGCGAGCGGGGCTCAAGCGTCCTGATCGCGTCGCGCGGCGGTGCGGTCGCCGCGGACATCCGCTTTCCTGATGGTCGGCACTATCAGATCCTCGCCGCTAAAGGTGGGAGCCACATCGTTCGGGAGGTGGACGCCGGGGCGTTTCCTCCCTGCGGGCTTGGACGGCACGAGGAGCGCGGGATGGTGGCTGACCTAGGGGTTGGTCCTCGCACGCTCACCGAGTGCGCCGACGACGGCTCCACGGCGGACTTGCTCGTGGTGTACACGCCGGCCGCCCGCAACGCGTTAGGGGGCGCCGCTGGCATCGAGGCGATGATCGCCCTGGCGGAACTTCAGACCGACCTGGCCTACGAGAACAGTCTCATCGACACGACCGTCCGCGTGGTCATGACGCGTGAGATCGACTACCAGGAGTCGGGCGACGCGTTCGTCGATCGTGATCGATTGGCGGCGTTAACCGACGGGTTCATGGACGAGGTGCACGCCTGGCGGGACAGGGTCTCCGCGGATGTGGTCAGCTTGATTGTCGAGACGCTGGACGCGTGCGGCGTGGCCTATTTTTCCGTGCTGCCGGGAAACGTCCCGGCGCCGGAACTGGCTTTCAACGTGGTACGGGCCGACTGTGCCTCCGGCAACTATACGTTTGCTCATGAACTCGGCCATAACCAGGGGGCGCGGCACAACCGCGAGGTGGACCCTTCCAACGACGGGGTCTTCCCCTACGCCCATGGGTATCAGGATCCGGGCGGGGCCTTCCGTACGGTCATGTCGTACGACTGCCCGGACGGTTGCCCGCGGGTGCTGCACTTTTCCAATCCGGAAGTGCTCTATGGTGGATCACCGACGGGCCGGCCGATCGACCAGCCCGACTCCGCCCACAACGCTCTGACGATCAGTACCACGGCGTTCAACGTGGCCAATTTCCGGCCGTCGCAGGACTGCAATCTCAACGGGGTCTGCGACAGCGAGGAGATCGGCAACGGCACCGCACCGGACTGCAACGGCAACGGCACTCCGGACGAGTGCGAGGCGGACTGCAACAGTAGCGGCATCCCCGATGACTGCGATGTGCTTGCGGGGACCAGCCCGGACTGCAACGGGAACGGCATTCCCGACGAGTGCCTCGCGTTGGAGAACGACTGCAACGGCAACGGTGTGCCGGACGCCTGTGACATCACCACGGATACGAGTGACGATTGCACGGCCAACGGAGTGCCCGATGAGTGCGAGTCGGACTGCGATCAGGACGGCCTGGCCGACGTCTGCGCCATCGCCGCCGGAACCGCCCAGGACGTCAACGCCAACGGCTACCCGGACTCCTGCGAACCGCCGGTGCTATACGTGGATCCGAGCCCCGACCCCGGCGGCTTGGGGAATGGCACGAGCTGGCCCGACGCGTTCACCAGCCTGTCGGCGGCGTTGAAGGTCGCGGCGGCTTCGGTCGGCCGGGTCGAGGAGATCCGTGTCGCCGCCGGTCTGTACATGCCCGACGCGGCGGGCTTGCCCGATCCGCGGGCGGCCACCTTCGAGTTGGTCGAGGGCGTCGCCCTGCGCGGAGGGTTTGCCGGTTTCGGCGTTTCCGATCCGGATTCGCGCGATGCGGTGCTGCCTGGTTCCATCCTCAGCGGAGACCTCGACGGGAATGACGGTCCGGCGTTCGCGAACAACCAGGACAACACGTATCACGTGGTCACGGCGTACAACCTGAGCGCTGCGGCGGTTCTGGACGGATTCACCATTCGGGGCGGCAACGCCGACGGCGCGGCGGTCTCGGAGGCGTTCTCTGCCGACGGAGCGGGGATGCTGATTGTCGACGGGGGGCCATCGATCACGAACTGCGCCTTCGTGGCGAATCGGGCGGGTCGCGCCGGGGGAGGCGTTCACTGCGAGCGGAGCTCGGCCGTGTTCTCGCGCTGCATCTACACCCTCAACGTGGGCGGACAGGGCGGGGCCGTGTCGGTTGAGGAAGGTGGGCCGTGGCTGGTCGACTGCCGGTTCATCGAGAATGCAGCCACGGGTTGGGATACGGAGCCGGGTCTCGGCGGGGCCCTGCGGATTTCCACCTACGCGACCCCGACGGTCGTCAACGGCGTGTTCAGCCGGAACGCGGCCGAGCGGGGCGGCGCCGTCGCTAACCTAGACCATGCCGACCCGCTGTTGACCAACTGCACGATGAGCGGCAACACCGCCTTCCTCGGACAATCCGCGTACAACGAGCAATTCAGCTCGCCGCGGCTGCTGAATGGCATCGTCTGGGGGGCGTCGGCCGGACAGATCCACAACGAGGACGGTCTCGGCCCCAACTCGCCCGAAGTCAGCTTCAGTTGCGTGAAGGGCGGATGGTTCGGGCTCAGTGCTGGAGGGAACATCTCCGACGATCCGCTGTTCGCTGACCCGGCGCTCGACGATCTGCGCCTTGAGGTTCACTCGCCCTGCGTGGACGCCGGCGATCGCGCGGCGGTGCCGCCCAGCGTGACGGCCGACGCCGACGGAACCGCTCGGTTCGTGGACGTAGCGGCGGTTGCAGACACCGGCAGCGGCCCAGCCCCCCTCGTGGACATGGGGGCCTTCGAGGCCTCGGACTGCAACGGCAACGGCGTGAACGACATCCACGACGTGCTTGCGGGGACCAGCACGGACTGCGACGGGGACGGCGTGCCGAATGACTGTGCCCCGGATTGTAACGGAAACGGCGCGGCCGACCCGTGCGACATCGCCGCGGGAACCAGCGGCGACTGCAACGCTAACACCGTGCCGGACGATTGCGAACCCGACTGCAACGCTAATGGGCTGACGGACGAGTGCGACGTCCTCGGGGGTGGGAGCCCGGACGCCAACGGCAATGGCGTTCCCGACGAGTGCGACGCCGACTGTAACGGCAACGGCGTGCCCGACGACCTGGAATGTCTCGCCCTGGACCCGCCGCATCCGGGCGGAACGCGGCCATGCACGACGGACGGCGACTGCATCGCCGGTGCCACGTGCCTGCAGGGAGTGTGCTATACCCCGCGGAACCGTTACGTTTGGCTGGGTCCGCCGGCCCCGGGCTGCCGCTCGGCCATGCGGGTCACGGACCTCGGCAGCGGGCGCTCCTACTGGGTGCAGGCTCCGGACGGCAACGGCGTGGCCCGTCTCGGGCCGGCGCCGCACCATCAGGATTGGAGCACGTCACCGGCGGAGGTGCGCGTCGGCGATTGCGCCATCGTGCCCGTTGCGGAGTACGCAGTTCAGGCGATCTCGGAGGGCTGCGACCCGTCGAATGAGCTCAGCTATTCCGTTCCGCTCGTGCTGCCGACGACGCCGCAGCCGACGCCGAATCACTGGGCGGACTGCGTCGGTGCCTTTCAGCAAGTGTGCCGCGACGACGAGAACACGCCTTGCATTGGTCCGGGCGACTGCCCCGGCGGGGTGTGCGGCGTCTACCTCGGACCGGACGGCTACGTCAACTTCGACGATGTGGGAGCGGCGGTGAAGGCTTTCCAGAAAGTCGCGGGAACCGTATGGCCGGAGACGACCCTGGTGGATATTCACGGCGACGAGTCCGGCGATGCGAGGATCGACCCGCCGAATTTCGTGGTCAACTTCGCCGACATCCAGCACATGGTCCTGGCGTTTCAGGGAGGGCCGTATCCCTTCGCCGAGGCGGCGGCGTGCCCGTAGGGCTTCACTTCAGCCGACACCCTTCCGGCGTGCCAGGACCATCGGCCCGGGCGCGGTTTCCGAGCCGCGTGGCTTTAGCCCGCGCGAACGTTCGGCGTCGCAGGTGTTTCCGAGCCGCGTGCCAATCGCCCGCGCCGGTAATCAAGGTCCCGCATGTTCCGCGAATCCGGTGTATTCGCGCAGGCTGAAGCCTGCGGCTCGGAATGTGCGTCGCGGGTGTTTCCGAGTGGCGCAGGCTGAAGCGAGCGGTTCGGATTGTGCAATGGGTCCGGGTCATGTTCCTGCGCGGCGGCAGAGATGATCGCGCCTCGTCAGGCACCACCGGCGGAGCTGGGGCGATGGCGCGGCGGGTGTCCCCGGCCGGCATCGCACCAGCATCGAAGGACGAGGTAGGTGGGCAGAAAGAACACCACGCTGACGAACGCGTTGAGCACGAGCAGGTATGCCGGTCCGGGCAGCGTGTTTACCCAATCAGTAAATGCCCAGTTCAGCTCGATCGCGACGCGGAATGCGAAATTGACGTTCGCCGATCGGGGCAGGCAACCGCGGCTGATCACCGAGAGGGCGACGAACAATCCGACGGCGCCCGCCAGCGCAACCCGCGGACACTCCCTCGAAAACAACACCGCCACGAGCAGCACGGGCGACAGGTAGAAATGGTGGAACGTTGCCGCCCAGACGGGCAGGCCGGCGTGTTCCAGGTAGGAGGTCACGCCCAGCGGGAAACGGCCGACGAGCATCCAGGCGGACCAGTCGACCAGCCACACCGAGTGAACCACGAGGACGTCGATCAGGGACAGGGCGATCAACGACGTGGAACACCGCACGAACCCGAGCCCGGCGATCAACAGACCTACGTGGGACATCCACAGGGTCTCTTCCGCGACTCCCAGGGCGATTTTGACGGCGCATACCAGGGCGAAATGGGCAAGGAGCAATACACCGAGCCCGCGTCCCCAGGACGCGGTGAACCGGTTCGGTCCTGCGATCGTTGCACCGCTCATGCGAGCCCGCACACCAGCTTCACGCCGATGGTACCACGTGGGCGAGAAACAGTTCTCATGGTCCGAGTTCCCCGGCGCTTTGGGAGGGCCCCGAAGCGCCCTCTCACACAGTGTCTCAGGCGGCGATGGGTCGGTCCGGCGCCATCGCCCGTGCCAGGGCTGTGGCGACGACCCATGCGCTCGACCAGGCCCACTGGAAGTTAAACCCGCCGATGCGGCCATCAACATCGAGGATTTCGCCCGCGAAATAAAGGCCCGGGCACCTCCGCGAGGCGAGGCTGCGCGCTTCCACCTCGTCGAGACGGACGCCGCCCGCCGTCGCCTCCGCGTGGCCATAGCCCCGGCTCCCCCGCACCGGCAGGGGCCAGCCGATCAGCGCGGCCACGAGTCGGCGCCGGACCTCCTTGGGCAGGTGGGCCATCGGGACTTCCCCGGGGATCTTGAGCCCCTCCAGCAGCGCCCCGGCCACCCGTGCCGGAAGCAGGCGGGCCAGGGCGTTGTGCAGATGGGTCTTGGGTTGCGCCGCGGCAAGCTCCAGCAACATCCGCTCCACGCCCGCAACGTCCGCGCCAGGCACGAAGTTGACGGACACGCTCGGGCGGTGCCCCTCCAGCTCGGCTCGGTGCCAATGACGCGACACATCGAGCACGGCCGGGCCGCTGACGCCGAAATGGGTCCACAGCAGCGTGCCGCGCACCCGTGACGGCTTTTGCTCCGTCGCCGACACGGTCAGCTCCACCGGGTGCGAGACGCCCGAGAGCGGCACGTGGAAGTCGCCCTCGAGCAGCAACGGGGTCAGGGCGGGCGTCGGCGGAACCAGGCGGTGCCCGAGTTGTTCGGCGATGCGGTATCCCCACCCGTCGCTGCCGGACTTCGGCAGCGACTGGCCGCCCGTCGACAGAACCACGTGGCTGACAGACATGGGGGCGCCGGCTGCAGTGACTTGGAATCCCCCGGCGCACGGCCGCACCTCGGTCACGCGGTGTTCGGGGAGGATACGCACGCCGCGGCGGGCGGCTTCGCCCAGCAGGGCTTCGAGAACGGTGCGGGCCCGGTTGGTGTCGGGGAAGAGCTTCCCGTCCTCCTCCTCGTGCACCTCGACTCCGATCTCCTGAAAAAACGCCACCGTGCGGGGCACCGGGAGCGCAGCCAGCACCCGCTTGATCAGGTTCGGGCTTCCTCCATGGAAATCGCCCGCGGTGACCACGCGGTTGGTGACGTTGCACCTGCCGCCGCCGGAGACCAGGATCTTGGCTCCGAGCTTCCTGGCTCCATCCAGCACCAGCACGGAACGGCCGGACCTCAGCCGGGCGGCGAAAATCGCCGTGGCCAGCCCGGCCGCCCCGCCCCCAACGATGGCGACGTCCGAAGCAGTCGTAAACGTACCCTTCCCTGAGGATTCAGCGTGCCGAACGCAGGCCCCATCAGCTCAGGATGGCCGCGCCCCTCCCGCGGTGCCCAGCGGCCCGTCCACTCATGCTCGGCCATGCGTATGGCAGGACGCTGCGGCCCCGCGACGCATCGTGCCCCCGGGCTCAATACCTCAGACCGTGAGCGGCCGGCGGTCGCCTTGCTGACGTAGCGCAACCGCGATTCACCCGTGCTTCGCGCCACGAGCCGGGGGATTGCCCCCGCCGCGTACCGGAGCGGCGGTCCGCAAAGTCCACCTCCACCGTCGTCCGTCCGTCGGCTACTTGCAGACGTTCCGGACGCACCGATTGGAACAGCACTGCGCCGCGAGGGTGCAGGGCTGCCCCGTACCACCGCAGGCGCAGTCCGGATCCGCGGCGTCGGTGAGGCCGTCACAGTCGTCATCGAGGCCGTTGGAGCAGTTGCTTTCCGTCGGGGGCGGCGAGCCGCAGTCGGCCGGGCAGTTGCACGAGTCTTCCCCGGGATCGCACAGGTCGTCGCCACAGACCGGCGCTGGACAGTCGACGATGCAGTTGAGGTAGTCCTCTGCTCCTTCGCACACGAGGTCGCCGCAGCAATACGATGCGACGGGCGCAGCGCTGCACGCCCAGCCGTCGGTCGTGCACACGGCCTGGGAGCACCCGACGGGATTCTCCCCGTCTCCATCGCCGCAGCAGAAGCGTTTGGAGGGCTTGCCGCCCTGCAGGCCGCGGCAGTCCGCCGGGCACGACAAGCAGTCCTCGCTGAGGGCGGGCTCGCAGACCCCGTTGCCGCAACCGCCGTCGCCGCCGCTGATGCAGTCGTTCGGGCAGCTTGTGCAGTCTTCGCCGACCTCGCAGACGCCATTGTCGTCGCAAACCACGCACTGGTCGTTGGCCTCGTCACAACCCTGCCCCGGACATGGATCGGTGCCGGGCTGACAATCCAGGGCGACGTCGCACCGCTCGACGCCGTTGCAGAACAGGCCGTCGGCACACGCGGCGTCATCCGCGAGGTTGTCGCACGAATCCGTCCCCTCGTTGCAGGAGTCGATCGTGCAGCCGACGCCGTCGCTGCAATCGACCGCCGTGCCGGGCTGGCAGTGGCCCCAGGCGTCACAGGTCTCGGCCCCGTTGCAGTATTGGCCGTCGGCGCAGGCTGCGTCAGACAAGCAATCGCACGGCGGACACGGCCCGCCGCAGTCGATGCGATCCTCGCCCTGATTCTGGATGCCGTCGTCGCAGGCGGGCGGGCCGCAGGGTTCCATGGCCGACAGGTCGCTCTCGAAGAAATCGCTGGGCAGGCCGCCGCCGTTGGCCAGACCGGCGAGCCCGTCAAGCGCCGCCAGGTCGAGGTAACTGATCACGATGGTTCCGGAGAACTGCATCTCCACCTGGAATGTGTTCGCATTCGCCGTGCCATACTCCGGTACGTTCTGCCATGTGACCACCGCCCGATCGGCCAACTGTTTCCAGCTTATCGTGCCGGCTGTGGCCGGATTCAGATCGTCGAATAGCGCCGCGACGCGTGGCCGGTTGAAATGGTCCGCCAGCGACTCGGTGTAATCGGCGTCGCCGAGCGTGAACGTGACGAAGCCGTTGCTGCCCACGTAGAACGTGGCGTAGCTGGTGTCATAGAGCGACACGGTTTGCCCGCCGCTCAGCGTGACCGTCGCGTAGGAGTCGTCCGACAAGCTCAGCACCGTGCCCCCGCTCGGATCGACGGGCAGGGCGGTGATCGGCTCGGCGCAGCCGGCGTAGAAGTCGAAGGAGGCGTCGGGCGTGAAGATCAGGCTGAGGTTGTCCAGGTCGTTGTCGGCGGTGAACAGCTCGGTGAAATAATTGGGAACGTCGGTCGTGCCGAAGCCGTAGCACGCGCCGCCATTGTCATCCGTACCGGCGTTGCCCGCCTCATCGACCGCGTCAACCGCGTAGAAGTACGTTGTGTTTTCGGTCAGGCCGGTCAGATTCACCAAGTGGGCCGTGGGGAAGCCCGTTTCGCTGGCCGAATCGGTCAGGCTCCCGCAGGCGAGTCCGTAGCGGACCGTGCCCCGTGCGGGCTCGTTGGTGTTGAAAGTGACCGTCGCCGAGAACGGTCCGAGGTTCGCAGTCTGTACGCCGGATATCGCCGGGGGGGTGCAGTCCACCGCCGCGGTGGCGACGACGGACACGTTCTGCCCGCCCTGCCCGTCGTCCGCGTCGAGGTAGGTGGCCGTGACGGCATCGCCGTCGGCGACGAGCAGCACGCCGCTACTGTCCACGCCGTCGACCGGAAGGGACCCTCTGAAGTCGGCGCTTTCCGCGGCGGTCTCCGTCAAGACGACGCTCTCCCCGCCCAGCTCGGAATCCGAGGCGACGGTGACCGTGACCGTCTCGATTACGCTGTTGTTCGCGTTCAGGTCGCAGTCGATGACCTGGATTCCGATGGTGTCCGCGCACTGATACTTCGAAGCGTCCAGGGCGATCGTCCCGGTCGAGGAGCAGGCAACCAGCTCCGGGCTCGAGCACAGTGAGAACGACTGCGGGCCCTGGGCAACGTTGAAACCATACACGTCCACCCGCCAGACACCCGCCGCCGGATTGTCCACCAGCACCTGCTCGATGTTGTCGACGTGGTTGGCCGCCGTGCGCACGGCGGGGGCACTGGGGTTTGACGGATCCAGCGTCCAGGGGTTGTGCTGCTGCGACGAAGGATCAAACACGCGCAAGTCCAGATCGTTCACCAGGGCGGGATTGGCGTTGGGCGTGCCCGGCACGTCGTCCCACGCCAGGGTGACCTTCAGCGCGGGTGTGCCCGCGTCCACGACCACCAGCACCGAGTAGGTGGCTCCCTGGTCAACCTGGTTTTCGAGGAAGCTGCCGGTCCGCATGAAATCAATGGTCTGCTGGATCCGGACGGAACCGTAGCCAAACTGGTAATCCGGCCCGACGTTGCCGCGGTCAATCGCGTTGTGGGCCAGGAGGATCTTCAGCGTCGAATTGCGGAAGTCGGGCTCGCTCGGAAACTGGGCCCGGAAATCCTCGAGGAGCAGCGAGGACAGCCCGCATACCGTCGGAGAGGCCATCGACGTCCCGCACTTGGACGCGTAGGAAGTGTCGCTCGCCGAGGAGCACGAGGTGACTCCAAAGTCGCCACCGGCCTCGCACCCCGGGGCGGAGACGTCCGGTTTCATCCGTCCGTCGTCGAGCGGCCCCCAACTGCTGAATGAGGTCATGGAATCATCGTTGGAGTTCAACGCTCCCACGGCGATGTGATTCTTGGCCCCGGCCGGCGGGGCGGTGCTGTAGTAGTCCCCGTAGCCTTCCACGTCGCAGCGGCTGCCCTGTCGCTCATTGCCGTTCGCCCAGACGACACGAAACGGGGCGCCGAGCGAACCGTTGACGATCGAGTCGATGAGCTGCGAGGTCACGCCGTAATCCCCCTGGATGGCGCAGTCGAAGCCGTTGGTTTCCGTGTTGGTGCCGATGGAGTTGTTGGAGATGTGGGCGCCGAACGTGTTGATGGCTTCGTCATAGTCCGATTCCAGGTCGCCCGGGTTGCTGTAGAGGAAGATGCCCGTGCCGTCATACTGGAACCCGTAGGACAACAGCTCCGCGCCCGGGGCCATGCCCTTGTACGTGGCGTTGGCCACCCCGGCCCCGCCGACGGTGCAGGCGACGTGCGTGGAGTGGTCCGACAGACCGGAAGCGTCGTGGGTGCTCAGCCGACCCTGGAAGTCGAGGTGCGTGCTTCGCGCCGTGCCTCCGTCGTACACCAGCACCGTGACTCCGGTTCCGTCCAGGCCGTAGGGAGCGGCCTGCACGATGTTCGCCTCGGTGACGGCCCGGTTGCTGTCATTGATTTCGCCCATGGGCGGCAGCGGCCACTCGAGCCATTGGACCGCATCTTCGCCCGCCAGGGCGGCTAGCCGTCTCCAGGGGAACTCGATCACCAGGCCGTTGACCGATTCGAGGACGTCGCGCACCGCGGCGCCATGTCGAGCGGCCGTGGCGACGCCGGTCGTGGCGAGGTCGATGTCGAGGTGAAGGAGCAGGTAGGCGGCGACGATCGGGTTATCCGGGTCAGTCTTGTCGACGACGGCGTGCATGGGAATGCGGTTGGCGATGATTTCGGGGTGCAGCTTCCAGTCGGTGGCGATGGCGCTCGCCTCGATCATGCCGACCACCTTCGTAATCGCCTGGACATCGACAGCTTCTGTCGTCGTCGAGGCAAAGAAGGCGTTGTCGCCGAGGGCGCTGAGCAGCCGCAAACCCACCTCGGAGAGCTGGGAGCGTTCTACAGACGTCAGCGGTCGATCGAACTGGACGACGAGGTGATGATCTTCCGGCCTGGCCGCGAGTTCAGCCAGCCGCTCGGCAGTCGCCTGAGCCGTTCCCGCCGCCGGCACATGCCGGCCGGACCGGAAGGGAATCTCTCCTCGCGCGATTCCCCCTGGAGACACGATCAAGCCGATGCTTAGCATCGCCACACCGAGGCCGCCGAGCCTGGCGCGTCTTTGCAAGCCCGCTCCGACCGATAACCTTCCCGGAATCTCCGTTGTTTTCATGGCGATGCTCCTTGCCTGGTTGCGCCGCGGGACCGCGCACACGTCTGGCTTCGCGGCTGGGTGACACGATGGGAACGAATGACTCGTTGCTCTCGCCCGCAACGATCCCCGGCGGAACGTTTGAAGCGAAACGTCGGCAACGGCTGCCTGGCGCGACGCGCGCCTGGCACCTGCAGCCGTTGGCTTCGGGGAACCCGGATCGCCCGGTGGAGAAAGGCGGACGCAATGAGCTTCAGGCGCACGGGCTGATAGCGTCGCCTCAGCCTTGACGCCGCATCGGGCTCCGGGTCAAACGACAACCGCCGATTCAGGAGGCCATCGTACCCACAATGCCGGGCGGGAATCAATGGTATTCTGCCAGAATCTGGGCATCGGATGGGGCTGCCGGAGAACTACCATGCCGGACTCCTGGTCTCCAGGAGTACCCTCGCGCGGGCCGGAAGCTCAGGGTCTTACCCGTTCGGCTTCCCCGTGTCGCCGTCGCCCTCCGTACCACCGGCCCACGGGCTCCTATTTGCTAAGTCTGTTGCGTATGGGTCCGGCGGGCCGCGCGTCGAGGCGGCAGGTCCGCGCCAGCCGCCCGCCGGGCACGAGCGTTCCCTCGCCCCCGGACCGCAGGTAAGCTCAGCCGGATTATTGTCCCAAGGAGTTGTCCATGCTTGGCGCGTTGCTGCAACCTGAATTCGACGAGATGATCGCGAATCGTCGCTGGGACGAGCTTCGCGATGTCGTGCGCGTGCTCGATCCGGCGGACCTTGCGGAGATCGTGATTGACCTGCCGCCCGAGTCGGAGGCGGCCGTCTTTCGCGTCTTGCCGCGTCCGGTCGCCACGCAGGTCTTTGCCCACCTGCCGGTGGATCAGCAGGAAGAGCTGATTCACTCCGTGTCCGGCGAGCATATGCGCGAGATCCTCACGCACATGACTCCCGATGATCGGACGCGACTCTTCGAGGAGTTGCCCGCGGAGATGACCCGTCGTCTGCTGGAGACCCTGCCGGCCGAGGAACTGCAGACGGCCCGGGAACTGCTGGGCTACCCGCCGGAATCGGCGGGACGCTACCTCACGCCCCGGTATGTCGCCCTCCGGCCGGACATGCCTGTCGCGGAGGCCCTCCAGCACGTGCGCCGGGTCGGGCGCGACAAGGAGACGCTGCACACGCTGTATATCGTGGACGCCGAGGAGAGACTGTTGGAGGAGGTCCGCCTGGGTTCGCTGGTGCTGGCCGACCCGCACGTCCGGGTCGGAGACCTGCACGATCGCCCCTTGGTGTCAGTTCGGTCCCACACCCCACGCGAGCAGCTCGTGGAAGTGTTCCGCAAGTACGACCGTTTCGCGCTGCCGGTGACGGACGACGACGGGCAAATGCTGGGGATCATTACCACGGACGACGTTCTCGACGTGGCCGCCATCGAAGCCACCGAGGACATGCACAAGA